>Ga0268386_10000060_pt1 | contig 57545 bp, 37 predicted proteins | sample RVTome_15_FD_200260 | JGI IMG/M metagenome (GOLD analysis project Ga0268386, IMG submission 200260) | Soil microbial communities from uranium-contaminated site in the Upper Colorado River Basin, Wyoming, United States - RVT150D86... ... | reverse complement strand
AAATTATTTCCCCACGACATGTCGGGACGGGATTATGGCGCATTATGCCCCGTCGTCATCTTACGAACTCGCATAATGGGAATCGGGCGCCTGACCATCTCCATTTCACATCGGCAAACGCTGGAATGCGTGCCGACGTCGGCCGGTAAGAATTCGGACGACGGCCCGGTGTGAACGGCAGATTCTTCCCCGATAGCGACACCTGACGGGTTTCGCATCGCATTTCGCCGTTACAGTTTCCCAGTTCGCCGCACTCTCCGGCAATCGGCGATTGATCCGTGCGCTGGGGAACCACCCGCGGCTGCGGGCGGGCCGTTTCGCTCATGGCGGCTTTCCCGAACGGCCGAAATTCAAAGCAGGCCGAATCTTGTCTGCGGAACACTCGTTTCCGCAGTTCCCGTCTTCCAACGGACGTCGACGGAACCCCCATGCGCGTACACGAAGTCTCTCCCCGCAGCATTCCTTCCACTACCGCCGCTTCCCGAAACACCGTCCTGCTGCTGAGAATCAGCCGCGGACAAACGAGATTCCCCAACCGCCCCGTGCTCACCGAGCGGTACCTGATCGGCGCCGCCCCGAGCTGCGACCTGTGCCTGACGGGGGCCGACGTCCCGCCGATGCACAGCGTGATCGTCAAGGAAGGCCGCACCTACCGCTGGGAAGCGATGATGTCCCGCCCCGCCGTCAGGCATAACGGGCAGGTCTGCGAGTCGTTCACGCTGACGGACGGCGACCGGGTTTCGATCGGCGGCGTCGAACTGGACGTGCACATCGGGACGCTCGCCGACATCGCCGGCGAGCTCGGCGTGGACCCGGCGGCGGTCACCGTCAATGCCCCGGTGCACGAGGCCCCCGGTTTGAACGAACTCGACAACGTGCCGGCGGCCGAACTCGTCGACCGGCTGGAACGCGACCTGGACTGGATCGAGCAGTTCGACCGCCGCCGCGAACTCGGGGCCGACGCCCTGCTGCATGCCGTGCGACGCCGCATGCCCACGCCCGCTTCCGACGCCCGCACCGCATCGACCGACGAATTCCAACTGATCGAGCGGCTGGAGCGGCTCGCGGCCCAACTGGCGAAATGCACGACGGCCCTGGAACGCCGGGCGGAAGAAATCGCGAGCGACCATCGCAGCCTTTCCGCCACGCTCGCGGACGTGCTCGACGCGGAAAGCCGGCTCGCCGACCGCTTGGAATCGCTGGTGCGGGGGCTCGTCGCGACCCCGGAAGGATGCGTCGCGGCGAACCCATCCAGGGCCGCGACGGACGTCGAGCCGAACCGCTCGGCGGCGTGAGCGGTGCCGGGGCTTCTCATTCCTTCGGAAATTCCGCATAATCGACGAGTGACCGCGATGCGCGGCGCTCGGTGGCGTGCGTCTCCCCTTCGTAGGACGGTTTTTCAAACCGTCCGTGAGACGAACGAATGTTTCCCAGCGCCATCATCGCGGCGGAAACAATTCCACGGCCGATCGACGGACGGTTTGAAAAACCGTCCTACGGCGGAAATCGGAGGCCGGCCATGACCGCGATCGAGAGTCGCCGTTCGCCCATTCCCTCGCGGCGCGAGTTCCTGCGCGACGCCGGCGGCGGCTTCGGCGCGATCGCGCTGGCTGCGATGTTGAGCGAACAACCGTCGCTTGCGGTTTCGCACGGACCTTCGACCGCTTCCCACGCAGCAAACCGCTCCCACTTCCCCGCGCGGGCGAAGCGCGTCATCTATCTCTTCATGCACGGCGGGCCCAGCCACGTCGACTTGTTCGACCCGAAGCCGGCCCTCGTGAAGTACGCCGGGCAACCGCTGCCGGAGAGCTTCGGCCGCGTGATGACCCGCCGCAACGTGGCGAAGAACCCGTTGATGCCGCCCGTCAAGCCGTTCCGCAAACGGGGGGAATCGGGGCTGGAAATCAGCGACTTCCTGCCGCACGTCGCCGAGTGCGCCGACGAGCTGTGCGTGCTGAGAAGCTGCCACGGGGACAGCGTGAACCACCCGCAGTCGGTCTACCAGATGAACACCGGCACGATCCTCACCGGCAAGCCCAGCCTGGGAAGCTGGGTGAGCTACGGGCTGGGAACCGAAAACCGCAACATGCCGGCGTTCGTCGTGATGCCCGACCCCGGCGGCGGCGTAAAAGGCGGCCCCCCCGCGTGGGGCAACGGGTTCCTTCCCGCGACGTACCAGGGCACGACGATGCGGCCGGGCAAGAATCCGATCCTCAACCTGAAACCGCAGCCGGAAGTTTCCGACCGCCGGCAACGCGACGCGCTGGACCTCATCCGCCGCATGAACCGCGAGCACCTGGCCCGCCGCGACGCCGACAGCGAGCTGGCCGCCCGCATCAATGCGTATGAACTCGCCTTCCGCATGCAGACCGCCGCGCCGGAGATCGTCGACCTGCGCGGCGAAACGAAAGACACGCTGCGGCTGTACGGCGTCGGCGAGAAGGACACCGACGAATTCGGCACCCGCTGTCTGCTGGCCCGGCGGATGATCGAACGGGACGTGCGGTTCGTGCAGCTTTACTCCGGCGACACCAACGGCTGGGACGCCCACACGAACGTCGCGCAGAACCACGGCACCTACTGTCGCCGCACCGACAAACCGGTCGCCGGCCTGCTGAAGGACCTCCGCCGCCGCGGCCTGCTGGACGACACGCTGGTCATCTGGGGCGGCGAGTTCGGCCGGATGCCGATGAGCGAAAAGGGCACCGGCCGCGACCACAACCCGTGGGGCTACAGCGTCTGGTTCGCCGGCGCCGGCGTTAAGGGGGGGTTCGCCTACGGCGCGACCGACCCCGTCGGTCTGCGGGCGGCGGAAAACAAAGTCCACGTGCACGACCTGCACGCGACGATCCTGCACCTGCTGGGGCTCGACCACGAACGGCTGACGTATTCGCACAACGGCCGGGAGGAACGGCTGACGGATGTGGCGGGGCGGGTGGTGCGGGATGTACTGGCGTAAAACCAGGCACGACCGCCCACGCAATGGGAGACATTCGATACAATGCAACCAGAGACCGACGTTATTCCTGACGACGCGCTGGTTGTGCGTGGTGGCAAGAATCGGCCAGAGGATGTGGACAGAGGGATTGGCATGCATCCCAGCGGAATCGTTGGAATTTCTGTTAACGCAGCCGTGGGAGTGGATCTTGATGAATTGGTGCAAGGCATTCCACACGGTGATGTCGGACTAACGACCGTCGCGAGAGTCAGGCAAGCTGGTGGAGACGTCATCCGAACATCAGGACGGAATCGCTACCATGCAACGTTAGTGGGATTATCGCCCGAAGAGGTCAGCCGTCTCATGACCCCGACGCGCCCCAATCCTGCTCGCAGACAGGCAAAAGCAAAAAACGCAAATGAATAACGCTCGAATCTACGCCGACTTTCACAACGCCGACGCGCAAGGCCGATTGCGTCTGAACTGCCGCGGCACGCTTGACGACCTTCATCGTCAAGGAATCGCGCTTGCCGAGGGCCTCGCCGTGACTCTCTATAGCGAAGACGTTGAAGTCGAAGGAGAAGTGCAGTACTCGACGGAAGAGAAGGTCTGGGTCGCGCAGATCGATTGGAATGCGGTCAGGCAGTTCGACGACAGCGAACAACCCGCTGGTCTCGAGCGTCAGTAGACCCCGTCATCCAACGGATCTGCCCAACCTGGAACTTTCAATCAGAGAGCGTTGGGAACATGACCTGTCCACAAGAAATCGCCGCGATCGTAACCGAGATTCTGCGAACCGGCCTCCTGCAAATCCGGATCGCCGGGTGGTCGGGGGATTCGAACCTGGCAGCGCAACTCGCCGACCATCTGCACAATCTGCCGAATCTCTTGCAGGATTTCTCGGAGGAGAAGCTGACCTTCTATTGGGACGTCGAGCGACCGTCGTTTCGCGATTCGGTCGATGACTCACTCGTGAAGCCGTACACTGATCTCTGGGCGCAACTGGAGCCGCACGTTCACAGCGATTGGGCCTCGATCGTCAACCAGACATGAACTCGTACTCCTGAGCGATTCCAAGTTGGAGAAACAAAAATGTCGATTCACTTCACCGCCATCTACGAAGAAGACGGCGACTGGTACATCGGCTATTGTCCGGAGATTCCCGGCGCAAACGGACAGGGGAAGACACTGGAAGAATGCCGTGAGAGTCTGAGAGAAGCCATCAACCTGATCCTCGAAGACCGCCGGGAGGACGCTCTCCGTGGAGTTCCGTCAGATGCCATCCAGGAAACCATGGAGCTCGCATGAAGCGTGTGAAGCTCTTGCGACACCTTCGCAAGCACGGTTGTGTACTGAAGCGCGAAGGCGGTCGGCATTCCCTGTGGATGAATCCGCAAAACGGGGTAACGGAGGCCATACCTCGCCACACAGAAATCCCGGACCCCTTGGCGCAAAAGATTTGCCGACGACTTGGAGTACCCGAACCCTGAATGGGACTCGTCAGTGAATTCACGATTATTCCTTTCAATCACCGCCGTTCTCGCAAGTGCGATCGCTTGCGCGGACGACGGCGATGCGTCGCGTGCTAAGGAACCTCCCATCACCGCTGACCAGCAAGCCCACTGGTCTTACCGCTCGCTGCAACGACCGCCGGTCCCGCAGGTCAAAAACACCGCCTGGCCGCGCAACGCCATCGACCGTTTCATCCTGAACCGCATCGAAGCCGACGGTCTGCAACCCGCGCCGGAAGCCGACCGCGTCACGCTCATCCGCCGCGTCACCTTCGACCTTACCGGCCTGCCGCCGACGCCCGCGGAGATCGACGCCTTCCTCAACGACCGCGCGCCGAACGCATACGAGAAACTGGTCGACCGGTTGCTCGCGTCGCCGGCTTACGGCGAGCACCAGGCGCAGGCCTGGCTCGACCTCGCGCGGTTCGCGGAAACCGACGGCTTCGAGCACGACCACGTCCGTCGCGGCGCGTGGCGGTATCGGGACTGGGTCATCGCCGCGCTGAACGCCGACCTTCCTTACGACAAGTTCGTACAACTGCAGCTCGCCGCCGACCAGCTTCGTCCGGACGAAGCGGCCGCGCAGCACGCGCTGGGATTCCTGCTGTGCGGGTCGGACATGCCGGACATCAACCTGCAGGACGAGCGCCGGCACAGTTTTCTGAACGACATGGCCGGCGCCGTCGGTTCCGTCTTTCTCGGCCTGCAGTTCGCCTGCGCCCAGTGCCACGACCATAAGTATGACGCGATCAGCCAAGCTGACTTCTACCGGCTGCGGGCGTTCTTCGATCCGTATTTCGAGTTCAAGCGGAATAAGCACGCCCGGCTGGTCGGAGCGAAGGGGACCGAGACCGTCAGCCATTTGATGGTCCGAGGAGATTTTCGCCGCAGCGGAGCCGTCGTGCACCCGCGATTTCCCCGCATCGTCGCGCCGAACGCGAAGCCGGCGACGCGGCTCGATCGCCGCCGGGCGGAACTGGCGAAATGGCTCACACGGGCCGACCATCCGCTCGCGACGCGGGTCATTGTCAACCGGCTGTGGCAGTCGCATTTCGGCAAGGGGCTTTCCGCGACTCCCAGCGATTTCGGCGTGATGGGCGACCAGCCGCTGCATCCGCAACTGCTCGACTGGCTGGCGACGGAGTTCACGGGCGTAGGACGGATTTTCAATCCGTCCGCTCCAGGAGACGGAAAGGCTGAACCGGCGGACGGATTGGCAATCCGTCCTACGGCGTGGAGCGTGAAGGCCATGCACCGGCTGATGGTGACTTCGGCGACATATCGGCAGGCGAGCCGATTGCGGACTGACGACGTGAAGGCCGTCCGGAACTGGCAGGCGTCGTTGAATAAGGATCCGCAGAACCAGTTCTGGTCGCGAATGCCCCGGCGGCGACTCACCGGGGAAGAAATCCGCGACGCCATGCTCGCCGTTTCCAACAGCCTCTCGCAGCGCCGCGGCGGCCCCGGCGTGCGGCCGCCGTTGCCGAAGGAGATGCTCGTCACGTTGCTGAAAAAGCAGTGGCCGGTCTCGCCCGACGAGCGCGACCATCGCCGCCGCAGCGTGTATCTGTTCGTGCGGCGGAACCTGCGGTTTCCGATCTTCCGGGCGTTCGACAAGCCCGACTTGAACCTGAGCTGCCCCCGCCGCAATCGCTCGACGACGGCCCCGCAATCGCTGCTGCTGCTGAATTCCCGGTTCTCGCTCGACGCCGCCCAGAGGCTGAGCCGATTCGTTCGCGAGCGTTCCAGCGATGACCCCTCGAAACAGATCGCAACCGCCTTCCGCCTCACGCTGGGACGCCCGCCGACGCCGCGGGAATCCCGCGAGCTGCAGCAGTTCCTGCAGACCGCGGAATCCCGCTTGCGGAACGAACGCCGCGCGGAAGCGGACGCGCTGACGGATCTGTGCCTCGTCCTGTTCAATCTGAACGAGTTCATCTACGTCGATTAGCGGCCTCGCATTCCGTAGGACGGGTTTTCAACCCGTCCGTCATAGAATGTCGAATCACGAATGTCGAATCAATGACGAAATCCGAATGACGAAACGAACTGAAGGATTCGTCATTCGGGATTCATTCGTCATTCGGATTTCGTCATTCGAAATTCGCCTCGGAAGGCCGTCGTACTTCCGCATCACGGCAGCACGATCTTCATCCCCGCCCGCAGGTGGTTCGCGTCTTTCAGCCGGTCGCGGTTGGCTTCCAGGATTTTGCTCGTCGCCTTCCGCGTGCCGTACATTCTGCGGGCGATCCGCTCCAGCGAGTCTCCCTTTTGAACGACGTACATCCGCGGGCGTCGCCCGTCCGTTGTCGCGGCGGGTGTGCCGTTCGGCGGCGGTAGAATCGTCACCGGATTGCGACTGCCGGCGTCGGCCGATCTCGCTTGCGAACCGGTCGCGGCCGGCGGCGTCCCGTTGTTGTTGCTGAACCGGCTGACGAACCCGTTGCGGCGGCCCAGCAGAAACGGCGAGCGGCGGACGGGAACGAACCGCTTATCGCTGATCGTCGGCGTGTTCGGGGCCGACGCGGTCCGCCGAGTGGTAGCAGAATTCGTGAGAATTCTGCCTTCGGTTTTCCGCACCGCAGAATTCTTACGAATTCTGCTACGAGCCGACGTTTTCGCGATCGGCTCGTCGAGGGACGGCTCGTTGGCTTTCTGGTCGGGAATCCGCAGGATCATCCCCTCCCGCAGGCTGTTCGGCGTCCGCAGCACGTTGCGGTTCGCGTTGAAGATTTCGTTGTAGCGGCGGCTGCTTCCCAGGAACTTCTGGGCGATTCCCGACAGCGTGTCCCCCCGTTTTACGCGGTAAGTGCGCATTCCGACCGTCGACGTGCGAGAGACGTTGCGGGCCGGGGCCGACTTCCCCACGGCGTTCCACGCGGCGTTGGGATCGGGGCTCGGGTTCCGCGCGAGCTGCTTGCCGGCCGCCTTCGGCTTGATCGGCTGCGGCGGCGCGGGTTGCGTGAACTCGGCGGGGCGAGCGAAGTTGCCCCCGGTGCGGGATTCGGAATCGAAGCCGTCATAAGTGAACTGCGGCTGCGGATTGCCGGCGTTGGAAACGACCGTGGGCTGCCGCGGCGACTCTCCCGTTTGCCGCGCGTCGTACGGTCTGACCGGCTTGTCGGCGATTTTGGCGTCGAGCGCATCGGCGTCGGCGAGTTGCGGCGGCTGCTGGCCGGCGCCGGATTCATTGCGGAAGAACAGGGCGGCGACGATGCCGACCAACAGGATGCCCAGCGCGAGACAGATTTTCTTGTCGTAATGCATGATCCCCCCTTTGTCCGCGTTTGCGGAGCTTTCGACGGGCCGTTCGTCGTTCGTAGTGACCGGCTTCAGCCGGTCTTTGGGTGCCGCGTCGTGGGCATCCCGCGGCTGGCTGAAGCCGGCCACTACGAACGATGTTTCTAACCGGTCCCCGCCGTGGGACGGATGCTGCGCTCGTGGTCCTGCAATGGCGCAGGCCGCCGTGCAGTGTCTTGATATCGGAATTCCCTTCGCGCGAGAAGAACTTTCGCGGCGAATCGCGGAAGATCGCCGCAGATGACCGTCTCGCGCGCGGGATGTCGCGATCGTGACAGAAAATCGGCAAACAGTTGCAGCGGGCGGAACTTTCGCGGTGAGGCGTCGGGTCGTAACGCCTCGGCAAGCCGGCGAAAGTCGGAGGTCGGCGATCGGAGGTCGGCGATCAGGAGTCAGAGGATGTGAATCAATCGGAAATCATCGTGGCGGACGCTGCCAGCGTCCGCCTTTTTTGCGGATGCTGGCAGCATCCGCCACGATTCCTTCACAAGCTCTCAGAGGTCGGAGAGTTTGACTCTCAACTCTCAACCTTCAACTCTCACCCCGCGACGTCGGTCGCCAGGAAGTGGGCTGATTCCAGCAGCACGCAACTGCCCTCGCCGTCCAGCAGCCGCTGCACTTCGCGATGGCCGGCCAGGGGCGTCATGAACAGCTCTTCCACCGTGTCGGAGTCCAGTCCGCTGAGCAGGTAAATGCCGGCCCAACCGGCGGCCGACGCGATCTGGCTGGCGGGGAGCAGATCCGACGGGGCGATCGAACGCAGCGGTTGCAGCGCGTCGGCCGGCTCGAGGCTGTCGCGGACGAGTTGCATCCCTTCGCCGAGTTCCGCGGAGAAATCCGAGAGAATGACGATCCGCCCGTCGCGGACGACGAGATTGCGGGCGGCTTCGACGGCGGCCCCCAGCTTGTGCCAGCCGTCGCCGGCGGCCAGACCGTCCACGCTGGCGACGACGACGTCGCTCCGCGTGCTGAGCCTCACCCGCCAGTGGTCGTTCAGCAGCCGCTTTCCCTGCCGCAGCACCGCCTCGCAACCGCCGGCCGTCACGCGGGAGACGCCGCCGTTCGCCCCGGGCAGGGTCTGCACGGTGAATTGCGTCCCCAGCAGCCAGCCGATTTCGTCGATCAGCGACCGCAACGGCCGTTCGTCTTCCGGTCCGAGTTCGCGATGCCCCAGCCCCTGCGACCGTCCGGCGGCCTGCGCGTTCGACAGGCCGGGGTAGAACACGCTGTTCGTCCCGCGAAAGCCCAGCACGGCATCGAACGCGATCTGCCCGACCGAAATCACGACGTCGGCGTCGAGCACGTCCCGCGAGAGGTACACGCGGTCCCCCGTGGCCGACGACGCGAGATAGCCGCAGTCGTCGTCCCGCTCGAACGTGTGCACCCGCCACGAAACGGCGTCGCGCACGTCGGCCGGCAACTCGCCGCGAGGATCGGCGGGTTTCAACTCGTCGCGGTCGGCCGGCTGCAGGATGTGCACGTCTTCCGGCCGGACGTTGGCCAATTCCATCTGGCGCCACATTCCGGCCAGAATCGTTTCGACCCCCGGAATGTCCCGGTCGACGGCCAACACCACGCGGTCTCCGGAAAAAACACAGCGACGCAGCGGCGGGAATTCGAGCGGTGCCGCCAGCGTCTCGGCCACGTCCTGCTCCAGGTCGGCAATCGCGGCCGGCGCGGTATGCACGGCGAGCAAACGGGATGGGTCGACGTCGCACGCGACGGCGTTCCCGCTGCCGTACCGAAGCCGGATCGATTCGAGTTTCCTGGGGGGCATAAGGTTTGGTGAGTCGTGGAGTAATGGAGCGGTGGAGCAATGGAGTCGTGGAGTATTGGAGTATTGGAGCAGTGGAGCAATGGAGTCGTGGAGTATTGCAGTGATGGAGTGCATCGATCGGAGGTCAGTGGCAATACTCCATCACTCCATTATTCCATCACTCCCTCACCACTCACGCCTTAACCATATCGCATCCCCGCCGCACCGACTACACTGGAATCGGCCGACACAGCGGAAGCGATCGACGTACGCCGATGAATGACGACGACCGGTTGATGATTCGCATTCAGGAGGGGGACACGGGGGCGTTCGAGGAGCTCGTGGACCGCTACGAAGCCCCCCTGATCGGGTTCTTTCTGCGCAACTCCCGCGACGTGCAGCTTTCTGAAGACCTGACCCAGGAAACCCTGCTGCGGGTGTTCAACCAGGCGTGGGATTACATTCCCAGCGGGCGGTTCCGCGGCTGGATGTACCGCATCGGCCGCAATCTGCTCATCGACAACGTCCGCCGGCAGTCGCACGACGCGCTGGTCCGCGCGGTGAAGGCCAAGACCGACAACGAAGACGACGGGCTGGCCCGGCTGGCCGGCGAAATCGCCTCTCCCGGCGAGCAGGCCGGCCGTCGAGAGCTGGCCCGGCTGGTCGACGAGCTGCTGACGGAAATCCCCGAAGACCAGCGGCTGACCTTCGTATTGCACCACTACTCCGGCCTGCCGCTGCCGGAAGTCGCCGACGTCATGGACAGCAACGTCGCGACCACCAAAAGCCGGCTGCGGCTGGCGCGGGAAAAGCTGCAGGAAAAGCTGCTGGTGCGGGGGGTGACGGCGGAGGGATGAGAGTTGAGAGTTGAGGGTTGAGAGTCAGAGGTCGGCGGTCAGAGATCGGAAATCAGGTGAAAAAATCGTAGCAGAATTCGTGAGAATTCTGCCGTTCAGCAATTAGCGTCCAGAATTCTCACGAATTCTGCTACGGCTCGCCGTTTCAGATACGAGTAGAAAGTTGAGTTGCCGCGGAATGGGACGTTTTCCGCGATTCCTTTGAACCGATCGCTGCCTTGGGCCGTTTCTCCTGATTATCCTTCGGGGCAGGCCGGGGCCGTGGGGAATTGAACGATGAGCTATTTCAGCCGTCTGACCGACATCGTCACCTGCAATCTCTCGGAACTGCTGGCCCAGGAAGCCGACCCGGGGCAGGCGTTACAGCGGATCATCGCGGAAATGGAAGAAGGGCTGGCCGGCGCCCAGCGAAGCGTTTCCGCCGCCCGGTCGTCGATGAAACGCATCGAAGAGGAGATGGCCGGCCACCGCTCGCGGGCCGAGAGTTACTTGCGGAAAGCCAAAGAAACGCTGGCGGCCGGCGACGAGGACCAGGCCCGGCTGTCGCTGCTGCGAAAACAGGAAATCGAAGACGTCATCGCCGGCCTCGAACAGCAACTCAAGGCCGCCAAGGCAACCGCCGAACACCTCGCGACCACGCAGCGGGCGTTGGACGCGCGGCTGGCCGAAGCCCGCCGCAAGCTGGAACGCCTCCGCAACGGTGCACCGGTTGCCGAACCGGACGATTTCACCGATTCCGCCGCTTCCCCCGTCGCGCTCGAAACGCTCGACGCGCAACGCTCGCGGCAAATTGAAGAGGAACTCGAAGCGCTGCGGCGGCAACTGAAGTAGGTCCGGACGGCCCGTCCGGACCTTGATGGGCCGCAAGACGCGAATCGCGCGCTCCGTCGCCAGAACGGGGACAGGTCGATCTTTCGGTCGGAGCGAATTCCCGAGTCGAGTACCGAACGCCGAAAAATGGACCAGTCCCCTCGCCGTTCGTGGTTAGTGCGAAATGAATCTCGCACTACGTTCTTGCACGACCTGTCACGTGTCCCCCTCTTGCAGCCGGCCGATTTTCGCCGCCATGATGAAGTCATTCTCGGAAAGCCCGCCGATGGCGTGCGTGGTCAACTCCACCCGCACGTTGCGATAGCCTTCGAGATGCAGGTCGGGATGATGTCCTTCCTGTTCCGCGATTTCGGCGATGCCGTTCAGCAACCGGATCCCCGCCGCGAAGTCCTTCATCCTCCACGACTTGCGGATGCTGTTCCCGTCGGGCGCCAGACTCCATCCCGCGAGTTGTTCGAGCTGCCGATCGGCCTCGTCGCGCGAGCAGGCGTCGACGCCTCCTTCGCACGGCCGGCAGCGCTTGTTCTGAAGCTCTTCCACGGTGGTTGCCGTCATGTCCGGGGTCCTCGAGTCGTTGGGCGGAGAGTCGAAAGTCAGAGAGTCGAAGGTCGCAAGTTCAAGAGTGCTGATTCTAAGAGATTTTCAAAGTATTGTTCCGCGGTTCGTGCCACTGCTTGCCCGGCCGAGTTGGGGCATCGAGTCAACCAACAGCACTGCTTCGGCCGGGCAAGCAGTGCGTTGCGCGGGAGCGACGCCGGTCGTGCCCGTCCGAAGCAGTGGCACGTTTTCCGACAACTCGGGAATCAAATCATTGACAGCGCCCAAGCGGAAGGCGGACAAGCGGCTCCGTCTCTCAATCCTCAACCCTCAACGTTCTGAAGACCGTCGGCCCTCAGACCTTCGACCTTCGACCTTCCGACTTTCGACTCTCGCCGTCGCGGAATCGTGCGTTTCGTCAGAAGCATTCCGTTTCGATTTCCGCGGCGACGAGGTCCTTCATCCGTTTGATGTTCTTCAACTCCTGTGACTTCAGGTCCCGCCACAGCGTCTGCAGCTTCGGCTTGCCGTCGGCGTTGGCGATGAACTGGTCGCAGCGCCACAGGAAATCGAGACGCCGGCTGAGTTCCTTGAGCAGATCGCGATCGTGGTCGGCACAGCCGCTCGATTCGCCGATGTGTTCCATCTGATGTTCGGCTGCGAGAGTCATTGTGTTCTCCTTCACTGGGTCGGTCCAGGGAGTTGTGAAACCAGGCCGACAGGCCCTACAACGAATTTACCAGCGACGGCCGCGGTCGATCAGCCGGGGATTGGGACGAAACCGGGGTCGTCCACCGCCTCCCCGCCGGCTGGGGTTTCTCCCGATTGGCCGCCATTCCAGATTCCCGCGAGCCTTCGACGGAAAGGAAGACGTGATGTCCGTGCCCGTTCTCTCGACGCCATTGGACGCTGAAAAACGGCTGGCTGCCGAGGCCGCCGTGCAACTGGTCGCGGACGGAATGACCGTGGGATTGGGGACCGGTTCGACGGCGGAGCACGCCGTCCGCGCGCTCGGCCGCCTGGCCGCGGACGGCCTCGCCATTCGAGCGATCGCCACGTCAGAGGCGACACGGCGGCTGGCTACGGAGTGCGGCCTCGCGTTGACGGACCTGAACGAGACGCCGCACGTCGACCTCACCATCGACGGGACCGACCGCTTCGACGACCATTTGAACCTGATCAAGGGGGGAGGGGGAGCGCTGTTGCGGGAAAAGATCGTCGCGGCCGCGAGCGATCGCTTCGTCATCATCGCCGATTCGAGCAAGCGGGCCAACCCGTTGGGGGGCTTTCCGGTTCCCGTGGAGGTCGTGCGGTTCGGACTGCAGCCGATTCTCAACCGGTTCGCTGAGCAGGGATGGAATCCGTCGCTGCGCCGAGCCGCGGGGAGCGGCGAACCGTTCGTCACCGACGAAGGACATCTGATTCTGGACCTCGCGCTGGCGACGGTCGACGCAACGGCGAGTTTGGCGGCTGAATTGGATTGCGTGCCGGGAGTCGTCGCACACGGACTGTTTCTCAACCTGGCCGACGTGGTGCTGATGGGCCGCGGAGAAAGCGTCGTGGAATTCCGCCGCAGTTGACGGCCCCGCCGCGATCAGAATCACGCCGGTTCGTTGAGAACGCTCTCGCGGAGGATGGCGGTCAGGGCCTGGAACTGCCGCCGCAGGGGAGTTTCCAATGCGGCGGCTTCACCCAGTTCCCCGTTCCGCACGGCTGCTTCGAGCTCCCGCGTGACTTCCACGGTCGGGAAGGCGTCGAAGTTGGCGGCGAGACATTTCAGTCGGCGGGCGATGCGCGCCGCCACGTCGCGGTTCTTGTTCTGAATCGACTGATGGAGGCGTTGCAGCAAACCGGGGGCGTCGTCGATGCAGAACCGCGCCAGATCCACCAGCAACGAGCGGTTGCCGCCCAAACGTCGTTGCGCGGAGGCGAGATCGACGGTCGGCTGTTGCCCGCGGTCATCGATGGAGCTGGAAGACATCAGTTCGGTCGAAGCGAGAGAAGTGGGACCGGCCGCGAAGACTTGCAAGATTCATGCCCGAACCGATTTCGAGCCGGCAACCCCCGATTCGGCCTCCGGGAGGCCGTCTGCAAAGCCGCGGCGCGGGCTTTCCGACACGGCGGAAATCGCTGGAATTCCAGCGGTTTTTCCCGGTCGTGCCGGTTTCCGAGCGTTCAGCGGTCGCTTCCGGGTCGCTTCGATTCGCTGATTGCTGAACAATCACGGTGACGGCTCGCCGACCAGCCTGATCGCCGGTCGCGGCTCACGCCGGTCGCGACTCCGGCGTTGCCGGGTATCAAATTCCGCGTACATCGTTCAGTGGTCGCCGGCGACCTGCGCGATGAGTCGCGCTGCCCGCGCCCATCGGGCAGAAATCTCGCGGGGACCACTCCCGCGAGATCGCTCGCTTGCCTCGTAATCGCTCACGCCGTCTTCGACAACGGATCACGGACCACGGAAAACTGACCACCCACAAACCGAGCATAATCTTCCGGCGTGTCGATGCCGATGCCGGCGTTTGCGACGACGGCCACGCGGATCGTCGCGCCCGATTCCAGCGCGCGGAGCTGCTCCAGCTTCTCCAGTTGCTCCAGCGGCGACGGCGGCAGCGCCGTCAGTCGCAGCAGGAACTCGCGACGGTACGCATAGATTCCCAGATGCAGCAACCACGGGGAGAGTCGAGAGTCGAGAGTCGAGAGTCCAGAGCCGGCCGCCGCTTGCGGTTTCGCACGAACATCCAGAAGGCTCTCCGGTTCCATTCCGCGAATGAACGGAATCATCGACCGGCTGAAATACAGCGCCCTCCCGTCGGCGGCGCGGACGACCTTCACGCAGTTCGGGTCCCGCACGTCGGCGGCGGAGCGCAGCGGGGTCGCCAGCGTCGCCATTTCGTCCCGCGGATGCTGCCGCAGCGTTTCGACCAGCAGATCGATGTGCGCCGGGTTAAGCTCCGGTTCGTCCCCCTGCAGGTTGACGACGACGTCCGCGTCCGCGCAACACCGGCGGACGACCTCCGCGATGCGGTCGGTCCCGGACGGATGCTCGCCCGTCATCTCCGCCCGCCCGCCGAACCCGCGGACGGCCGCGGCGATCTCGTCGCTGTCGGTGGCGACGATCACGTCATCCAGCGACGGCGTTGATCGGGCCGCTTCCCAGACGTATTGAATCAGCGGCTTCCCCGTTTCGTTCAGCAACAGCTTCCGCGGCAGGCGCGTGGATTGCAGGCGGGCGGGGATCAGGCCGACGACGTGCATGGTGGGACCTCCGTGCCCAGAGAGCGTCAGATGCACAACTCGGTTGCGGATTGTAACTCCACACATCCCGGCGAGACAGATCGAATCTTGACGGCCAGAGAAATTGTCCGGATAATTTTGGAGAGGATGAGAACGTGGTTCGATGATCCATGTGACTGCGAGAACGAATTACCTCGAAAATGAACTACCTCCATTACGAATTCGACCTGTCGGAAGACGATGTCGTCGAGGTGACGTTGGAAGGCCAGGCCAACGTGCGGCTGCTCGACCCAGAGAATTACTCGCTTTATAGCCGAGGTGAACGGCACACCTACGCCGATGGAGGATTTGCGCGCGAATCGCCTGTCGAGCTTTCTCCGCCTCACGCGGGTCACTGGCACGTGGTCGTTGACCTTGGGGGATATCCCGGGACAATCCGCGCTGGCGTACGCGTTCTGAAAGGGGCCTCATGAGCGCGGCCCGTCGGTCGAAACTGGACCCGCCGATCGAGCGGGTCCGCCTCGACAAATTGACGATTTACGAGATTACCGAGGCCGAACTCGACGCCCTCGAACGCGGTTCGACCGAATCGATCTTCTTCAATCTCGCCATTGCGGCGGTTTCCATTGCCAGTTCATTCCTCGTATCGCTACTGACGACCACAATTGAAAGTGACCACACCTTCACGGTCTTCGTCGTCATCTGCACGCTCGGCTTCGGAGGCGGTCTGACTTTTACTCTCCTCTGGTGGCATATGCGCAAGTCTCTCAAGAAAGTAGCGCGAGAGATTCGCGGCCGAAAGCCGCCTGTCACAACCCTCAATCCGACCGACGACGAAACCCGCTGACCGGCGGGACTACGCCTCCAGCGGCGGGAGGCCCACGCGGGCGCAGTCCGGTAGCAGCGGGCATTCGGGGCATTTCGGGCGGCGGGCGATGCAGAGGCGGCGGCCGTGGTGGATCAGGCGGTGACCGAAGTCGATCCAGTCCTGCCTGGGGACGATCTCCATCAGCTCGCGTTCGATAATCTCCGGGTTGCCGCTGTCGACCAGGCCGAGCAGGTTGGTGATGCGTTTCACGTGCGTGTCGACGACGACGCCGGTCGGGATGCCGTACCACGTGCCCAGCACGACGTTGGCCGTCTTCCGCCCCACGCCGGGGAGTTGGACCATCGCGTCGAGGTCCGCGGGAAGTTCACCGCCGTGCCGTTCGACGACGGCTTTCGACATCGCGATGACGTTCGTCGCCTTGTTGCGGAAGAAGCCGGTCGACTTGATGAGCGTCTCGACGTCGGCCTGTTTCGCGGCGGCCATCGCGGCGAAGTCCGGGTACTTCGCGAACAGCGCCGGCGTCGTCATGTTCACCCGCTCGTCGGTGCACTGGGCGGAGAGAATCGTCGCCACCAGCAGTTCATAAGGTGACTTGTGATGCAGGGCGCAGACGGCGTCGGGATACGTCTTCGCCAGCGACTTCACGATCCGCTTCGCGCGAGCCTGCACGTCGTCCCCGCTTGCCCTCTTCGCCGTGGACTTTGTCTTGGGCGCTGACTTCTTCTTTGCCATCTTTGCCATAATGTCGCTGTCTCGTTGCGAGAACTCCGGTCGCTGACGCTCCCGGCTCGCCGTGGTTGGTGCATAGAATACGGCCAGCCATCATACCGCCCGATCCCGCGAAGAACACCATGCCCGCCGAATACCCGCCGCAGTATCTGGAAGGCATCCGCCTGTTCAACGAGCGGGAGTTCTTCGAATGCCACGACGTCTTCGAGGAACTGTGGACCGACACGCATGGCGAAGAACGGCGGTTCCTGCAGGGGCTGATTCAATCGGCGGTCGGGCTGTACCACTTCGGCAACGGCAACCTCGGCGGCGCGAGGAAGATGTATCACGCCGCCGTCGAAAAGCTGCGGCCGTATGCGCCGGAGTACTGGGGTCTCAACCTGCGAAAGCTGCTGGCGGACTTGCAGCATTGCTTTCAGGAATTGCTGGACGCGAACGACGGCTACCCGGCGGGGGTCGAATTGCGGGACGAGCGCGTGCCGCGGATGGAGTTTCGGGGCTGAAATCGTCAATGGATGCTGATAAGATGGTTCGCGTGAACTCCGGTCGCTGACGCTCCCGGCTCCCCTGAAGGACTCGCATGAACGGATACCTTCCGATCTCCCGTCGCCGCATGCTGGCCCGGTCCGGCTGCGGGTTCGCGTCGCTGGCGCTGGCGGGGCTGGCCACCGAGGAGTCGCTGCACGCGGCCAATCCCTTGGAATTGCGAACGCCGCATTTCCCGGCGCGGGCGAAACGGGTCATCTTCCTGTTCATGCACGGCGGGCCGTCGCAGGTCGACACCTTCGACTACAAGCCGCGGCTGCAGAAGGAAGACGGCGGCAACCTCCCCTTCAAGGCGAACCCGCTGCTCGATACGAAATCGCTGAGGCTGCTCGGATCGCCGTGGAAGTTCCGGCAGCACGGGCAGAGCGGCACGTGGGTCAGCGAATTGTTCCCGCACGTCGCGCGGCACGCCGACGAGTTGTGCTTCGTCCATTCGCTGCACACGAAGGGGGTCTCGCACGGGCAGGCGGTCTGCATGCTGCACACGGGGACCGACAGCCTGGTGCGTCCGTCCGTCGGGGCGTGGGTTTCCTACGGGCTGGGGACGGAGAACCGCGATCTGCCGGGGTTCGTGTCGATCACTCCGCCGCGGGGCCACGGCGGGCCGCGGAATTACGGGGCGGCGTTTCTGCCGGCGGCGTATCAGGCGACGGCGGTCGGGCATTCCGGGATGAAGGCGGCCAACGCGAAGATCGCCTATCTCGATTCCGAGGGTGTCGCGAAGCAAGAACAGCGGCGGCAACTCGCGCTGCTGCAGGCGATGAACAAAGACCATCTCGCCCGCGCGAAACAGGACGAGCAGATCGAAGGGGTGATCGAATCCTACGAACTCGCCTTCCGCATGCAGTCCGAAGCCCCGCGAGTGATGGACTTCTCGCGGGAATCGAAGGCCACACAGGAACTGTACGGCATCGGCGAGAAGGCGACCGACAATTTCGGCCGCGAATGCCTGCTGGCCCGGCGGTTCGCCGAAGCCGGCGTGCGGTACATTCAGGTCTCCTTCAAGCAGAACGGCTGGGACCAGCACAGCAACCTCTACAACGGACACGCGGCCAATTCGCTGGCCGTCGACAAGCCGATCGCCGGGCTGCTGAGCGACCTCAAGCAGCGCGGCCTGCTGGACGACACGCTCGTGCTGTGGGGCGGCGAGTTCGGCCGCACGCCGATCGTGCAGGGGAAGAACGGCCGCGACCACAACCCGTCGGGCTTCACGATGTGGATGGCCGGCGGCGGCGTGAAGCCCGGCTTCCATTACGGGGCGACCGACGAGTACGGCTATCACGCCGTGCGCGACCGCGTACACATGCACGACCTGCACGCCACGCTGCTGCACCTGTTGGGGCTGGACCACAAACGGCTGACGTACCGCTACGCCGGCCGCGACTTCCGACTGACGGACGTGGCGGGAAACGTGGTCCGCGACATTCTCGCGTGATACGTGCCCCGAGCTCGTAGCAGAATTCGTGAGAATTCTGCCGCCGGGACAGGCGTAACGGCAGAATTCTCACGAATTCTGCTACCCGCCGATCACGCCGCGAGGTCCCAGTCGTCGAATGCGGCGAACAGGTTGTCGAGGGCGACGGATTCCCAGACCGAACCGTTGGCCCATTCGATGCGGCCGTTGACGACGATCCCGATGAGGCCGCCCCAGTCGCTGGCGACCACCTGCGAGGCGCTGAGGAAGCTGCCCCGCGACGAACCGCCGTTCTCGTTGATGAACGTCAGGTCGTTGCCGGATTGTTCGACGAAGGCGGATTGGCCGTCGATCGAGTATTCGCCGCTGATCGCCGATGCGAACAGCGTCCACTTCGTACCGTTGGCCCAGACGATCTGGTTGCCGACGACGTTGCCGACCAGGTTGCCCCACTGGGTCGCGACCACCTGCGTGGGGCTGAGGAAGTGCCCCTGCGAGGATCCGCCGTGCTCGTTGATGAATACCAGCGAGTCGCCATTCTGCTGGACCGTCGTGAACTGGCCGGCGAACGAGTAGGTGCCGGCGATGAACGGGAACTGCTGCGTGGCCGGGGCGCCCAGGGTCCAGACGGAGCCGTTGGTCCATTGGATGTTGCCGTTGACGAGGTTGCCGACCAGGTTCCCCCAGTTGGTCGCGACGACCTGCGTCGCGTTGAGGAAGCGGCCCTGCGACATTCCGCCGTTCTCGTTGATGAACGTCAGCTCGTTACCGGATTGCTCGACGAAGGTGCTCTGGCCGTTGAACGAATACTCGCCGGCGATGTTGGCGGAGAATCTCGTCCAGGTCGAGCCGTTCTGCCACTGGATCGCGCCGTCGACGAGGTTGCCGACCAGGTTGCCCCAGTTCGTGGCGATGACCTGCGTGGAATTCAGGAAGAACCCGGATGACTGGCCGCCGTTCTCGTTGATGAACGTCAGCGAGCTGCCCGACTGCACGACCTGCGTCGTCTTGCCGTTGAACATGTACTCGCCGCTGATGTCGGCCGGGGCGTCGACGGCGACATCCAACGGCGGGTCGAAGTTCCCCACGACCGGCACCTGCTGGCCGGAGCCGAAGTGGCCGGCGAAGTCGGCCCCCACGGGAGTCGGCGAGAAGGGATGGTCCAGCGTGTTGACGTTGCCGGCGACCGGCGTTCCCGTCGAAATCAGGATGTACCATTCCAGCGGGCCGTCGGTCCCGGTCTGCGACGGGGTCGTCAGCCCGACGTCGTCGACGCCGTCGAGGTTGAAGTCCCCCGCGAACGGCCGTTCCAGCACGCCGGGGAACCCGAAGCCGAAGCCCTGGTCGGCGTTCCCGTCGATTCCGTCCCAGGCCAGGTCGAACTGGAAGGAGTTGCTGTTGGCGATGAACGTCCCCAGGTCGGTCAGGCCGTCGCCGTCGAAGTCGCCGGCGAACGGCAGGCCGCGCATGTTGCCGGCGAATACCGTGTCGAGATTGAAGTCGCCGGTCGTATCGAGGTACCAGTTGACGCCGTCGAACAGGCCGATCTCGTCGCCGAGCCCGTCGTTGTTGAAGTCCCCTGCCAGCGGCAGGGCGTTGACCTGCGCGCTGCTGGCGAACGAAATGTCCGGCACCCCGTCGTCGTTGAAGTCGAGCAGGAAGCGGAAGACACCCCCTTCCAGCCCGTAGGCGCCGAGCCGGTCGAACCCGTTGCTGACGCCTCCGTTCGGGTGGAACTGCCCGGCGAAGATCGCGTCGGTCTGCAGTCCGAACTGGAAGATCAGGTCGCGGGTGATGTCGATGTTCACGCCGCCGGTGACCGTCGGGTCGAGGTGGAAGTTCTGGTTGGCGTCGATCGTCACGCCGACCTGCCCGTGTACGCCGACTTCCGGCCGGCTGTCGACGGTGAAGCGTGCGCCGAAGCTGACTCCGGGGATGGCGTTTCCGCTGGGGAACAACGGGGTCCCGAGAGGCAGCAGCGCGTTGCTCTCGCCGTCGAACAGGTTCCCCGCCGGGTCGGTCAGCAATTCGAAGATCGTCAGCGTGAAGCGGTCGTCTTCGAGCGGCTCGGCGAAGTTGAGCTGGATCGTCGCCGTCGCCGGCTGCCCCGCGACGGGCGGATTGAGCGTCACGTCGACGCTGACGATCGGCACCACGCCGACCCGGTCTCCCACCACGCGGAACAGATCGGGATTCTCGGCCAGGATCTCCAGCAGCGCGTCGAACAGGAACGCCGGATCGCGTTCCGGGTTGTCCTGAATGTTGATCAGCAGCCCGTCGACGCGCGGCGTGGGGCCGGCCGTCGGCTTGATGTCGAACAGGTCGAACGTCTCGTTCGGCACCCCCAGCGTGACCACCTGAATCGGCTGTTGCGGTCCGCCGTTGTCCGGGTCGAACACCTGCGGTCCTTGGGTGTCGATGAAGATGTCGAGCCGGCCCTCTTCGCCGACGTTGCCGGCGAGGTCTTCGGCGGTCGCGGTGATGATCCGCAGTCCGTCGCGGACGAGGAACGGCGGGGCGTTGAGATCGAGGTTCGGTTCGATGTCCCACTCGCCGTTCGGGAACGCCTCGTCGCCGTCAAGCGGAATGGCGACCGTCAGCCCCAGCGCATTCATGTCCCCGAAGACCCGCACGATGGCGTCGGCTTCCGCATTCCCGACGAAGCCGGGCGTCGTGTCGCTGGTGATGCGGTCCACGAACGTCCCCGGGAAACCGGGCACGCCGGTGTCGGACGGCGGATCGAGCGTGATCGTCGGCGCCGCCGGGGCGATCGTGTCCAGCGTGATCTGCAGGGCGTTGATGGGACCCTGCTGGTCGGACGTGCCGACGACGGTCGGCGTGGCCCGGTCGCGGACCCACACGGCGGCCGTCAGGAAGTTGTTGTGCCCTTCCAGCAGGTCGCCCGGCCCCGCCGTGAACTGCCAGGTGTTACCGACGCCCGTGTAGAACGCGAAGCCGATCGACGCGCCGTTGTTGAAGACCTGCACGCCGTAGTCGAATCCCGCCGTCTGAATGTCGTCGTTGACGGTATCCGGCAGGAGATTGAAGTTCGTGAACTCGTCGAAGCGGTCGTCGTTGAGGATGATGTCGAACGTCGCCAACGCCACGTTCGTCACGTCGTCGGAATCGTGCCGGCCGGAGTCGGACGCGGCCTGCAGGTCGATCGTCTGCGGGACCGGGGCGGGAACGTTGATCACGGTGATCTCATAGGCGTTGACGGCTGGCGGCAGACCGACACCTTGCGGCGCTCCGAACACGCGGAGGAAGTACGTCTGGTTCCGCACGACCGGGGCCGAGATCCGCTCGCCGATCGAGATGCCGTTGGAATCCAGCAGCGCCGCGCCGGCGCCGATCAGGTCGCCGTTGGAGTCGCGGATCTCGATGTTCAGGTTCCCGCCGCCGGGCAGCAACGCCGCGTCGAACAGCTCGAAGAAGATCTGGAAGTCGAGCACGCCGGTCTCCGCCGCGACGAACTGGAACCAGTCGGCGTCGGCCAGCGGCAGAAACGGCGGGAAGTTCTCCGTCGTCGCCGAGAAGATCGACAGGTTGTCGCCGTTGAGCGTTTCGCCGGCGCCGATGTGGGCGGCGTTGGTGCGGGAATCGTTCGGCTCGTAGGGGTCGGGACCGAAGATCAGCCGCTGCGGGTCGCCGTTGGTCCCGATCGCCGCGTTGGCGAAGACGATCTCGACGCCGGAGTAGGAAATGTCCGGCATGGGGAGGGCGTTGCGGAAGACCCGGATGCGGCCTTCGCCGGGATTGAGTCCCGGAGCCACGACGGCGAAGTCGGTCGCCGGCAGCACGGACCCGAGGGCGTCGCTGCCGATGACCAGCGTGTCGCTCGACCCCGGCAGTCCGCCGTCGACATCCACCAGCAGGCCCGCGCCGACCGGCGGGGCGGGAATGACGATGAACGTGTCGTTCCCCAGCAGCCCCTGGGCGGTGAGGATTTCCACGGTCGCTCCCAGCGTGACCTGCTTCAGGTCCACACCGGCGGCGTTTTGCACGATCGCCGTGCGCGCGGGAGAATCGATCGTGATGACATCGTGGTTGTTGGTGCCGACGAGGATGACGCGGTCGGCGGCGCCGGACAGCCCGTCAATCGTGAATTCCCCGGGGACATTGAACCGGAACAGCGTGCTGCCGCCTTCGAATGAGAATTCACCGGTGTTCAGGCCCGTGGGGCGATACGTAATCGTGTCGTCTGCAACGGTCCCATTCGCGGTCAGGGTGTCGTTGTCGCCGGCATTGCCGATGACCTCGACGACTTCGACTCCCGTGTAGCCGTCGCCGCTGGCGATGGAGAAGCCGCCGCGGGCGATCACGTAGCCCCCGGGATCGCCAGGCAGCCCCGGGAAGAGGGTGAAGTCGTCGTCGACGCCCGCTGCACCGACGATGGTGAACACGTCGTTGCCGGAACCGCCGCGGGCCGTGACGAACAGGCTCGGCTCGCCATCCGGACCCAGATTCCAGGTGATGTCGTCATCGCCGGCCAGGCCGTCGACGACGACCGCGGAGAACACGCCGATGTTGTCGACGATGATCGGGACGCGCTCGAATCCGAGAAACGGCTCGACCGTGTGGGTGATTTGCGCCTGATCGCCGACGAGTTCGTTGACGACGAATACATCGTTGAGAGCGGTGCCCAGGGCCGTCACGTCGCCGTTTCCGTTGACGGCCAGCGTCAGCGTGCCGTCGCCCAGATCGACGTATTCGAAGGGCATGAAGGGCGCGCCGGTCACGTCGTCCTGCTCGGAGTCGACGCGGCCGGCATCGGTTGCCGTGCCGGGCGTGTGGAGATAATCGACGGGAATTCCGCCGGTGCCGACGACCGTCACGTCGTCCCCGCCGGCGCCGCCGTCGTACACCGTCAGTTCGACGTTGTCGATCACGATGAACGAAGCGATGTTGACGATCTCCAGCGTTGCGCTGTCCGTATCGATGACGGTGAAGATGACCTCATCGGTCCCCGGCGTGCCGACGACGACTTTATCGCTGCCGGCCGGCGGGGCGCCGCCGTCGATCGTCACGTCCACGTCCCACACCGCGCCGTTGGGGGCCGGGGCGATGACGACGATCTCGTCGTTGCCGCTCAGCGCGTTGACGGCGATCGCCGGCGTGTCGAGGAACAGGACGTCCGGCCCGGCGTTGACCGAGACGGTGAAGTCCTGCACGCCATCGGCCCCCGCGTGGGTCGAAGCGTCGCGGGCGATGATCGTGATCACGTCGTTGCCGTTGGTCCCCATCACGACGACCGGCGGTCCGCCGATGATCGTCAGGCTCTCGATGTGGTCGAAGCTGACCGGCGCGTTCGTCCCGACCTGCACGCCCCCTTCGTCGTTCTCCGGCCCGCCGAACAGCGTGACCGCCCCGACGCCGCCGACGATCAGCGTGTCTCCCGGCAGCACGCCGATCGGGTCTCCGCCGTCGACGAAGACCGGGATCGCCGAGGCGGTGACGTTGATCGTGTCCTGCCCCTCGCCGGCGACGATCCGCAGCGCCTCGACGTCAACGAAGTTGACGGTTTCGAACCCGACCACGTCGACCATCGACCCGTCCGCGTTGATCGTGTCGGACTGGTTCGAGGCGTTGACGGTCAGCGTGTCGTCGCCGGCGTCCATGTCCACCGTGAATGTTCCCACGTCGAAGACCCGCACGACGACCGGGGTCTCGGCCGATTCAATCCGCACGATCGGTCCCGCGACGTGAGAGACCGTCACGCTGTCGTTGCCGCCGCTGAGCGTCCCGTAGGTGAGGTCGCCCGTGTTGGCGCTCACGAAGAGCGTCTCCACGCCGACGAGACTCAGCAGCCCGGCCAGCCCGCCGCCCGAAACGGTCGTTGTCGCGACGTTCGAACTGACGGCGATCGCGGTCCCGTCGCCGGTGAAATTGACTTCGTCGCTGCCGGCCCCGGACGGGTCGCCGCCGGAGGCCGTAATGCTCGTGTACGGCGGCGGCAACGTTCCGGAGATGTTGAAGTCATCGTCCCCGGAGAGTCCCTCCAGCGTGAGGGACGCCACGCCCGCCGTTTCCACGGTGAGCTGCTGATTGAGCAGCACGCGGCCGTCGGTCGCCGGCGTGCCGGAGCGGACCTGGAACAGGTCGTCGCCGTCGGTGCCGCGATAGACCAGCGAACCGTCCGCCGCGTTGATCTGCACGACGTTCACGCCGTCTCCCAGGTTCGTGAACGCCATCGGCAGCAGGCTGTCGACCTGCACGCTGCCGGAATCGGGCGTCGCGCCGGGGGTCAACGTCGTCGTGGAAGACGCCGGCCCCTCGACGATCAGGTCGTCGTCGCCGCCCAGCCCGTTGATCGTCACGTGCTCGACCGTCGTCAGGCTGACCAGCGGTGCCGCGTTGACGGCCACGGTGCCGGCGTCGGCCGCGGTCGGGGTGTAAGTAATCGTGTCCGCGGCGGCCGTCCCGTTGACGACCACCGTGTCGCTGGCCGTCGGGTCGCCGCCGGAGACCGTGATCGTCGCGACGCCGACGAGGCCGTCGGGATGGACGCTGAAGAAGTCGTCGCCGAAGCGGCCCTGCAGGGTGACGTCGTCGAAGCTGGCGAACGAGATGACCGGCCCGTCGTTCAGCCAGACGCGGTTCGCGCCCCCCAGCCGCTGCAAGGCGATCGTGTCGTTGTCGTGCGTTCCCTGGAAGGTGATGTTGTCGGTCGCGGCGGCCCCGGTGATGCTGATCAGCTCGATGCCGGCAAACGACACGCCGCCGTCGTTGCTGGTGATCACACCGGAATCCGGCGTCGAACCGGTGGTGACGGTCGTCGTTCCGGTGATTGAGTTGGCGATCGTCAGCGTGTCGCTGGGCGCCGAGACGCCGCCGTCGACGGCCAGGCTCTGCGGGCCGGCGCTGCCGCTGACGTCGATGAGGTCGTTCCCCAGGCCGGCGTTCACGACAAGGGCGTCGGAGTTGACCAGCGGCGTCAGGATGCCGACCTGTTTCAACACGTTGACCTGCACCGTCGTCGTCGCGCCGCGGACCACGCCGATCGTGTCCGCCGCGGCGGTGCCGTTCACGACGACCGTGTCGCTGCCGCCAGCGGTATCGATCGTCAGCGTGCCGGTGTTGCTCGTGTTGACGACGAGGTTCAAGCCGCTCGCGACGATCGCGGCGGTGTCGATTCCCGTGGGGGTGACGTCGAGCGTTTCGGCGATGGTCTGGCCGACGACGTTGATCGCCCCGGCCCCCGCGTTGACGTTCAGCGTTTCAATTCCGGTCAGCGCCACCGCGCCGAAGCCGGCTTCCTGCACGGTGCCGGCCTGCAGGTCGACCGTGACGTCGCCGCCGGCGCCGGTGAAGTTGAGCACGTCGCTCGCCGAGGGGTTGCCGCCTTCGACTTTCAAGCCCTCGCCGGTGATGCCCGGGAACGGGTGATTGCCGGCCACGTCGAACGTGTCGTCGCCGTCGAGTCCGACCAGAATCAGCGAGGCGATTCCCGGCGTGGCGATGTTGAGTGGTGCCTGCAACGGCTCGAAATCGGCCTGTTGCCGCAATTGGATGTTGCCGTTCGCATCGACCGAAACGAGATCGTCCTTGGACGTGCCGAAGAAGTTGAGTTCGTCCGACCGCTCACCCGCGGCGTCGGAAAACGTGAGCGAACCGCCGACGGGATCGAAGTTCACGTAATCGACGCCGAGCAGGCTGCCGGCGCTGGAGCGAATCCCGATGCTCGCCTGCGTGGCGTCGGCGCCTGGCGTGAAGTTGATCAGGTGGAATCCCGCGGGGGTGACGACCGTCAGATCGTCGGTGCCTTCCCCGTCGTAGACCGCCAACTCGACGCCGCCCTGCTCGGAGACGTAGTCGACGCCGTGCACGGCCATCGTCAGCGTGAACTGGCTGACGATGCTGATCAGAGAGTCGTTCGTGGCTTCATCAATGAGGAACGTGCCGGTGTCGGAGCCGGTCGACGTGAACACGACGTCATCGTTGCCGGGCGTTTCCAGCTCGAACACGTCCCCCTGGCTCCCGGTGGCGGCCGACGGGGCGCCGCCGACGATCGTTACGTCGACGTCCCACTCGGCGCCGTTGGGAGCCGGGGTCCGCAGCACGATGTCGTCGTCGCCGGCCAGTGCGTCGACGAACAGCTCGGCGACGTCGAGGAACAGCAGTGCGGGCCCGCCGTTGACGCTGACGGTGAAGTCCCGCACGCCGTCCGCGCCGGCATGCGTCGAGGCGTCGCGGGCGATGATCGTAATGTCGTCGTCGCCGTTGGTCCCCAGAATGAGGGGCGTCCCACCGACGATCGCCCCCAGCTCTTCGATGTGGTCGAAGCTGACCGGCGAGTTGGCGCCGGCAAAGAACGTTCCCTCGTCGGCTTCCGGACCGGCCTGGAACGCCGTCGCGTTGGTCACCGTCAGCGAGTCGCCGCTCCCGCCGACAATCCCGATCGGGTCGCCGCCGTCGACGAAGATCGGCAGCCCGGCCGCCGCGGTCACGGTGAAGTCGTCGGCCCCTTCGCGGCCGTCGAGACTCAGCGCGTCGAAATCGGTGAAGTTGACGGTTTCCAGCCCGACGATGGCGACCATCGTGCCGTCGGCGGTGATCGCGTCGTTGCCGGTCGTGGCGCGGACGGTCAGTTCGTCGTTGGTGCCGCCGTTGCCGTCGAAGGAAAGAACGCCGACGTCGGTCACGTTGAAGACGGTATTGATTCCCGCGGACGTGAAGACCGCATCATCCGCGGCACCGGGCGTGACAGTGATGTCGTCGTCGCCGGCGGTGCCGAGCACGGTGACGTCGTTGCCGCCGGCGTCGAGATTGAGCGTCTCAATGCCGTCGTAGGAAACCGGCCCGACGAAACCGGCGGCGGTCTGCGTCGCGAGGTCGAGCTGTACCGGTCCGGTGGCGCCGGTGAGGTTGAGCACGTCGCTGCCGGCGCCCGGCTCGCCGCCGATGACGGAAATCCCGCTGGCGAACAGCGCGCTGCCCTCAATCGAAATCCCGTCGTCGCCCCCCAGTGCGTTGATCACCAGCGCGTCGAACCCGGAGACGTCGACGGAATTGTTGAAACCGAGCAGGTTGGTGACGGTCACGATGCCCGTCGCCGAGACGGTGATCGTGTCGTTCTCGCTCGTCCCCTGAATGACGGCGGTGGTGCCGGTGACGACGGCAGTTTCGATCCCCGCGTAGCTCAGGGAGAGCAGCGCGTTCCCGCCTGCGTCCACCGGGTCGACCGTCCCCGTCCCCGGCGTACCGCCCGGGGTAATGGTGGCGTTGGCCGTGGCAACATTGAGCGAATCGGCCGCGCCGCCGTCGGCGTCGACGTTGGCCGATTCGACGTTGTTGAGCGTGTAGGTCGTGGTAAAACCGCCGGTCGTGACGTCGAGCGTCCCGGAGTTTGCCCCGGTTGCCGTGTAGACCAGAGCGTCGTCGGAATCGGACAAGAGAAGCTGGAACGAGTCGCTGGCCGAAGGCGGCCCGGCGTTGAAGACGACCGACGTGAACTGCCAACCGGCGACAGCGGCACCGTGGTCGGCCGCCAGGACGTCGTCTCCCCCGAATCCGTTGATCGTGAGAACTCCGGTGCCCGCGCCGAAGTTGCCGACCAGTTCGTTGAAGCGAATCGTGGGACCGCCGTTGACCTGCGCCCGTCCTTCATCGTTGTCGAACGCGGCGAGACTGAAGACGTCGTCCCCGCCTGTGCCGTTCAACGTGACGGCATCGTTGCCGTCGTCGCCGCTGTTGGTATGAAGGTTGAGCTGGTCGATGTCGATCGCTTCGATGTTCGTGAAGTTGACGGTCGTGGGGGTCGCGGTCCCGTCGAGGCCGGCGAGCACGACGCCGTCGTGATTGCTCGCGCCCGGAGTGACCGTGTAACTGTCGTTCCCGGTCGTCACGTCGAAACGGAGCGTATCGCTGCCGTCCGGCAGGCCGCCGTCGACGTTGACCGTCAGGCTGCCGTCGTCGCGGCCGACGACGTCAAACACGTCGTCGCCGGCCAGACCGGCGAGGTTGATCGTGTTGAAGTTCGCGAAGTTGACGGTTTCCAGCCCGGCGACCGCGACCGTTGTGCCGTCGGCGGTGATCGCGTCGTCGCCGGTCGTGGCGCGGACGGTCAACTCGTCGTTCGTGCCGCCGTTGCCGTCGACGTCGAACTCGCCGATGTCACTGATCTCGAAGACCGTGTTGATCCCGGCGAGGGAGACGTTGACGGAATCGGCGCCGGTGGGCGAAACGATGATGTCATCGTCCGCGGCCGTTGCGTCGAAGGAGACGTTCGCGCCCGCCGCATCGACGGTGATGATCTCGACGCCGGTGAAGCCGACCGGACCGAAACCGGCTTCCGTGATCGATTCCGCTTCGAGATCGATCGTGATCGCCCCGCCGGTTCCCACGAAATTGAGCTCGTCGCTGGCGGACGGATTTCCGCCGTCGACGACGATCTCCGCATACGGATGGTTCCCGGCGATCGCGAATTCGTCGTCGCCGTTCTCCCCCACCAGCAGCAGGTTTTCGATGTTGCCCTGTCCGACCGGCAGCACGCCGTTCAGGACCACGGTCCCCGTCGCCGATACGGCGAATTCATCGCTGAGCGACGTCCCCAGCACGATCAACTGGTCGTCGTCGGCGCCGCTGGCGTCCGCGAAGGTGACGGAGCCGTCGGCCCGCAGGTTGCGGAACGCCAGCGGCAGCAAGTCGGTCCCCAGCCGAAAGATGGCAACCAGTCCGCCGTCGGGCGCCGGCTGGTTCGGATCGAGCGAGTAGAGGATCAGTTCATCGGCGGCACTCAGCGCAATCGTCAGGTCGTCGCCGGAAAGCCCTGTGCTCCCCTGCCCGTTGATGATCAGCGATTCGGCGCCCGTGATCGCGACCGGCACCGGCTGCGCGCCGCTGACCGTGCCCGAATCGTCGGTCAGCGGCGTGTAGATGATCGCGTCCTCACCCGCCGTGCCGTTGACGATCACGGTGTCGCTCGCGGTCGGATCCCCGCCGTCGACGGTGATGCCGGCCAGCGCCGTGGGCGTGGCCGGGTTGTTCAGGTTGATCGTATCGCTGCCGGCCCCGGCATTAATCACGAGATTCGTCTTGTTCGAGAACTCGATCGTCTCGAACCCGTCGACCGAGACCAGGCCGTTGGCGGCGACCGAGCCTTGCGTGTAGTTGATCGCGTTGTCGGCGTTGGTGGCGTTGACGGTGAGCGTCGCGGCGGCGACCGTGTCGAGTACCGGTTCCAACCCGGTGAAGTTGATCGTTTGCGTGGCGCCGTTCAATACGTGGGCGACCGTGCCCGCGTCGTTCGTATTGCCGACGGTGTACGTGGACGAATCGACGGCCGTGCTGCCAGTCAGAATCAGCGAATCGAAGCCGGTCCCGCCGTCGAAGTCGATTCCGTTCGGGATATCGAGCAGGCCGTTCGAGTTGTCGATCGTCAGCGTGTCGTCGCCGTTGAGGCCGTTGATCGTCAGCAGTTCCAGCGCGTCTCGCTGCGCGCGGAAGACTTCGACGCCGTCGCGGAGCACGACGATATCGATCCCTTCGCGGAAGACGACGAAGTCATCGTTCTCCTCGCCGGGGGTCGTGTCGCCGTCGACGATGGGGGGACCGTCGTCGTTCAGGATCGTGCCGATCGCCTGGTCGTCGGGGACGTTGACGTTGGTCGAGCCGATGACGTTGAGGAAGAAGTCCTCATCCGCCTCGAAGGTGGCGTCCTCGAAGGTCTGGACCGCGAGCGTCTGCTGGGTCTCGCCAGGGCCGAAAGTCAGGACGACGAAACTATTGATCTGATTGTAATCGACGTCGCCGCTGGCGGAGCCGCTCGTGGTGTTGACGGTGACGGTGATTTCCTGGCTGCTCGGGTTGGACAGCGTGAAGCTGAAGACCATATCGTCGCCTTCTTCGGCCGAGGCGTCTGGGATCGTCAGGGTCGGCATCGGATCGTCGTTTTGGATCGTGCCGACCGCCTGGTTGTCGGGGACGTTGACGTTGGTCGAGCCGATGACGTTGAGGAAGAAGTCCTCATCCGCCTCGAAGGTGGCGTCCTCGAAGGTCTGGACCGCGAGCGACTGCTGGGTCTCGCCAGGGCCGAAAGTCAGGACGACGAAACTATTGATCTGATTGTAATCGACGTCGCTGGTGGCGGTGCCGCTCGTGGTGTTGACCGTGACGGTGACTTCCTGGCTGCTCGGGTTGGACAGCGTGAAGCTGAAGACCATATCGTCGCCTTCTTCGGCCGAGGCGTCTGGGATCGTCAGGGTCGGCATCGGATCGTCGTTTTGGATCGTGCCGACGCCCTGCCCATCACTGATCGTCACGCCGTTGGTCGCGTTCGACAGGTTGACGAAAAACGTCTCGTCCAACTCGAACGTGTTGTCGCCATTGATGGCCACGGTGATCGACTGGGTTTCACCGGCGGTCCCCGCGAACGTCAACTGACCGCTGTTCGATTCATAGTCATTGCCCCCCGAGATCGACGACCCGGACGCGACCGCCGTGTCGTCCGCCGTCGCGAAATCGACGGTGACCCCCCCCGCCACGTCGCTGTCGAGCGTGACCGTGAACGTCGCGTTCGTCGTGCCGGAATTCCCCTCCGACAGCGAGACGTCGTCGATGCTGACCGACGACAGCAGCGTGCGGTCTTCAAGCACCTGAGCAGCCGGAGGCGAAATGAAGCGGCCGACCTGCCGACGGGCGGGGCGTTTCCACGAAGAATTGCGGCGGGAGGGGGTCCGAACGAGCGACTGCAGTTTCGTCAGCCAGTTGCGCAGCATGGTTGCGATTCCGTCAGCAGCGGCCGGCGTCTCTCGTGGGACGCGGCCTCGTCATGGTGTCGGTCAAAAGGAGACGCAGAGTGCCTGAATGGCCTGATCTGAGTTAAGATAGAGAAACAGCACAATCCGCATAAGCAGAATTTCCAGCACATCAGGATACATCGGCACAATCGGATTGCAAGGAAGAATTCCTATTTTCCCCTGATTCACAATTCCGATGTCCCCTGATTCTCAAGTTCGAAGGGACTCCTGCGCGGCGGCGCGCGCAAAAAAACACCGGCCCGTGATCGGGGCCGGTGTCGATTTCGCAACCGCCGGTGGGAGTGGACCGACTCAGAACTGCACCATCGCCCGCACCGTCAACCCGTTAAAGCCGATGCGGTCGTCGCGGTTTTCGAACTGCCGGCTCTGCACGCCGCGAATCCAGACCGGGGTCGTCATCGCGTTGTACCACTGGTTGATGTAGTAGCCGGCGGTGAAGCGGAACGTCCCGCATTTCGACTGCCAGCCCAGACCCAGCTCCAGCTCGAGCTGCGTGACCAGCCGCGTGTCGTCGAACGTCGTGAACGACTGCGTGCCGGCGAAGATGTTGTCCTGCCGGTAGTCGGCGTCGAACGTGCCGGCCAGGAAGTTGGCGTGCGTGTTGCCGTACACGAGGAACCCGTGGCACGACACGTACTCGGCTTCCAGCCCCAGCCGCGGGCCGATGCCGTAGAAGTCGATGTCGCTGCGGACCGACGTCTCGCCCAGGATGGAATATTGGGCGTCGAGCAGTTGGTTCAGGTGGGCGTAGCGAACGCCGGCCACCGCGTTGACCATCGTGGTTTTCGTCCGCACGAACGCCCGCCGCACCACCAGGTCGATGTGCTCGAAATCGATGTCGTAGTTGGCGCGGGTCAGCAGGCTGTCGGCGGCAACGTTCATCGTGCCGGGGTCGGTCAGCGTGGCCTGGTAGAACGCGCCGGCGCCGCCGGGAATGAATTTCTGGTCCCCTTCGCTGCTCTGGAAGTGCCAGAACGTGGCCATGATGCTCGTGCAGTCGTCCAGCGCGACGATCCCCCCCACGCGGAAGCCCGATTCGTACTTGTTGTCGGCGATCGCCGCCGGCCCCCGCAGCACGTTCACCGGTCCCAGCCCGTCGACCGGCAGCGCGTAGGGCAGGTCGACGCCGTGGGCCGACAGGTAGAGCCAATCGACGAAGATCCCGTGGCGGTGCTTCAGCAAGGCATCGCAGCACGCCTTCGTCAATGGGGAAGGAACACAGCCCGTCTTGTCGGCACAGCCCGGTCCCGGCGTAACGCAATTCCCTCCGGCGGGCGGAGCGGCATTCCCCCCGTTCGGCGGTGGCGGCTGGATCGTGCGATGCACGATCTGCTGCAGATCGGAACTCCGCGAGATCGAGACGCTCTCCGGAGGCGTAAACACCTCATCGGGCGACGCGACGGCACTCTCCGATTCGCTGTAGTACGGCCTCTCCGCGTAACCGGCGGCAGCCGGCGACCCCGACCAAGGCTCGACGTCCTGCGACCAGGCCGATTGCAGGGCAGCGCAGCCCAGCAGGCCGACGATGAGACAATTCCGGAAAAACATGCGGGTTCCCTCCCTTGCGAGTCGCTGAAATCCCCACCTGGACCAGTTCGACCACTTCTGGCGGTCGAGCGGGTGGTAACGGTTGTACGGCTGGCTGTTTCATCGGCAACCGCCGGATGCGATCAAAGCCCTCTGCACGCACTAGCCCCAGATTCTGTGGAACGGCCGCAGCCACTCCCTTAAAGAATACCCATTTTATGCAATCCGTCCGATTACCGGTCATCTTGCCCAATCAAACTTGCTCCATTCTTCGCAAACAACTCATGATTCCCAAGACAACACGGCGAGGAGACGGATAAGGGACGAGGGATGACGGAGGGACGACGGATGAGAGATGAGGGACGCTTTCCGCCTTCCGCTTTCGTTTCTCAACTCATTTTCCGCCCGCCGCCTTCATTGCCTCGGCGACGGCCCGCGCCAGCAGGTCGTTGCCCCGCTGGTTGTAGTGGCAGCAACGATCGGCGTAGATCGGCTCGCGCATGCCCGCGAACAGCATCGTCAGATCGAGGAATCGCACCCCCGTGCGCCGCAGCTCGCGCCCTTCGGCGATCAGCAGCGGATAACCGTTCTCGACGGCGGTTGCGTAGTCGTCGCTCATCACGTCGTGCAACATCGCGCGGCGTTCTTCGTCGCCGATCCGTTTGGAGCCTTTCACATGCTGGTTCGGCTGCAGGAAATGCAGGTAGACGATGCCGTTCGCCTCGCACAGCCCCCGCATCTGCTCCGACGATCGCCGCCACAGCGCCGCCGTGGCCTGCCGATATTCGTCCAGCGAGGCGGGGTTGAGCTGCGGCCCGGTCTTCACGTAAGCGTCGCCGCGTTCGACGCGGGCCGCCATCAGCTCGCCGCCGAGCTCCGTCAGCGTCTTTCGATACCCCCGGTCGCACAGCGCCCAGACGAGGTTCAGCAACCGCGAGTGCCGCAACGGAAACCGCTGCATCCGCCTTGCCCACTTCTGCCGGGCGGCCCGCACTTCGAGCACGGCGAACGCGGTCGACGACAGCCGCGGGTCGACCAGGTCCACCGAGCGAACCTGCCAGTAGGCCGGGTAGGCGTAGAACATGAGTCGCGAGGTGTTCTCCGTCTCGGTCAGCGCCACTTCGTTGAAGCCGTCGATGTTCACCACGTAATCGAACTCGGCCCCCAGCGACAGCAGGTATGCGAGCGTCTGCAACTGCTGCGGTTGTTTGTGCCCGCTGATCGCCAGCCGCACGACGACGATCTTCTTTCCCTGGAACTTCGGCGACTCGCGCAGCTCGTCCGTCAGCACCCGCTCGCCGAGCACGCTGAACTGCCACGCGACCGACCCGCCGAAGACGCCGATCACCACGCGGTCGCGGCCCCGCTTCTGCAGCGGCGACTTGTCGTCGGCGAAACCGAACTGGTTGACGGGAAACCGCCGCCCGTTGAACTCCACCGGATTGCCCTGCGGACTGTGCACCCAGCCCAGATAGGGATGAGCAACATTCCCGGCCTGCTCCCGAGCGATGCCGGTCATGGCCAGCAGGTCCTGCTCGTAATGCATTTCGTCGATGTCGGTGCCGAGCGCGAATTGCAGGACCACCGCCGAAACCCCTTCCAGCACCGCCAGCACGAGCACCGCGGTCACGGCGGCGAAGAGCAGGCGTTTCCAGCGGGGGAGCTTGCGGCGTGGGGGGCGAGGTTTGGACATGTCGTCAGCAGTTACCGCTTGTCGCGCGAATCCGCCTTCCGCGGTTGTTGGTTCTTGGGCAGCGCGATGGCGAAGAGCGTCCTCTTGGTCGCGATGAACAGCACGTTGTTGGCGACGACCGGCGTCGTGTAGATCATATTCATCATGTTGACCTCCCCCAGCGCCGGCTTCAGTTCGCCGTTGACCCGCTTCAACGCTTTCGCCGGGTCTTTCGTGAGCGGGAAGATGGGAACGTCTCCTTCTTCGTCACCGATGTAAACCTTGCCGTCCACGATCAGGGGCGCACTCCACGCCCCGGCAAACAGATCGTAGATCCAATACTGCTTGCCGGTCTTTGCGTCGATGCAGTGTACCAATCCTTCAAAATCGGCAATGAACAGCAGCCGGCCCGCGATCGTTGGCGCGCAGATGCTGCGATGCATCGATTCTTCCCAGTCGATCTTGGCGTTCGCGTTGTTGTCCTCGCTGGTGAAATGCCAGACGGATGCAGAGTTCGGGTTTCTGACTTCCCGTTCCCCTATCTTCGGGTCCACTGCCTGCCAGCGACGGTGAGGGATCGGCTTGCCGTTCTTGTCGACGGCGCGCGTCGGGCTGACGTCACTGCCGTCGAGCCGCTTCGTCGGATCGATGCACCACAGGTCTGCCGGTCCCCCGGCTTGCTCCGGTTCCTTACCGGTGGCGATGTAAATACGGTTCTTGTAGTAACACGCCATGCCACAAAGATTGTTTCGGCGTCCCCGCCCTCCCAGCCGCCAGACGGACGTTTTCGGATTGCAGTCGAACTTCCACAGCAATTTTGATTTTCCCGTCCCGTCGCCGCGCGGGTCGAAGCTGTACAGCCAGCCGTCGCCGCCGGGAAAGACCACCTGCGGCTGCTTGCCGATCACGAAGTACGTGGGCGACGACCACTGGCCATGCAGGATGTTCGTTCCCGGGGAATTGTCGGTCCACAGAATCTTCCCCGTGTCGCGGTCCATGCAGAGGAAAGCGGGAACTTTTGGCGAGGGGATTGTAATGTGGTCGGCGTCCACGCCGTTAGACGTGCAGATGAAGAGCCGCTTGCCGTCCGTCGTGGGGGAGCAGGTGCTCATGTTGTGAGGAAACACGCCGAGTTCTTTGATCATGTCAAACTTCCAGACCACGTCCGCTTCGTCACGATTCGTGTTCGGCTCGTCCTTGTACGGGCCGTTATTGACGCCGTCGTGAAACCCCGCCGTGTCGAGACAGACGACTTCGCAGCGGTTGGTGACCATCCACAACCGGTTGCCGTCGACGAGCGGAGTGGAACAAAGTCCCGTGTGCGGCCAGTCATTCACCCGGCCCGATGCGAGTTTCCTGGACGAATACTGCCAGAGGAACTTGCCCGTTCGTTCGTCGAAACAGAGCAGACAGCAGAGATCAACGCGCGGCGGGAACCGCTTCACGTAGCCGTGGTCATTATTCGTGCCAACAAACACGCGTCCGTTCGCCACGATCGGCGTCCCGTGGGTGACCGACCCGAGCTTCGCCTTCCACTTGATGTTCTTCCCGCTCTTCACATCCCACGTCACGGGGATGTTCTTCCCGTCCGGCGTGTTGTTGCGGTGCGACGTCCCGCCCCACTGCGGCCAGTCGTGCGGGCCGACGTTCAGGCCGCCGGTGCCGCGATTCAGCGACTGCTGTGGCGGTGCGGTGTTCGTGGCGGGGATTAAAAGCGATGACGCCAGGATGATGAGCGTGCGGATGGCGTACATGGTTGACTCCCGTTGGTTTCGTTCCCTAGTACCCTATCCGCTTGCAAGCGGCTCACGTCGGTCATCATACTCGGTGCACGCTAGGAACCGTAATCGATTGATTGCGGTGTAGCAGAATTCGTGAGAATTCTGGGCGGTATTTTCTTGACGGCAGAATTCTCACGAATTCTGCTACCTGCACGCTCGCCATTCCGGGGTCGTCATGCCAGTTGCCCGTTTCGCCGCGTTCGCCGTCGCCGTTGTCGTCGCTGCTTCGAATCTCCCCGCCGCCGAGCCGGTCACCGTCTACCGCGGGGCGACGATTCATACCGTCGCGGGGGCGACCTACTCGCGCGGAACGCTCGTCGTGCGGGGCGGGAAGATTCTCGCCGTCGGTCCGGAGAACGCCGTGCCGATTCCCGCCGGGGCGAAGATCGTCGACGTTGCCGGGAAAGTCGTCATCCCGGGGCTGGTCGACACGCATTCGCATCTGGGCGTCTACTCGCGGCCCGGTGTGAAGGCCAACAGCGACGGGAACGAATCGACCGGCGCCGTGCAGGGCATCGTGCGGGCGATCGATTCGCTGAACCCGTTCGACCCCGGCATCCGCATGGCCAACGCCGGCGGGGTGACGACCGCCAACGTCATGCCGGGCAGCGGCAACGTCATCGGCGGGCAGACGATTTACGTCAAGCTCCGCGGCCGCACCGTGGACGAGATGCACATCAAATCCCCCGTCGTCCTCGGCGGGCTGAAAATGGCCAACGGCGAAAACCCCAAACGCAACTATGGCCGCAAGTCGCAGGCCCCCGCCACGCGGATGAAGGTCGCCGCCCTGCAGCGGGTGGAGTTCATCAAGGCTCGCGATTACCTGCGAAAATGGAACGACTACCGCCGCAAAAGAACCGCCGGCGAAAAAGCCACGCAGCCGGACGTCGATCTCTCGCTGCAACCGCTGGTGGAAGTGCTGCAGAAGAAACGCACCGTCCACTTCCACACCCACCGCGCCGACGACCTGCTGACGACGCTGCGGCTGAAAGAGGAATTCGGCTTCGAGCTGGTCGTGCAGCACGGCACCGAGGCGTACAAGGTGCTGGACGACATCGCGAAGGCGAAGGTGCCGGTGTCGATGACCGTCGTCGACAGCCCCGGCGGGAAGGCGGAAGTCGTCGATTTCATCGAGGAATGCGGGGCCGAGCTGCATCGCCGCGGCATCAAGGTGCTGGTCAACACCGACGACCCGATCACCGAAAGCCGCTTCTTCCTGAGAACGGCGGCGATCCCGTACCGCGGCGGCCTGCCCGAAGACGCGGTGTTGAAGGCGATTACCCTGTGGCCCGCGCAGGCGATGCACCTCGAACATCGGCTCGGTTCGCTGGAGGCGGGCAAAGACGCCGACTTCGTCATCCTCAGCGGCAGGCCGTTCAGCGTTTACACGCGCGTCCTGCAGACCTACATCGACGGCAAGAAGGTGTTCGACCTGGCCGACTCACAACAACGGCTGTATCAGACCGGCGGGTTCGCCGTCGCCGACAAGACGCTGCTTCCCAAACCGCCGGCCATCGTGAAAGCGCTGCCGGCCGTGCAGGCGCCGCCGCAACCGGCCGGGCATGCGAAAGCGAACGCGAAATCGACGGAGTTCGTCGTCCTCGCCGGGCGGCTGCATACGGTGTCACAGGGAACGATCACCGACGGGGCCGTCCACGTGCGGAACGGCAAGATCGCCTTCGCCGGGCCGCGGAGCAAGCTGCGGATTCCGCGGGACGCTTCCGTGCTGACGGCAGCCGTCGTCACGCCGGGGCTGATCGACGCCCACAGCCAGGTGCCGCTCTCCGGCGAGTACAACATCCGCGCCGACCAGGACGCCGACGAGAAGAGCGACCCGAACCAGGCCGACCTGCGCGTGCTCGACGCCTTCAACCCGGCCGAGCCGTTGATGCGGTTTCTGCTGGAACAGGGAGTGACGGTGCTCCACGCCTGCCCGGGGCGGGCAAACGTCATCGGCGGGATGACCGGCGTGTTCCGCACGCACGGCCGCAACGCCGGCGCGATGACGATCCAGTTCCCGCACGCGATGCTGTTCAACCTCGGCGAAAAACCGAAGGGGGAATACCCCGGCAAGAAACCCGGCACGCGGATGGGGACGGCGTCGCTGATCCGCAAGGCCCTCGCCGACGCGCAGAACTACGATCGCAAACGGAAAGCGGCGAAGGGTTCGCCGGTCGACCGCAACCTGAAGCACGAAGCGCTGGCGAGGGTCTTGAGTGGCAACGTCAAAGCCATGTTCTGCGCCCAGCGGGCCGACGACCTGCTCACCGCGGTGAGGCTGTCGAAGGAATTCCAGCTGAAGTCGCAGCTCGCGCTGGCGGCGGACGGGTATCTCGTTCGCGACAAACTGAAGCAAGCCGGCATGCCGGTGATCGTGCATCCCACGATGCAGCGCGCCGCCGCCAGCATGGAAACCTACCACAGCCATCTCGGCAACGCGGCCGCGCTGGCCGACGCGAAGATTCCCATCGCCATCGGCAGCGGCGTGGAAGGTTACGTGCCCAAGACCCGCGTCATCCGCCACGAAGCGGCCATCGCCGCCGTCTACGGCCTCGGCGTCGAGCGGGCGCTGAAGGCCGTCACGCTGGACGCCGCGAAAATCCTCGGCATCGACAAGCACTACGGCAGCCTCGGACCGGGCAAAGTCGCCGACCTGGTGCTGTACGACGGCGACGCCTTCGAGCACAAGACGCACGTCACGCGCGTCGTCGCTGGCGGCCGCATCGTCGTCGACCGCACGCGGCGAAAGCCGATCCCGCTGGCCGAGCGGCTGTTTTATTCCGCGCCGTCAATTCCCTGCTGCCTCGGCTGGTAACGGGCAGGGGAACGCGGATGACGCGGATTGAGCGGATATTCGCGGATTAAGGTGAAACGAAAAACTCGGCCCCCGTGTACGTACTACTTTGCGACCGTTCTGCTCCAAAAGACATTCATCTGATCCGCGCGAATCCGCCGAATCCGCGTCATCCGCGTTCCCTCGGTGGCTCTACTGTTCAGCAGGCATTCAAAACAGTTCGCGGATCGGTTGGCCGTCTTCGATCAGCTTCTGCAGCTCGGCGGGCACGCCGCGGGCGACGCGCAGTTCGCCCACGTCGAACAGCACGTGCAGCACGGTCGTGAACAGGTTCGACGCGTCGTAGCTGTCGCCGGCGGGGCTGCCGTTCTGGCGGTCGGATTTGCCGACGGCCTGCCCGGTCTTGATCCCCCCGCCGAAGAACGCCAGCGTGCTCAGCCGCGCCCAGTGGTCGCGGCCGCCGCGATTGTTGATGCGGGGAGTCCGTCCGAAGTCGCCGGTGACGACGAGCAGCACCTTGTCGGCCAGCCCACGGTCGGCCAGGTCGTCGAGGAACGCCGAGACTGCCTTGTCGACGGTCGGGCCGAGCATCTGCATGCCATTGACGATGCCGGGGTTGTTCCCGTCGGCGTGCATGTCCCAACCGGCGCTCTGCACGGTGACGAACCCGCAGCCGGCCTCGACCAGACGGCGGGCGGTGAGCATCAGCGTGCCGAGGTCCGACGGCTCGAACACCTTCTTGCCGCACCGGAACATGCTCGTGTCGTAACGGGCGACGAGCTTCGGGTCTTCCTGCGAGAGGTCGAACGCCTTGCCCGCCCCGCCGGTGATCAGCTCGACCGCCTGCCGCTCGAACTGCGAGTAGGAATCGGCCACGCCGTCGAGCCCGCGCTGCAGCCGGTTGAACTCCGCCAGCAGCGCGCGGCGTTCCCGCAGGCGGCCGGCGGGAACGTTGAGCTGCATGTTCCGCAGCGCCTGCCCCTTGCCAGTCGGGTTGAACGGCGCGACCGCGGCTCCCAGCGGGCCGGGCCGCGAGCCGGTCCGCACGCGGCTGTACTCCTTGCGGTACTGCGGGTCGCGGTGCTCGTCGAGCAGCAGGGCGTAGGTCGGCATGCCGGTGACGGGGTGGTTCGTCCCGCGGAGCTTCGCGTAAGCCGACCCGATGCTGAACCCGTCCTTCCCGCGGCCGTCGGGGTCGGTCCCGCCGGTGAGCACGTGGCTGATGGCCTGCGCGTGGCTGCCGACCGGGTGGCGGAAATTGCGAATCGCCGCCAGCTTGTCGGCGTGCCTGGCCAGCAGCGGAAACGTCCCGCCGAGCGTGAGACCGGGCACGTTGGTCTTCACTTCCCCCGTGGCGCTGCAATACGGGGCGGGCAGGTCCATCCGCGGGTTGAACGACTCGATGTGGCTCATCCCCCCGCCGCAGAACAGCAGCACGACCGCCTTGTCGCGGACGTAAACAGCCCGCGACGCCGCGGCAATCGCCCGCTGCTGGAGCAGCCACGGCAGCGAAAACCCGCCCAGCCCGAGCGCCCCCGCGGTGAGGAAATCGCGGCGGGGGAGGCGTTCGCAGTCGCGCGAAACCGCATGGCCCTGAACGGTCAACATGGTTTCGATTTCGTCAAGCGGAAGAGGACGACGGCAGATTGTAACCCGGAGCGTCGCGGAACATCAACGATTCCCGATGCACCCGGCCGTCGTCGGTCATCGCTTCCGCAATCGCGCCAGCGTCGCCGCGGCGTCGAGTTTCGCGGGCAGGTCCGGCAGACGTTTCGGGAAGTGCAGCTCCGGGAAGTTGCGGCTGATCAATTCCAGCAGCTCCTCGGCCGGTTTGCCCCCGGACCGTTCGGCGGCGTGGATGATCCGCCGCATGCGGAGTTCGTCGGACGGCGAGTAGCGTTCGGTTTTGCGGCTGCCGCCGAGGATTCGCCGCAGCCGGTGCCGCACTTCGGCCGAGCGGGTTTCTTTGATCGTCCGCAGCAGGATCGGCAACGCGATCTGCCGCAGCTTGATGAGTTCCCGCATGGCCCGGTTGCGGACGAGGGAATCGTCGTCGTCGAGCTGGGCGATCAACTGCTGGATCCGCTTGTTCTGCGAGGGGACGAGAATGCCGTGCACGCGGTCGCGAACGTAGCGCAGCGCCGGCTCGCCGCCGGCGACGATCCGCGCGATCGCGCGATACCCGTTCGCCGGCGAGGCGGACGCCAGGTCGTCCCAGAGTTTTGCCAGCGTTTTCGCGTCGTAGTGCGAAATTAATTTCGCACGACGTATGCGGGCGGCGTCCCACAGCAGCACGGTCTGGTCGAACCCGCCGCTGGCGAGCGTGCGGCCGTCGGGCGAGTATTCCAGCGCCGCGATCGGGGCGCGATGGCCGGCAAACGTGCGCGCGAGCCGGCCGGTCGCCAGTTCCCAGATTCGCACGCCGCCGTCGATGCCCGCCGTCGCCAGAAACCGGCCGTCCGGCGAGAACGTCATCGAAAGCACCGGTTTCGTGTGCAGCGTCAGGTTGTGGACGATCCGCCGCGTCGCCACTTCCCACACCAGCACGTGGTGTTCGGACTTGTCCCGGTCGATGCGATGCGAACTCGCCGCCGCGACCGTGCGGCCCAGCGGGCCGAACGCCAACGCCCGCGGCTCTCCCCGGCAGCCGGTGAACTTCTCGGGCAGCTCGGTCCCCTTGACGACGTCGATCATCCGCAGCACGTCGCGGCCGGCGGTCCGCAGCGAGAGGAGTTGCGACCCGTCCGGCGAGAAGGCGTAACGATAACTCTGCTCGACGACGAACCGGCGGACTTCCCTCCCCGACCGCACGTCGTGCACGCGAACGACGTCGTTGCTGCCGAACGCCGAGACGACGGCGATCTCGCCGCCTCCCGGCAGAAAGTGCGCCTTGCCGCGGCCGCCGTCCATTCGCGAGATTCGCGCGCCGCTGCGAACGTCCCAGATCTGCAGTCCCGCCCCGTGGTCAGGCTGGCCGGTGGCGAGATAGCGACCGTTGGGGGAGAACTCGATTGAAGTCAGCGGCGCGTCGTGCGTTTCGATGTTGCGGATGTGCTTCCCCGTTTCCGCATTCCACAGGCTGACGATCCGCGGCTTTTTCGGGTCCGCCGCCTCGCCCCGGACGGCGATCGTTTTGCCGTCGGGCGAGAAGTCGATGCCGCGCACGCTGGGGAGCGAATCGAGCCGCAGTTTCACACCGGCGGGAAGCGGCGGCTTCTTCCGGAACGTGGCCCGTGGCACTGCTTGACGGACGCCGCCAAAGCACTCCTGATTCCGGGACGTCAACACGGCGTCCGTCAAGCAGTGGCGTTCCAGCGTGAGTGCCGCCGCGGCGCAGGCGATCCCCCAACAGCACAGCAGCCGGCGGAGCGGGAATTGCGCACGGAACATTGTTGAACCGGATTCCTTGCGTGAAGTGGAAGGGGTCGGGTGTCCAGAATTCAATTTTCCGCAGAGAACACATGCACGATTGAAAACGCCGGACGGAAAATTGAATTCTGGACACCCGACCCCAACCCGTACGACGCCTGCCGGTCCGGCTTCGTTCCGGCGTTTTCGTAACGAGCGATTACGAGTTCCGCTACGAATCGGGTTGCGTCGCACCGACGTCTTTGTGGTCGGCGTCGGGTTGCGGCAGCAGAAAGTCCCGGTCGTCCGGCTTGACGGACTTGAACTTCAGGCTGACGCCTTTCTTTCCGCGATCAAACAGGGCCGGCAGGTTTCCCTTTGGCTGCGGGGACCGGTCCGTCATGTTGTCGCGAAGTCCGCCGTCGGCGAGGAACTTCCGGAATGCCGGCGGCTTGAATCCGGCTTCCACGATGACGTCATTGTCCCGCAACTTCGCGAACAGGTTGCGGGAGATGACCAGTTCGCCGCTTCCCGACGCGGGCATGCGGTCGAAGACGATGCCGCGGCCGCACTGGTGAAACGTGTTGTCGCTCAGCTTCACTTCGTTCAGTTTACGGCGGGCGCCCTGCACGCGGACGCCGACGCCGGCGTCGTGGAAGAGGCTCTGGCTGACGGAGCAGGTGTACTGATCGCCGTCATAAACGACGCCGGCCGACATGGGGCCGAGGAAGCGGCAACCGCTGATCTGCACCCACGACGTGTCGCCGGTCAGCCGCACGCCGGCCGACCGCGGACCCCCCTGGAAGCGGACGTTTTGAAACCGCATCTCCGTTTCGGGCGAGAAGAAGCCTTGCAGCCGGTCGCCGAGAATGCCGCTTTCGGTATAGCCGGTGAGGGTGAGGTTCTTCAGTTGCAGGCCGTAACAGGCGCCGTCGAGTTCGACAGCCGTGCGGCCGCCGTCGGACTTGAGGACGAAACCGTCGAGCGTGAATTGCTTCATTTTCGACAGCTTGAGCACCGGATCGGGACCCGACGGGGCGAAGACGGCGGGCCGGGTCGAATCGCAGACGATGCTCAGCGTGAGGTTCTCGAATTTCGTCTGGGAGTTGTCGAATTGAATCCGCTCCTTGTACGTCGCGCCGCCGGCGACGCGGATGACCTGCGTCATTTCCTCCCGTTTGCCTTCCTTGTCGAAACGACGGATGACGTCGGCCACGGCTTTGCCAAGAGTTTTGAATTCTGCGTTCGGACCGACGAGCAGTTCCTTCGGTTGCTTCCTTTCAACCGCAGGCCGAACGGGTGGCGCCGGCTTCGGATCGTCGTCGGAATTCCCGCCGATCTTCGTCGCTATAACCCAACCGACGCCGGCCAGCAACAACACGCCCACGGTCACCACCACGGCCATTCGCACGGCCCGCTTTCGGATCAACCCGCGGATGCCCGACGCCGGTTTCCGGTCTTTTTCCGTCACCGTCGCCGCGGCGTTCACTTTCGGGGCGACGGGCATCGCGATCTGAACGGTCCGATCCGGACCGGGATCGACGACAGGCTTCGCCACGGGAACGCTCACCCGCGCGGGGATCGCGGATTTTCCAGAATCATCGCTGCCGATCGTCGCGGCCCTGGATGGGTGCGCCGCGACGGATGCTTCCTTGCTCGCGGCCGCGGCAACCGCGGCGCGGTCGGGCGAACCGCTGGATTTCACTTTTGACGATCCCGACCCGCCGCGACGCTCCGCACGTTTCGGCGGCCCGTTGTCCCGGCCCGGCGTGACTCCCGACAGATTCGACAGGAACGTGGCCAGGTTCTCATCGTCGGCCGCCGTCGCGGGCGGCCGCGCGGACGAAGCCCCCGAAACGACCGTGTCGATCGCGCGATTCGAGCCGGTCGTCGACGAGCCGCCGACGCCGCTTCCCGACAGCAGGGGATGCCCCGACTTCCACTCGTCGCCGGCGTGTTCCATCAGCCAGGCCGACAGTGCGTCGGCGATCTCGCCGGCGGTCTGCTGCCGATCTTCCACTTTCTTCGCCATCATCTTGCGGACGATCGCCAGCAGGTCTTCCGGCACGTCGTCGCGTTCGGTCTCGATGCCCGGCGGCTCTCTGGTCTGGTGGGCCATCAGCCGCTGCGCGAGCGTGCCGCTGGTGAACGGCGGGTGGCCGGTCAGCAGGAAGTACATCGTGCAGCCCAGGGCGTAGAGGTCGGCCCGCGCGTCGACCTTGTGGCTGTCGAGGGCCTGTTCGGGGGCGAGGTAGTCGGCAGTCCCGAGGACCTTCTCGTCGTGGGCGACGGTCAGCGAGTCTTCGTCGTCTTCGTTGAAGAACCGCGCCAGTCCCAGATCGAGGATCTTGACCGTGCCGTTGGTGTCGACCAGCAGGTTTCCCGGCTTGATGTCGCGGTGCACCATGCCGGCCTGGTGGGCGTGTGCGAGACCGTCGGCCGCCTGGCGGATGGTGTCGGCGGCGCGAACGCAGTCGAGCTGGCCGTCGGCTTGCACGATTTCCTGCAGGCTGCGGCCGTCGACGTACTCCATCACCAGGAAATGAATTTCGTGGTTCTTCTCGATGCTGCGGTCGACGTCGACGTCATAGGCCCGCACGATGTTGGGGTGGTCCAGCGAGGCGACGGCCTGCGCTTCGCGATGAAACCGCGCGAGATACGAGGAATCGTTGACCCGCTTCTGAGGCAGCACCTTGATCGCGCAGCGGCGGCGCATGAGGACGTGCTCGGCGAGGTAGACCGAGCTCATCCCCCCCTTGCCGAGCAGCGAGAGCAGCCGGTACTTGCTGAGGAAGAACCCGCGGGCCTTGCCTTGCAGCAGCTTGTCGGCCTGCCATCGGGTGAGCAGCCCCTTGCCGGTCAGCGTGCCGGCCAGCACGTGCGAGTCGTCGACGTTGACGCCGGTCGCGCGGAACTCCCGCACGAGGTCTTTCAGGCGGTCGACCTCGATCAGGCCGCTCTTCCTGACAACGCTGAGAAAGGTTTCGGCAGTCAGTTTCATGGACCGTACCGGGCCGACCGGCTCGCCGTGCGAAAGGAAGCGGCGGCGGCCGTTGGATGGGATCGTTTCATCCGCTTGTGTGGACTGAATACCACAACACGTGAGGTGTGCGAGTGGGGTCCTCGACGTGTTGCGTCGACAACGGTCGTCCAGAACGTCCCAGTGTGTCGTCTACTCTAACAATCATCATGGGGAGTGACCAGCAAATCCCGCCATGACGAAATTCCCGCGGGTGCATCCGGCGAATGGCGGGGAAGCCGACAATTCCGTGGCGGACGCTGCCAGCGTCCGCGCGAATGCCGGCACCATCCGCCGCGTCCCTCCGACCAACGGACACACCCAATTCCCGCGTCCCGGGGATTCTGACTTCGCATGCGTCGTTTTGCCGCGTAGAATCACATGCGGTTGGTCATGGTGGGAGAAAGCGTTTCGGTTGGGGAATGCGTCGCATGGCGTCTTCGATTGGCAATCCGTCGCCGGCCGGAATCGCGGAGGTCGACGCTTACGAAGACCGGCTGGCCCGTGACGCGAGGTGGGCTTTGAGCGAAAGCAGCCGTCACTTCGACGAAAGCAGTGCGGTCTTCTCGGCCCTGCGGAAGATCGCCGGCCGATTGGACGAATTGGGAATTCCCTACGCCGTCGTCGGTGGGCTGGCGTTGTTTCGTCACGGATACCGCCGCTATACCGAAGACGTCGACGTGTTGGTCACGAAGGAAGACCTGAAGACGATCCATGCGAAGTTGGAGGGGCTCGGTTACCTTCCGCCTCACCGCCACAGCAAACATCTCCGCGACACCGAACTGGGAGTGCGGATCGAATTCCTGACGACGGGCGAATACCCGGGGGACGGAAAACCGAAGCCTGTCGCGTTTCCGCCGCCGGCCGAAGCTTGTTTCGAGGCGGATGGCGTCACCTACGTCGACCTGCCGGTGTTGATGGAACTCAAACTGGCTTCCGGGATGACGAATCCCGGCCGGCTGCGCGACCTGTCGGACGTGATGGAGCTGATCCGGGTGCGCGAACTTCCCGCCGACTTCGCCGATCAACTCAATCCGTATGTTCGTGACAAATTCGCCGAACTGTGGAGTCAGGGCCGCAAGAAGTACGTGATGCTGTGGCGGAACAATCGGCTGACCGCCGAAGCCGACACCATCGATGAAATGGCAGAGACACTGCGAAAGGCGGCCGAACAACTCGAAGCGATGCGACGCAATGGTGTGTTGCTGGACAGCGACAGCGACGTCCCCGGTGATTACGCACTTTTGGTCACAACCGATCCCGACGTGGCCCGCAAGTACGACATGGTCGAAGAATCGGAATTCTGGGCCGAGGGTGACGACGAAACGAACCGGCCGGTCGAATGAGTTGTCCTATCTTCCGCTCGGCACTCCTCACCAACCCAATCGACACGCGATTGACGACGATCAAAGTCCCGGAAACGCTGTATGATCGATCGCCGCACCGTCCACGCCGTCTGTCCGCACGACTGCCCCGACACCTGTTCGATGCTGGTCACGCTCGACGGGGACCGGGCGGTGCGCGTGCAGGGGGACCGGGAACACGAATTCACGCAGGGATTTCTGTGCCATAAGGTGTCGCGGTATCTCGAACGGGTTTACCATCCCGACCGGCTGACGACGCCGCTGAAACGCACGGGATCCAAAGGAAGCGGCCGGTTCGCGCCGATTTCGTGGGACGAAGCGCTGGAAACGATCGCCGGCCGGATGGCTGCCGTCGCCGCCGGACCGCACGGACCGCAGGCGATTCTGCCCTACAGCTACGGCGGCACGCTGGGAAAAATTCAGGCCGAGAGCCTCGACCGGCGGTTCTTTCACCGGCTGGGGGCGTCGCTGCTGGACCGCACGATCTGCGCCACCGCGGGCGGGGCCGGCTACCGCTATACGATGGGGACCACGCAGGGGACCGACCCGGAGGCGTTCCTCGACGCGCGGTACATCATTAACTGGGGGTCGAACACGGCCGTCACGAACATGCATCTCTGGGTCAAGATGCACGAAGCACGGAAGCGGGGGGCGAAGATCGTCACCATCGACCCCTACCGCTGCCGCACCGCCGAACGCAGCGACTGGCACCTCGCCCCCAGGGTCGGCACCGACGCCGCGCTGGCGTTGGGGATGATGCACGTGCTGTTCCGCGACGGTCTGTCGGATGACGACTATCTCGCCGCGCACTGCCTCGGCGGCGAACAGCTCCGCGAGCGCGTGCTGAACGACTACCCGCCGGACGTGACCGCACGGATCACCGGGATGCCCGCGGCCGATATCGAACGCCTCGCCCGCGAGTACGCGGAAATCACACCCAGCGTCATCCGCATCAACTACGGTATGCAACGGCACCGCGGCGGCGGCATGGCCGTGCGGACGATCGCCTGCCTGCCGGCCATCATCGGCTCGTGGCGGCGGCGGGGCGGGGGGATTCTGCTTTCCACCAGCGCGCTGTATCCGCTGAATGACGCCGGCTTGCAGCGGCCGGATCTCATTCCCGCCGGCACCCGCACCGTGAACATGACGCAGCTCGCCGAAGCCCTCGCCGGCGAGCTTTCCGGTCCACCGATCGAGGTGCTGTTCGTCTACAACAGCAACCCCGCGGCGGTCGCGCCGGACCAGCGGCGGGTGATACAGGGGCTGCTGCGGGACGACCTGTTCACCGTGGTGCACGACCAGTTTCCCACCGACACGGCCGACTACGCCGACGTCGTCCTGCCGGCCACCACGCAGCTCGAGCACTTCGACCTGCACAAGTCGTACGGGCACCACTGGCTGCTGGTCAATGAGCCGTGCATTCCGCCGCTGGGGGAATCGCGGTGCAACACCGACGTCTACCGCGGTCTGGCCCGCCGGCTGGGGTTCGAGCCGGAACTGTTCGACGTCTCCGACGAAGACCTCGCCCGCGAGGCGCTGTGGGAAGGTTCCGAGCAACGGCCCGCGGCGCTGGAATGCATCACCGTCGACGCGCTGCGGGCGCAGGGGCCGCTGAAACTCCGCGTCGCGAACGGAGCCGCCCCTTACGCCGACGGCGGGTTCCCCACGCCCAGCGGCAAATGCGAGCTGTACAGCGAACGGCTGGCGGCGATCGGCCTCGATCCGCTGCCGACGTACATTCCCCCCGCGGAAAGCCCCGAATCGGCTCCGGAGCTGGCGGCCCGCTTCCCGCTGCAGATGCTCTCGCCGCCTTCGCCGCACTTCCTCAACACGACGTTCGCCAACGTCGAGTCGCTGGTGCGGGCCGAGAAGACGCCGTTGCTCTACATCCATCCCGACGACGCGGCCCCGCGGAACATCCGCGACGGCGACGCGGTATGCATCCACAACGACCGCGGGTCGTTCACCGCGACGGCGGAAGTGGGCGAAATGGTCCGCGGCGGCGTGGTCGTCGCCCCGGGCATCTGGTGGAACAAACGCAGCCCCGACGGCCGCAACTGCAACATCACGACCTCAACCGCCTTGACCGACCTCGGTGGCGGGGCGACGTTCTTCGACAACCTCGTGGAAGTCGAGCGGGCGTAGCGGCGACGATGAGTGATGAAGGATGAAGGATAAGGGATGAAGGATGAAGGAAGGAGCATAGGAGATACAAGTGGGATCCCACATCCCTTATCTCTCATCCCTTATCCTTCATCCCTCATCACTCATCCCTTATCCTTCATCCCTGATCTCTCATCATCGACAACTCCATGCGAATCGCACTCATCGGCGCACGTGGGCAGCTCGGGACGGCGCTGCAATCAGCGCTGGCCGGCGACGTCGTGCCGCTGGATCGGTCGCGGATCGATATCGGCGACGCCGGCGGCATTGACGCGTGCCTGTCGGAAGTCCGGCCCGATCTCGTCATCAACGCCGCCGCGTACAACTTCGTGGACCGCGCCGAACAGGAACCCGAAGCGGCCCATCGCGTCAATGCCCTGGGGCCGAAGTATCTCGCCGAGTACTGTGAAGGACACGACGCGGCGCTGGTGCATGTGAGCAGCGACTACGTCTTTTCCGGCCTCGTGCGTAGCGTGGACTTCAGTCCACGCGAGCGACTGTTCGATGGGAGCCAGCACAACGTCCACGCTTCAATGCGGCCCGCGTGGACTGAAGTCCACGCTACGCAGCCGGTGATTCGCACGCAACCCTACCGGGAGACCGACGACCCCGATCCGCAATCGGTCTACGCGGCATCGAAGCTCGCCGGGGAAGAGTTCGTCCGCAGTACCTGTCGCCGGCATTTCGTGCTGCGGACCTGCGGGCTGTACGGACGGGCGGAATCGGCCGGCAAAGGGAATTTCGTGAAGACGATGCTGCGGCTGGCCGGCGAGCGGGACGAGCTGCGCGTGGTGAACGACCAGCGCTGCACGCCGACCTCCGCCGCCGACCTCGCCGGGTGGATCGCCGCCCTGATCGGCACCGACGCCTACGGTTTGTATCACGCGACGAACGCGGGGAACTGCACGTGGTACGAGTTCGCGGTGGAAATCTTCCAGTCGGCCGGCCGCCGCGTGTCGGTCGTGCCGATTTCGACCGCCGAATACGTTCGTAGTGACCGGCTTCAGCCGGTCAAGGGACCGGCTGAAGCCGGTCACTACGAACCATCTAAGGCAAAGCGCCCGCCGTACAGCGTGCTGGACTGCGCGAAGCTGCAGCGCGTCACGGGGCTGACGTTTCGCCCGTGGGAAACGGCGTTGGCTGAGTACGTCGCGGAGGAATGTCGCGACTGATCGGCCGCGGCGCCGACCCTGTGGCACTGCTTGACGGACGCCGGGATTGCGTTTTGTCTGTTGATACGTGAGGCCGGCGTCCGTCAAGCAGTGGCACGCGGGCCCGCGCTTTCGCGATTTCCTCGCGGACGTCGAACACCTTCATGGAAACCGGGGCGGCCGTCTTTTCTTCCGCGGCCGGTTTCTTGCCGGCGGCCGGTTTCTTCTTCACGAACGGCCGGACCTGTTCCAGCAGCACGAGCCCCTGCACGACGGCGACGTCGGCCCCGTTGCGGCCGCGGCGGTCGAGCGTGTTTTCGGCGATGTCCGTCATCGCCTTCAGGTCCCGCGCGCGGCCGGCCCAGTGGTTGTTGGGGATTTCGAAGCCGGCGTCGATCAGCGATTGCTGCAGTTGCTTGCGGCCGCGCCAGTTGCGAATCAGCTCCGGCAGCCCCGCGGTCCCCGTCTGCTGGAACTTCCGCAAATCCTGAAACTCCAGCGCCGCGTGCCGGTCGGCTTCGAGCAGCGCCCGCTTCGCTTCGTTCTTGCGGCCGGCCATCAGTTCCATGCCGGCCGTCGACGCCAGCAGGCGGGCGCGGGCGGCGTGCAGCTCGTCGGGCCGCGTGTTGCCGGCGGGCAGCTGCTGCGATTGTTCCAGCCGCGTGATATGGGAGTCGATCATCTTCCGCAGCCTCACCACCTGGGCGGCGTTTCGCTGCGACTGGCCGGCGCCCCCCTGCCCGCCGGCCGTCGCGGCGCGGGCCTGCGCGTCGAGGAGTTGCCGGTCGCCGGTCAATCCCATGCGGTGGTCCCAGCCGCGGTTCCGCAGCAGGTTCTGCGCGACCGATTTCGACTGTTCGGCCCACGTCTGCTGGGCGAGCCGGTCGCCGCGGGCCTTGGCCCAGTCGGCCGCCGCCGACGAGGCCAGCAACTGCCCGTAGGCCGACTCGCTGGCCCACCCCGCCGCGCCGATCTGCCCCACGCTCGCCGTCTGGGCCGCCGCCTGCCGCAGCGACTCGGCCCGATGGCGGTAGGCGGCCCTGCGGGCGGCTTCGGGATGGCTGTGCCGCTCCGCCGCCGCCAGACGCATCTGCAGCACGACGTCGAGCTGGCCGGAGTGATCTTCGAGGTTCAACAGGCTCCGCTGGAACGACTGCCGGCTGAGCCGCTCGATTTCCGCCGCCGTCCGCAACAGTTCGCGCGCGTCGGTTCGTCCCCGCCGATTCGCGGAACGGGCCGCCGGCTGGGGCAATGTCGCTTCCGGTTTCGAGGCCGGCTTCGACGGCGCCGCCGATTTCAGCGTCACCGGCGCTGCCGGCCGGAAGACGCCGTTCTTCAGTTCAAACACCTTCGGCTGCGGGTTCTGCGCCGCCGCCGGCCCCGCGGCGAGAGCCACGGCCAACAGCAGCCAGATGCGCGAATCGAACGGCCAGCCAGAGTGAACGCCAGTCATCGTATCCCCCCGTTGAAGCGCAGCGCGAACGCCCGTTTATTCCTTATTATCGGCTCAACCGGCCCTGCGTTGAATCGGTTTTCACCCGACGATTCGAATTTCATCGAGCGGTGCGCTCTGACCTCGCGGGCTGTCAAGAATCCCGCGCAGCCGGCGGACAGCCTCGCGGCAGATCGGGGCGTCGCGACGGCCGTCGCGGCAGGCGGCGGACCGGACGGCAATAATGTCAGGGAGAAGCTCGGCGGCCGTTTCCAAATTGCCCCGCGACAGACTCCCCGCCAGCGCGACGAACAGGTTCGCCTCGCGGGCGAGACCGATCAGCTCCGCGATCGCGGCCGGCGGCATCGCGTCGAACAGCGACCGGCCGTCTTTCACGCACGTGTCGATCAGGAATCCGGCACAGCCGCCGGCGATTGCGGCTCGCAGTACCTGATCCGGCCGTGGCGCGGCGGCGCGGCACCAGTCGGCATAGGCGACGGCGACCCATTGCGGGGGTGGATCCGCGGCGGCCCTCCGGCGTAGCGTGGACTTCAGTCCACGCGAATCAGCCGTCTGAGGAATCGTGGCGTCAATCGCATGGACTGAAGTCCACTCTACAACGACTGCGTCGAACCGGGCGCGAACGGCTCGCCAGTCCGATTCCCAATCCGCCGTTCCACCCAATCCCGCCGTTCCCAGCTTGGCGTACTGCAATCCCGGCGGAAGGACCGGAACGGCACTGCGATTCCGCCAGTCGCGCGTCTCGCCCAAAGCGGCGCTGACGGGCGGTCGCGAGCGGGTTGGGGTCGGGTGTCCAGAATTCAATTTTGCGTCGGAACGCTCAAAGTTCCGAACGTCATCGGAGCAAAATTGAATTCTGGACACCCGACCCCCGCCAACAGTCACGATCTCGCTGATCACCGCGACGTCCGCCATGCCCAGCGAACCGTTCGCCGGTTCCTTCACGTCGAGGATGTCGCAACCGCCGGCGACCGCGTCACGCGCTTCTTTCGCGTTGCGCACGCTGACGAGCAGTTTCGGGCGGGTCGGGGAAGCGTCGTGCATGTGTGGCACCGCAAAAGTAGGTCCGCGTCGGCCCGACCGGACCTAGCCGCTTGCGGCTTAGCCGGCGCTCTGAGCCGACGGCTAAGCCGCAAGCGGCGTCACTCGACCGTTCGAAGTCCGGACGGGCTGTCCGGACCTACCTACCTGCCGGCCGTTGCCTTCGACGCGTGCTTCAACACCTTCCCGGCCCGTTCCCCCGTCGGAATGCCGTCGTACACGGCGGCCCGGCCGTTGACGAACACGTGCCGCAGACCCGCGCAATACTGGTGCGGCTCGGTGAACGTCGCCTTGTCGATGAACCGCCGCGGGTCGAACACCACGACGTCGGCGTACAGCCCGGTCTTCACGTAGCCGCGGTCCTTCAGCCCCAGAATGTCGGCCGGCAGACCCGACGAGCTGCGGATCGCCTGTGCCAGCGGCAGCACCTTTTCGCGAATCGCGTAGTAGCCGATCTTGCGGGCGAACGTGCCGTAGTTCCGCGGGTGCGGCTTCGTCGCGTTGGGGAGTTTCGCGCTGCCGTCGGAGGCGGTGGCGACCCACTCGATGCGCATGATGTGCCGCACGTCGTCTTCGCTCATGCTGAAGTTGACGATGCCCGCCCCGCCGCTGCGGCTGATCTGCATCGCGACGTCGAAGACAGGCTTGTTCTCGGCTTTCGCGATGTCGGCGAGGCTCTTGCCGGCCCAGTCGGGTCGCTGCCGGTAGGCGGCGATGCGGATGGCCCGGCCGTCGTCGCGTTTCTTCAACGTGTCTTTGATCTTCTCGCGGAGGGACCGGCCGGTTTTCGGGTCGTCGATGCGTTGAAACATTTCCTTGCGGCCGCCGGCGCGGGCCCACGCGGGAATGATCGTCGCGTCGAGCGAGGTGCTGGACGCGATGTAGGGATACTGGTCGGCGGTGACCGTCTGCCCCGCTTTGCGGGCCGCCTCGACGACTTCGGCCGCACGCCGCACCAGTCCCCACGACTCGCGGCCCGACGATTTGAAGTGCGAGATGTGCACCGGGCAGCCGGCTTCCTTGCCGATCTTGATCGCCTCGGCGACCGCCGCCAGCAGGGCGATGTTCTCGTTGCGGATGTGGCTGGCGTAAATGCCGCCGTGCGCGGCGACGACCTTCGCCAGCTCGACCAGCTCGTCGGTCGTGGCATAGGAGCTGGGCACATAGATCAGCCCGGTCGACATGCCCCACGCGCCGTCCCGCATGGCCTGGGCGGCGAGTTCCTTCATCTTCTTCAGCTCGTCGGGCGTCGGCTTGCGGTTGGCGGTCCCGATAACGGAACGCCGCAGCGACCCCTGCGGCAGCAGGTGAGCGACGTTGGTGCCGATGCCCGCGGCCTGCATCTTCTTCGCGTAATCGGCCATGTTGACCGGGCCGGAGCCGCAGTTGCCGGTGACGACCGTCGTGCAGCCCTGCATGAGGTAGTTGGTGTTGTTCCGCGTGGCGCGGTTGACCATCTGGTTGTCGCTGTGGTTGTGCAGGTCGATGAAGCCGGGGGCGACGGCCATCCCCTTGCAGTCGAGCCGCAGCGCCCCGCCGGCCGTTTTGAACCGCCCGATGGCGACGATGCGACCCCCGCGAATCGCGACGTCGGCCGCGAACCCGGGTTTGCCGCTGCCGTCGTAGACGGTGCTGCCGACCAGGACGACGTCGGCCTTCACCTCCGCGGGTTGCTTCTTCGCGTCGTCCGCGGTCGCGAGCGTGATCGGAAGAACGAAGGCGACGAGGCCAAGCAGGAATGGGCGAACTGGCATGATGGTTCTCTCTTCGGCTGTAGGACGGCCTTCCGAGGCCGTCCATGAAAGAATGACGAATCCCGAATGACGAATCAATGACGAAATCCGAATGACGAAGCGAAAGGGGACTGGTCCATTTTTCGGGTGACAACTCATTTTGCGAAAGACGCGCCAATCCGAAAAATGGACCTGTCCCCGTTTACGTCATTCGAGTTTCGTCATTCGTCATTTCCCCGGACGGCCTCGGAAGGCCGTCCTACGTTGGCGCGGATGTGCTCGCAGTCAGGGTTGTTCAGGCAGGACTCGGCGATCTGCAAGTCGGGGATCACTTCGCCTCGGATGACCGTCTGTTCGATGATTCGCGGGACGTCGTCGACGGTCACGTGGCCGTAGAAGATGCCCTGCGGGTAGATCGCCACGGTCGGCCCGTGTTCGCATTGCTCCAGGCAGCCGGACTTGTTGGCCCTCACCAGCGGGCCGAGCTGGCGGGCGGCGATCTCGTTCTTGAACGCATTCCGCAGCCGCTCGCTCCCCTCGGGGTCGCAGCACCCCCGGCGATGCCCCGGCGAGCGTTGGTTGCAGCAGACGAAGATATGATGCGTAAACGCAGGCATTGCCGGCCTCGCGGAGGTTCGTAGAATCGATGAGAATAGGATAAGCGATGAAGGATGAAGGATGAAGGAAGGATGACGGATGAGAGATGATGGATGAGGGATGGGGACGTGGGGTTTACCAGGCGGCGTTCTCCGCATACGCCGTATCCCTCATCCCTGATCCCTTATCCGTCATCCCTCATCCGATTTGCACGAACACGCCTCGGACGTCGAAAGACGCACACAGCGAGCACACGTTTCAACCAGCGCAAGACTCTCCATGTGGGTAAAAATCTGCGGCGTCCGAGACGTCGAATCGGCCCGGATCGTGGCGGCGGCGCAGCCGGATGCGATCGGGCTGAACTTCTACCCGCAATCGCCGCGATACGTTTCGCCGACGGTGGCGGCGGAGATCGTCCGCGAACTGCCCGAGGGAATCACGCCGGTCGGCGTCTTCGTCAACTCGACGGCGGAGGAAATTGTGTCCGTCTGCGAGTCGGGCGGCCTGTCGCACGTGCAGCTTCACGGGGACGAGCCTCCCAGTCTGCTCGCCGAACTGCGAGGCGCAATTCCCGATCTGAAGATCATCCGCGCCTTCCGCATCGGGCCGGCGGGACTGGGGGACGCCGCGGTTTTCCTCGAACAACTCGTTTCGCTGCGAGGCGAACTGTTCGCGTGCCTGCTCGACGCACGGGCGGACGACCGGTACGGCGGGACCGGACGGCTCGCTCCGTGGGACCTCATCCGGAAGGAATACGACTACGAATTCTGGCCCCCGCTGATCCTCGCCGGCGGCCTGACCCCCGACAACGTCGCCGCCGGCATCGCCGCCGTGCGGCCTGAAGGCGTCGACACCGCCAGCGGCGTCGAAACCGCGCCGGGCGTGAAAGCCGCCGATCTCGTTCGGCGGTTCGTGCAGGCAGCGCGGAAGTAGGTCCGCTTGCGGCTTAGCCGTCGGGCCGAAGCGACCGGCTAAGCCGCAAGCGGTGCGACCGACTTCAATCCTTCAGTTGACGGCGTGAAGTTGGAACGCAATAAACCGGCAGGGGGCCATGTCGAATGACGAAATCCGAATGACCGAAACGACTCTTCGTCATTCGGGCTTCGTCATTGATTCGTCATTCGGATTTCGTCATTCCAGCCTCCGAAAGGACAAGAACCCCATGGTGGATGTCAGACCCCTCCGCGGCTGGCGGTACGACGTCTCGCAGGTCGGCAGCCTGGCCGACGTCGTCGCGCCCCCCTACGACGTCATCGGACCCGCGGAGCAGAAGGAACTCTACGAGCGGCACCCCTGCAACGTCGTGCGGCTGATCCTCAACCGCGACGAGCCGGGGGACGAATCGGGCGACGCCCGCTACGCGCGGGCGGCGAACTTTCTGCGGCAGTGGAAAACGCAGGGCATCCTCAAGCAGGAACGCGACGACGCGGTGTACGTCTACCACCAGGACTTCACCTGGGCTGGCCGGCATTACGTCCGTAAGGGCTTCCTCGGCCGCTGCCGGCTGGAAGAATTCGGCCAGGGGCAGGTTTTCCCGCACGAGCAGACGATGTCCGGCCCCAAGGCGGACCGGCTGGCGCTGACCAGTGCCTGCAAGACGAACCTCTCCCCCATCTTCGGCCTGTATCCCGACGACGAGGCCGCCGTCCAGCAACCGCTCGAAACGGCGATCACCGGCAAGACGCCGCTGGAAGTCACCGACGCTCTGGGGGTGATTCACCGTATGTGGCCCGTGTCCGACCATACGGCCGTCGCGACGGTGCAGCGGATGCTCGCGGAGCGGGCGATCTTCATTGCCGACGGCCATCACCGCTACGAGACGGCGCTGAATTATCGTCGCTTCCTGCAGGAGCAGGGGCAACTCGGCGACGAGAATGCTGCGGCGAACTTCGTGCTGATGATGTTCGTCGGCATGAGCGACCCCGGCCTGGCGATCCTCCCCACGCACCGGCTGGTCTCCGGCCTGCACGAACTGACGAGCGAACAACTCGCCGTCGCTCTCGGTTCGCATTTCGAGCTGGAAACGATCGGCACAGGCGACGACGCGGCCCGGCAGACATGGGAACTGATGGACGCCGACGGCGGGCAGGACGTCTTCGGCTTCGGCACCGCCGCCGACGGGAAGTGGGTCTTCGCCCGCGTGACCGACGCCTCGCCGATGGCAACGCTCTGCCCGGACCAGACGCCGGCGTGGCACGAACTGGGGGTGAGCCTGCTGCACAAGCTGGTGCTGGATCATCTCGTGCAGCAGCGGTTCCCCGACGCGACGATGTCGTGCCGGTACGTGCATCTGATGGACGAAGTCAACGACGCGATGGCGGAGAAGACGTGCCAGCTCGCCTGCCTCGTCGCCCCGGCAGGCATCGGCCACGTCCGCGACATCGCCTCGCAGTTCGAGAAAATGCCGCCGAAGAGCACGTTTTTCTATCCAAAGCTGCTGTCGGGGCTGGTGTTCAACCCACTGGAATGACGAATGACGAAATCCGAATGACGAATCAATGACGAAGGTCGAATGACGAAGGCGTCGATCGCAGACTTAGGCAGCGGCGGGAAAATAATCTACCTGCGAAACCGCGTTTTGTGGTAGAAGTGGCGTTTGGGAGTTCCCCGTCAGTTTCAACAAGCACGCAGTCTCAAGGAAGAGACCATGGAGCACACACTC
>Ga0268386_10000059_pt1 | contig 57785 bp, 44 predicted proteins | sample RVTome_15_FD_200260 | JGI IMG/M metagenome (GOLD analysis project Ga0268386, IMG submission 200260) | Soil microbial communities from uranium-contaminated site in the Upper Colorado River Basin, Wyoming, United States - RVT150D86... ... | reverse complement strand
GCGCAGGGTTGGGGAAAATCGCTCAGCGAAAATTGAATTCTGGACACCCGACCCCAACCATGATCGCCGCGCTCGATTCGCCGGGCTACTTCGCGCGGGTCGCCGCTCAGCGGGAACTGCGGCGCCGCGGAGCCGCGGTGCTGCCGGAATTGAAAGCCGCCATGAAGGACCGCCGGCTCGGCTCCCTCGGCCGGCTGCACGCCGTCTGGTTGCTGGCCCGGCTGCGGGGAACGAAGACAAAGGTCAGAGGTCAGAGGTCGGAGGTCGGAGATCGGAAGTCGGACGGAACCGCCACTCACCACTCACCAGAATCGATCGACGACCTGTTTGCATTGGTGAAGGACGACGACGATCCCCGCGTCCGCGCCCAGGCCGTGCGGGCGCTGGCCGATCTGACCGACCCGGTGCTCGTGCGGCATCGTCTGGCGGCGGGCCGCGGCGACGAAAGGATCGCCGGCCGGCTCGCCGCGCTGGTGTTGAAAACGCAGGACCCGCGGGTGGACCTGGAAGTCGTCGTCGCTCTCGCGCGCCTGCGGTGGTCCGGCGGAGCGGATTGGCTGAAGAGCCGGTGGGACGCGCTGCCGCTCGACCCGTCCCTCGAACACGCCGCGATGCAGTTGCTGCGGCGATCGGACAACTGGCCGGCGGTCCTGAAGCTGCTGGACTTGACGCCCGCGCATGGTAGCAGAATTCGTAAGAATTCTGGCGTGCGGTCCTCTCACTCCAGAATTCTTACGAATTCTGCGACGACGCCGGGGACGGCCTCGGAAGGCCGTCCTACATTGCGAACGATCGCTCTCCGCGCGTTGGCTGACCGGGCGGAAGCTGTCATCGTTGACGGCTTAATCGAGCGGCTCAATTCCGAACGCGACGCCGCCCGCCGCAGCGAGTACGTCGACGCGCTGTCCCGCGTCTACAAGAAACCCGCGGCGTGGACGTACTGGGGCTTCCGCCCCGCGCCGCGACCGGCGAATTCCGTCGCGTGGGGACGGACGTCGCAGATCGGCAAGGCGCTTGACAAGGCGCTCGGCGACAGCGACGTTTCCGTCCGCATGACGGCGCTGAAACGCATGCGACGGGAAAACGTGCCGATCGCGCATTCCACTCTCGCGGCGTGGCTGCGGACGGAACGACACGCCGAGCGGGTGAAAGCGATTCTGGATGCTCTCGCCTCGTTTCCGATGACCGACGTGAGAGGACTGCTCGAACGGGTCGTGCGGGACAAAACGCACGCCGCATCGAACCGGCTGGCGGCGCTGGCATCGCTGGCCGGCGGCAAGCAATCGTCAGCAGAGCGTTTCTTCTCGCTCGTCCGTTCGATCGAAGACGGCCCCGTGCTGGCCGCTGCCATTCGCGAGCTAGGCCGGCGAAAGGGCGCGGGCAGCGACGCCTTCCTGCTCGCGAAGCTGAATTCTGGCGACGCCGGCGTTCGGGCCGCGGCCATCTCCAACCTCGCCGAGCGCGGGACGGCCGCGGCGGCGAAAACCGCCGTTGACCTGCTTTCCGACCGCGACGTGCGGGTTCGCCGCGCGGCGGCGTTTGCCGTCGGAAAGCTGAAAGCCACGGCCGCCGTCGGTCGGCTGCGCACGCTCTCGGCGAGCGACGACCGCGACGTCTGCCGCTGGAGTCTGACGTCATTGCTTGCTCTCGGGGACCGGCAGGCCGTCCCGCAGGCGGTCGCGGCCCTCAAACACCCCCAGACGCAGCTCGCGGCGCTGGCGTATCTGGACGCATTCGGCGGCGGGAAGCAGGCCGCGGACGTGCTTCAACTGGCGGCGACGAACCGCAACAACGACGTGACGACCGCCATCGTCCGCGCCCTGTCGCGGTGGAGCGAAGCATCGCCGCCGAAATCGATGCAGCGGATGGAATTGTACCGCGCGATCGCGACCGTGCATCGACAGAGCGGCGTGCTGCTGCACTGGTCGCTGGCGGGACCGCTCTCTGCCGACGAAGCCGATCGATTGACGAAAGATGTTCCCTCCCGGTCATCCGCCGGGTTCCCGACCGCCTCAAGTCACATCGCGGAAGGGACAGACGCGGCGGTGCGCTTGCCGTCCCCGTCGTCGAAGCCGGCGGCCGGAGGAATCTGGCTGGCCGTGGCCGACATCCTCGGAGACAAGCCGGCGGACGTCGAGTTCCTCGCCTCAGCGAGCGGGACGTTGCGCGTCTGGCTCAACGGCACCGAGGTGCATCACCGCAAGAAACCGGCCGCTTTCCGGCCCGATTCCGTCCGCTTCGACGCGAAGCTGCTTCGGGGAAACAACCGCGTCGTCGTCCGGATCGACGCTCCCCGCCGCGGCGCGCGGTTCCACTTGCGGTTCCGCACGAAAAGCTCGAAAGCCGACCACGAACGGCTGGTCAAGCTCGCCCTCAACGGTCGCGGCAGCGTGCCGCGCGGGCGGGAAGTGTTCCTTCAGGCCGAGAAGTCGCAGTGCGTCAAATGCCATCGAATCGGGGAGAAGGGCGCCCGCATCGGCCCCGACCTGACCGGCATCGGCAGCCGGTTCTCGAAGATTCATCTCGTCGAATCGCTGCTGGAACCCAGTCGCACGATCGCCCCCAGCTACGCCACCTACACCGTCGCATTGGCCAGCGGGCGGGTGTTGAGCGGCGTGAAGGTCGCCGAGACCGCGACGATGCTGACGCTCGGCGACAAGGACGGCAAGACGCACGTCATTCCGCGGCGCGACATCGAGCTGATGCGCCCGCAGTCCGTGAGCACGATGCCGGACGGCCTGGAAAAACGCCTCTCCGACCGCGAGTTTCTGGACCTGCTCGCGTTCCTGCTCTCTCAGAAGAAACCACCACAACGGGATGCCTCGCCATGAAAACTCTGCTCGCAAGCTGCGGTCTGCTCCTCGTCGTCTGTTCCGCGCTTCCCGCCGAGCCGTTGCGCCGAGTGGGCGAAGCGGATCAGGAAGCCGGCACGTTCGACCCGGCAAAAATCGTCTATCGCGAAGACGTCGTTTACGGCCGCGTGCACGGGGCGGGCCTGCTGGCAGACGTGGCGTACCCCGAGTCAAAGACGCCGCTGCCGGCGATCCTCTCCGTTCACGGCGGCCGCTGGGTCGGCGGGCACAAGCGGGATGGCTCGACGATCAAGGTCAAGCAGTGGGCCGGCTTCGGGTTTTACGCGATGTCGATCGATTACCGGCTGGTCGGCTGCTCGCCGGCGCCGGCCTGCTATCAGGACGTGCAATGCGCGATCCGCTACGTCAACGCCAACGCGAAGTCGCTCAACGTCGATCCCCGCCGCATCTTCCTCATCGGGCAGTCGGCCGGCGGGCACATGGTCTCGCTGGCGGCCACGCTGGGAGACGGCCCCTTCCCCCGCACCGGCGGCTGGGAGAAGGCCGGCAATAACTTCAAAGCCGCGATCAGCGTCGCGGCCAATTACGAACTCACCACGCTGAGCTGGGGCAGAATCTGGACCCCCCGCGGCGGCGACCCCGTCAAGGCCCGCAAACTCGCCTCGCCCGTCAACCACGTCGGCAAGACGACGAAGCCGCTGCTGGTGCTGCACTCCGACAACGACCGCTCGGCCCCCATCGCCAACGCCCTGCTGATGGTCGACGCCCTCAAGAAAGCCGGCGTCCGGCACACGTTTCACCGCTACCCGAAGATGGGGCACATGGGAATCAACGCCGAGGTCATCAAGCGGTCGCTGGAGTTCATCAAGCAGCAGTCGGCGAACACGGCCGGGAAGCAGTAGTCCCCGCGGGCAGACAGAAAAATTGGTGACAGAAAGATGTGACTCTCTTCTGTTGATTTTTCTGTCACCAATCTTTCTGTCTGCCCCATTGTCGAAGGTTAAAGACTGAAACTGGAGTCTGGAACAGACGCAAGGAACGCGACATGGAAACCATCGTCATCCGCGATTCGGCCACCGATTCGTTCGCACGAATCAGCCCGCGGTTCGGGTTCAACTGCTTCGAATTCGAAGCCGTCGTGGGGGACCGCACGATTTCGGTGATCGACGCGGCCCCGGAGTTTCCCAACACCGGCGAGCGGCCCAGCGGGCATGGGATTCCGCTGTTGTTCCCGTATCCCAACCGCATTCGCGGCGGGCGGTTCACCTGGGACGGGAAAGACTACCACCTGCCGCCGTCGCTCGTCGCGTACAACAAAGACAACGCCATCCACGGCTTCTGTCTCGACCGGCCGTGGCGGGTCGTCGATTCCAGCGAGGACTCGGTCACCGGCGAGTTCCAGCTCAGCAAAGACGCCCCCGACCGGCTGGCGTTGTGGCCGGCGGATTTCCTCATCCGCGTCGAGTACGTGCTCTACGACGCGGCGTTGCAGTGCATTGTCCTCATCGAGAACCCGTCTGAGGAACCGTTGCCGTGGGGATTCGGCACGCACCCCTATTTCCGCCTGCCGCTGCGAGATAGCAGAATTCGTGAGAATTCTGGAGTGCGAGAGCCGGACGGCAGAATTCTCACGAATTCTGCTACGACACAATGCCTGCTGGAAGTTCCAGCCGCGGAGCAATGGGAACTCGTGGATTGCCTTCCCACGGGCATCCGCCGGCCGGTTTCCGAAGAGAAGGACTTCCGCGACGGCGAATACTACGGCTTGTCGCACCTCGACGACGTGCTGACCGGGCTGCCTGACGACATGGACCGTCATGCCAGCGTCATCTACGACGAAGGCGCCGGCCTGCAGGTGACGCAATGGTTCGACGCGGCGTTCCGCGAGGTCGTGGTTTACACGCCGCCGAACCGCAACGCCGTCTGCATCGAGCCGTACACCTGCGTGACCGACGCGATCAACCTGCAGCAGCGGGGGATCGACGCCGGGTTGCAGGTGCTGGAACCGGGCGGCGAGGTACAGTTGTCGATCGACATCGAGGCGGGTGAGATTCTGGTGTGAGATGCTGTCCGGGGTCGGGTGTGGAAAATTCAAAATTGCGGCCAGCGGTCGACCGCAAGCCAGGAATCATTCCTCCGCAATTTTGAATTTTCCACACCCGACCCCATGCCGTTGAGTCGTGCATGACCAACGGGTACCCTGATACGGGTATCCGTTCCCCGTATCAAGGATCGTCTCCCATGAAACGCCTCACGCCGTTGCTCGCCGTGCTGCTGTCCGTTTCCGCCACTCTGTCGCCGGCGGAGACACTCCAACCAACGACCGAAAACCCGATCGTCGCCCCCGACGCCCGGCTCGAACGCGTCTTCACACGGCAGGTCAAGCTCGCAGGCGGACTGACGGAAGGCCCCGCCGTCGCGCCCGACGGCAGCATCTACTTCACCGATATTTTCACGAAGACCGACAAAGGCATGATCCTGCGGTTCGACCCGAAATCGAAGAAAACCACCATCTTCGCCAAAGACGCTCGTAAGGCGAACGGGCTGATCTTCAACGGCAAGGGGGAACTGTTGGCCTGCGAAGGGGCCGACTACGGCGGACGGGCGCTCGCCAAGTGGAATGTCAAAACCGGCAAGCGGACCGTGCTGGCCGACAAGTACCTGGGCAAACGCTTCAACGCACCCAACGATCTCTGCCTCGACGACCGCGGCCGCGTCTACTTCACCGACCCGCGATACCTGGGCCACGAGAAACGGGAGTTGAAGCACCGGGCCGTGTACCGATTCGACCCGGCGAACGGGAAAGTGCTTGAAATCACGCACGACGTTTCCAAGCCGAACGGCATCGCCCTCAGCCCCGACGGAAAGACGCTGTATCTCGCCGACCACGACAACGGGACCGACGCCATCGATCCCTCGAAGCCGGCGCCCAAACCGGGGCCGATGAAAATCTACGCCTTTCCGCTCGATTCCAACGGCCTGGTCGCCGGCAAGCGCCGCACGCTGGTGGACTTCGGAACTGAGGCCGGCTGCGACGGCATGACGGTCGACGCCGCCGGCAACGTCTATCTCACCGCCCGCAGCGTCAAGCGGCCCGGCGTGCTGGTGATCAATCCGCGGGGGAAAGAGGTTGCCTTCATTCCCACCGGCCCGAAGAATCAGAAGGTCGACAAAGACCACCCGCCGAAGGGCCTCCCCAGCAACGTCGAGTTCGGCCTCGGCGGCGAGATCAACATGCTGTACGTCACCGTCGACACCAGCCTGTACCGCATCCGCCTGAAGAGCCGCGGGTATCACCGGCAGTACAAGTAGAAAGCGGAAGGCGGAAAGTAGCGTGGACTTCAGTCCACGCGAGCGCCACAGGTTCGGGCGCTCAACATCAGCGTTCACTCGCGTGGACTGAAGTCCACGCTACGACTGCTTTCCGCCTTCGACGAGATCGAACGACCACTTTCTGAGATTTAACTCACCCCCGCCACATGTCACTCCTGAGTCTCGCCGATGCGTCGTTCACCTGGGGTGGGCCGCAGTTGCTGGAAGGCGTCAATCTCGAAATCGACCGCCGCGAGCGGATCGGCCTCGTGGGACGCAACGGCGCGGGGAAGTCGACGCTGCTGAGAATCCTGGCCGGCGAGATTGAGCCGAACAATGGCACGATTCGCGGCGAGGCCGGCGTGCGGATCGCGCGGCTGGTGCAGGAAGTGCCGGAGTCGTACGCCGGTAAGGTCGCCGAGATCGTGGCGCAGGGGTACCGCGAAGAAGACGGACGGGTTGAAAACCCGTCCTACGAATCGCACGACTGGCAACGCGAACGGGCGCTGGAAACCGTGCTCACGCGGATGCAGCTCGATCCGGCGGCGGACTTCGGGACACTGTCTTCCGGCATGAAACGCCGCGTGCTGCTCGCGCAGTCGCTGGTTCACGAGCCGGAAGTCCTGCTGCTCGACGAGCCGACGAACCATCTCGACATCACGTCGATCGCGTGGCTGGAGGGGTTCCTCAAAAACTACGACGGCACGCTGGTGTTCGTCACACACGACCGCGTCTTCCTGCAGAACCTGGCGACGCGGATCATCGAAATCGATCGCGGCCGCCTCTTCGACTGGACCTGCGACTACGCCACCTTCCTGCGACGCAAACAGGCCGCGCTGGAAGCCGAGGAGAAACAGAACTCATTGTTCGACAAGAAGCTGGCCGAGGAGGAAGTCTGGATCCGGCAGGGCATCAAGGCCCGCCGCACCCGCAACGAAGGCCGCGTGCGGGCGCTGAAGGCGATGCGCGAGGAACGCCGTCGCCGCCGCGAGCAGATCGGCCACGTGCGGATGCAGGCCGCCGCGACAGAGAAATCGGGCCGGCTCGTCGCCGAAGTCAAAGACGTCTCGTTCTCTTACGGCGACCGCCCGATCGTCTCCGGGTTTTCGACGCTGATTTCCCGCGGCGACAAGATCGGCGTCATCGGCCCCAACGGCGCCGGCAAAACGACGCTGCTCAAGTTGCTGCTGGGAGAATTGCCGCCGCAATCGGGGACGATCCGCCACGGCACGCGGCTGCAAGTGATCTACTTCGACCAGCTCCGCGAGCAGATCGACGAAGAGAAAACCGTCGTCGAAAACGTCGGCGAAGGGCAGGAAACGCTGCTCATCGACGGCAAACCGAAACACATCTACGGCTACCTGCAGGAGTTCCTGTTCACTCCGGAACGGGCGCGGCGGCCGGCGCGGTATCTTTCGGGGGGCGAACGCAACCGGCTGCTGCTGGCCCGGCTCTTCAAGCGGCCCTCGAACGTGATGGTCCTCGACGAGCCGACCAACGACCTCGACGCCGAGACGCTCGAGCTGCTGGAAGAACTGGTCGCGAACTACACCGGCACGGTCCTCGTCGTCAGCCACGACCGGGCGTTTCTGAACAACGTCGTCACCAGCACGCTCGTGTTGGAAGGGGACGGCCGAGTGAAGGAATACGACGGCGGCTACGACGACTACGTCCGCCAGCGCGAGGACGCGGCGAAGGAGCAAGCGGAATCGGCAGCGGCTCACATCCCAGGGATTTCCGAAAATCCCTGGGATGTGAGGCCCCGACGGCGGGCGAAGCTCAGCTACCGCGAGCAGCAGGAACTCAATTCGCTGCCGGCGAAGATCGACCAACTGGAATGTGAGCGAGAGGACCTCCACGCCGAGATGGCCGCGCCGGAGTTCTACAAGCAGACCGGCGACGAAATCGCCCGCGCGACGGCCCGAGTTCAGAATCTGGAATCGGAACTCGCCAGGTTGTTTACCCGCTGGGAGGAACTCGAATCGCGGGCGTAAGTGACGAACTACGCCTCCGGCATCCGGAACTCTTCCGGGGGCGTCGCGGCGTCACCGAAATCCCAACCGAATTCCTCGGAAAACCAGCGGGCGACCGTCTCGTCGTCAAGTTCAAAGTACGCTTTCGCATACCAATGTTGCCCCCGTGCCAAGGCGATGCACGTGACAGCAGACCTTAAGACGAGCGCATTCCATTCCTGATCTTGGTGAGTTCCGAGCACGCCTGGCAACGACTGGATGGAAGAAAAGTAGGAATCCGCAAGTTCGTCCGGTACGGCGGGGTTTGACGGACGTTCAAGCTCAATTACCGCGACGATGGCCAATGGATTCCAATCGATCTTCGCGCTACGGCGGATGAATTCCACAAGCCACGGCACGGATGCGTATGATGCCGGACCGACGTCTCCCTGATGGTGTAACTCGTTCCAGAGATCTTCCCACAGATTGGGTGTCGCTCCCTGATTCATGAGTTGGCGAAGTGGTTCTGACGCGTCATAAGGAACGCGATATCCGCCTTCAAGATTTTTCCACCGTATGTCGTCCAGGGGAAGCATTGTCGCGATCCCTCACGAGGAATTGGTTCGCAGCGCCTACAACGTAATCCGCTGATCGGCCTTCACACCCTTCCGCACGATCATTCCTTTCCAGTGCGGCAGGACGACCTCGACATCGACGACCGTCGCGTCCCCCAGCCCGAAGTGCGCGATCGCCGGCTGGCCGGAGGCGTAACCGAAACCGACGGCGATCTCGCGCAGACCCAGCAGGGCGGACTTGTCGCCGAGCTTTCCCGCGGCGTAAACGTTGACCCGCGCGCCGATGCCCATGCGGTTCACGCCCTTGCCGCCGCGGACCTGCACTTGCAGCCAATGCCCGCCTTTCGTTTCGTTCCGCAGCAGCATCGACGGGGCCTCCATCCACCAGTTGGGGAGGAACAGGTCGAGCCGGCCGTCGTTGTCGTAGTCGCCGGACGGGCAGGGGGCGGCGTACACGATGCGTTTCGTTTTGATAATCCGGTCGAAAAACGCGCCAGTCCGTTTGGCGGCCTTGTCTTCGGCGTTGGGGAAATCGTTGACCGCCAACGCGTCGGCCTTGAACTGGGGCAGGCCGTCCTTCACGCCGAGGTTGCGGAAGATCACCGGGTGCGGTTTCCCATCGGCGAACTTCACGATGCTGGTGAGGATGTCCGGCTTGCCGTCGTTGTCGAAGTCCTGCACCTCCACGTGCGGGGCCTTCATCGGCAGCGGAACGAGGCCGACCTTCTCGGTGACGTCTTCGAACGCCGGCACGCCGTCTTTGATCCCGCGGTTGAGATACAGCCGATTGGCGACCGGTTCGATCCACGGGCGGGAATAATGCTGCCCGATAACGATATCGAGCAGTCCGTCGCCGTTGAGGTCGCCGAAGCAGACGCCGCAGACCATGTCGTCGCCGCGGGACGTGGGCCATTCGAACACCTTGCGTGTTCCCGGCGCTTCGCGGAACTTTCCGCCCCCGGCGTTGAGGAACAGCCGGTTGCCGCCGGTGCCGCAGGCGATGAACAGGTCGGGCTTGCCGTCGTTGTTGACGTCGGCCGCGGCGACGCCAAGTCCGGGGATTCCCGCGGGAATGCCGACCTTTTGCGTTACGTCTTCGAACTGCAGGCCTCCCTTGTTGCGGAACAACCGCGAGCTGCGGGTCTTCGAGCCGTTGTATCCCGGGTTGGGGTCTTCCCCGACGAGCAGGTCGAGCAGCCCGTCGCCGTCGTAATCGAGGGCCGCCGCGCTGCGTCCGCCGAACGCCGCGGGGCAGGCGCCGTTGCCCTTGGACACGTCGGTGAACTTCCCGCCGCCGTCGTTGCGGAACAGCGTGCAGCCCCGCAGCGGATGCCCCAGCCGCTTCGCCAACCGGCTCTCCGCCCCGGCCGGCATGCTGGCGACGTACAGATCGAGGTCGCCGTCGTTGTCGAGGTCGACGAAGATCGATCCCGTCGGCCGGCTCGGCAACCGCAGCGTTTTCTGGCCGTCGAGGCGGAACGTCCCGCGGCGATTGCGGAAGAACATGTTCGGCTTCGACCCGCCGGTGTTGAACGCCCCGACGTAGAGGTCGATCCACCCGTCCCCGTCGACGTCCCCCCACCCGGCCGCATGCCCCTTGATGCCCGCGACGTCGGGCAGCAGGCCGGCCGATTTCGTCACGTCGCGAAACACGAACGGCGGATCGGCGGCGAGTGCGGTGGACGCGGCGACGAGAAACGTGATAATCGCGCGAATTGGAGTCGATGACATGACGGAATCCTCGACAATCAATGACACGGGTCGTGAAGTTCCAGCGAAGTGGCGGATCGGACGGATTGGAAATCCATCCTATGGGTCCGTCCTATTTTCCCGTGCGTTCACTCGCCGGAATGTGCAACACCACCGTCGCGCACAGCCCGAAATCGGGTTTCCGTTGCAACGGGAGTTTGCTGCCGTTGAAGTTGATGCACAACTGGCTGCCGTCGGCGTTGAGCGCGATGCCGTAGGTGCCGCCGAGGTTGTAGTTCTTCGTCTTGCGGACGTGCTCGTTGAGGAACGCGATCACCTTGCGGCGGCCGGTTTTCACGTCGAGCTGAATCACCGGCGTTCCCGTCTGGCTCGATTTGCCGTGGGCGCCGGGAATGTAATAGAGATACCGCCCCGTGGGATCGAGCCGGCAGGTCGCGATGTACAGTCGGCCGGCGACGAAAGCTTTCGTGATTTCCTTGACTTTCTCCGTCCGCGTGTCGAACGAGAACACGGCGCCGTCTTTCGAGAGGCAATACGCGACGCCGTTTTTATCCGGCCGGCTGGCGGCGCGGAGCGCGCCGTCGCCGGGGACTTTCACCGACGTTTTCTGCACCTTGTTCGACGCCGGGTCATACCGGTCGAGCCCGCCGTTGCCGTTGGTGAACCACGCACGGCCGTCTTTGGCGACGATGATCGCTCGCAGCCCGCGGCCTTTCAGCGGCTGGTTGAGAATCAGCTTCCGCGTTCCGAGGTCATAACGGGCGAAATGGAACGCCTCGTCGGGTGCGGTCTTTCCCGGCACGGTCAAGCCGTAGAGGGAATTCGTCTTCGCCACGTACTCGAGCACCGGCACGCTGTGGAAGGGAACGGCGATGCCCAGATTCGCCGTCGTCCCGGTCTTGGGGTCGTATCGCAGCAGCCAGTCTCCCTTGTAGCCGGTTTCCTTCCCGGTCTTCCGCACGCTGCCGCGGTAGCCGAAGAAGTAGATGCCGCCGTCTTTCGCCTGCACCAGCGCCCCGTGGATTTTGCCGGGCGCGTACTTCGACTTGTCGTCCGGCAGCCCGGCGGCTTGGTTGTAGTCGGCGACGAGATTTACCGTCTTTGTCTTCGGATCGATCGCGTAGACGTACGCCGTCCCGTGCGGGGCGGCGTGGTCGCCGATGCTGGCGTAGAACTTGCCGTCGCTGGCGAACAGCGAATCCCCCCAGCTCGACCACAGCCGGGCGCCTTCCCACTGGTTCGGAAAGACGGCGAAGTCGATCGCCGGCGATGTCTTGGCGACGTCGAAGTCGCCCGTCACGCCGGCCGGCGCTTTCAACAGCGACGGCGACGACGGCAGGCGTTCGAGCTTGGCGGCTTTCGAAGGCGGCTCGGCGGCGGAAACGGCAGTCGTCAGGAAAGCCAGCAGAATCGTGGCGACGGAAATTCGGCGGCGTGAGGGCATGTTGACACTCCCGATCGGCGTAAGAAGTCGATTTCCCGGCTTCGCCCCATGTTCGCCGGAATCGCGGTGGAATTGCAACCGGCAAGAAAGGGGTCGGGTGTGGAAAATTCAAAATTGCGGCGAGGACCGCGGGATTCGCGAAGACGTTTCGTCGCCGCAATTTTGAATTTTCCACACCCGACCCCGACTTACGAGTTCAATTCCGGCCGGTTCGCGAAGTGTTGCAGCGATTCCGGGTTGGCCAGCGCGTGCACGTTCTTCACCTCGCGGCCGTGGATGACGTCCCGCACGGCGATCTCAACGATCTTGCCACTCTTCGTGCGGGGGATGTCCGGAACGGCAACGATCTTCGCCGGCACGTGCCGCGGCGTCGCTCCGTCGCGGATTCTCTGCCGGATCACGTCCCGCAGCGCGTCGTCGAGCTCGTCCCCTTCCCGCAGCCGCACGAACAGCACGATCCGCTCGTCCCCCTGCCACTGCTGGCCGACGGTGATCGCTTCGACGACCTCCGGCAATTGCTCGACCTGCCGGTAGATTTCCGCCGTGCCGATCCGCACGCCGCCGGGATTGAGCACGGCATCGCTGCGGCCGTGGATGATGTAACCGCCGTGCGGCGTTTTTTCGGCGTAGTCGCCGTGGTGCCAGACGCCGGGGAATCGTTCGAAGTACGCCGCGCGGTACTTTTCACCGTAGGACGGATTGGCAATCCGTCTTACGCCGTCGGGGTCGTTCCAGAAACCGACGGGCATTGACGGGAACGGCCTCGTGCAGACGAGTTCGCCTCGTAGGTCAGGCTTTCCAGCCTGACCGGGGGGGTAGCAGAATTCGTGAGAATTCTGCCGTGAGGACTCAGAAACTCCAGAATTCTCACGAATTCTGCTACGGTCAGGCTGGAAAGCCTGACCTGCGGGGGCCACCGGATTGCCGTCGTCGTCGAAGACGTCAACCGCCATTCCCAACCCGGCGCACTGGATTTCGCCGCGCCACACGGGGCCGATCGGGTTGCCCAGTACGAAGCAGGAGACGATGTCCGTCCCACCGGAAATCGACGACAGGCAGACGTCGGGTTTGATCTGCGAATAGACGAAATCGAAACTCTCCGGGGCCAGCGGCGAACCGGTGGAGAGGATCGTCCGCAGCGACGACAGATCACACGATTCCCGCGGAACGTATCCCGACTTTTCCAGCGCCGCCAGATACTTCGCGCTGGTGCCGAACACGGTGACGCCCTCCGCTTCCGCCATCTCCCACAGCCGGCCGGGGTGCGGATGGAACGGCGAACCGTCGAACAGCACCAGCGTGCAGCCGCTGGCCAGGCCGCTGACCAGCCAGTTCCACATCATCCACCCGCAGGTGGTGAAGTAAAACAGCCGGTCGCCGCGGCCCTGGATGGATTCGCCGCGACGCACCCATCCGGGGTCGCGGCGAATGTCGGTGTGAAGCTGGTGCTCCTTGAGATGTTGCAAGAGCGTCCCCCCGGCCCCATGCACGATACACTTCGGCACGCCGGTCGTGCCCGACGAGAACAGGATGTAGAGCGGATGGTCGAACGGCAGTTGCTCGAACACCAGCGGCGAGTCGGCCGGTGGGATGTCGTGCCACCGTAGGTCAGGCTTTCCAGCCTGACCGGGCGCGTAGCAGAATTCGTGAGAATTCTGCCGTGAGGCCTCCGAAACTCCAGAATTCTCACGAATTCTGCTACGGTCAGGCTGGAAAGCCTGACCTACGGGGACGATGACGATGTAGCGGATCGACGGAATCCGCTCGAGAATCCGTTCCACCCGCGACAGGCAGTCGTGCGTTTTGCCGGCGTAGGTGCAGGCGTTGGCGGTGAAGAGCACGGCCGGTTCGATCTGCCCGAAACGGTCGACGACTGCTTCCACGCCGAAGTCCGGAGAGCAGGACGAAAACGTCGCCCCCACGCTCGCCGTGGCCAGCATGGCGACGACCGTCTCCGGGCAGTTCGGCAGATACGCGGCCACGCGGTCGCCGGGGCCGATTCCCTCGCGGCGCAGCCAGCCGGCGATGCGGGCGACTTCGTCGTGCAGTTCGGCGTACGTCAGCGATTGCTGCCGGCCGGTTTCCGTCCACGCCACGATGGCCGGGCGGTCGTCGCGCAACCGCAGCAGGTTTTCCGCGTAGTTCAGTCTTGCGCCAACGAACCATTTCGCGCCGGGCATCTGGTCGCCGTCGGTCAGCACGGTCTCCCAGTGCCGGCTGGCGACGACGTCGGCGTATTCCCACATCGCCTGCCAGAAGCGGTCGCGGTGCTCGATCGACCATCGCCACAGGGAAGCGTAATCCGTCGCCACGCAGCCGAACCGCTCGCCGACGAACCGCAGAAACTCCGTCAGCCGCGCGTGGCGGACGCGTTCTTCGCTCGGAGTCCAGATCGGGGCGTCGGGCATGGTTCAGTCTTTCAACCGCGAATTGAGCGAATCGGCGCGAATGAAGAGACAGAAAAATTGATGACAGAAAAATGAAGAGAAGATGAGTCTGTAGCATCATTGCAGGGAGTCGCCTTGGACACAGAGGAAACAGAGGAAACAGAGAGGCAAAAAAATCAATCAGCCGAGCATTTGAATGACAGTCCTTCTCTCGAACTGGTCAGCCGGCCAATGTCAGCCTGCTGCCAGGCATCTTCCTGGTTTCTCCGTTATCTCTGTTGTCTCGGTGTGAAATTCTCCCCTGTAACGCTGCTACAGACTCGAGAAGATCCATTTTTCTGTCATCAATCTTTCTGTCATTCTGCCTTTCTCATTCGCGTCGATTCGCGTTATTCGCGGTGCTTGATTGATTTCTTCAGAACACCGCCGTTCGGGTTGATCCCCCGCGGCTGAGGCACGTCTTCCGTGAGGATCTTCCACGACGCCCCCATTTCGCGCATCGCCTTGAAGTCTTTCGGCGAGTATGCGAATTCCAGATGCGGCGTGCGGCGTGAGACACCCGGTGTTTTGGAAACACCGGGTGTCTCAAAACGGGACTTCATCGCTTCGTCCAGCGCGCCAGTCACCAGCAGCGTGCGTTCCACCGGGTACGGGGCGACGCCGGTGCGGAAGTGGTGCTGAATCGCCCGCGACAGCGCCTTGAACAGGTTGCGGTTCTGCCACGGGCCGACGTAGAACCGCGTGGCGTGAATCTTCGGCGACCCTTTCAACCGGCAGGCGAAATGCCAGCGGGTGCCGCTGTAGCCGAACTTCAGCACCGTCGCCCGGAAGCCGTCTTTGTACGTGACGACGATGCCGTGCGGTTTCGCGGGGCGTTCATCCTTGAACGGTTTCATGAGATCGATCGAGCGGCCGAATTCGTTTCGCAGCGCGGCGTCGGCCAGCGCGCGCGACCAGATGCCCTTCTTCGCGGCGGCCCACAGTGCGTCCCCGCTGAGGAACTGCACGCGGGAAATGCCGGTTTCACCCCCTTTGCGAAACTCGACCATCGATTGCAGCACTTCCAGGCCGTGGAAGTCGTACGATTCCGGCGGGCCCCCGTGGATGGAGACGGCTTCGGTGATCTCGGCGTCTTTCGGCATCTCGAACGGCGGAATTCGCTGCGCCAGCGGGACGGAGCTGCCTGCCATGAAGGGGATGCCGAGCGTCCTCGCCGTGTCGGCCATCTCCTTCGCCCAGTCCCAGCGGTAGGAGAGGTGCTTGTCGTTGAACAGCGGGACGTACCGTTTCGACCGCTTCATCACGGCGACGATCTCGTCGAAAAACCGCTTGCGAGGGTACTGGATCTGCCCGTATTTCGTCCGCGGATACCGCCCGTGCTCGCCGATCGAGAGCACGGCGTCGACAGCCAGCGACTTCCCCCCGCGGCACAGCGCGGCGTCGATCGTTTTGTAGATCGGGATCCCGAATTCCTTCGACACGTCGCGGGCCATGTCGCCGCGCGGCGACTGGTCGCCGTAGAACGCGACGACGTCCACGCCGGGGTCGGTCAGCTTGCCGTTGAACAGATACGGTTTGAGAAAGTTCTCCAGAATCACGTGCGCGTGCGAGCGGTAAGTCATCTCGGTGAACACCGCCGCGACTTTCGGCCGCTTCCCCGCTTGCGGTTTCGCCCGCGCAATCAGCGGCGCGAATCCGAGCGACGCCGCGGCCGATTTCCAGAGAAACTCGCGGCGAGACGGTGAGTTCGCGGAAACCACGTTGTCGTCTGTGGCGTTTGGACGTTGATTCATCATGGGGACGGGACTCCACACAACAGGATTGAATCGTTCGCGTCGTGAATCATCGGTCGAACGCCGTCCGCGTGCAACACTTTCGGCCTCCCGCGGAAGACGCAATAATTCAGTAGGTCGGGCTTTCCAGCCTGACCGAGTCGCCCTCACGCACCAGACGCAAGGATGAATCCGGTCAGGCTGGAAAGCCTGACCTACGGGAGACGTTCGTGGACATCGACGCCCGGTACGAGTTCCTCGAGAAGGTCGGCAGCGGCAGCTTCGCCACCGTGTACCGGGCCCGCGACCTCGAGTTGGGGCGCGAGGTGGCCGTCAAGCAGATTCACGAGCAGTACCTCGAAGACCCCAGGCAGCTCGAACGTTACTGGGCCGAGGCGCAACTGCTCGCGTCGCTGCATCACCCGAACATCGTCACCATCTTCGACATCTACCGCGACCGCGGCTGGCTGATTCTGGAACTGATGCAGTCCAACCTCGCCGAGCGGATGGCCGGCCGGCAGATGGACCTGCGGGCGTTGCGGACGACGATCGCCCATTGCCTGCGGGCGCTGAAGTACCTGCATTCGCGGGGGATCATCCACGGCGACATTAAACCCAGCAACATGATGATCGACGCCCGCCGGCGCGTGAAGCTCGGCGACTTCGGCCTCGCCCGCCGCGTGAGCGACGACGACGGGAGCCTGCTGAAGGGAACGACGAAGTACATGGCCCCCGAGGTCGTCTCCGAGGAGTTCGGCGAGGTCGGCCCCGCCAGCGACCTGTATTCGCTCGGCTTCGCCGCTTACGACCTCATGTGCGGGCCGAATTTCGAGTCGCTGTTCCCCGGCCTGAGCGCCTTCGGCCGCAACAAACAGGTCGCCTGGATGATGTGGCACGCCGCCGCCGACCGCCGGCTGCCGGAGATCAGCCGCGTGCTGGAAGGCGTGCCGGACGACCTGCAGCACGTCATCCCGAAGCTCTGCGAGAAGGACCAGGCGAAGCGCTACAAGACCGCCGACGACGCGCTTTCCGACCTGAAGATCGATCTGAAGGTCGTCAATCGCGGCGAGCCGGAGATTGCCGATTCCGACGAGCCGGCCGGGATGGACCCCGCGCGGAAGAAGCGGCTGCTGCTGGCGGGGGCGGCACTGCTGGCATCGGTAATCGTGTGCGTCGTGATGTTGTTTCTGCTTCCGTCCGAGAAGCCGCCGACCAAGAAGGTCAACGTGTTCATGGTGCAGGCCGTCTACTGGGACAAGAACCAGATGCAGATCGTCGATTTGGAGGGAAAACGGCCGAAGATCATCAGCATTCCCGACGATGCGTTGATCTCGCTTATCAGGGGAGGCGACCACGCGGCGAGGCCCGTTCCCAGGCAGGATCTCCAGGCCGGCGACCGCATCGAAATCGAGCACGTCGAAGACGAAGGCAAAACGGTGATGAAGATCGCCGCCGCCCGGCCGGTCGTCAACCGCGGGCACGTGCAGGCCGTCGATCTGCAGGAAGGGAAGCTGCGGCTGATTCTCGACGACGAGACCAGCAAGGAAGCGCTGTCGCTGCGGTTTCCGGAGCGAATCGACGTCGTGCTGAATCTGGCTCGCGACGAATGGCGCGCGGCGAAAAACCAGGAGGCCCGCGACCGGTTGAGGCAAGCCCACCGCATCACGCGCAACGAGGTCCGCCCCAACGACCGGGTGGACGTGTCGCATCTGCCGGAAGTCGGCGGCAAGCGGGGCTACGTGCTCACGGGGCTGCTGTTCGTGCACCGCATCCGCGAGATGTCGGGCAGAATCGACTCGGTCGACGCCCCCCGCAAACGGCTGGCGGTCGCCGTTTCGAATCGCAAGATCACCCTGCCGGTGCACAAGGAATGCAGAATCTCCCTTCGCGAACAGGGCAAGGCGGCGGTCGACGTGACGTTGAATCAGTTGAAAACGGGGGACTTCGTCACGTTCCGGTTCGACACCGAGTATCGCGAAATCCACGCCGCCCGCGGCAGCAACGAAGTCGAAGGCACGATCGCCGCCGTTCGCATCCCTCAGAACGAATTCGTCATCACCGACCGGAAATCGGGCGGCAACGCGACGTTCGCCGTCAACGACAAGACCCGCGTGCAGATCAACAGCGAACCGGCGGCGTTCGAAGACTTGCGGTACACCGACCGCGTCAAGGTGCTGTTCGAAACCGGCACCGGCGAACAGAAGACGGCGACGACCGTCTCCGCCGAGCGGCTGCCGCGCGTCGACCGCCGCGTGCTGCTGGCCGGCGTGCGGCGGTTCGACGACAAATCGCTGCCGGAACTCGGCTATGCGTCGGCCAACGTCAACGTTCTGAAAGACGCGATGCTGAAGCGGTACGCCGTCGACAACGAACGGCTCGTCGCGCTGGACGACCCGACCGCGGCCACGCTCAAAAGGGAGATCACCGACCTGCTGGACCGCTCCGGCCCGAACGTGCCCAACGTGGTGATCTACGTCTGCACGCACGGGTTCGTCTCAGGCGGCAAGGTCTATCTGGCGGGGCGGAAGATCGACGCCGCGAAGATCGCCGACACCGGCTGGCCGCTGGATGAGCTGCTGGCGCTCGTCGAGAAATGCCCGGCCCCGAATAAGATCCTGCTGCTGGACCTCAGCCACGAGTGGAAAGACACGACGCGCTCCGACCAGCCCTCGACGGCCGAAATGCTCAAGCTGGCCACGACGCCGCTGAAAACCACGACGGTCATCGCCGCCAACAGCGGCAAAGAGCGCGGCCGGTTTCACGCCGACAAAACGCACGGCGTGTTCGCGCAGGCCGTCGCGCAGGGATTCCGCGGGCCGGCGGATGCGAACAGCGACCTGGTCATCACCGGGGCGGAGCTGTTCGCCGATCTGCGGAAGCGGATGAAGGGGGCGGGGAACTCGCAGACGCCAGTGCGGTTTCCCAAGTGAGCAGCCCCAGCGAGGTTTCCTGACCCTATTGATTTCGCCGGAACTTTTCCGCAGCCGGGGGCATCCAACTGTCAATGCGATGTCACAACCGGCGGGCGTGTGTTGACGCCGCCGGCGTGGGCCGAGCAGAATCAACGGTAGCAACAATCCACCGCTTCATCGAAGCGTCCAGCAACGAGGGGGAACGCCGTGCGCCGCATTCAGCTTTTGACCATCGGGGCGATTCTCGCCGCGGGGGGCCTGTGTCTGGGCTATCTCGCCGGGTCGCCGGATTCTCCCGTCGAAGGACAAGCCGGCCCGAACGCCGGGGCCGATTCGGGCGCGCGGCACGTCGCGTACGTCCAGAACGGGAAGTACCACACCCGCCCCGGCGACGTGATGCACCCCGATTCCCCCGCCGCTTACGACCCGCAATGGAAGCGGCCCTACGAGCAGTACCAGCCCGTCGGAACCGTCCTCAAGCCGTTCCCCGACTGCAAACCGGGCGACCCCGTGCCGCAGAAGCTGTACCAGTACGGCGGCCGCGGGCATGCCGACTTCGCGACGATCGAAGACGTCCGCGACTTCGCCGAGTTCTACCGGAAGTGCTCCGAGCAGAAGGCGAAGATCATGGCCGACCGCGACGCCTACATGAAGCTGCGGTACGACTTGACCGGCAAGGTCTCGAAAACGGTCACGATGGCCCGCCGCAAGCCGATTCCCGTCGGCCCGGTCGTGCGACTGCCGGAAGGAATCAAATCCTGGGAGGAACTCGCGAAGCTCTCGCCGGAAGAAATCCGCAAGCGGGACCTGTTCCCCGAGGGATTCCGGCCGCTGTCGCATCCCCTGCATTCGACGGCCCACATGCTGTTCCCGCAGATGTGGACCCAAGTGCATCCCGAGCATCAGCGGTTTGACGTCGATTTCGACATTCCCGAAGCGTACCTGCCGGAATTCCCGCCGCCGCTGTTCCTGACGACGCGGCCCGATCTCGGCGACGTCTCGCAGGGGCGGGAAATCACGATGGCGAATTTCCGCGAGCTGTTTCACGGCGTCATCACGCCCGAGCAGCTTGAAGGCCTGCGGCTGCTGGTCATGAAGTTTCCCACGTCGTGGTTCAACCACACGAAACGCCGGGTGACGAAGCTGCCGTCGCGGGGGGTCTCCTGCTTCGACTGCCACGTCAACGGCCACACGAACGGGGCGATCGAGGTCGACCCCGGCGTGCGGCCCACGCTGGCCCGCCCGCGGCTCGACACGCCGAGTATCCGCGGCAACCACGTGAATGAAATCTTCAGCCTGAAGCGTTCGATCCGTTCGCTGGACCACTTCGCCGAGGTCGAGGAATACTTCGACGGCGACATCAGCCTGCAACCGAAGATCGGCGGCCGGCAGCTCGACAAGGTCTCGACGAACCGCATGGGGGATTTCCAGTCGATCGTCGCCTTCCCCCCGGCCCCGAAGCTCGACCGCTTCGGCCGGCTCGACCCGGCAAAAGCGACGGCGTCGGAGCTTCGCGGCGAGACGCTGTTCTTCGGCAAGGCGAAATGCGCGGCGTGCCACCAGGCCCCGTACTACATCGACAACACGATGCACGATCTGAAAATCGAGCAGTTCCACGTGGGCCGGGCGGAAGGCTACGCGAAGACGTTCAGCCTGCGGGGGATCAAAGACAGCCCCCCGTACCTGCACGACGGCCGGCTGCCGACACTGGAAGACACGGTCGAGTTCTTCAACCTGATTCTGCAGACGCGGCTGTCGGCGACGGAGAAGAAAGACCTGACGGCGTTTCTGCGGTGCCTGTAGCCATTGCCGTGGCGGCATAGTCCGAAATCCATTTCGCACGATCGACACTCGTGGGGAATGGATTCCGCACTGCGTTCTGCGTTCCTTGTCCGCGCCGGTCAGCGGTCGTTGCCGAGTTTCGGGCCGCGGAGTTTCCTCTTCAGGCTGGAGCCGCTGTCTTTGTTTTGCACGGTCGGCGGATCGTCGTCGGTCAATGTCCGCTTTGTCGGGGTCCGGGCTTCCACCGGAAGCTGGCCCCCGTTCGCGGAGTACTTCCCGCTATCGGCATCGAGGGCCTGCTGGTTTTCCTCGTTTCCCGGTTGTTTGTCGGGCTGTTCGTTCTGTTTCTCGTCCGGCGTCGTGCCGGATGGGGGTTTCCGGCTGCAATCGGAAAGGAAGAATACCAGCCCCAGCAAGCAGAGCACGGCCAGAACGCAGGAGACGCCACGGACATTCATCGGTTACCTCTTGGAATTCGTTACCAGGCAGACCCGCTCCAGGCCACGCGGATTCGTTCATTCGGAATCGGCGATTGCCTCGACCTGACTCCGATGACCGAATCGGACCGGGAAGCCGGGCCACCGTCGCTGGAAATCTCACGACGAGGTGAGTTCGAAATTGAGCTCATTCTTGCCGGCCTCGACGTCCCGGTCCAGCGTCGACTCCTTGTTGTACTTGGCGGGAATGACCTGCTTGCTCTTCGGCGGCGGAGCGTCGGGATTGTCTTCGTTCGGCGGCCCGAGCGGCTTGTTCCAGGTGATCTCCACGCGGTATTTCCCCGGGTTGGGTCCCTTTTCCTCCGGGATTTCGTACCGGCCGTCCTGAATCATCGCGCTGGCCGTGCGACCCTCCGCGTCGAGGGGATTGAAGGTGATGGTTCCACCACTAACCGGCTGATCGTCGAGCGAAACGGTCCCGCTGACGGCGGCCCGCTGGGACCCCTTATAAGCGGGTTTGCCGCCGCATCCGGCGAGCCAGCACAGCCCGAGGGCCGCGCAGACGCTCAACCCGACCAGAGGGCGGGACTGCATTGTTCGGCTCATGAATCTCCTCTTTCTGGTTTTTTGCTGAGTGACCGGCGCTCGCCAGATCGCGCGGAGCGCAATTTCAGCGGATTCCGTCGTCATGAATGCGGTGGAAGCACCGTTCACCGATCGAAGCAACGGGATCAGAAATCCCCGACCGGCAGGTTGTCCCGCGGATGGTACAGCCTCGTATACACGACGCTCTTGAAGGGGTTCAACCAGTCGGTCCAGTCCGGGCCGGTGTCACAGTTGCCGAACGTGATGGATTCGATGTTTTCGGAGATGAACCGGACCGATCCGTCGAACAGGGCGACCTGCACGCCGCCGGGATGCTCGCTCGAAAGAGGATAGCGAATGCAGGGTCCATCGCATTGCGAACGGGTTGGACACCGCGTATTGGGGGGGTAATTGACGCGAAAACCGGCCATCGCGGTAGTCGACCTTCGCCCCGGCCAGTGTGCGGCCACGTGGTCCCGTCTGGCCCGCTCTCCAATCAGCATGGTGTTGGTCGTGCCGTCGGTGATCGACGCAAACGACGGCGGCGTCCCCCCCAGGGTGAACGCGTTGTTCAGAGGGGTCCACGGGATCGCCGCCTCATTCACGACGTAATTGCTCATCCCGAATTGCCCCCGAAATTGGTAATTGCTGTTCGTCGCCACCTTGACGGCGTCGGACGGGCAGCGGTAGACGGAGATGGGGATCTTCAACTCATCCCTGTCATTGGAACCCTGAGACTGCGTGACCCCGACGCTGTTGTTGCCCGGCGCCATGGTGTCGAACAGCGGCTTTTGATCGATAAACGGCAGAATGAAGGAACCCCAGCCCCAGTGCCAGTTCGAGCCGATGTTGATGAACTCGGGGGGGAACACCTTGTGGACGTCGTGGTAATTGTGGAACGCCAGCGCGATCTGCTTCAGATTGTTCTTGCAACTCGACCGCCGCGCCGCCTCGCGGGCCTGCTGCACCGCCGGCAAGAGCAGGGCGATCAGAATGGCGATGATCGCAATGACCACCAGCAATTCAATCAGCGTGAAGCCGCGTTTCTGATTGGTTCGATGTGCCATCGGCGGGACCTCCAGGACAGGCTGTGAAAGGGAAAAGAGAGATTTGAACGAAAAATCCGCCCGCTCGCGTTCGTCACGATCGGGGTGTTGACAGAGCGGAAGTCATTGACGGGCCATTGCCGTCTCGTCGATCAAACGTGAACGGACGGCGAAATTGGGAGAGAACGGCAACACCGCATCGGGCAACACGTTTCGCGGACTTTGCATGAACGTCCAAAACCCGCCATTACCCAGTATTAGGCAAAAAGTTTCGCAAAAAATCAAGGAAAATCCGGACTTTTTTCGATCCGGTATGACACTCTGTTTTCCCCGATCGTGACGAGGGAGTCGGAACTGGCCTGATGAATCCATGCCTGACCGGGAACTTTCTGAAATCCCGGCAACTCTTGTTTTTCTGGAGATCTGGGCGAGATTGCCGCGGCTTCGTGTCGATGCGGGATGAGAGCGCGCCGAACTGTCTTGACCGCCTGGGGCGGATTTCGAATGATTGCGAAGCCCTTCCGACGTTGCCGTGACAAGGAATCTGCTGCGAATGAAACATCTGAACACAATCTGCCGCTCGGTCGCCGTCGCGTCGTGCGCCCTGCTGGCTTCGGGCACCCCCGCGTCGGCGGCGGAAAACGGGGCCGGCCAGGAACAGACGATCGACGCCATCCGGGCGTACCTGACCACGAGCTGGCGGAACGCCGGCATCGCCCGGCAGGACTGGGACGACTGCACGCAGCAGGCGTTCCTGCGGATCCTGCAACGGCTCGAACAGGAGGAACTCCCGGCGGCGATGCGGTCGGCAACGTCCCCCGAGCGGCGGGAACTCAACCGCTGCGTGTGGGCCACGGTCCAGAAATGGCGCCGCGCCCATCGCAAAGGGCTGAATCACGACGCCGACGTCGCCGATTCGCAGGCCGAAGAGCGGATCGAGACGATGGAGAAAATGCGGGAACTGAAGGAGATCATCCACGACGGCCGCAGCGGCCTTTCCCGCCGGCAGTTGCACATCCTCAACGCCTCCCTCGACGGCCACAGCGTCGCCGACATCTCGGGCCAGTTGAACATCCCCGCCAGCCGCGTCAGCGACGAGAAGTACAAGGCGGTGCGGAAACTGCGGCAACGGCTGGGGGCGTGAAGAAACTGAACAGAAGGAAACAGAGGGAACAAAGAGCTTCGGACAGAAAAATGAATCAGATTATCTTTCTGACATCAATCGTTTTGTCCATAGGATCACACGGCTGAAGCCCTATCGAATCTGGATTCCGCCCTTCGTTTTCTCCGTTACCTTCTGTTCAAGTCTTCCTGTTCCACCTTTCGCGTTTGTACGTCTCTTCCAGCGGGTCTTTGAGTTCCTTCATCCGCTGCCGCATTCTCGCGCGGAAGTGGTCGATCCGTTTCCGGTGTTTCGGGTCGTCGATCAGGTTCTTCAGCGCCGCCGGGTCGGCTTCGTAGTCGTAGAACTCTTCCTTCTGCCGGTACTGGAACAGCTTCACCCTCGCCGCGATCAGCGGATTCGTGCGAGCGGCGGCGGCCATCGCGCGGAAGGTGCGGCCGTTCTGCGATTCGTTGCGGAACACCGTCTTCGCGTCCGACCACGCGTTGTAGATGTAGCCGTACTTCTTCGTCAGCACGCTCCGCATCTCGAAATCGCGGCGGCCGGCGGTGCGGTGGAAGACCGTGTACAGCTCGTCGCGGCCGCCCTGTTTCTTGCCCGCGAGGATCGGCAGAAACGACTGGCCGTCCATGCCTTTCGGCGCGGGGAGTTTCAGCGCGTCGAGAATCGTGGGCATGAGGTCGATGCCGGAGAGCATGTGCGCCGCGTCGACCGTCCCCGGTTTGACGCGGCCCGGCCAGCGGACGATCAGCGGAGTGCGGGTGCTGTTGAGATAGCAGTTGGTTTTGGCGAACGGCAGCGGCATGCCGTGGTCGCTGAGGAAGATGACCAGCGTGTTCTTTTCGTAGCCCGTTTCCTTCAGCGCCTTGAGGACCGCGCCGACGATTTCGTCCGCCCGGTGCACCGAGGTGAAATACTCGGCCATTTCCTGCCGCACTTCGGAAATGTCGGGCAGGAACTTCGGCACGGTCACCTCGTCCGGCCGATACGTGCGGCGGACGCCGGGGAAGTTCGACGGCCGCTGCTTGCGTTTCTTCTTCTTCTTTCGGACTTTCCCCCGGCGGCCGGATTCCTGCGGGCTGCCGGCGAACGGGCGGTGCGGGTCCTGCGAGTTGGCCATCAGGAAGAACGGCTTGCCCGCCGATTTCGCCCGCTCGAAGAACGCCTTCGCGTGCTTGTAGTACTGCTCCGGGTCGCGGCCGACTGCCAGTTCGCCGGCCGGCACGACGACGTCCCACGCGAACTTCCGCTGCGGCGCGAGATGCGGGACCTTGGCCATGATGCCGTTGAGATACCCGGCTTTCCTGGTTTGCTCCGTCAGCGTGGGGACGGCGGGGTTGATCGGCTGAAACCCCAGCGCCCCGTTGCGGTGCGGATAGCGGCCGGTGAACCACACGCTCCGCGTCGGCTGGCAGACGGCGATCGTCACGTGCGCGTGCAGGAAACGCATCCCTTGCTTCGCCAGCGCGTCGATGTTGGGCGAAATCCCCGGCACCTTGCTGCCGGTACAGCCCAGCGAGTCCCAATTCATGTCGTCGAGCGTGATCAGCAGGACGTTGGGTCGCGATGCGGGTTCGGCGGCAAGAGTGCGCGCCGGCTTTCCGACAAAGATCGCGGCGCATAACAGGAGAGCAATTCCGAGGAAGCTCGTGCGTTTGCAATCGATGCGGGCCGGAAACCGAGTCATCCCTCGCACTCTTCTGAACGGTGTCAAAAATCCACACGACTGACAGCGGACAACGGGGCCGCGGTCGTGCCATCCGTCGGCCAATGAATCTCTATTCATGACGCCACCGGTTGAGTCACCCCACCGCCGCCTCCGGTACCAGCGGCGGCGTGAATCCGTCAACCGAAGTACCAATTGGAAAAGTCGAAGCCGAAGTCGAATGCATCCTTGGCTTCCAACAGTCCCAGCACGGGCGTGAATCCCACCGCGGACGAAGACAGCACGGTCGCATTGATGTGGTATTGGCCTTCGATCAGCAGATCGACCTGTTGGGACGGAAAGCTCGCTACCGTGCCGGCGATGGTGCGAATTGGGACGACCGGACCAGGCGGAATTCCCGCCCCGTCGAGATCCGACTGCGGCAGGATGGTGTATTGCGAAGCGGTATCGATCACACACCGGATGACGCGCGAAATCGGCAGATTCCGGATCGGATCGAATAACTGCACCTCGGCCAGGGCTCGTTCGGCCCCATTGGCAGTCGTCACGATCCGCCTTCCGGTCGCCGACCCGAAATCGATCGGCATCAGACGGTCGCCTCTTTGGAGTTGTACATGATTGCGACGGCGAGCATGGGGACCTCGTCGCGTTCGAGCTGTTCGTAGAGGTCGTAGATCGACGGACTATGCGCCACGAGCCGCTCCCCGTCGGACGCCGACCATTCGCCGATCGGCAATTCAGCGATATGTTCGTCAAGCCACCGCGAACCGGGGTGCGGCTTGCCACCGGGGATGATGCGCACCGACCGCTCTATTTTCTTCGGCGGGGACGTTTCGGAAGTCATTTGCTGACCTTGCTGCTCTTGCGTTTCTTCGATTTGCGTTTGTCAGGTTCTGGCTCTTTCCGCGCCGATTCGCCGAATGCTACGAGTTGAAACGATTCCGGCGGTCCGGTCAGCGCCGTCATCTTCACCTTGATCGTGTGGCTTTCGGCCTTCTTCGCGTTGCCCCCGAGCTTGAGGAGGTAGACGTTCAACCCGCCGTTAATGGAACGTTCCGCTTCGACGGCGAGTTCCAACTCGCATTCCTGAAATCTCATGAACGGAGAACTTGCGGATTTCGCAGCAGCATCCTGAAGCGCCCGAAGTTCATCGCTGATGAACGCCAGCAATTCCGCAATCGAGATTCGCTCTTCGGCCATCACTCACCTGATAATTCTACCGCGGAATCTCGTGAGGGGATACTGGATTTCCGATTTCGCCCGCTACCCCACCGCCCCTTCCGGCACCCCCGGCGGCGTGAACTCGAAGTTCGCCGACTGCCCGAAGAACTCCAGCGGGTTTTCGTAGACCACTTTGCGGATCAGCGATTCGCAGTGCCCGCGGCGGCGCATTTCGATGATGAAATCCGGCACCGCCGTCGGACGCGACGGGCCCCAGTCGCCGGCGGAGTTCACCAGCAGCCGCTCCGGGCCGTACATCTCGATGATGTCCGCCGCCCGCGCCGGCGTGCACTTCGAGACCGGGTACAGCGTCATGCCGGCCCAGTAGCCGTCGTCCAGCACGTGTCTGACCGTGTGCTCTTCGACGTGGTCCACCAGCACGCGGCTGCGGTCGAGGCGGCTGTCGGCGTTGAGCATGTCGAGGATCATCCGCGTCCCCATGTATTTGTCTTCCAGGTGCGGGGTGTGGATGAGAATCTGCTGGTCGTATTCGGCCGCGAGGTCGACATGCTCGAGGAAGACCGTCGCCTCGTTTTTCGTGTTCTTGTTGAGGCCGATCTCGCCGATGCCCAGCACGCCGGGGATGTCGAGGAACTCCGGGATGATCTTGATGACCTCCCGCGAGAGCGCGACGTTCTCGGCTTCCTTGGCGTTGATGCACAGCCAGGTGTAGTGCTGCATGCCGAACTGCCCGGCCCGGCGTTTTTCGAAATCGGTGAGTTGCCGGAAGTAATCGCGGAAGCTCTCGGCCGACCCGCGGTCGAACCCGGCCCAGAACGCCGGCTCGCTCATCCCCACGCACCCCATGCGGGCCAGCGTTTCGTAATCGTCGGTGGTGCGGGAGACCATGTGGATATGGGGGTCGAAGTAGTACATTGTGCGGGCTCGGAGTCGAAGGTCGGAAAGTCGAAGGTCGAAGAGTTCGGAGATCGGCGGTCGGGGTGAAATATCGAATATCGAACACGGAATGATGAATGAAGAAGGGACGATGAGACGCGTCAACTCCAACTCTTACTTCGGCCTTCATCATTCCGTGTTCGATATTCGTTATTCTGAAACCGTGTCTTGCACTTTGGCCTCATCCGACCTTCGACCTTCGACTTTCCGACCTTCGACTCTATAACCCGTAGGCGTTTCTCCACTTCTCGTCATATTCCCGGCTGAAGATCATTTGAATCTGCTCCGCCCGGTCGGCTCCCGGTCGTTGCAGGATCGGCAGGGCTTCTTCGATCAATTTCATCCGCGGATCCCGCAGCACCGAACCTTCCCCGCGGTCGAGGCGGTCGAACGAGGCGGCCAGCTCGAGGATTTTGGCGCGGATTTCGAGAAACTCGCGGTCGAGGACTTTGCCGGCGGGCATCGGGGTGGGGGGCATGGCGGGATTCCGTAGGTCAGGCTTTCCAGCCTGACCGGAACGTCTTCATAGCCGCGGATGCACATCCGCGGCCGCGGGCCGAATCGCGGTCAGGCTGGAAAGCCTGACCTACAAAAAGCATACCAGAACGCGGCGGGGAGCGTGAAGGATTTGGTAAGTTGACGGCCACTGGCTCACGGCGTCACCGCGAAAACGCTGCTCATCTGCGGGACCGGCTCCCCGTGATCCAGGCGGTCGGCCAAGATCCGCAACGACAGCGCCTGAACGCGTTCGATTGCCTCCTCGCGAGTCCGTCCGTAGCTCAACACGCCCGGCAGGTCGGGGACTTCGGCGATCCAGCGGCCGTCGGTTTCCTGCTCGATTTCGATGGCCAGCGGCATGAATTGCTCTCCGACTGCGAGACCGGCGGATTCTGTATTAAGCATACCAGAAGATCGCGAGGTGAGCGAAGCGGGTGCGGATTCTATTTGCAGCGTCGGGAAACTGTCCGGCAGCGGTCAGAAACTGTCAAAACGGCCACGGGAAAGCCGATTCTTCCGTTGAACACGACGCCGTTCTGCGTATTCCATCCTGAAGCCACATCTCCCATCCGTTCCGTCACGCCTCTCGAACCTCCGAGGGCCGGCATGAGCGACGACGTTCCCCCTGCGGCGCGTCTGCGGCGCTGCTTCACATTTCTGTTCACCTGCAAGGGCAAGATCGACATCGTGTTTCTGGCGGTGTTGTTCTCGGCCCCGTGGCTGCTTCGCGGCACGCGGATTTCCGAGGTCCCCGATATCGAAGACCCGGTCGACGCGGCCGCTGTGCTCCAGATCGAAGTGCCGCGGGACCAGAACGCTTACGTCGACTACCGCCGGGCGGCGAAGCTGCATGTCGCGCACGTCGGCACGTGGCCGAACGGGGAGTGGCTGCCGAACTGGCATCACGGCTGGCAGCAGAACAAAACGACCGACGCCCATCGGCAATGGCTGGCCGCCAACCGGGAGGCTCTGCGCGTCTGGCGGAACGGGACGCGGAAGGACGACGCCCAGCGCATCACTCGCAGCGATCTCGGCCGCGATCCCCCGCGGTGGGAATTGCGCCCGCGACCGTCGCTGGTGACTCTGCCGTATCTGGCGCTGCTGCACGCGGCGGAATTGCAGGAGCAGGGCGAACACGCACAGGCGTGGGGCTGGCTGCGGGCGGCCTTGCGCTGCAGCCGCCACGCCGGCAGGAACGACCGCATCGACCGTCGCATCACCGGCTGTGCGCTGCATGAAAAGGCTGTCGGAGCGATGATTGCGTGGTCGCATCATTCCGACGTCACTGCCGAGCAGCTTCGCGCGGCCCTCCGCGATGTCAGAGAGGATTACGCCCTCACGCAACCGACGTCCCGAAACGTGGAGATCGAATACGTCTGGTGGTCGTCCTTTGTCGAACGGCACGACGTGAAGGCGCTGTGGCTCGACATCCAACTGCAGCCCCGATATTGCGGCAACCGCGTTCATCCGAATGTCCGCCCGGTCTTCAACGCCGTCGTCTACACGATGGGCGAACCGGACCGCGGCCTGCGGCTCATCAAGCAGGCTTACGCCAACTGGCTGACGCAGATCGACCAGCCGATGCACCGGAAACGCTACGTGCCCGATCCCGAGCGAACGTTTCGGCGGCACCTGTTCGAATCGCCGGCGCCCGATTCCTCGCAGGCCGGTCGCATCGAGGCCCGCGAGCTGCTGGAAATGTTGCGGAGTTCACCGGTTTATGGCTGGTTCCGTCCGCCGGTTCCCGAATTCGATTCGTGCGTCCAGCACGAACGTTCCCGCCAGGCGGCGCTGGAGATCGCGCTCGCCGCGCAGTGGTTTTTCCGCGACCACAAGCGCTTTCCCGAATCGCTGACGGAGTTGTCGAGCAGTTACCTGGAAGACGTCCCGCGCGACCCGTGGAGCCGCACGGGCGATCGCATGCACTACCGCCGCACGCCAACCGGGGCCGTCGTCTGGAGCGTCGGCTACGACGGGCGGAACAACGACGGCCGGCTGAAATACGGCGCGGCCGGTATGGATACGGGCTACGAAATCCGCATTCCCGGGACGCCGCCGCCGAAAAGCGATACGCCCCGGTAGGCTGTCAGTTTTGTTCTTGTGGGTTGCGGTTGCATCCAACTTCACCCGGGGCAAATCTGGATGCGGCCGCAACCCACAAAGACTAAACTGACGGACTACCAGCCCCCGGTTCCCACGTGTGGCACGTCAAACCGGGGGCTCGCGCCGGCTATGAGATCTGTCAGGAGCTTGAATCGGAGCATCACCGATGGCCGACTTCAAAGTCACCGAGCTCGATTCGCACATCGACTTCGGCAATCTTCCCTGCTGGGACGTCGTCATCATCGGAGCGGGGCCGGCCGGGCTGGCCGCGGGGTTGACGACGGCCCACCGCGCGCTGACGACGCTCATCATCGAGGCCAAGTCGCGGCCCGGCGGGCAGCCGCAGTTTCTGTATGCCGACAAGCGGATCGTCGACATTCCCGGCTTTCCCGACGGCATCACCGGCGAAGAACTCTCCGAGCGGGTCTACCGCCAGGCGCGGGACGCGCTGGTGCAGTTCCGCTTCGATGAAGAGCTGGTGACGATCGAAGACACCGACGAAACCGAAAAAGGGGACCAATTGAAACGGGTCGTCACCAGCCGCGGCAGCTATCTGTGCCGCAAGGTCATTCTCGCGGTCGGGCTGCTGCACTACCCGCGGAAGCTGCCGGTGCTCGACGAGCTCAACTCGAAGAAGGTCTATTACAAGGTCCCCAAGATCGGCGACTACGAAGACCAGTCGGTCGCGGTCGTCGGCGGCGGGGACTCGGCGCTCGACGCGGCGGTGATGGTGCTGGAACGGCACGGGCACGTCGACCTGCTCGTCCGCGAAGAGACCCCCATCGGCAAGGCCGACACGCTGCAGCGGATTCGGCAGACCGGCGGCGGCGTGCGGACGTCGATCGAAATCGCGGCCGCGGAATTCGCCGGCGACCAGCTCCGCTTCAAGCTCACCGACGGAAGCGAACTGCTCGCCGACCACGTCATCGTGCAGATCGGGTTCCTCTCGGCGAAGGAGACGTTCGACCGGCTGAAAGTGCGGCTGAACATGGACGGCAGCATCGCCGTCGACCCCTACTTCGAAACCAGCCGCCGGGGCATCTTCGCCGTCGGCGACGTGCACGGCGACATCAAGCTGGTGGCGGTGGCGTGGGCGGAGGGCATTCAGGCGGCGATCCACGCCTTCAAGGAGATCACCAGCCCGTACTGGCTGAACGAGAAACGGCTGCGGGACCTGAAGATCTCGCTGATCGGCGAAAAGATCGCCCAGGCGGCGGGAGAGCAGTCGCGGGCTGCGCGCGGACGGTGATGCGATCGGCGTTCCCGGCGAAAAAACCAAGTGTGTGTATCAGGAAAGTAGGTCCGCGTCGGCCCGACCGGACCTCGATGCGCCAAACCGCTGAGTTTGACGTCTTCCGGCCAACCGAGGTCCGGACGGGCCGTCCGGACCTACTTTTGCGGGACACACACAAAATCCAAGTGCTTCAGCTTGTTCAGTGGCGACGGCATCAGACATTTCATAATCTGTTTGCTCGTCCCATCTCCCCCTGGCAGGAAACCGTCAATGGCCAAGAAGCGAACCGGCAAGAGCAAGTCGCAGCACGTGCGGGAGTATCTCGCCGGCAAACCCGACGCGTCGCCGAAACAGATCGCCGAGGCGCTCGCGGCCAAGGGGGTCCGCGTGAGCGTCGGCCTCGCCAGCCACGTCAAGTACACGTCGGGACCGGGGGCGAAACGGGGCAAGCGAACCGTGCGAAGACGCAAGCCGGGGAGGGCCGCGGCGTCGTCCGGCGTGACGATCCAGGAACTCGTCGAAGCCAAGAAGCTGGCGCAAGCGGTGGGAGGCATCGACGCGGCCCACAAGGCGCTCGATGCTCTGGCGACGCTGCAGAAGTGAATCACGTGCCCGTAGCAGAATTCGTGAGAATTCTGCATGCCCGTAGCAGAATTCGTGAGAATTCTGCATGATCGCGGCGAACGCCAGAATTCTTACGAATTCTGCTACGGCCGGTCACGCCGTCGGCTCTTCCTGCCGCCGCAGGCTCCACCAGAGTTCCTTGGGGGCGCAGCCGAGGCCGATGAAGGCGAGCTGCGAGGCGACGAACAGCATCAGCGCGGCGCCGACGCCGTCCTGGAAGCCGTAGCTGTGCAGGCCGGCGCCGAGCAGGTTCACGCCGAACCAGCTCCAGCTCGTGACGATGTTCCCCGCGACCGCCAGCACCGCCATGCCGCGGTCTTTGACCATGCCTCCCCAGCGGGCGTGCAGCACGATCGCGTTCCAGAGCACGATGATCAAGGCCCCGTTTTCCTTCGGGTCCCAGCCCCAGAAGCGGCCCCACGAATCGTCGGCCCACAAGCCGCCGAGCACCGTCCCCACGAAGCTGAAGAAGATCGCGAAGCACAGTGTGCCGTAGATCATGCGGTTGAGGTCTTTCCCTTCGCGGACCGTCATGAAGGGCGTGGCCAGCCCGCGAATGATGTACACCAGCCCCAGCAGCCCCGCCACGTAGGTCGTCGCGTAGCCGAGCGTGATCGTCGTCACGTGCGTGGCGAGCCAGAAGTCGGTGTCGAGGACGGCCTGCAGCACCTTCATCGTGTCCCCTTCCAGCGAGAGGAAGTGGGCGATGAGCAGCGTGCCGAAGCCGACCGTCGAGGCGATGATGTTGCCGATGCCGATGCGGTAGACGACTTCCAGAATCATCCCCAGCAGCACGCCGGCCCAGCCGATGAAGATCGCCGACGAATACAAGTTGGTGACCGTCACCCCCCACCGCCCGGTGATGTACATGCGGGAAACCAGCGACACGCTGTGCATCGCGAACGCCAGCGCGATCAGCAGCAGCGAGGCTCGGTTCAGCGGGCGGCCCCACCCGAACCACGCCGCCGCGGCCAGCAGGAACGCGGCGAGATAGATCAGCGACGAGTTGTAGTACGGCTCGAAGGCGTTGAACTTCGCCTCGAACGACAGCTTGAAGCGGTCGTACCGCTCCGGTTCGATCTCATCCAGCCGGGCCTGATAGGCGGCGACGGCCGTGTTGAACCCCTCGGCGTCGCCGTCGCGATAGGCGGCGACGGCGTCGACCAGGGCGACGAGTTCGGGCGGGTCGTCGTCGTGCAGCGAGCCGCCGGCCATCGCGGATTTCAACGCGTCGCGAACCCGCGAGCGGGCGAACAGCCCCAGGTAGCTCTTGTAGAGGCGTGGCATTTCGCGGCGGAGTTCCTTCTCGGCGAAGGGGATGAATTCCGCGCGCCCCATCTCCTGCCGCTCGGCGGTCCGGATCATCTGCCGGACCGCGGCGGAATCCTTGTGACTGTCGAGAATCTGCAGGATGACGTTGGCCCGCACCATCGGTCCCAGCCGGTGCGTGACCTCGGGCCGGTCGACATATTTCAGCAGTTCGGCGGAGACTTCGTCGAGCGTTTTGAGCTGCTTTGCGCGGGCGAAGCGGCGAATCCAGAGTCGGGTGCCGGCGGACGTGAGCGACTGCCAGTGATGCCGTCCGTCGGGCACCGGCACCGACCGCGGGGCGGACTCCATCTTGCGGTCGAATTCGAGCAGGTTGGCCAGCAGCTCTTCCTGCGAGCCGCCGACGTCCTTCGGAGGCACGCGGAAGGCGTACCGCACCTTCCAATACGTGCTGATGCGGCCCCACAGGTCGAGCACCTTCCGCTCGAAGACGTTGCGTTCCTTGGAATTCTTCTCGCGGGCCTGCTCGACCTGCTTGTCGAGTTCCGCGGCGTTTTCCTTCCGCGTTTTCAGCACTTCGTTGTAGCTGTAGCGGTACCCCTTTCGCCGCGGCAGGCCGAGCATGTTCAGGATGTCGAGGTTCGTGATCGTGATCACGCGGTAGCGGTCGGCCTTGTCGGGATGCGTGGCGTGGTTGAGCAGCCATTCCAGCGGGAGCAGCGTTTCGTCGTCGGAGACCTCGACCTTCTGCCGGCCGGAAAGCCCCCGCAGCGTGTTGCGGGCCAGCGAGTCCATCGGCTTCATGCGGCCTTCGTAGACGACGGGGAGCTTACCGAACGACTTCAGGTTGTAGCCGGCTGCGGTGGGCCGCTCGGTCGATGCGCGCTGCAGCTTCGACCCCAGCCAGCCGACGACCAGCACGCCGATGATCGCCGGGAACCAGAACTTGCACCGTTCGGCCGACAGGAACGACGTTTCGAAGATCGGGGAATCGGCCCCCTGCTCGGTCGGCGTCGTTCTGGCGGGACGATGGGCGGCGGCCGCGCCGCCAACGAACTTCGCCGCGGGGGCCCCGCCGATTTCACTTGCCCCGATGTGGCCGGTGTTGCGGCGATTCAGAAACCGCAGCAGGATAAACCAGAAGTGGAACAGCATTGCCCAGAACACGATCATGCAGGCCACGTAGGGCGTCATCCAACCGGCGTTGGTGACGACCTGCAGCGTCGTCTGCTCGACGGGGACGTCGGGAGGGCCGGCGTAACCGCTCTGGTAAAACGTCTCGCCGGCGAACCGCAGCGGGTTGTTCATCCAGATGCGGACCCGGCGGTCGACGTTCCGCGACTTGTCGACCAGCCGCAGCTCCGACGAGTAGTTGCTCGGCGTGTCGGTGCCGATGTACTTGTCGGCCTTCACGTCGATCAGGTGCATCGAATAGGGCTTGTAGGTCCGCTGGAACCGCAGGTCGAGCGTGTACTTGCTGTTGCCGACGGAGATCCACTTCGCCTTGAGATGCAGGCTGACGAGATACTCGCCGAGGCTCTCATCGGTCTGTTTGTCGAGCAATTCCAGATAGGCGGAAGGCGCGTTCACCTTGCTCTCGGTGCCGGTCCGTTTGGGGATTTCAGAAACGTCGCCGGTTTCCCGCGAGAACTCCGAGTTCTGCATGTACTGCCGGACTTTGAGTTTCACCGGCAGCCGCTCGTCTTCGATCACCGTCTCGTCGGCTGCCGCGGCGATCAGCAGCGAGGCGGGAATGACGGCCACGCGGTCGTGGTCCTTCGGCGAGCGGTCGATGAACGCCAGCTCGAACTTTTCGATGTTCTGCACGTAGTTGACGGTCTGCCCCTCGAAGATCGGCATCTGGGCTTCTTTGGCCATCAGGCTGACCATCAATTCGCTGAACATCATCAGCCCCACGCCCCCGTGCAGCAGCACGACGCCGGCCCGCTTCTTGAACAGCAGCACGCAGCCCCCCAGCAGGACCAGGGCGGCGAACGTCGCCTTGATGAGCTGCCACAGAATCCGCATCGACTCGGGCTTCAACGCGAGTTCGTCCCCCTGGTAGAACAGGTACACCAGCCCCGCGCCGAGCAGCACGGTGAGCGTGACGATCGTCCCCCGTTCGAGCGTGCGGTCCGATTTGATCTTCAGCAGCGACGACGCCATCCCCACCCACAGCACCCCCAGGCCGTACTTCAGGCATTGCCACAGCACGTTCCACGAGAGCAGCGGCTCCCCCTGAACGCCGTCTTTGTTCGACCCGCTGGCGATGACGATGTACGTGACGAACACCCCCAGGGCCATCACGCCCAGCCCCGCCCACAGCCGGCTGCCGCGGGCCTGCACCTTGAAGCGAATGCCGTGCGCCGCCAGCAGGTTGAGGAACAACAGCGTGCCGATCGTCGCCCCGCCGGGAAACGGCAACTTGCCCGATACCTGCGGCGGGTCGGCGAAGAACGACGGGGGGAAGAAGACCTGCACGTCGATCATCGCGATCCAGGGGCGGAAGTATTCCCGCAGCACTTCGGAAATGTCCATCCGCACCTGCGCGAGCGTGCCGGCCAGAATCAGGAAGATCGCCAGGCCGAACAGCGCTACGGTGAACTTCAGCGAGGCCAGCGCTTCCAGCCCCTGATAGAGCACGTGGCCGACCTCCCCCAGCGGCCGGTCGTTCACCGTGCCGTCGTCGCTGTGGGGGAGGCGGTCTTCGAGGTGAGACATGGAGTTTGTCCGTAGTCCGTAGTCCGTAGTCCGTAGTCCGTAGTCCGTAGTCCGTTGTCGGTCGCCGCTTGCGGCTTAGCCTACCGCCCCATGAACGGCCCCACGCCGGGCCGCCGCGGTTTCGGGAAGCCGACGAATTGCACGTACACGACTTTGCGGCCGTTGACCGTATGGGTGAGGACTTCGTCGACGGTTTCGGTGTTGCCGTCGTTGGGCTTGTCATACAGGTTTTCCGGCGTGCGTTCACCGAGGCCCATCTCGTCCCGCCAGCGGTTGACGTTTATCAGAATGAAATGCTCGGTCTGTTCCGTGCCGGGGTTCTTCAGCGACGACACGGCCAACTCGAGGTCGTCGTTCTTCGGGTCGACGAGGATCGTCGCGGCGCGGCGGAAGGCGAACTGACTCTGCGGCGCATTGCGAGGGTCGTCGTCGGGAAGCTGCCGCCAGCCCTGGGGGAGCTTCCACGTCGGCTTGCCGCTCGTTCCCAAGCTGGAGCTTGGGAACGAGACCGTGGCGATGAAGGCCGCGAAGTCCCGCGTGACGGCGTTGACGTCGGCATTCGGCCCCAGAATCTTGAAGAACCAGAACTTGGCCGGCGCGACGACGATCGCCGCCAGCATCCGCTGCTTACGCAACGGCTTCGCGTCGACCGCCTCGTCCCCGCCGTGTCGCGGCTTCGCGTCGCCGACGTGGTTTTCCTCGTAGACGGCCGACTCCTTGGGGACGTCGTACTGCGATATCTCTTCCTGCTCGCGATTGCAGCCGAGACCGGCCCCGCAGAGGACCGCGGCGCACAGCAGGAACGGCATTCGAAGCGACATCGTGGAAGGGGCCATGCGATGGATGGAGGATTCAGGCGGGCAACGCTGTTCCATTATAGACGCCGCTCCGCCGGAAAGTATACCGCCGCCGACGTCGCGCCCCCGGAGGTCGAGTGCGGGACAGGGTTTGCCAAAGACCTGGCGGCGCAGCCGCCGTGAACCCAAACCGACAACTTGTTGTCGAAGCGAATCGACGTATCGCGACAGCAAGCTGTCGGTTTGGGTTTTCTCGCCGCTGCGCGGCGTATTGCTTGCAAACCCTGTCCCGCACTCCCGGCGGGTCAACCAGCCTGGAATTCGTCTTGCCTCGCCCGCCGCATTCCGATATCACTCCCCGTCTTGAACTCCCGGCGGGTCCCGGGCGACCCATCTCCACGTCTTTCGACCGGCCCGGCTTCGCCGACCTGCGGGTTCGCCTCACGTCCCGTCGTCTTCCCCCCTCGACGATCGCCGCATAGACAACCCGCCTCGATGCACTCACCGGAACGTGCCTCAATGGATGCTGTCCCCGCCGAGAGTGGCGACCGTGATTCCACCCGGAGAAGGGGGACAGGTCCATTTTTCGGAGGAAGACGGGTTTCGCGACAAAGGCGTCAATCCGAAAAATGGACCTGTCCCCGTTCGGCGTGGATCGCGTCGCTACTCGCGGCAACCGGGTTGGCGCTGGTCGTCAATCCGCCGTCGCAGTGGGTGCGGGCCGCCGCGGAAGTCGGAGATCAGAAGTCTGAGGTCGGAGGTCGGAGGTCGGAGGTCGGAAGGCGGACTGTGGAATCCGCACAAGCGTCTCCGTCTCTCAACTCCCCTCCCACTCTCGACCGTAGCCGACCGCCTTCCGCCTTCCGCCTTCCGCCTTCGAAGAAACCGCCGGCCGTACCCAACGCCAACGACACGCTGGTCGACGTGCGCGTGGAAGGGAACACCACGATTCCCGCTGAGCACATCGCGAAGTTCATCAAGACCCGCCCCGGCCGCAAATACGACGAACGCCAGATCCGGGCCGACGTCCGCAACCTGTACGGCAAGCGGTGGTTCTTCAGCGTCGAGCCGCGGCTGAAGCGGACCAAGCAGGGGCTGGTGCTGATCTTTCACGTCATCGAGCGGCCGGTCGTCACGCGGGTCGTTTACAAGGGAAACAAAGACGTCGCCACGAAGAAGCTGGCGGCCCTGACCGGCCTGAAACCGGGCAGCCCCTTCGACGTCAGCGCCAACCGGCAGTCGGTGCGGCGGATTCGGGAGCACTACAAGGAAGAGGGCTACGCCTTCGCCAAAGTCGAGCTGGTCAAGGGGGGGCACCGGGACGACCGGGAAGTCGTGTTTCAGATCGACGAGGGGCCGAAGGTCCGCGTGACCAGCGTCTCGTTCGTCGGCAACGACTTCGTCAGCGGTTCGGTGCTGATGACCCGCATCCGCACGTCGCGGGCGATTCTGTGGATGTTCGGCGGGCTGTACGACCCCGAAACCATCAAAGACGACGTCGCCGCCCTGAAGCAGTACTACCACGATCTCGGCTTCTTCGACGTCGAGGTGAAGCAGAAGACCGGCTTCAACAAAGACCGCTCGCGGGCGTACTTCACGTACATCATCAAGGAAGGCAAACGGTACAAGGTCCGCCGCGTGGTCATCGCCGGCAACCGGGTGCTCGACACGCCCGGCCTGCGGAAAGACCTGAAGCTGATCGAGGGGAAGCCGTTCAGCGCGATTCTGCTCGCCAAGGACGTCGAGAAGATCAAGGAGAAGTACGGGACGATGGGGCGGATCTTCGCCAAGATCGACGTCGCGCCGCGGTTCTTCGAGAACGACGACGGAATGGCCGACCTCGTGTACCGCATCGACGAAGATTTCGTGTACCGCATCCGGCGGATCAACGTCGTCTTCCGCGACGCCAACGCCCACACGCGACGCGCCGCCGTGCTGAACCGGCTGCTGATCCACCCCGGCGACCTCGCCAACCCGCAGCTCATCAAGCGGACCGAAGTCCGTCTGCGAGGCGTGGGTTTCGTCGCCGACGGCCGCCGCAACCCGGCGGAAACTCCGCAGATCATCTTCAAAGGCGTCAAGCCGGACCCGAAAAGCCCGCTGGAAGTCTTCCGCGGGCAAAGCAACGACGATGACGATGCCGATCCGATGTCGGCGATCGACACCCCGGTGTCGCGGCATCCACTGGCGCGGCGCGACGCGGCGGAGCGACGACGGCCGGCGCGATTTGCCGGCAGTTTGCAGCCGGGCGACAATCCGTTCGACCGCATCGCAGGTCAGCTTTTCCAGGCTGACCGGGGCAGGATTGTGCGCGGGGGAGTCGACAGGCAGATCGGTCAGGCTGGAAAGCCTGACCTACGGGACGACCCGCTGCCATTTACCAGCAGCGTCCCCGACAGCTTCTATTTCCGCCGCCCCGTCATTCGCGCGCAGAACATTCAGGACGGAATCAATCAGCCGGGCAGCCCGCTGTTCAACGACGACCCGAACCGCCCCTTTCCCAACGCCGTTCGCGAGGGGGACCTCGACGTCATCGTCTCCGAGACGCAGACCGGGCGGCTGATGTTCGGCGTGGGGGTCAACAGCGACGCCGGCGTCGTCGGGTCGATCGTGCTCAACGAATACAACTTCAACATCCTGCGGCCGCCGACCAGCTTTCAGGACGTGCTCGACGGCCGGGCGTTTCGCGGCGGGGCGCAGCGGTTCCGGATGGAGGCCGTCCCCGGCAACATCGTCAGCCGCTACCTCGTGAGCTGGACCGACCCCTACATCTTCGACACCGACTACAGCCTGAGCCTCAGCGGGTTCTACTACAACCGCTTCCTGCCGGACTGGACCGAACAACGGGCGGGGGGCAAAGTCGCGTTCGGGCGGCAGTTCACGCCGGAGATTTCCGTCGCGGGGATCGTGCGGGCCGAAGACGTGGAAATCTCCAGCCCCCGAATTCCGTCGCCGCAACTCGTCACCGACGTGCTGGGGCACACGCTGCTGACGACGGTGGGGTTCAGCATCACGCACGACACGCGGGACCAGGCGTTTCTGCCGGGCGAAGGGCACCTGATCGACTTTCAATTCGAGCACGCCGTCGGCGACTTCAGCTACCCGAAGCTGGTGCTCAACGCGAGCCAGTTCTTCACGGTCTACCAGCGGCCAGACGGTCGGGGCCGGCACATTCTGACGCTCCGCGGGCAACTCGGCTGGACAGACTCGGGCACGCCGGTCTACGAGCGGTTCTATGCCGGCGGGTTTCAGACGTTTCGCGGGTTTGAATTCCGCGGCGTCGGCCCGCGGGACCTCAACACCCGCATCGGCGGCCGCTGGCTGGCGCTGGGCAGCGTCGAATACATGATCCCCCTGATGGCCAGCGAAATGCTGCACGGCGTCGTGTTCACCGACTTCGGAACGGTGGAGAACGACGTCGGCTTCGCGGATTTCCGGCTGTCGGTCGGTGCCGGCGTCCGCATCAGCATCCCCCAGGTGCTCGGCCCCGTTCCGCTGGCGTTCGACTTCGGGTTCCCGATCCTGAAGGAAGACTTCGACGACGAGCGGATCTTCAACTTCTACGTGGGGTTCACGCGGTAGATTCGTAGCAGAATTCGTGAGAATTCTGCCGCGAGGCGTTCGGACTGCAGAATTCTCTCGAATTCTGCTACGGGTCTGCATTCAGCGACTTGTGCGCGCTGTACCGAAATCTTTGCAGGATGTCAGGCGCTCTTAGCGCGCCACCTCACGCTCCGCCGCGCCGCTTTCTTTGCATGCGATTCCACATCTCCCGGCCTTCACGCCGGTTGCGAGATCGATCGGAATGATCGCGGGGCCGTAACCCGCCTGCGGCACGCCGGCTGCCTTTCACGCGGTTGGACTCTCTCGCCGCATCGCCGCTTGCGGCTTAGCCGCGAGAGGCCGACTCGCCACTCCCACTCCAAAAGGTACCGGCTATGCGCAACTTCGTTTACAGGCTCTGGAAAGACGAACGGGGATTCGTCGTCTCCGCCGAACTGGTGCTGATCGTGACTATCGGCGTGCTGTCCATGATCGTGGGCATCAGCAGCATCGCCTCGGCCATCAACAACGAGATGAACGACGTCTCGAACGCCTTCGGGGCGCTCGATCAGTCGTTCTGGTACTCGGGGCTGCTCAAATTCGGGCACTCAGGGGTCGCCGGCAGCGGGTTCGTCGACGGCCAGGACTTCTGCGACTGCTCGACGATCGTCCGCACCGTGCCGCGAACGAAAGCTCCGTTGCTGGCGCCGGCGGGAGCGATTCCTGCCGGACCGCTGGTGGCGCCGCCCATGCTGCCTTCGTGCGGCCCGCCACTGCCGGTTTGTCCCGCGGTCAGTTGCGAATGTTGCCCCGGGTTTGTTGTCCGGCTGGACGACGGAACCGCGATCCCCGTGGGGGCCGGTGCGACGGCAATTCTGGCAGACGGCACGGTCGTTCCGGCCTGCGGGCTGTCAGCGATCCGCCTGGCGGACGGCCGCTTCGTGCCGCTGGCGGCGGGAACTGCGATCCACCTTGCCGATGGGCATCCGCTCGCGCTCGCCGGCGTCGCGGCGTTTCGGCTCGATGATGGGACGATCTTCCGCGTGAGCGTCAGGTCGGCCGTCCATCTTCCGAACGGCACGGTCATCCCGCTGGCCGTCGCGCACGAGCGATGGGCCGCCGGGAAAACGATCCCGTTGACCGGGGCCTTCGCCGTGCGATTCGCCGACGGGGTGCCGGTCGCGTTCGCCGAGCGGACCGCGGTCCGGATTCTGATGCCCCGCGTTCCGCCGCACCACGTTCCCGCGCCGATCCGGCTGACCAACGACGGAATCGTCTGGATCCTGGCGGAACCGGCGGTGGTGGTACACCACGTCCCGTTCGCGGGAGCCGTTCACGCGGGAATCGCCGGGACCGCTGTCTCGCTGGACGCAGCCACCGCAGTGCACAGCCGCGGCCGGAAGGCAGTCGCTGTCGACGACGACGCGGCGATCCGGCTGGCGAATGGCGCGCGGATACCGCTTTCGGAGGCTCATTTCATCCGGCTGTCCCGTGGGGCGGCCGTTCCGTTGAACGTCGCCGTGGCGGTCCAACTCTGGGACGGCTGCTATGTCGCGCTGGCGAACTGTGCCGCCATTGAACTGAAGAACGCTGTCCTGGTCCCGCTTTCGATTGCGGGCGAACTTCGGCTGAAGGGGCAAGCCGCCGTCCCGCTACACGGCTGCGTGGGCCCGAAGCGCGGCTGCGTGGAGCTGCATCCCCCGATCCCCGCTCCGAAGCTGCATAAGCTGCCGCCGTTTGGGAAAGGTAAGAAGTTCGGGAAGAAGTTCGGCCGCGGCAAGAAAGGCCCCGCCTTCAAGGGCAAGCCGCCGTTCCGCAAGCCGAAACTCAAGACGTTTAAGGAGTAGCATTCGGCCGCAGGGGCGGTTCGAGTCACAACTTCGGGAGTGGCGAGCACGGCGCGTGGATCCGCTCAGTGGGTCTCGCGCCGTGCCTTTTTGCGGATTCGGGAACGCCGATCCGACGCGGAGATTCCTATTCTCGCCCAGTCCCGATATCCGATATAACTCGCAGGCTTCGGCTGAGCCGTAGGGTGGGCTGTGCCCACCATACCGTGGAAGTCGGTGGGCACAGCCCACCCTACAGAGCTGAAGGAACTTCGAGAGGATTTCAGGGATGAAGACAACGCCTCGCATTCGCTGTCTGGCCGTGACGACGCTGGCCCTGCTGTCTTCCGCGGCGGGCTGCTCGAATCTGAACCATACCGAAAACGGCGCGTTGGCTGGCGGCGGACTGGGGGCGCTCATCGGGGCGATCATCGGCCACCAGACCGGCCATGCGGCCGGCGGGGCCGCCATCGGGGCGCTGGCCGGCGGGGTGACAGGCGGGCTGATCGGCAACGCCGAAGACTCCCACGAGCAGCGCGACGCCGCGATCGCCCGCGCCCATCAGGCCGAGCAGGCCCGGCAGGCCGCCGCGGTGGCCCTGACCAACGCCGACCTGGTCAACATGAGCCAGAAGGGGATCAACGACGAGGTGATCATCAACTCGGTCCGCACCCGCGGCGGGCGGTTCGACCTCAGCCCGGATGCGATCATCGGCCTGAAGGCCCAAGGGGTCAGCGACAACGTCATCCTCGCGGTGCAGAAAATCGGCGAAGCCGCTCCGGCCCCGATGGTTGTGCATTCCGGCAGCCCCACTTATGTCGTGGATCCTGGGCCGCAGGTGGTCATCGTCCGCCCGGTCCCGCCGCCCCCCTCGGTGGGCATCGGCGTCTACTACGGTCCCGGCCGGCCCCGCTGGCGCGGCCGCGGGCACTACTACCGCCGTTGGTAATGGCGACGGCATTCCTATCCGGGCGGTTTCAGGAGCAGGCTGGCGATGGTCACGGTCGCGTAGACCGCCAGCAGCAGCAGCCCGAACCGGCGGGACAGCGTATCTTTCGAGACGAACACGCCGATGCGGAAGATGACCAGGACCGCCAGCATCGCCGGGAAGAGGAAATAGACGAAGTGGGGCGAAACGGTGAGTCCCTCTGGCGTGACGGCCGCCGCCGCACCCGTCACGAAGAACACGTTCAAGATGTCCGCCCCGATGATGTTCCCGATAGCGAGATCGCCGTGGCCGTGACGCGCCGCGGTGACCGCTGTGACCAGTTCCGGCAGCGACGTGCCGAAGGCGACCAGCGTCGCGGCGATGACGGCATCGGGGATTCCGATCCGTTCGGCAATCAGTTTCACGGTGGGAATCAGGACGGACGACGCGGCGACGACCAGCCCGATCGCGACCGCCAGTTTCAGCAGCACGACGGCCACCGGCTTGGAGACGTCTTGCTCGAAGTCTTCCAAGTCGGCCTGTCCCGGCTGTTGTCGGGACCATCTGGCGGAAAGAAACAAGTAAACCACCAGCAAACCCAGGAATACGAAGCCGGCGGATTGAGGGAGCGCGTCGCCGGCCGCCAACGCCCACGCCACCAGCAGCACGCCGGATCCCAACTGCACCCAGCCCTGCCGGTTCACGATCGACCGCGGAATCACCAGTGGGCGGATCAGGCAGGCGATGCCCAGGATCAGTCCCGTGTCACAGATGATGGACCCGACGGCGTTTCCCAGCGCCAGGTCCGGATTTCCCTGCAACGCCGCGACGACCGAGACGGCCGTTTCCGGGACCGTCGTTCCCAGACTCACGACCGTGGCGCCGATCACCACCTTCGGCATCCCGGACCGTTCCGACAGGGCCACCGCTTCTTTCACCAGCCAGTCAGCCGCCCAGCCCAGAAGCAGCACGCAGACGGCGCCCAGCCCCAGCAGGGCCGGCAACGGCCAGTTCTCGATCAATTCCTCGATCCAGGCTTCCACGTCGGATTCTCTGCTTTCGGCTCTTTTGGAGCAGTGCGGTGATCCTTCACCGCTTTGGATTCTTTGGAATCAACGACACCGCTTTGGAGTTCGTGTTTTCCCGATCGCGCGATACCTTGGGGTGGCTCGATCCAAAGCGGTGAAGGATCACCGCACGCCAAATCAGGCGGCGTGCTAGAATTCCGTGGGCTTTTTTTTGCTCCCGATTCCTTCCCGATGCACGCAGGCGGACATCCTAGCGGCCGGTGCATTGTTGCAAAAGGGTACCATGAACGCTCCCACCACCGCGCCCGATGCCGGCTTCTCCGAAGAGGTCGAGCTTTCCGGCCACATCGTCGACAGCCTGCTGTTGCCGAAGGTGCTCGACGAGATCATCGCAGCCGGCGGGGAGTTCGACCTGCAGGAAGTGCGGATCGGCCATCGCCGCGCCGATCCCAGCTACGCCCGCTTTCGCGTCTCGGCCCCATCCGCCGAGCTGCTGGAACAGATTCTCGAGGAGATCGACGACCACGGCGTCGTGCCCGTGCACCAGTCCGATTGCCGCACCGTCGAGGCCGACATGGACGGCGCGTTTCCCGAAGACTTCCATTCCACGACGAACCAGGACACGGAAATCCGGCTTGACGGGATCTGGATTCCCGTCGAGCGGCAGGAGATGGACTGCGGCATCCGCGTGGACTTCGAGCAGAACCCAGGGATTTCCGAAATCCCTGGGTTCTCTGCCCGCTGCATCCCGATGTCCGACGTGAAGCGCGGCGACCGGATCGTCGTCGGCCGGGCCGGGACGCGGGTCCGTCCCGTCGGCCGCGACACGGTCGGGCACAACGCGTTCAGCTTCATGAACAGTACGGTCTCCAGCGAGAAGCCGAAAGGGGTCACCGTCCGCGAGATCGCCGCCGAGATGAAGCGGGCCCGCGACGGCGTCGGCAAAATTCTCGTCGTCGGGGGGCCGGCGATCGTGCACACGGGGAGCCGGCAGCACTTCAGCAGCATGATCCGCCACGGGTTCGTCAACGTGCTCTTCGCCGGCAACGCGCTGGCCACCCACGACATCGAACAGTCGTTCTTCGACACGAGTCTGGGCATCTCGATGACCAGCGGCGGCTCGATCGACGAAGGGCACGAGCACCACCTGCGGTCGATCAACCGCATTCGCCGGCTGGGGGGAATTCGCCAGGCGGTCGAACAGGGCGTGCTCACGTCGGGGATCATGTACGAGTGCGTGAAGAACAACGTGCCGTATCTGCTGGCCGGCAGCATCCGCGACGACGGCCCTCTGCCGGACGTCATCACCGACGTCATCGAAGCCCAGCGGCGGATGCGGGAGATGATCGAGGGGGTGACGTTCGCGCTGATGATCGCCACGACGCTGCATTCCATCGCCGTCGGCAACCTGCTGCCGGCGCGGGTGAAGGTCGTCTGCGTCGACATCAACCCGGCCACGGTGACCAAACTGGCCGACCGCGGGACGTTCCAGACGATCGGGCTCGTGACCGACGCCGAGCCGTTCCTGCGGGTGCTGGTCGCCGACCTGGGAATCTGACCGGCGTAGTGCGAAATTAATTTCGCACTACGCCCTTTTTGCGTTCCAGCGAGGAGATTCCCCCTTGCCTCGACGCTTCGACCTGCAAGGATTACGTGAACCGATCTCTCTTCCCGTCGAAGGAATGCCGTGCGAAAGTTCATTTCGCACGACCATCCCGTCGTCCGGCTGTTGATGTTCCCTGCGACAATCCGTTCATAATCCCAGACCGCGGGCCCGGGATTCTGCGAGGATGAAACCGATGAATCGTCGGCTGCTGGCGGCTGCGATCGTGCTGGCGGTGGGGTTCGTAGTGACCGGCTTCAGCCGGTCGAAAGCGGCGCAAGCCGCCGGGAACGACGAACGCAGCGAATTGAATCGACCGGCTGAAGCCGGTCACTACGAACGGTCAAGAATCCTCGTCTTTCGCAACGTGCGGGTGTTCGACGGGAAAGCGGTCATCCCGAGAACCAACGTCGTCGTCAAGGGCAGCCGGATCGTGGCCGTCGGACGCCGGGTTGACGTTTCATCCGGCGCGACGGTGATCGACGGCAAAAGCCGCACGCTGCTGCCGGGACTGATCGACGCGCATACGCACGCCTATTCCGTCGCCCACCTGCGGCAATCGGCGGTGTTCGGCGTGACGACCGAGCTGGACATGGCCGGCCTGCCGCAATTCGCCCGGCGGATGCGGCTCGAACAGGCCGCCGGCGGTGGCAACGACCGGGCCGACCTGTACTCCGCGGGGACGCCGGTGACGGTCTCCGGCGGGCACCCCACGCAGTATCCCGCGTTCAAGCGTATCCCCACCGTCCGCGACCCGCGGCAGATGAAAGGTTTCGTCGACGACCGGCTGAACGAAGGGTCCGACTACATCAAGCTCATCTTCGACGACGCCCAGGTCTACGGGTTCTCGAAGCAGCCCACGCTGAACCGCGACATGGTCGCCGCCGCCATCGAGATGGCCCATTCGCGGAAGCGGCTGTGCCTCGCCCACGTCGTCACCCGCGAGTTCGCCCGGCAGGCGATCGAAGACGGCATCGACGGCCTGGTGCACATGTTCGTCGACAAGACGGCCGACGACCCGCTGATCGCGCTGGCCGCCCGCAGGAAGCTGTTCGTCGTCCCCACGCTGACGGTGATGGAAAGCGACGGCGGCTCGCAGGGGGCCTCGCAGTTGTGCCGCGACGCCGATCTGTCGCCGTTCCTGACGACCGCCAATGTCCGCCTGCTGCGGGAGACGTTTCCGCGGCTGCCGAAGTCGCAGGTCAACCTGAAGGTCGCGATGCAATCGGTCGCGAAGCTGCACCGGGCCGGCGTGGCGATTCTGGCCGGCAGCGACGCCCCGAACCCCGGCGCGGTCCACGGATGCAGCCTGCACCGCGAGTTGGAAAACCTCGTCGCCGCCGGGTTGACGCCCCTCGAAGCGCTGCGGGCGGCAACGTCGCTTCCCGCGGAGAAGTTCTCGCTGAAAAACCGCGGGCGGATCGCCGTCGGCTGCCGGGCCGACCTGTTGCTCGTCAGCGGCGACCCGACGAAGCGGATCACCGACACCCGCAAGATCGTCGGCGTGTGGAAGGCGGGGCATCCCATCGACCGGGCGTCATACCGGAAAGCCTGCGCCCGCCCGGCCGTGATCGTGGCGAAGGCCGGCCGGAATGCCGCGGCCGACGGCGTCATCAGCACGTTCGAAGAGAAGGAAATCACCGCCCTGTTCGGTTCCGGCTGGGAGATTTCGACCGATGAATTCCAAGGAGGCCAATCGACGGCGAAATTCGCCCGCGTCGCCGGCGGGGCGCGGAACAGCCGCGGCGCGCTGCGGATCACCGGCAGCGTTTCCACCCGCGGCCGCGTTCGCTGGGCCGGCGCGATCTTCTATCCCGGCAAGGCGGTGATGGCTCCCGCCGACGTTTCTCGGAGGAAGGCGATCTCGCTGTGGGCGAAAGGGGACGGCAAAACCTACTCGGTCGTGGTGTTCACGAAGAGCGGCGGGTTCCAGTCCACGTCGCAGTCCTTCGTCGCCGGCAAAGAGTGGAAGCAGTTCCGCTTCCGCCTGAAGGACCTGCGGACCGACGGCCGCGACATTACGGCGGTCTTCATCGGCGCCGGCGACGACGCCGGAGCGTTCCAACTGCTGATCGACGACGTCCGCTTCGAATGACGTGGGACGGCTCTCCGTGGGACGGCTTTTCAAGCCGTCCGGACGGGTTGAAAACCCGTCCTACGGCTTCAAATGCGCAGCCAGAAACTCGCGAACCGTGTCGGTGAACCCCAGCGACATCCCGCCGTCGTGCCCGCAGTTGCCGTAGCAGTACAGCGTCTTCGCCGCTGAGCCGAGGGCGTCGAACGCGGCCCGGCAGGTTTCGGGGGGGACGATGTTGTCCTGTGTGCCGAGGCTGACGACGATCGGGCATCGCACCCTGGGGGCGAAGTTCAGGCAGTCGAAGCAGGCCAGCGTCGCCTTCACCGCCGCCCGCCGCTCGGGATAGAGCAGCAGGTAGTCGTTGATCTCGTGGTACGGATACGTGCGTGTCAGCTCCGCCGCCCCCAGAAAGTCGGTCAGATACGGAACGCCGGCCGCGGCGACGACGACGTCATCCGGCCGCAGCGCCGGAAGCACGATCGCCAGCGCCCCGCCTTGGCTCGAACCGTAGACGCCGATGCGGGCCGGGTCGACTTCCGACCGGGTCTTCAGCACGTCGATCGCTCGGACGGCGTCGACGTAAAACCCCCGATAGCCGTAGGTGTGCCGGTCGACGATGTTGTGCGTCAGCAATCCGGGATAGCCGGCGTCGAACTGCGCGCGGCTGCGGACCTTGCCCCGCGGGGCGGGAAACAGGGCGGCGTATCCGCGGGCGGCCCAGTCCTTGGGAATCGGCGGGTCCTGAATGTAGCCCGGCGGCAGAATCAAACCGGGCAGCGGTCCCGCCGCGCCACGGGGCACGCAATACCACGCCGAGACCCGTACGCGATCGAGGCTGTCGTACCGCACGTCGTACACGTCGACCTCGTCGCTGGAACGCAGTTCGTTGCGCTCGAACGCCGCATTCGGCGGGATGCATTCCGCCGCCGCCAGCGTCGATTGCCAGAATGCGTCGAAGTCTCCGGGCCGATCGACGTCGCAGCGGGACGGCCCCGGCAGCGCGGCGGTCGGTGGAATGCGGACGATCTGCGGTCCCTGTGTCGGCATTGAGGCTCCCAAAGTCGAAAGCGGAAGGCGGAAGGCGCCGCTCGCGGCTTAGCCTGGCGCGAGGCTAAGCCGCGAGCGGTGCCTTCCGCCTTCGCATTGTCTCGGCCGATCGCGAGCTTGCCAACGCAAGCGGCACAACCCGACCAATCCCGACAACCCGAAGTCGCCGCACTCATCGCGCAAACCGCGCGGACCTTTGCGGATTCGCGGGGAATCCCGTTTGCGCTGCCGGGCGATTCGTCGTCACCGGACGCTTTGGGGCTAGAGTTCGAAATGCCCGAAGGCGGAAAGCGGACTGGTTGGGGTCGGGTGTCCAGAATTCAATTTTCCGCGAGCGGCTTGCAGTCATCGACACGCTTCATCCGGAAAATTGAATTCTGGACACCCGACCCCTTCCCCCCTTGGAGTGATGTCAACGATGGGTCCCAGTGCAGCTCCCCTCGAAACCAGCGACAATGTGGCGGTCCTGATGCAGGGTCGATCCGCTGCCGTCCGCACGCCCGATCGCGTATGGCATCTGTTCGGCAAGGTCAGCGAAGAAGAGACGCCGCGGCAGATCGTGCTCAACCAGTTCCCGTTTCAGATCGGCCGGCGGCCCGACATCACCCTGACGTTGAATTTCCCGACGACGTCGGGGCTGCACGCCGAGATCTCGCTCGACAGCGACGTGCTGCATCTGACGGACCTGGGGAGCACCAACGGCACGTTCGTCAACGGGACGCGGATCACGGAACGGACCCGGTTGCGGCAGGGGGACCTAATTCAGTTCGCGAACGTTCCGTTCCGCGTCGGCCGGCAGGCCACCGACTGCCGCAAGACCGTCGCCCAGGACGTCATTCAGGAAGTGCTCAACCTGGCCCACTTCGAGGAACTGCTGGACGGCTTCGCGCTGACGCCGTTCCTGCAGCCCATCATCCGCTACAGCGACATGCGGCCGATGGGGTACGAAGCGCTGGCCCGCAGCTCGATGCCGGGCATGGAGACGCCGGCCGAGATGTTCAAGGCCGCCGAGCAGCTTCGCATGCAGGCCGACCTGAGCCGAATTCTCCGCCGCCGGGCCGCCGAAACCGGGCAGGCGGTGACGGCCGACTGCGAGTTGTTTCTCAACACGCACCCGTCGGAAATGGCCGATCCCCGCTTCATCGAATCGCTGGAAACTCTCCGAAAGGATTTCCCGGATCAGGAAATCACGCTGGAAATCCACGAGCTGGCCATCACGGGGACGAACGAGATTCACAACCTCAGGTCGCATCTCGACCGGTTGAACATGCGGCTCGCCTTCGACGATTTCGGCGCGGGGCAGGCGCGGCTGCTGGAACTGATCGAAATTCGCCCCGACTACCTCAAGTTCGACCGCTCGTTGCTGAAGAACATCCACACCGCGAACTCCCGCCACCAGGAGACGGTCGCCGCGCTGGTGCGGATCACGCGGCAGCTCGAGGTCATCCCGGTCGCGGAAGGAATCGAATCCGCCGACGAAGACTCGATCGTGCGGCAGTTCGGCTTCGAGCTGGGACAGGGCTACTTCTACGGCCGCCCCGCCCCTCCGGAATCGTATCTGGTCGGCCGGAAGTAGGTCCGGACGGCCCGTCCGGACCTCGGCGGGACTTTGCCGCTTGCGGCTTAGCCTGCCGCCCGGCTAAGCCGCAAGCGGCACATTCACCGCTCGACCTTCTTCAGCCCGGCCTTCTTTGCCGGCGGTTCCGGGTCGTCGTAGGGGAGCGCCTTGAGGAACTCCACGAGGTCGGCGACCTGCTCCTTCGACAGATGGCTCGTCGCGCCGTGCTTGTCGCCGCGGTTGTACGTCGTCAGCACGTCGGCCAGCGTGGCGGCCTTGCCGTGGTGCAGGTAGGGGGCCGTGCGGTAGAGGCCCAGCAGCGTGGGGGTGTCGTAGGCGGGACCCATCTTTTCGCCGGGGTCGTCTTTGCCGGTCCCCACGTCGTGCCGGACGATCTTCTCCGTCGGCCCGGGTTGGGAATCGCAATAGTACGGCCCGGAATGGCACGAGGCGCAATTCGTCTTCTTCGAGAAGAAGATCAGCTTCCCGCGCTGGGCGGACTCGCTCAATCCCTTCTTCGCGTGCGGGCTGAGAGTGAACTTGTGCGAGTTGGAATACGCCGCCAGCGCGTCGAGCGATTTCGACAGCCCTTTGTTCGGCTTGCCGAGTTGCGAATTCAGCCGGCCGCGAATCAGGCCGCGGCCCTGCATCAACTGCCCGCGGATGGTGTGCTCGAAGTCCTGCACTTCGTCGCGGTCGGCCGACCAGTGAATGGGGTGCGTCCACGCCATGCCGGCCAGCGACTGCGTGTTCCGCAGCCCCTCCGGATTGTGCCACGTGCGGCCGTCCGGCTGCCCGTCGGGATGGCAACTGCTGCAAGAAATCCACCGCCGGCTGGCCATCGGCTGGTTGGCGGAATAGAACAGCTTCTTGCCCAACAGCAGCTCTTCGCTGAGCGGGTTCTCCGTGACGGCGATCGTCTCCAGCCGCCGCGTTGTCTTCGCGTTGTAGGCGACGACGTTGAAATCCAGCGCGTTGTAGACGTAGAACCGTTCGCCATCGGGCGCGAACTTGACGGCCCGCGGGTTCGCCCCGGTCCGCAGGAACGTTCGCCGGTCGCGGCGGATCGCCAGTTCCTTGTAGTCGTCGTCCAGCACGTCGCACACGAACATGTCGTCGGTCCCCGCGAACACGACGACGAACGAGCGGCCGTCGGGCGAGATGTCGCATTCCCACGGGTTGGCCGTCACCAGCGCCCCGATGAACGAGTCCATCGGAATCCGCTTCCGCCGGCGGTCTTCCTTCTTGTTCGTGTCGATCACGGTGACGTAGGGGAAGATCGAACCGTTCCCATGCGCCGCCGTGATCTTCGAGCGGATGTGCGGCAGATACGCCTTGGGCCGCTTCGGGTGCAGCACGATCTGCCGGGCGAGGTTGTCGTTGCTGGTCCCCTTCCAGAAGTCGACCTGTTTGCCCGAAGCCGCGTCGAACGCGCGGACGTGGCCCGTGTAATACTCGCTGACGTAGAGCCGCTTGCCGTCAGGGGTGATCGCCAATCCCCGCGGGAACTTGCCGGCGTCGAACGACCGCAACGGCTTGAACGACGTCGCGTCGATCTCGACGATCTGCCCCGGGTAATCGAGCGTCACGAACACGCGGGAACCGTCCGGCGCGCTGACGACGCCGTAGGGTTCGTCGAAGACTTCCGTCTTGCCCAGCACGGTCCCCGAGTCGGCGTCGACGAACACGACCAGGTCGTCGTCGTAAATCGCCGCAGCGAGCCGGTGCGATTTGCCGAGGAAGGCGACCCCTTCCGGCTTGTGGCCGATCTTGACCTCGCGGAGCTTCTTGTGCGTCGCCAGGTCGACGACCGAAACGGTCCCACTGTCGCGGTTCGTGCAGGCCAGCAGTTTGCCGTCGGCGGAGATGTCCATCAGGCTGCTGGACGCCCCGGCGCGGGCGGTGGAAACGACGCCGATCATCAGGATCAGCGACGGCAGGCATCGCGCGAGTTTTGCCATCGAGTCATCACCTCGAAAAATGGTGGTGTCGAAAATCGCCGTAGCAGAATTCGAGGCCGTAGCAGAATTCGTGAGAATTCTGCCGTCCGGCTTGCCGCACTCCAGAATTCTCACGAATTCTGCTACCGGCGTCAGCCGTGCAGGAAGTCGATTCGAATCCACGAACGTTGATCCCATGACTGTAACCGACGCGGCACCGCTCTGCACGTCATCGGTGGTAAGGGTCGCGCGGGTCGGGGTCGGGTGTGGAAAACTCAAAATTGCGGCGGCTCGATTTTCCCGCGGGATAACGCCCTCCTCGCCACAATTTTGAATTTTCCACACCCGACCCCTTGCAGGACAGTTTGAATTCGTCGGCAATGGGATGATAGGATGCAGTCGTCCCTTGCATCTGCAACAACTGTCCGTATCGATCACGATGTCTCGTCACCCGACTTCAACCCAGCCTCCCGCCGATCCCGCGCTGCGGCTGGTGCGGAACGTGTTGCTGTACGTCATCGCCCCGCTGGCTCTGTGCGGCGGGGGATATGCGGCGTACGTCTACTTCAGCAACGCGCCCGACGACAACCCGCTGGGCGTGGTCGTGGAAGTGCCGGGGGAAACGCCCGCCGGCATCGTCTGGGTTCCCGGCGGGAAGTTCACGATGGGAGACGCGGGCGGCGCCCCGGACAAGCACCCCGAGTACCGCAGCATCATCCCCGAGCACCGCGACGCGACCTTGGAACACGAGGTCGTCCTCGACGGCTTCTGGATGGACAAGACGGAAGTCACGAACCGACAGTTCAAAGCATTCGTCGACGCGACGGGCTACGTGACGACGGCGGAGAAGGACATCGACGTCCGAGCCATGTACGCGAAGCTGGGGGAACCGCTGCCGAAAGGAAAGCGAGCCAAACGCAGATGTTCGTTCTGTTACAACCGCCAGCTCGACCCCACGAAAGTCGACAAGTCGAACCAGCTCAACCCAGGCTGGATCTATGACAGCAAGATCTGGGTGTACGTGGACGACGCCAACTGGAAACAGCCCGAGGGACCGGGATCGTCGATCAAAGACCGCATGGACCACCCCGTCGTGCACGTCTCCTACGACGACGCGCTCGCCTACTGCGAATGGGTCGGGAAGCGGCTCCCCACCGAGGCCCAGTGGGAATACGCCGCCCGCGGCGGACTCGAAAAGCACAATTACCCCTGGGGAAACGATCTGAAGCCCGGCGGCAAGTGGTACGCCAACATCTGGCAGGGGAAGTTTCCCATCGAGAACAAGGCCGAAGACGGGTACAAGTTCACCGCGCCCGCCGGCAAGTTCCCCGCCAACGGCTACGGCCTGCACGACATGGCCGGCAACGTCTGGGAATGGTGCGCCGACTGGTATCGACCCGACTACTACGCCCACAGCCCGCGCCGCAATCCCGCGGGTCCTGAACGCAGTTTCGATCCCGGCGAACAGGATCCCTCGCTTCCCAAGCGCGTCCAGCGCGGTGGGTCGTTCATGTGCAGCGACAACTACTGCATCGGCTACAGCGTCGCCGCCCGCATGAAGGGGGAACCCGAAGCCGGCTCGTTCCACCTCGGCTTCCGCTGTGTCGTCCCGCACGACAAGCTGGACGCGTATCTCAACGCCCCGGCGCGGGAGTGGGAACGGAAGCACGGCGGGAAATCGCCGTAGGACGGATTGCTGATCCGTCCGGTCGACCAACGTGGCGGATGCTGCCAGCATCCGCGCGGACGCTGGCAGCGTCCGCCACGACCATTACGCGAACAGCGACGTCAGCGGCCGCCCGTCGCTGATCCGATACGGTCGCCCGGTCGTGTCGTGGATTTCCGTCCGCGGCGAAATGCCGAACCGCTGGTAAATCGTCGCCGCCAGGTCGGCCGGCGTCACCGGGTCGCGGTCGGGGTACATGCCGTGGCGGTCGCTGGCCCCGTAGACCGTCCCGCCGCGAATGCCGCCGCCGGCCAGCAGGATCGAGTAACAGTCCGGCCAGTGGTCGCGGCCGGCGCTTTTGTTGATCTGCGGCGTGCGGCCGAATTCCCCCGCCGCGATGACGAGCGTGCTCTCCAGCAGGCCCCGCTGGTCGAGGTCTTCGATGAGCGCCGCCAGCGCCCGGTCAATCGGCGGCAGCAGGTGCTTCTTGTGCTGATTGAAGTTGTCGGCATGCGAGTCCCAGTTCTGCCCCTGCTGGCGGAAGTCGTTGACGTTGACGAACCCAATCCCCGCCTCCACCAGCCGCCGCGCCAGCAGCAGGCTCTGCCCGCGGAGATTGCGTCCGTAGGCGTGCTCCGACCCGTTCGTGCCGCCGCGGGAACCGTCGGTTTCATCGAGACCGTACTTTTGTCGCATCGACAGCGGCTCGCGATCGATCTGCAGCGCGTCGCGCAGCCGCTTCGATTCCAGCAGTCCGTAGGCCCGGTCGTACAAGTCCGACAGTTCCCGCGCGGGTTTCGCGGCGGAGGAGACGGTGTGATCGAGCTGCGTGAGCAGCCGTCGCCGGCCGCCGATGCGGGAAAGCGACAATTCCGCCGGGCGCTGCAGGGAATCCGCGCGGAAGGACCGCGTCTTCGGATCGCCGATGATCGGAAACGGGTCGAACGCCGACCCCAGAAACCCGCCCCCCTGGCAGGGAACGTCGATGACATTGTGAAACAACCACGGCAGCACGGCGTGATGCAGGCGAGCCGGGAGCGTCAGCGACCGGAGCTTATGCAGCACCGCCCCGTGGCAGGGGAAGAACTGCGGGATGGGCGAGAACTCCTCGCGATCCCCCTTCGGCCCCTGCCGCCCGGTGTACAGTTCGGTGCCGGCCGAATCGTGCAGCCGGTTCGTGTGATGCAGGCTGCGGACGACGGCGACCTTGTGCATCACTTTCGCGAGATGCGGCAGATGCTCACAGATGTGGAATCCCGGCGCCGACGTCGCCACCGGCTTGAACTCCCCGCGAATCTCGACCGGAGCGTCCGGCTTCAGGTCGAACGTGTCGAGATGGCTGGGGCCGCCGTAGAGGAAGACGAAGATGCAGGAGCGGATGGGCTTCGTCGACGATTGCGATTCATTCGCCGCCACCGCGTGCGAACCGAGCCACGGCAGACCGAATGCGCCGATGCCGACGCGCTGCAGCCAGCGGCGGCGGTTCAGACGTCGGTGTTCGCGGACTTGTCGACTCATCACAATAAACATCCATTGAGAGCCGCCAACGTGCCCGCCGCGCCGAATTCTCCTGTCCTTTCGATCCCCGCCGATTCGTCCTGGAAGAAAAATTGGGTTCCGTCCGCGTCGACTTCGATTTCGAAGTACCGACCGGACAATTCCCATTCGAATTGCACACCGCCGCTACGGGTGGGATGGACGTGCGGCGGCGACCAGCCGGGCGATTCCTGACAGAGTCGTTTCAGGAGCCGCTCCGCGGTGTCGACGATGTCTTTGATCGGGGCGTCGGCGCCGTGGGAGTCCCAGCCGGGCGGGAGCTGGCGGATTGCAGCGAGTTGATCCAGCGCCGTCGGCAGCCACGCACAGGCGGCTCCGTTCCCGTCCGTGGCGGAGGGATGCTCGCGACTCGGAACTGTTCGTGTTTCGCCGGACATGTCACGTCTCGCGCGCAAAGTCACTCGGATCCATCAATATTCTACAACGCGGCGGACCGGAAACCGAAGGGAATTCATCACGCGACGGTGATTTGCCGCCGCGCTCCTCTCCGCAAAGTCTTCGAGTCGCGGCTAAACGGTGCTGTGGCTATTTCAAGTCTTTCATCCGAATGTTCTTGAACTCCACCCACATCGGCCTCCCGGCGTGCAGTTGCAACGCGAGGATGCCTTCCTGCAAGGCGTTGGGGCGGTTGTCGGTGCAATCCATGATCAGCCGGCCGTTCATGTAGTGCCGGATGCGGTTCCCCTTGGCGATGATCGCCACGTCGTTCCAGTCGTCGAGCTTGAACAGCTTTTTGAAACCGTCGGCGTCGATGAGTTTCTCAGTGACCGTTTTCTTCTTGTCCTTCGACCAGACCGCCTTTTCGCCGACGAGGCACATTCGCCCGCGGCGGCCGGCGAGGCCCCCTTCGTCGTAGATGAAGCCGGAGACGCTGGGGAGTTTCGTCTCGTTGCGGATTTCGTGCTGGTAGCCGCGGACGACCCACTTGTTCCGCACTTTCTTGCCGCTGACGTGCTGCGAGCGGTACTGGATGCCCGAGTTGTTCGTCGCGGTGGAGCGGAAGGAGAGCCGCAGGTCGAAGTCTTTCAGCCTGCCCCCTTTCCAGATGATGAACGTGTTGCCGGGGGCGCGGTTCTCGGCGGTCGTTTCGCCGCGGAGGGCTCCGTCCTTCACCGACCACAGCCGCGGGTCGCCGTCCCAGCCGGTGAGGTCCTTGCCGTTGAACAGCTTCTTCATGCCGTCCGGTTCGGCAGGTACGGCTTTGTCGTCGGCGGCGAGGGACAAGACGGGAAGCGTCAGCAGTGCAACGAGCGACAGGCAGCGGATCATGGTGCGTGCTCCGAGTTGGGGGACCAGACATCCGGTGTTTCGAAAACACCGGGTGTCTGCGGTGGGATTCTACTTGCCGGCCTTCGGTTTCGCGAACTGCGGCAGCTTCGACAGGTATTTCGCGGGGTCTGCCTGAAACGCCCGGCGCTCGGGGCCGCCGTGCAGGTAGACCATCTTGCCCTTGTACTTGACGCCGTACTCCGGGCGGATCGGCTTCCCGCTGACCGGGCAAGTCGTCTGCAGCGAGTAGTGCTTGTCGATCTTCGCGAAGACTGCTTCGACCTGCTTCTCGGCGGGCATCTTCGCCAGCTTCTCCTTGCAGCCTTCGCAGCAGAGCATGACCTTCACGCCGTTGATTTTCACGAACAGCGTTTCATCGGGATCGTGCCCGCCGATGGGACACGCCACCTGTGTGATCTGCCCGGTCTGCGCGAGCTGAAAGTGGGCTTTCGTGCGGTGGTCGGCCTGCGTCGGGTCGAACTGGTCGGGGCAGCCGGGGCAGCAGAAGTAGAGCTTCTTACTGAGGAACGCGATCGACGATTCCTTCACCGCCGGCGTCCCCATCACCGGGCAGGTCGCGGTGAACGGTTTCGCCTTGGCCTTTGCCGACTTCGCCGGTTTGTCTGCGTCGGCCGCGGCCACAACGATGGGGAAAGCCGCCACCGCGGCCAGAACTCGGATAACGTGACTCTTCATGGGATCGATTCCTCGCATTCAGTCGAACGGTTCAGGAAAGAGCATACCAACTTCCCCGGTTCAGGTCTAAGTTCACCGGCACGATTGCGGGCGGCGAATTCCGCTGGCAATGGGGTCGGGTGTGGAAAATTCAAAATTGCGACGGAACTCGACCCCACGGGGAAAAC
>Ga0268386_10000058_pt1:35000-58531 | contig 58531 bp, 43 predicted proteins | sample RVTome_15_FD_200260 | JGI IMG/M metagenome (GOLD analysis project Ga0268386, IMG submission 200260) | Soil microbial communities from uranium-contaminated site in the Upper Colorado River Basin, Wyoming, United States - RVT150D86... ... | reverse complement strand
TTTTTTTAATTTCCCCACCCCCGACCCCGAACGCGCCGTGCCAATGAAAATTGCCACGCCCCGGCCGACAATAGACGGCGCACGTGTGGTTCAACGCCTGAGATTGCGTTAAAATGACAATCCCACACCCAACGTGAATCCGTGAATGAAGGGATATGATTCATGTCAACCACAACGCCGCCGAAGCTTCTCACGGCCGAGGAGTATTACAAAATGGAGGACCTGGGCTTTCCGACCGAATTGGTCCGAGGGGAGATTGTCGAAATGAATCGGCCCGGGTTTCGGCATGGCAGTATTTGCGTACGAATCGGTCGATTTCTCGATCAGTTTGCCGAAGACCACGATCTCGGACAGGTGACGGTCAACGACTCCGGTGTCGTGACGGAACGTGATCCGGACACTGTCCGCGGTCCGGATGTCGCATTCTTCAGCTATGACCGAATCCCAAAAGGTGAACTTCCAGAGGGTTATCCCGAAACGATGCCGGAACTGGCCTTCGAGGTGCCTTCGCCGAGCGATCGCTGGCCGCTGGTGGAAGAGAAGATCGGCGAATACCTGGCAGCGGGTGTCGATTTTGTGGTCGTCGTCGGTCCCGCGGCGGAGACAATGCAGATTTATTCGACGGTGGGTTGCATTGCGGAACTCGATTCCGACGACGAGTTCTCGCTGCCGGAAGTCCTGCCCGGATTCTCAATGACCGTCGAACGCATGATTCGCCGCTAAGACGCCCGAGGAGCCGATGTCCGACGACACCGCATTCCAGATGGCCGCCTCGAACATCCGCTTCGGGCCGGGGACGACCCGCGAAGTCGGCATGGACCTCGCCGACATGGGCCTGAAACGGACGCTCGTCGTGATCGACCCGGCGTTGCGGGACCGGCACCCGGGGCAGGCGGTTGTCGAATCGCTGCGGGCGGAGAAGGTGCCGTTCGACGTCTTCGATGAGATCAGCGTCGAGCCGACGGACGTCAGCTTCCGGCGGGCGGCCGAAGTTGCCACGAAGGGGAAGTACGATTCCTTCGTCGCCGTCGGCGGCGGGAGCACGATCGACACGGCGAAGGCGGCGAACCTGTATGCCACGTACCCGGCCGACTTCTTCGATTACGTCAACGCCCCGATCGGCAAGGGGAAGCCGGTCCCCGGGCCGGTGAAGCCGCTGATCGCCGTCCCGACGACCGCCGGCACCGGCAGTGAAACGACCGGCGTGGCGATCTTCGACTGGCTGGAAAAGAAAGCCAAGACCGGCATCGCCCACCGCTATCTCAAGCCGACGCTGGGGATCATCGACCCCGACAACACGCGGTCGCTTCCCGCCGCCGTCGCCGCCTCGACCGGGTTGGACGTGCTCAGCCACGCGCTCGAATCGTTCACCGCGATTCACTTCACGCAGCGTCCCCGACCGGCGCGGCCCATCGAGCGGCCGGCGTATCAGGGGAACAACCCCATCAGCGACATCTGGGCGCTGCGGGCGCTGGAACTGGTCGCCGAGTTCCTGCCGCGGGCCGTCGCCGACACCGCCGACGACGAAGCCCGCGGGCAGATGCTGCTGGCCGCGGCGATCGCCGGCATCGGGTTCGGCAACGCGGGCGTGCATCTTCCGCACGGCATGTCGTATCCGGTCGCGGGAATGGTCCGCGATTACCGCCCGCCGGGGTACGACGTCGATCACCCGCTGGTGCCGCACGGCATTTCCGTCATCCTGCACACGCCGGCGGTGTGCCGGTTCACTGCGGAAACGTCGCCGCAGCGGCATCTGCGCGCGGCCGCGGCTCTGGGAGCGGACGTCACGGGCGCCGCCGATTCCGACGCGGGGGGAATCCTCGCAAATCGCGTGATCCACTTCATGCGCGAGTTCGACGTGCCCAACGGCTTGCGGGCCGTCGGCTACGCGGAAGCCGACATCCCCGCGCTCGTGGAAGGCACGCTGCCGCAACACCGGGTGACGAAGCTGTCGCCGCGACCCGCGGGGGCGGAGGAGTTGACAGCGCTGTTCCGGGAATCGATGACGATCTGGTGACGGATCGTGAAAAACGTAGTGCGAAATTCATTTCGCACGAGTGGTCTGTGCGAAATGCCCTTTATCAATTCGAAAAGGGGCGCACTACGTGTGGTCCGGCGGCCCGATCCGCGGCTCCGATTCGCCGTCCTGCAGCGCGTGATCGATCTGCTGCCGATGGGCGGCTTTGTCGCGACGGGCGGCCAGCAACAGAGCGACGGCGATCAGCACGACGGCGGCGGCAAGCGCTCCGCCCCACCAGGCGGGGGCCGGCTCGGGTTCCTTCCGCGGGCGCCATTCGATCGTCGAGGCGAGGATCATCGGGGCGTAGTGCAGCTTGTCCGCTTTGTCCGGGTATTTGTGCATCCGGAACACGTACCCGGTGACCGACACGTCTTCGACGATGCGTTCCCCCGTCGGGATGCCCTCCGGCAGCGACGTGCAGATGACGACCGCCGGGTTCTTGCCGGAATACTTCGTGTAGATCCACGCTTCGTGCAGTTGCCTCACGCCGAACTTGTTTTCGTGGGCGGGGTACGAAACGAGCTTGCGGATGTGCCCGTGCAGCGTGACCAGCTTGCCGTGAAAGAGGCTGCGTTTTCCTTTGTCGGGATCGGCCTGCATCAGATCGTTCGCGATCCGGGCGAACAGGCGGAACTCGGCGGGGTCGGTCTCGAAGGTTTCCGCCAGCTCCAACCGCTTTCGCCTCCGGGCCGCCGCGGCCCCTTTGAGCCGGGCGGTCTCCAGCAGGCCCAGTTTGTCACTCTCGGCGTCGATCTGCTTGATGCGGCGGGCGTATTCCGCTTCGGTTTCTTTGCGGAAGCGGTCGACTTCCGCCTTCAGGTTGTCGCGGGCCTGCTGTTTCTGCCGTTCGATGTCGGTCTTGCGGGCGAACTCCAGCACTTCGTAATAGGCGTCGATCTCGCGCTGCGACCAGTCGTCGATGCGTTTGGGCCGGCGGACGGCGTTCAGAATGCCGGGGCCGAGCTCGATGCCGGTGAAATGCGGGGCGACGGCTACATCGTCAGCGCCCGCTGGAGCCCGGTTCGTCGCCACCAGGCAGGCGGCGGAAAGCAGACAGGCCACGAGCGACGGTCGCATGCAATGAGTGACGAATGGCGGCATAGGTCGACGGGGTGTAGTCGTAGGACGGCCTTCCAAGGCCGTCGTATTCCAGATGAGTGAGCTGCTACATGATTCCGACTGACGAATATGGAAGGTCCGGGCTGGCCTGATGAAAATGTCGCAGCGGCCTCAGATCGCGTCATTCTGTTTTTGTTTACGCTGATGTGGCTTTGGACTCGACGAAAGCCGCGGGTTTCGGACACGCGGACAGAATTCTCGAAACAGAACCAGGATGAATCGCCACGGAAGAGGCCTTGCCAGATGTTTGTCCGGCTTCCGCTACGGTCAACAGTGCATCTGTTTCCACAAGACCAATGCTCTTCGGAACAGGACCGCCCTGTCTGAAGTCATTTTTCACCCCTCAATTTATAACCCGCCTTAAGATCGTGAAGGGCGGGTTATAAATTGAGGGGTGAAAAATGCTGAAACAGAACCGGGATGGGTCCCGATGCGGGACGGGTGAGATTCTCATCAGGCCGGGTCCGGGCCGTTTCGTCATTCGACATTCGTCATTCGGAATTCGTCATTTGTGGCGGACGGCCTTGGAAGGCCGTCCTACGGAACAGGGTTCAATTCACGCGCTCGAAAATTTCCGAGCGGTCGTCGCGGAAGACGGTCTTCCATTTCTTCGAGCGTCGCAGGCGAGTCAGCAGTTCGCGCTGGTCGGCCTGGTAGCGGTTGATGACCACCATGTCGACGCCGTAGCGGGCCAGACCGTCGTCCCAGCCGTCGGCGGCGGTGAGGATCTGGATGTAATCCAGCCACACCCGCCGCGGCACGAGATGGGCATGCGCGGTGACGAACACTTTCGGCGATTCGGGACCGGCCCAGGCGAGGTAGTCGCCCCATTCGTAAGGGTTGAAGATCTGGCCCCGAGGCGGATGCTCGCGCAGATACTCCGCGGCCCCCAGCGGCGTCTCGGCGGAGACGGCGTCGTCCAGCTTCGGCTCAATCCCATGCAGGACCTGAAAGCCGAGCGGCGACAGCCCGAACGCGATCCAGCACAGCCCGATGGAGGCGACCGTCCACAAGCTGCGGCGGGGACTGGTCCATTTTTCGCCCAAGACTCCGGTCGCTGACGCTCCCGGCTCGCCGAACACGCGTCGGGCGAAAAATGGACCTGTCCCCGTTTGCCGCCGTTTCCGCAACATTGCCCGCAGCACGGCATGCCCGTGCAGTACCAGCGACGTCGCCGCCAGCGGCGCCCACCAGATGAGGAACCGCGACGACCACAGCGACGCGGCCCCGAAGCCGGCCAGCAGCAGCGCTTCCGCCGTGGTGATCCGCCGCGGCGTCAGTCGCAGCAGCACGATCAACGCGAAACCGACGGCAAAGGCGGCCTGCCCCTGTTTCATCCGCAAGGTGAGCGGGGACCATTCCTGCAAGTCGGTGAAGTTCGGGTTCGACAGGAGGGCGAACACTTCCTCGTAGAGACGGAAGCCGTAAGGGTTGATCAGCACGGCCAGGGCGGCCAGCTCGGTCAGCAGGAACAGCCGGCGCGTTCGGCGATCGCGCCAGACCGCCAGGCGAGCCGGCGGGCGTGAGCCCCCGGAGTGCTCCGGTCGCTGACGCTCCCGGCTCGCCAGTCGTCTGGTAGCCAAAATGACGTCCACCGCCCGGCCGAGACAGAGCGTCCCCAGCAGCACCAGCCCTACCGGGAACGAACCGTGCAGGTTCGCCCACAACGCCATGATGCCGGGGACGAGGATCCAATCGGATTTCCGCCGCAAGCACGTAGCCGAATTCGTGAGAATTCTGCCGCGGCCGATTTGCCCAGCAGAATTCTCACGAATTCTGCTACGAGTCCGCCAGGGTCGCGATGACAGCAACGCGAACAGCGCCAGGAAGCAGCACAGCCCGGCGAGTTGCGGGCGAACGACGCCGAGGGCCTGCCATTCCATCCACAGAAACGCGGCCAGACCGACAAGACCCGCGGCGAGGCTGTCGGTCTTCCCGACAAAGCGCCACAACAGCAGCGCCAGGCACAGCGTCACCGCGGCTGCGTACAGAAACTGGAGCCCGGCCACGCCCGCCAGCTCATGCGCTGCGTAACCGATCAACTGCGACAGCCACGCCGTATCGACCAGCGGCATGCCTTCCGCGAGCGGCATGAACGGCTCGGTCGCGGGGATGGCCTGCGTCTGCGTGATCAGCCGGCCGTAAGCCAGATGCCCCCACAGGTCGGTGTGCCACAGCGGTCGTCGGGCGAAAAACGTGAACAGCAGCGCCAACACCGCCACGGCCAGCATCGAGCGGCGCGACGTGCGGAACCAGCCCGGCATGCGGTCGACGAGCGCGGACGCATCCGGCAGCATGCCCTGTTGCGGCGCACCGTCGGTGTCGGACTCCGGTTCCGTCAGCATGGCCGACATGGCGTCCTCGTGAGATGAGATCGTGGCGTGGCGGATGCTGCCAGCATCCGCGCGGACGCTGGCAGCGTCCGCCACGTTTCTAATTCTGGCTTGCGATGCCGGCCAGTCAATTGCAGAATGGGGGCGTAAGAATGTGCGAACCGTGCGGGTTCGCCGGATCGCAACGATTTCACGGCGGCCGTGGGTTGCGATGCGTCGAATCGGCGCCGGTGCACGCCGCACGAAATGCCGCGATCCCGGCTCAGCACAAGGCTGAACCGGGACCGGGATTGGTGAGCGCTCCGTAAAGGAGCGAAAGGGTGCGGAGTTGAGGCTCCGCGCGTCAGGTCCTGGGGGTTGTTCCCGATCTCCGGGACCTGTTCGTGCGCGGAGTCAATTGAATGCTGTCGTACCGCTCGCGTGGTGGCGGCCCGGCCTGTCTGGGATGAGTGCCTCCCTGCCGGCAGGGGAATAAACACCTCGCCGGCGAACCGGTTCCGAAAAAAACTTCAAAAATCTCCGGCGAAGGGATTCCTACCCGGATCAGTGGCCGGTTTCCCATTTGAAATCCCGCTCGCGTGGATTGAAATCCACGCTACGGACTACGGAGTCCACAGCTTTGTCGCCGACGCTGGCGGTTCCGCGGCGGTCCGGCGGGCCTTCAGGCGGACGTAGGGCGGAATGAACAACCCCCGGTGCCGGTAATCCCCCGGCTGCGCGGTCCGGTCGCCGCGATAGGGTTCGCGGAGGTCCTCGATGACGAATCCGGCCCGGCACAGTTCGCCGACCAGCTCGTCCCAGCGGTGCAGGAACTCGACGGTGCCCCGCTCGCGGTAGGCCGGGTCGTCCACGTGCGGCAGCGGTCCCTCGTGGTAGTATTCGACCCCCACGACGTAACGGTCGTCGGGCGTGCGGCGTTCGATCTGCAGGCTGGTCGGCTGCTTGTGCTGGCTGATGTACAGCCCCCCCGGTTTCAGCACGCGGGCGACTTCGCGGTAGACGCGGGCGAGGTCGGCGACGTAGCAGGTGCTGACCGGCTGATGCACGATGTCGAAGCTCGCCCACTCGAGCATCGACAGGTCGTCCATGCCGGATTCGATCAATCGCAGAGACAGGCCGCGGCGGGCGGCCTCGCGTTCGTCCCGCTTCAGCATCGACGCACTGAGATCGACGACGGTGACGTTCGCCCCCGCGACGGCATACAGGATCGACTGCCAGCCCCCCGCCGCCGCCAGACACAGCACGTTCAGCCCGGCCACGCTCGCCGGCAGCCAGCCGCGGGAATCGAGCGTCCGCAGCGGCTCGCGGCATTCCTCGTCGGTGGCGACTTTCGCGAACTGGCTGCCGCCGTCGGCGAGGCGGTTCCAGGCGGCGGCGTTCTGTTTGAGGTATCCGAAGTCGGTCATCTGCGAAGAGGGAGTGTTGGAGTCATGGAGTGTTGGAGTGATGTCATCGCCGCGACGATTTTACTCCATCATTCCATGACTCCAGCACTCCACTTCACCGCTTCACGACAGCGCGAACCGTTGCCTGTCAGTGGCTTTGCGGGACTGAGGCCCTGGGATATACTCAATTCCGACTTTCGCCGGACCGTTTGTCAATCCCGTCCGACGATTGCAACGAATGGGGGTTCCCCTTAGGATGTCCCGTTCAACTGGTTCCGCGGTATGCCGTTCCGGTTCGCAAACGCCACCGAGAGACGGATTTCTGGAGAGTGCTGACGTGACGATCGACAAGAGTTTACAGCGCAAGGGGCGTCTGGTGCGCTCCCGCAACGTGCTCAAACGGGCGGAGCGGATCGAGCGCCTGCAGGTGGAAGACCGCTGGATCGAGGGCCGCAGCCCGCTGGGGTTGCCAAAAGTTCGCGTTGTGAAGACGGTCGTCGGGAAAAAGAAGAAGAAAAAGACGAAGGAAGACGAAGAAAAGAAGGAGTAGGTTCGTCCCGAGGTTTGTAGGGACGGGCTGTCATCCTTGCCGGTGCGGGACAGGAGGCGCTCCCGCACCGGGGCCGAACCTGTGGTGCAACCGACCGATGGGACTTCTGAGCCGATTTCGCGCCTCTCCGCTGGGTGAGATCGTCCGCGCCCCGATGCGGCGGGAGCTGCGGCGGTTCCTCGATTCCTGCAGCGATTGCCGGGCCCACCAGCATCGCGTGCTGCGGGAATTGATCGCCCTCAACGGCGACAGCGAATTCGCGATCGACCGGGGCTTGCATACGGTCAAGACGCCCGCCGATCTCCGCCGCCGTCTTCCCGTCACCCGCTACGACGATTACGCCGCCGGCATCGAGCGGATGAAAGCCGGCCGGCCGCGGGCGCTGCTGGGGAGCGGCAACCGCCTGTTGATGTTCTCGCTGAGCAGCGGGACGACCTCCGGCTCGAAGTTCATTCCCATCACCGACCGTTTTCTGAAGGACTACCGCCGCGGCTGGCAGATCTGGGGCATTCGCACCTTCGACGAACACCCCGCCATGAACGCCCGCAACATCGTGCAGCTCACCAGCAGCCACGACCGCTTTCGCAGCAGCGGCGGCACCCCCTGCGGCAACATCTCGGGGCTGGTGGCGGCGATGCAGAAGCGGGTCGTCAAGGCGATGTACACGGTCCCCGCCGCCATCGCGAAGATCGCCGACCCCGAGGCCAAGAACTACGCCACGCTGCGGCTGGCGCTGGCCGACGGGAACGTCGGCCTGGTGATGACGGCCAATCCCAGCACGCTGATTCACCTGGCGCGACTCGCCGACCGCCGCCGCGAAGAACTGATTCGCGACATCGCTGACGGCACGCTGGCGATGCAGTCCGAGTTGCCCGCCGACGCGCTGGCGGCGCTGCGCCGCCGGATCGGCCGCAAAGACCGACGGCGGGCCGGCGAGCTGGACCGGATCGCCGAGCGAACCGGCAGTCTGCTGCCGAAGGATTACTGGCCGCTGGCGGAACTGGTCGCCGTCTGGACCGGCGGCAGCGCCGGCGCGTACCTGCAGTCGCTGAGGAAATACTACGGCGACATTCCCGTCCGCGACCACGGGCTGTCGGCCAGCGAAGGGCGAATGACGATCCCCGTCGAAGACGGCGCCGCGGCCGGCATTCTCGACGTCACCACGCATTACTTCGAGTTCATTCCCGAAGAGGAATACGAGAACGAACACCCCACGGTGCTCGAAGCGCACGAGCTGGAAGAAGGCCGCAACTACTTCATCCTGCTGACCACGTCGTCGGGCTTCTACCGCTACGACATCTGCGACGTGGTGCGCTGCACGGGGTTCCACGGCAGCACGCCGATGCTCGAATTCCTGCACAAAGGGGCGCACATTTCCAACATCACCGGCGAGAAGATCTCCGAATCGCAGGTCGTCGCGGCGGTCAGCGCCTGCCTGCGGGAATTGCAGATCGAGCTGCGGCACTTCACGGTGACGCCGGTCTGGAGCGATCCCCCCTATTACCAGATCCTCGCCGAGCAACGCGACTTCGCGGCCACGGGCAGCAGCGAGCAGTTCGTGCGGCAGGTCGACGCGCGGCTGCAGGAAATCAACTGCGAGTACCGCGACAAGCGGCAGTCGGGGCGGCTGGAGGCAATGACGTTCCTGCCGCTCCCCGACGGGGCCTGGCGGCAGTTCACCCGCCAGCGGCAGCAGACGCTGGGGGGCAGCCTCGAACAGTACAAGCACCCCTGCCTCGTTCCCGACCTGAAATTCGGCGAGCAGTTTCTGCGGCAGTTCGTGGAGAGCGCGGCGTGACGGTAGCAGAATTCGTGAGAATTCTGCTTGTGCTCCGTCAGGTGAATCTGATTGAAGCCTGAAGCGCAAGCGAAGGAACTCGTGTCTCGTCCTTCGCTTGCGCGTCAGGCTTCTATGGAATTCTCACGAATTCCGCTACCTACAACTCAGTAGTACCCCAGCAGCAGGTGGTAGCCGTCGTACTCCGTCGGGGAATCGACGCCGAGGTCCAGTCCCGGGTTCTCGGCGAAGACGGCCAGGTAAGACGACGGGTCCAGCTTGCGGCCTTCCAGCCGGATTCCCAGAAACTCCGAAATCCGCCGCTCCACCAGGTTGTCGGCATACTTGATCGGCAACTCCGTGTACCGGTAGCGCCGGTATCGGCCGATCGAGAAGGGGGTCCGCCGGTGCTCGCGGCGGTTGACCTTCAGGTCGTCGGGGGGCTCCAGCGGATACCGCCGCAACAGCGCGTCGAGCTGCTGCCGGTCTGCTTTGGTTGCCGGCGACAACTCCGCCGACTCGCCCGGTTGCAGGCCGGCGGCGAAATAGGTGTTTCCCTTGCGGTCGGCGACGAGCAGGCCCTCGATCGCCCATTCGAAGCCGTTGGCGACCTTCAGCTTGCCGTCGGAAGGCCCCGCGATTTCCAGCCGTCCCCGTTCCCGGTGGTGGTTGACCGTCAGGAACTGCGTTCGCGTCCGCGACCGCAGCCAGCCGCTGGCCAGCGTCTGCCCCTCGGACCAATCGACCCGGCCGTTCTCGAATTCCTTTTCCAGCGGCCAGATGGGAAACACCGCCGTTTCGGGGGAGAACCGCAGCCCGCCCGACGGGGGCAGGCCGGCGAACATCGCCACCCGCGAGACGGTGACGGCGTCCTGGCTTTGCTGATCGAGAATGGTCAGGCTGCGGGACCGCGACTTCACCGAAAAGCCGTGCGAGACCATCGAGTACCCAAACAGCACGACGCTGGTGCCGAACGCGATCACGGGGATCGTCATCACCAGCAGGAACAGCCGCTTGCGCTTCCAGAGCAGGATGTAATTCAGCGGGCCGATCAAAATGGTGAACGCCGTGATCAGAAACAGAAAGGCGTAAACCGGCACGCCGCGAACGCCGGGAATCAGAAAGTCCTGAAAGTCGTCGGTGTCTTTGCGGGCCGAGAAGCCGTGCCGCGTCCCCCACTGGTAGCGGTGCGGTCCGACCGATTGCAACAACCAGGCCCAGTCGTACTCGGTGCCGCCGAACGGATCGCCCGGAAACGCCACGACCAGCCCGTACATCAGCTCGCTACGGAAAAAGACGTCGTCCCGCGCCGGCCAGTTGTACGAGACGGCGAGCTTTTTCGGGACGACGATCGCCGGCACCGCCGGACGCCGCCCGCCGAAACGCACGCGGCCGTTGTTGGAAACCTCAAGCTGCACGGCCTTGTTCAATGCGTCGCGCGACAGATCGCGCAGGGCAACCGCCGCGGTTTGCCAGCGCCGCGGCGGTCCGCCGCGCTTCTCCAACTCCAGATGCGTTGTCAGTTCGGCGGACCGGTCGGGACGAGACCCGACGTTGTACACGACCAGCGTTCCGCCGCATTTCACCCATTTCAACAGCGCCCCTCGGCGTTCGGGCAACAGCCGGCCCAGCGTGGCGAGGTCGACGAGCACCAGATCGACCGTCGTGTAGCTGACCCACGAGAGCGGCAGGCTCGACGGCGGGATCGACTGCGCATCGAGGGAAATGCTTCCCGTTCCGGCCCGGCCGTAGCTGCGGGGGAGCTGCATCGCGAGGTAGGTGGCCGCCCGTTCCAGCGGCTTGGTCGGTGCCTGGCCGTCGGCGATCACCAGCACCGACGGAGACCCGGAACCGCCGGAATCGACGGTGGGCAACCGCAGCTCCCGCTTCAGGTCGTCAATTTCCTTTCCGCCGTCGAGGACTTCGAGCGTTCCCGCGGAGCCGGAGCCGACCATCGGAATCAGCAGTTCGACGCGGACCGTATCGTTCTGCGCGATCTGCACGGCGGATTGCACAGTCGGGACGTTATGGCCTCTGGCCGGCTGGAACCGGAACGTCAACTCGCGGGACGGCCCCGTGTTGACCGTGCGAATTCGCAGCGGGAAATACCCCCCCTGCCCGCCGCCGACCCAGTTCGCATCCACGAACACGGTGAGGTCGTCGGTCTTCAGGACGTAGGACTGCTCGTCGCCCCGCGCCACGTTCGCCCACATCGCCAGCGCGATCGCAGCCAGCAGGCACGCGATGAGCGAGACCCGCGCCGTTCGCGCGTTTAGCCGCGACTCGGAGGCTTTGCGCAGAGGAGCGATCCTCTCCGAAGACTCCGAGTCGCGGCTAAACGGGTGCGCATGCGTTCGGCGAATTGGGCAATTCATCGCGGTCATCCCTTCACGTCCTCCGGCACGTCGCGGGCGAGTTCGGGTACTCTTTCCAGCAGCAGCGAAACGATGCGTCCCGGCGACCAGCCGTCCATCTTCGCGGAATAATCCAGCAGAATCCGGTGGTTCAGCACGGCCGCCGCGACCGCCCGCACGTCGTCGAACCCCACGTTCGGCCGGCCGCGAAGCAGCGCCCGGGCGCGGGCCGTTTCCGCCAGCGCGATCGCCGCCCGCGGTGAGGCGCCGTAACGAACGAACTTGCGGACTTCCTCCGCGGCCGATTCCGCCGGATGGCTCGCCGATACGAGCCGCGCGATGTAGTTCGCCACCGCAGCCGGCAGATGCACGCGGTCGACCTGTTCGAGCACCCGGCCCCACTCGTCAGACTCGACGACGGTCGACATCTCCGGCGGACGGCCGTGATGCCGCGTGGAAATGATCTGCTGCAACGTCGCCGCCGAGACCCCCTCGACGTTAATCTTCATCGCGAAGCGGTCGAGCTGCGCTTCGGGCAGCGGGTAGGTCCCTTCCAGCTCGATCGGGTTCTGCGTGGCCAGCACGAAGAACGGGGCCGGCAGCGGATGCGTTTCTCCAAGCATCGTTACCCGGTGTTCCGACATCGCCTCCAGCAGGGCCGACTGCGTTTTCGGCGTGGCCCGATTGATTTCGTCGGCCAGCAACAGGTTGGTAAAGACCGGCCCGCGATGGAACACCAGCCGGCGATGCCCCGCCTGCTCTTCCAGAATCGGCGTGCCGACGATGTCGCCGGGCAGCAGGTCGGGGGTGAACTGAATCCGCCGGAACTGCAAGCCCAGCAATTCGGCCAGCGACTTGACGAGCTGCGTCTTCCCCAACCCCGGCAGACCCTCCAGCAGCAGATGCCCGCGGGCCAGCAGGCAGACCACGACCAACTCCACAAGCGATTCCTGCCCCAGAATCGCGGCGTTCAACCCGTCGCACAACCGCCGCAGCACATCGGCGGCGCCGCGAACGTCGTCCGGCGAGGGAAGAGCGGCGTCCCCGTTCGATGCGGCCTCAGCCACCCGCGAAGCCACCGGGACGGCCGTCGGCGCTGCCGATGTGTGATCGTGATTCATGCTCCAACGATGTCGAACGAGTGGAAGAGAGTCAAGGAGAGGGCACTTCCGCTTAGACGCGACTCGGAGTCTTCGGAGAGGAGCGCTCCTCTGCGCAAAGCCTTCGAGTCGCGGCTAAACGCAATACCGTTCAATGAACCACAAGCATTTTTGAAACAGTGGATTGCGACGTGAATCGCGACATCGATTTGGACGACGGATTGCACGAAAAACCCAGCGCGGCACGGACTCTTTCGCGAGGAATCTTTCCGTCAGCCCAATTCAGACCGTTCAGAGCTGCAACCCAATGATGACGGATTTGCGTCTCGGCACGAAAGGCGGCGGGTTATAGATTTGCAGGTAAAAAATTGGTCTTCTCAGCCGTCATCTGAACGTCCGATGTAATGTGTTTGGGATTCCGTGTGCGTGCAAGGGAATTTTTTACCCGCAAATCTATAACCCGCCTGTTTCCGTGGTCTTCGTGACATCCGTGGCTTGAAGTTCTTCTCCAAAAATGACTTACATTTCGTTGAACGGAATTGCGGCTAAACGCCGACGAACGATCACTTCTCCCCTTTGCCATAGAAATACTTGTAGACCAGTTCGCGGTTCCGCGGCCGCACTTTGCGGCGCAGGGCGCGCCATTTGTCGCCGGCGGGATCGTCGGCGGTCTTCGCCGCAGCCGGGACCGTCGGCTGGAACGGCGCGACCGCCGGCCGTTTGCCGCTGACGCTGTCGGGATCGTTACGCGGCTTGTCGAGCAGTCCCGGCGGCAGAACGACGTCGCGGAACGACACCGAACCGACCGGCCGCTTCCCGCGACCCCCGTCGGGTTGCTTGCCAGCGACGCGGCCATTGGCGGTAGCAGAATTCGTGAGAATTCTGCCGTCGGTCTTTTGCGTCGCAGAATTCTCACGAATTCTGTTACGGTTCCACGGTTCGAGATTGCCGGCGAGGCGGCCGAACCGCTTGCGGAGTTCATCCAGTTGCCGGCCGTCCTGTTCCAGCATCTGCTTCGCCTGTTTCATCAGCATATCGCGGACCGCCGGGTCGTCGGGAATCCGCAGGCGGCCGGACTGGATCATCCGCAGCACTTCCTGCCGCAGCTTCTCCTGCAATTCCGGCGGCAGGTTTTCGACCATCTTCGCGACCTTCGCCAGGTCGCGGAGCAGCGACGGGTCGAACGCCGGCGGTTGCTTGCCGGATGGACGTTTCTGTTTCCTGGCGGTCTTCGGTCCCGGCTGCGGCAATTTGCCGGGCGACTTCGCCACCGTTTTTGGAGAGGAGGAATGCTTTCCGCCTTCCGCCTCCCGCTTTCCGCCTTCGGCCTTCCGCTTTCCGCCTTCGGCCTTCCGCTTTCCGCCTTCCGTCTTCCGCTTTCCGCCCTCCGCCTTCCGCTTTCCGCCTTCCTTCCGCCGGGTTCGCTTCAACGCCTCGGCGAGGTCCTGTTCGAGCTGGTGGCGCTGTTCTTTCGTCAGCGGGGGGACGCCGTTCTTCCCGGCCTGCGCGAGCTTGCGGGCGGCCTTTCGGCCCTTGTCGAGCGTGCGGGCTTCGCGATCGAGCCGGTCGTTCAGCCGCGCCCGCAAGGCGTCGATTTTGCGCCAGGTTTCCGGCGTCGGGGGAGCCTTGGCGGTCGATTCGACGAGTTTGTCGATTTCTTCCTGCAGAAACGCCGCCTCGTCCGTGTCGAGCACGTCGGCCTTCTTCAACTCGGCCAGCATTTCCGGCAGTTCCCGCACGGCGGGAAGCGTCCGTCGCGGCGCCGCGGCGCTGGTGGGCATCGGCCGCGCCGGAAGCAGCAGCGCGACGACCGCAAACGCCAGCGGCAAAGCCATCACGCGGGCGAACCGCACGGGGCGGACCTTCGGCAGCGCCGCCGTCCAGACCTCCGGTTCGCGTGGCAGCCGGTCGCGCCAGTGCCCGTTGGGTTTCTCGGCGACGGACATCAGCAGCCCGTTGGCCTTCAGCCGACGGTCGAGCAGCGCGGCCCCGTCGGTCGCGGTGAACCCGTCCCGCAACGCGCGGCGAACCGACAATCCGACGACCGGGACGACCGTCAACCCCAGCCAGAGCACGTTGGGCCACAACGCGGGCCACGCGACCTTCGTCACCAGCAGCAGCGTCCCGAACGCACACAGCCAGACCGCCAGCCACTCGGCCGTCAGCTTCAGCACGAGCCCCCGGTTGAGGCGTCGGCGGCAGCGGTCGATCCAGTGTTGCAGGTCGGTCATCGGTCGGTCCCAGGTGCGCTGTCCGGCGAGAGCGAATGCATTCTATCGCGTGGAGCGGCGGCGGACACCCGCAAAGTTGGGAGAGGGATAAGAGATGAAGGATGAGGGATGAGGGATAAGGGGTGAGAGCGATATGGGACTCTCTCATCTCTCATCTCTCATCCCTCATCTCTCATCCCTCATCTCTCATCCCTCATCCCTCATCCCTCATCCCTCATCCCTCATCCCTCATCCCTCATCCTTCATCCTTCATCCTTCATCCCTCATCCCTCATCCCTCATCCCTCATCCTTCATCCCCCCTCACCTACGTCAGCACCACCAGGTTGTCCCGGTGAATGACCTCCGCGTACGGAAGCCGCCCCAGCGTTTTCGTGATCTCGGGGGTCCGCTGGCCGAGAATCTTCGCGGCGTCTTCGGAGTTGTAGTTCGTCAATCCGCGGGCGAATTCGCCGCCGGACTGGTCTCGCAGCGACACGACTTCTCCCTTGCCGAACGCCCCGTCGACGGCGGTGATGCCGATCGCCAGCAGCGATTTGCCCGCCGATTCGACGGCCTTTCGCGCCCCGTCGTCGACGACGAAGGTCCCTTTGGGGCGGACGGTGTAGCCGATCCACCGCTTCCACGCGGGAATCGCCGCCCCTTTCGCGAGGAACAGCGTGCCGACTTCCTTCCCGGCGAGAATCTCGTCGATGACCCCCGGCCGTTTGCCGTTGGCGATGATCACGTTTTCCCCGACCGCGGTCGCGTTTCGGACGGCTTGCAGCTTCGACTGCATCCCGCCGCTGCCCCGCGTGCTACGGGTGGGGCTCGCCAGCCCGAGCAGGTGGTCGTCCCAGTGGTCGACGAGCGGAATCACCCGGCTGGCCGGGTCGCCGGGGTCGCCGCTGAACAGCCCGTCGACGACCGACAGGATGACGAACAGCGGCGCCGGCAGCAGATTCGTGACCATCGCCGCGAGCTGGTCGTTGTCCCCCAGCGTGATTTCCTCGACGGCGACCGTGTCGTTCTCGTTGACGATCGGCACCGCCCCGTACTCGAACAGCGTGTACAGCGTGTTGCGGACGTTGAGATACCGCCGGCGGCTCTTGAAGTCGTTCGCCGTCAGCAGCAGTTGGGCCGCGTGCAGGCCGTGCTTGCGGAGGGCGTCGTCATACAGCCGGATGAGATACGCCTGCCCCGCCGCCGCCGCCGCCTGCAGATGCGGGACGTCCGTGGGCCGCCCCTTCAGCGACAACAGCCCGATCCCCGCCCCCACGGCCCCGCTGGAGACGACGACCATCTTCCGCCCCGTCTGCCGCACGCGGTAAAACTGCTCCGCCAACTCGCCGATGAGGCCGAGGTCGAGCGTATCGTCGTCTTTGGAGAGGACGTTCGTCCCGACTTTGACGACGAGCGTCTTCGCGGTTTCGATGACTTCGCGGCGGACGAGGTTGTCCATCGGTGGACTCATTGAGAATTGAGAATTGCAAATTGAGAATTGCAGATTTTCATTTTTCAATTCGCAATTCTCAATTTTCAATCGCTACCCCTCGCTCATCACCGCTTCCATCACCTCATCCGGAATGTTGTAGTTCGCCGTCACGCTCTGCACGTCGTCCTGGTCTTCGAGGGCTTCGATGAGCTTCAGGACTTTGCGGCCACCCGCTTCGTCGAGGTCGACGTTGCTGGACGCAATGCGGGAAAACTCCGCGACGTCGGTGGGAATCTGGTGCGACTCGAAGGCGTCGGCGACGGTCTGGAAGTCTTCCACCGGACAGGTGACTTCGTAGGAATCACCGCTGCGTTTCACGTCGTCGGCGCCGGCTTCCAGGGCGATCTCGAAGAGCTGCTCTTCGTCGACGTTGTGAGCCGGAATGACGAACAGCCCCTTGCGTTCGAACATCCACGCCACGCAGTTCGTGCTGCCGAGGTTGCCGCCGTGGACCTCGAAGATCTTGCGAATCTCGCCGGCGGTGCGGTTGCGGTTTTCGGTGAGGATGTCGCACAGCACGGCGACCCCTTCCGGGCCGTAGCCTTCGTAAATGACCTCTTCGTAGTTCTCCGCGCCCCCTTCGCCGGTCCCCTTCTTGATGGCCCGTTCGATGTTGTCCTTGGGCATGCTGGCCTTCTTGGCCTTGTCGATCGCATACCGCAGCGCGAGATTCATCGCCGGGTCCCCGCCGCGCTGGGCGGCGACGATGATCGCCCGGCTGAGCTTGCCGAACAGCTTGCCGCGCCGCTTGTCCGCGGCCCCTTTTTTGTGGGCGATGTTCGCCCAATGCGAATGGCCGGCCATTGTTGGGTCGAGAGTCGAGAGTTGAGAGTCGAGAGCGTTTTATTTTGAATGTTTAGCCGCGACTCGGAGGCTTTGCGAAGAGGAGCGCGGCGTAATCAGCCGGCGGGCGCTAGCCCCCGGTTTGCGGGCGGCTGGCAAGAACCGGGGGCTAGCGCCCGCCGGCTGATGAAAGAGCCTTCGGCTTCGCCGCCGGCGCCGGTTCCGGTTCGGTGATGCCGAGTTTCTTGCGGAGCTTGCCGATCAACTTCTTGTCCGGAAACCGCGCCTTGCGGGCTTTCTCCAGGGCCTTCTTCCACGAGGCGACGGCTTCCTGTTGCCGGCCGAGTTTTTGCTGGCAGTCGCCGAGGTGGTCCCAGATCGTTGCGTCGCCGCCGCCGGGGAGGACGGTCGCCTTTTCGAGGTACGGCAGGCCTTCCTTGTACTTCCCGCGCATGTAGAGCACCCAGCCGAGGCTGTCGAGATAGGCGGCGTTTTCCGGCTCGGCCTTCACGGCCTTGCGGATCATCTTCTCGGCCTGCTTCAGGTTCTTGCCCGCTTCGGCCCAGAGGTAGCCGAGGTCGTTGTTGACGGAGATGTCGTCGGGGTCGCTCTTGTAGACTTCCTCGAGAATCTTCTCCCCTTTGCTGCGGTCCCCCCGCTGGACGTGGATGTTCGACAGGCTGAACCGGCAGCGTTTGACGATTTCGCGGTTGGTCGGGTGCTTCTTGATGACTTCCTCGAACAGCTCGATTGCCTTGTCCCATTTGCGGGAATGGTAGTAAATCCACGCTTCCTGGTACTCCAGCAGCGCGATGCCGGGCAGTTCCCCCTGCGCCGTCTTGACGGCCTTGAGGGCGGCCGCGGTGTTGCCCGCCAGCTCGTGGGCCTGCGACAGGCGGAACAGAAAGTTCGGCCGCGACGAACGCAGCGCCGAGTCGCTCGCCGCTTCGTTGAAGACGGTCGCCGCCTGCTTGTATTCCTCGGCCATCAGCAGGTAGCTTCCCAGCTCGCCATACAGCACCGACGCGGCGGCGGGCCGGGCTTTCAACGCGAATCGGTAGAACTGCACCGTGGCTTTCGTGTCTTTCGCCTCGGCGGCGACCTTCGCCAGCACGAGGCTCTCTTCGAATTTCAGCTTCGGCGGCTTCGCGTCGGCGGAACGGCGGCCGTCGGCGATCAGCCGTTCGAGCAGCTTCTTGTCCGACGCGGCCAGCTTGACTTCGGATTCCACCCGAGGGAGGCTGTTTTCCAGGTCGTCGGCGGTCCGTACCCCCCGCAGGCCGCGCTGCAGCGCGTCGAGCCACTTTTCCGACTTCTTCTGCTTGCGATACACGGCGGCCAGTCCCAGCAGCGCCTTGGGGTCGTCGGAGCCGGCCATCGTCTTGATGTACAGCGCCTCGGCTTCCTTCAAGCGATCGGCGGCGACGTACTGGTCGGCCAGGAAGTACTGCAACGTGCTGTTGTGCTTGTCGGTTTTGGCCAGCTTCTCCAGCCGCGGGAGCAGTTCGCCGGCTTTCTTCTGCGCCTTGAGGATGTCCGCCAGCAGTTCGTAGGCCGCCTTTCCCTTGGTCTGCAACTGGGCGTCGAGGTATTTCTGCAGTTCCCGCAGGGCCTTGTCGTTCTGTTTTGTCTGGAAGTAGACCTTCGCCAGGTTGAAGTTCAAACTGCCGGGCTTCCCCTTCGCGTCTTTCTGGGCTGCCCGAAATGCCTCGATGGCGAGCTGCGGGCGGTTGTCGTCGAGGAAGACCTGCCCCATCCGCTCGAACGACGTGATCTCGCTCTTCTCCAGCCGCTGCCGCGTCTCGGCGTCGAGATGGTATTTCGCCGGGTCCTGCCGGGCGCGGAACACGGTAAGATACGCATCGGCGGCTTCTTTCTTCTTCCCCGTCGCCGTGTACATGATCGCCAGGTCGCGCTGAATCGTGACGTTGGCCGCCGAGAGTTTCTTCAGCGACTTCGCCTTGGCCGCGATGTTCAGCAGCCGGATCGCCTCGGGGATATTCCGCTGCTGGGCCATGAAGATCGCCAGCCGCCGCGCCAGCAGGTAGTCGTTCGGGTCGAGCTCCACCGCTTGCCGCGCGAATTTGATCGCGTCGGCCGTGCGGTTCATCGCCAGCGCCAGCGGGACCAGCGAGCGGTAGACTTCGAGGGCTTTGGGTTCCAGTTCGATCGCCTTGCGATAGGCGTCGTAAGCCCCCCGGAAGTTGTTCCGCCGCTCGCGGATGTGCCCCACCATGAACCACGCCAGCGAATCGCGGCGTTTCTTGTCGGCGGCCGAGTCGGGGCGTTTCGGCACGAACGGCAGGGCCGGGTCGGGATCGCCGGGAAAGACCCAGCCTTCTTTCGTCAGATTCTTGGGTTTCGCCGCCGAGACCGGAGCCGCGCCGGCTTCCGACACGGATTGCGCGAAGAGTCCGATGGAAATCGCCGCACAGAAACACCATCGGTTCATTGTCAGTCGATTCGCCATTTCGTCCACTCCCAGAGAACGGCGCAGCCCGCAACGGGACCCGCAAGAGCGCAGTTTCCTCGATCGATCCATTCTAACCGATCCGCCGCGTTGCGACAAAGCCGGGTTTCCCGCTGGAAGGGGTCGGGTGTCCAGAATTCAATTTTCGGATCGAGAACGATTGGTGGTTCTAGACGCGCCAACGAAAATTGAATTCTGGACACCCGACCCCAACCCGCTTTTGAAAGCGGATGAGTCCGGTCGCGAAGCGCCTATTGCGCGTCCGCTTTCCGCCTTCCGCCTTCCGCCTTCAACACCGCGTTCATGTTCCGCTTGTACGCTTCCACCCCCGGCTGCCCGTACGGATTGATGCCGATCAGCCGGCCTTCCAGCGCCGTCGCCAGCATGAAGAACTGGAAGAGTTCGCCCATCGCGAACTCGTTCAAAACCGGCACGTGGATGTCCGCCGTCGGGCGGTGATCGTCGGCATACGCTTTGTTCGTCCCGGCGATGGCCGCCCGCAGCAGCTCCGGCGCCGTCTTTCCCGCGTGCTGGTTCAGGTCGTCTTCGTCGCCGGGGAATTCCGGCAGCGAAATCGGCTCCGTCGACGGGGAATCGACGACGAGATTCGTGATGAGTTTGTCCCGCCGCCCTTCCTGGTGCTGCTGCCCGCGGCTGTGCAGATCGCGGGTATTGACGACCGTGATCGGCGTCGCCCCCTGCTCTGATTTGCCAAGGCTTTCGGAAAGCAACTGGTCGTACCACAGCCCCAGCGCTTCCAGCCGCGAACCCCACGTGGAGAGAACGCGGATCGTCATCCCGTGCTCTTCCTCGAACACCCGGCACGTCGCCGTGTAGTCGAGCACCGGGTTGTCGCCGAACGGTTGCTTGCGGAAGTTTTCCGTCGCGGCGACCGCCCCTTCCAGCAACTTCACAACGTCCAGCCCCATCACCGCCGCCGGCAGCAGGCCGACCGCCGTCAGCACCGAGAACCGCCCGCCGATGCCGTCGGGCACGGGGAATTCGCTGCGGCAGCCCTGATTCACCGAGAGGTCGTGCAGCTTGCCCGACGCACCGGTGATGGGAATCACGTACTTGCGAATCGCATCGCGGTCGTCGCCGTAGAATGCTTCCAGCGCCTGGCGGAAGAGCCGGAACGCCGCTGCCGTTTCCAACGTCCCGCCGGATTTGCTGATGACGATCAACCCCCAGCGGCCGGCCGCATCGCCCGGATTCGTGAAGACGCTCTTCACCAGTTGCAGCAACCCGTGCAGCACGTCGTTGTCGACGTTGTTGCCTTCGAAATAGACCCGCGGCACACCGTTGCGCAATTTCCGCGACAATTCGTTGTGATACGGCCGGCACAACGCCTCGAACAACGCCCGCGCCCCCATGTACGACCCGCCGATGCCCAGCGAAACGATGCCGTCGAGTTCGCCTCGCAGCATCTCCGCCGTGTCGAGAATACGGCCCAGCAGACTGCCGTTGCGATCCGCGGCGTAGTCGTCGAGCGTTCGCCGCGGGAAGTCGATGAAACCGGAATCCAGCGGCTGCTTCGCTTTCGGAATCTCACCGCCGGACCGCAGCAGAGCGACGTCGTCGAACACTTCTTTCCTCGCGGAAAGCAGATCGGATTCGAGATCGCGGAGCGTGTCCTGCTTCAGCAGTCGATGAGCCGCGGTGGGGTCGTACGTGAGATGGGCGGCCATGAACGTGCTCTCCGTTTGTGGACGTGTCGGCACATCGTACACCAGGCGAACCGGAAGCGTGAGCGACCGGAGGTTGATCGTGGCGGATGCTGCCAGCATCCGCGCGGACGCTGGCAGCGTCCGCCACGGGAAAGTTTCGCGAATTTTCCGAATCTGCCGAACGGACGATGCCGATACTGTGTCTTGCGCCCGTTGGCGAGTTCGCGGTTGAGAACGAAAGTGCGAGTTTTCCATCGGGTTACGGCGACGGGCGCGAATCCGGCGGGTTTCCAGGAATTCTTTGCCGGATTGCTTGACCGCCGGAAACGACATTCGTATGATTGCCGACCCGCCCCAGGAATTCGCGGGAAACTTGACGTTTTCCGGTGAGTTTTTGATGCGGGACATCCGCCCCTAGCTGGGGCATCTCACGACATGCGGCTTTCGCGGTGAGGTTCCGTTCTTTGACAATCTGGCAGCAGCGCGTAGTGGCATCTGAAAAGATTCTTCACGACGCCGGGAGTGGCCGCAAGGTCACGCCCGTCGAACGTGTCAGAAGATGTCTTTAGGGTTTTGGCGTGGAGCGGCAGCATCTGCAGCCAGCTTCATGTCGAATGAGCGGACCGTCGACTTTCGTGTTGAATTCGGCCTGCGGTTTTACCGCGGGCTGTTGCGAGGCGGAAGTCATTGTGGTCAAGCAACTAAGGGCGTATGGTGGATGTCTTGGCGCCAAGTGGCAATCGGGCGTGGAAGGCTGCGATAATCCTGGAGGAGCTGTCAAACGAGCGTTGATCCCAGGGTACCCGATCAACCCGGGGAACTGAAACATCTCAGTACCCGGAGGAAAGGAAAGCAATAGCGACTCCCCGAGTAGCGGCGAGCGAAACGGGAACAGCCTAAACCGTCCGGCTACGGCCGGGCGGGGTTGCGGGGCCTGTCACATGGAGTTACCAATCGGCCTGCTAGCAGAATCCGTTGGAAAGCGGAACCAGAGAGGGTGATAGTCCCGTACGCGACAGCGGTGTCGACTCCGACAGGTACCCCAAGTAGGGCCGGGCACGTGAAACCCGGTCTGAATCCGGGAGGACCATCTCCCAAGGCTAAGTACTCCTTGGCGACCGATAGTGAACCAAGTAACGCGAGTGAAAGGTGAAAAGAAACCCTGTTAGGGTAGTCAAAAGAACCTGAAACCGTACGCCTACAAGCTGTCGGAGCCCCATGCGGTCGAACTTCGGTTCGATGGCGGGGTGACGGCGTGCCTTTTGCATAATGACCCGGCGAGTTACCGTCGCTGGCTTGGTTAAGGCCTTCAGGGCCGGAGCCACAGGGAAACCGAGTCTGAACAGGGCGACAATTGTCATCGGCGGTAGACGCGAAACCTGGTGATCTACCCATGGGCAGGTTGAAGCGCGGGTAAGACCGCGTGGAGGACCGAACCCACCAATGTTGAAAAATTGGGGGATGACCTGTGGGGAGGAGTAAAAGTCTAATCAAACCGGGAGATAGCTCGTTCTCTCCGAAATAGCTTTAGGGCTAGCCTCGAGTCACTATCGAATGGGGGTAGAGCTACTGACTTCGGATGGGGGGACACCATCCTACCCACCGTATCCAAACTCCGAATACCATTCGAACTACCTCGGGAGTCAGTCCACGTGGGAGAAGCTGCGTGGTCGAGAGGGAAACAACCCAGATCGCCTGCTAAGGCCCCGAAAATTTGCTTAGTCACTAAGGACGTTGGAGTGCAGTGACAGCCGGGATGTTGGCTTAGAAGCAGCCATCATTTAAAAAGTGCGTAATAGCTTACCGGTCGAGCATTCCAGCGCCGAGAATGAACGGGAGTAAGCAAGTTGCCGAAGCAGCGGGATTTGTCAGTGGTCCGTTGTCAGTTGTCTGTTGTTGGTTGCCAATCCTGTGATTCGCTGTGAAGCGTCGTCTTCACAACGGACCGCGGACAACTGGCAACGGACAAAGGACAACGGACTACTGACGAATCGGTAGGAGAGCGTTCCTGTCTGCGATGAAGCCGTACCGTAAGGAGCGGTGGAGCGTCAGGAAGTGATTATGCCGGGATGAGTAACGATAAAACAGGTGAGAATCCTGTTCGCCGAAAGCCTAAGGTTTCCTGGGGAAGGCAATTCCGCCCAGGGTAAGCCGGTGCCTTAGTCGAGGCCGAAAGGCGTAGACGATGGAGAGCAGGTTAATATTCCTGCGCCGCCGTTGTGGACCGACGGGGGGACGTTGCGCGAAAGACGATCGGGCGGCCAGAAGTG
>Ga0268386_10000058_pt1:0-30000 | contig 58531 bp, 43 predicted proteins | sample RVTome_15_FD_200260 | JGI IMG/M metagenome (GOLD analysis project Ga0268386, IMG submission 200260) | Soil microbial communities from uranium-contaminated site in the Upper Colorado River Basin, Wyoming, United States - RVT150D86... ... | reverse complement strand
TCGCGGGGCCCCTTGCCGGGCACAATGTGGCAGCCGACGACGACGAACCACGCGTCGTCCTTGGGAAAGACCGGTCCGATCCGCACGCGAACCCAGTCGTGCGTTCCCGTGACCGGCCGCGACAGCACCCGCTGCACCCGGTGCCGCTTGTGGTTCAGAAACGACAGCGAGATCATCGCCGCGTCGTTCTTCAGCCCCTCGGTGCGGACCCAGCCGTCGAAGACGTAGGCGTGCAGTGCATCGGTTCGCTTGGGAGGGGAATAATACACCGCCCGGCCACCGTTGACGTCGAACCGCAGGCTCCAGTCGCCGTGCCGTGCGACGTGGCGGTCGATTTCGGACCGCACGTAAGTGGGAAACCTCGGCCCCTTGCGGCGGGACCAATCGTCGGGCTGGTAGTTGAAGTCACGGTCTTCGTCTTTCTCGAACGAAAACCGAAACACCTCACCGGCCCGCGCGAACGGGTCGTTTTGACCGCCGGCGGGAGGCCCCGCCGTCCCCATGAAAATCACCGCCAGCCAGCCGATGAGCACGCGCAAGCTCCCCGAATCGTCCTGAGAGACTGTCAGCCGTATTCTTCGGACGAGTGGCGGGAAAATCCCCAGCAAACTGCGCCGCTGACGATCGTGCCGATTGTTCCAGCCGCTTCCTGGAAACTACGCAGCTTAAGCAGGATCGCCTGCCGGAAACCGCCACCCGAGCCGAATACGAATCGGCCCGATCCGAATCGTATTTTTCTGAGCATTTGTCGTGTTCAAGCTGAACTGCGGAGGAGGAATTCGGGATGTTCCGGACAACTGAGGCTGCTGATTCGCCCCAATCAGCGAACATCGGAATTGTCACCAGTCGAACCGTCGATTAGTATGATCGAAGGAACAGAGCAGCGGCGAATTCGGAGGACTCCATGAGCCCGCAAGTTCAGGAACTGTTGACAAAGGCGATGGAACTCTCGCCGGGGGAACGCGCGGAGCTTTCGGATTTGCTCATCGAGACGCTGGACGCCTCCGACGACGCGGAAATCTGGAAGAGAGTCAAAGAAATCACGCCGGCGAACGACCGCTTACTGCGACTCGCTTCACGCATGCCGCCCCCGGATTCGTGGTATGAAGAGGACTATTGATCCCCATCGTTCCGGCGGCGAACCATGTGCAAACAGGGGGACATCGCGTGGGTCCTGAAAACTGACCGACACGGTCGTAACCCGAAGACGCGACCGTTCGTGATCGTTTCGGATACCGACGGACTCCCCGATGATGCTCCGTTGGTCGGCGTTGCAGTCTCAAGCTGGGTTCCGCACCCGCTACCTGTGAATCAGGTCGAACTCCCCTGGCACAATTCACGCCATCCCGTCACGGGTCTCAACAAGCCAAGCGTCGCCATCTGCGATTGGTTTGAGACATTCACCAGGGACGAAATCCAGAACATTTGCGGGCGTGCACCGGCGAAGAAGATGTTCGAGATCATGTCCCACGTGGCCGCTCACGATGACGAGGATGAATGATCATTCCTGTCAATCGTGCCCGACAAGGAAAACTCATGAGCCCGCGAGTTCAGGAACTGCTGACGAAAGCAATGGAACTCAGCAAATGACTTCTGACACTTCCCTGTCGATCGAAACGTCGCAACTTGCTCAGCAGGAACGGCGAATCGCCGCGCTGGAAAGAAAGGTCCGGCAATTCGAACAGCAGAATCAGATGCTGAGTTCTGTCATTTCTGGTCATCCGGCAGTCCAACGGCGGTCCGCGCTCGTTGATCCGCAGATCACGTCAGTCGTGCAGATCACGGAATCGCTCTTTCCTGAGAGCAGAATCGAAGTCGAAATGGAAGCCGACCCATCAGAGCCGGATCACCCCTTCGTCGTGTTCAAGGTGAGCTGCGGAGGCGAAATGGACGAATTGCTTTCCAAAGAGACGAAATGGAGCCGACGCGTTCGAGAGGCGGATTCTGAAGATCCAGGACAACTGAGGCTGCTGATTTGTCCCGTCTAGCGAACATCGAAGAACATCAAAGAACATCGAAATTGTCGCAAGTCTTCCCGTCGAGTATGATCACGAAAGAATCGATCAACGGCAAAATCGGAGGACTCCATGAGCCCGCAAGTTCAGGAACTGTTGACGAAGGCAATGGACCTTTCGCCGGGGGAACGCGCGGAGCTTTCGGACTTGCTCTTTCAGACGCTGGACGTGCCGGGCGAATCGGTCTCCGACGACGAATGGGCCAAGGCCTGGGCTCCGGAAATCGAGCGACGCCTGCAAGCCCACGAGCGCGGCGAAACACAGGGACAGGACTGGCGCGAGGCGCTGGACGAGATTCGGCAATCGCTGCACCAGAGCCCGGTCCAATGAACCCGATCCTGCTGCCCGAAGCGAAGGCAGAAGCATTTGACGCTGTTCGCTGGTACGAGAATCGCCGCGAGGGCTTGGGACACCGCTTTCTGACGGCGTTGTACACGGCATTCGATGACCTCGCGGCTGATCCGAGGAGAATGTCGCTCCTGGAGACCGTCGAGTTGCCGGGCCGCGAAGTTCGGAGAGCGCGGGTCGAGAAGTTTCCGTATATCGTGATCTTCGAAGTTACGGCAAGTGAAGTTCGAGTGGTCGCTGTAGCGCATACAAGCCGTCGGCCCGATTACTGGTTTGACCGGTTATGAGCATCACGTACAGGAACGGCAGATTCGAGTTTACGGATCAGCAAGCTCGCGATCTGGCGCATGAACTCACTCGCCGTTGCGAAGCATTCGAGCGCGGCGAGATGGGCGCTTCGGACTACCGCGAGTCCATTGAGCGAGTTCGCCGATCTCTCTCCAATCAGTGCGACGAACTGTTCGCCGGATAAACTTACACCCGATCCACCAGCAACACCGACGTATCATCATGCCGCCCCGCCCCCTGCGTGAACGCGGCGGAATCGGTCAGCAGGGTGCGGACTGTGTCGGCGGTGGTGCGGTCGGCCATGCGGGCCAAGGTTTTCTTGACGCCTTCCAGACCGAAGAAGTGATTCGAGGCGACGTCGGGGGTGGATTCGGTCAGGCCGTCGCTGTAGCAGACGATGCGGGCGCGGGGGGGAACGCGCGTCGAAATCTCGCGATACTTGATGTCCGCGTCGACTCCCAGCGGCGGCCCGGCGAGGTTGCCATTGCCTTCTTCGACCTGGCGGAATTCGCCGGCGGCCCGCTCTTGCAGCAGGGGGAGCGGGTGGCCGGCGGACGACCACGCGATTTCGTGCCGGTCGCTCCGCAGCACGCCGAACAGCAGCGTCATCAGGTTCCCCTGCCGTTTCACGATGCCGTGGGCGCAGAAGCGGCGGTTGATCTCGGCGATGAATTCGGCCGCGGAGCGGACGCGGCGGAAGTCTTCCATCTGCAGGATCGTGCTCAGAATCGTGACGGCCATGCAGGCCTGCATCCCGTGGCCGGCGGCGTCGGCGACGAGAATCCCGGTGCGGTGCCGGTCGAGTGGGAAGACGTCGAAGTAATCCCCCCCGGCCAGCACCAGCGGCGCTTCCCCCTTCAGGACGATTTCCGACGGCTCATAACGTCCCGCAACGACGTAACCGGTGGGGCAGAACAGTTCGTCGGCGATCATTCCCCGCTGAAACCGGCCGACGGCGTCGACTTCCTCCCGCAACCGGTCGGCCAGAAACTGGTTGCGTTCGGCCTGCACGGCGTTGACGGTGCTTTCCAGCGAGGTCAACAGTAGGAACACGAAATCCCCGCCGACGTCCCGCAACAGATAAGATCGCATTCCGGCGGTGAGGAACCGAGCGAGTTGCACGACCTCGCCGGTCTGGCAGGCGCCGATGACGGGCACATTCGGCCGCGCTTCGTGAATTTCGCGAAACGCGTTGAACGCCGCGTCGGGCGTCGGCGCCCCCGTCGTCATCAGCACGACGTCCCACGGGCCTTCCGACTTCGCCTTCAAGACGAGGGTGGAAACATCGCGCACGACGTCGGCGGAATGCTCGCCGGCGTTGAGGTACAGCGAAATCAGGTCCGCTTCTTCGGAGTGGTCCCAGCCGACGAGGATTCTCATGGGGTTGGTGAGTGGTGAGTGGTGGAGTGGTCGCGAGCGGCGGGGTTTATCCCCGCCGTCCGGTTGACCTCCCGACGGGGTAAACCCGGCGGCTCGCGAACGCTACCACTCTACCACTCAACACTCACCACTCACCACTCACTTCACGTCACATACAACCAATACCCGATCACCACCGCCGGAACCATCAGCGACGCGGTGATCAGTCCGTATGTGGCGTTCCCCGAGACCGCGAAGACCAGTGTGGCGTCGAGCATGATCAGCCATTGCAGCATCGTCTTCACCGCCCGCTGCACCCGCTGCGGAGACGGGTCGGCGATCGCCAGGAACAGCGCGCGATTGACGACGACCGCCACGACCGCCCCCGCGACCTGCACGTTGAATACGGGCGCCTGGCTGCCGAAACCGTATTGCTCGCTCAGGGCGACGAAGAACATCGAAACCAGGCCGGCGTCGATCACGGCCGTCGCCGCGATCAGAGATCCCCGCGGACTTCGCCCGGCTTCGTGCTTCGCGAACCACGTCAGCCCGGCGATGTACACGCCATAGCAGCCGGCCAGCGTCAGCGCGGGATGCGACCAGAGGAATGAAACGTCCGCCGCGGCGCTGGCCCCGAGCAGGACGTTCAGCGTGCGGCACAGACCCATCGCCACCGGGCCGACGGCGGAGTTCTTCAGGATGCCGTCATACGCGAAGATCGCCGCCAGCAGCGCGCCGGCGACGAGCAGGCTGTGCAGTCCGGCAAATCCGGCGGCCGCGAGTCCGCCGGCGATCAGCGCGATTCCGAGCCCGACGGCATTCCGCAACGGCACGCGACCGGAGGGAATCGGCCGGTTGGGACGTTCGCGGGCGTCAACCTCGCGGTCGAAGACGTCGTTGAACGCCATCCCCGCCAGATACAGGCACGACGAAGCCGCGACCAGCAGCAGCACCGGCAGCGGGCATCCGTCGATCAGCAGCGAATCCCGGGTCAGCAGGAAGCCCACCAGCACGTCGGCCATCGCGCTGAACACGGCTGGGAAGCGGACCAGTTGCAGGTAGGCGCGGATTGCCGACATGTTGGATGGATGATCTTGAATCATTCGGTCGAACGACTGAGCAAGATGGCGGCCGTTCCGTAGAAACCCCCTTCGAGGGCGTTAAGTTCGTGTGAGACGTCTTCCAACTCTCCACACTTGCTGGTCCACCGGCCGGCCGGCAACTCCCGCGCGGCATGTTGTGGGACTCCGTCTTTGACGAAGATGGCGACGCGCTCATCACCGGACGCCGCCAGGCGATCGCGCGTGTATCCCGCATCTTCATAGGCGCGAACATAGGCGTCGACGGTGTATTCGCGCGGGGATGACGCCGGCCAGTCGTAGACGCCGAGCGGATCGGGTTCCCACCAACGCGTGTCGTCACCGGCTGCCCAGGCGATGCAGTTGTAATCGTCGGTGGCCGGACTCGTGACCTCGTAGGTGGAACTCGCCAGTCCCGGGAAATATCGCTCCAGTTCGGAACTACGGGAGCCAGCCATGCTCGCGCCCCCATTTCAGCCAGGCGTTCGTCATGGCGGCGACGTTGCCGCGGTCCGACTCTGGAACGGGATCGATTCCTGTAATGGACTTCAATGCCCAGAACCAGTGATCGGGTTCGCGTTCGAGTTCTCTGAGCAACAGCGGCACCGCTCCGGGACCAAGTCCGATGATCTGTTGATAGGCCGGGTGCAACGCCCTGTCCGCGATCGTTGACGACGGGCCTTTGGTTGATTTCCACGCCTCGGCGAGGGCCTCGAACCGTTCGGTCAATGGGGGGGATTCAGCCTCAATCCACGAAACGGAGTCGGTGAGTGGCATTGGATAGCCTTCGTGTATCGACTGCAACGTGCGCCGTTCGATTATACAAGAAAAACCCCGGCCAAACGACCGGGGCTTCTGTGTTCTTCCAATCGACGGTGTGCCGTTACGAGACTTCCTCCTCCTCCCCCGCCCCCACCGCGGCGAGCTGCGGTTCCTGCTTCTCGACGACGGTGCCCCGGAATTCCAGGTGCTTGCCGTCGGCGACTTCTTTGGCATCCACGACGATGTGGTTCCTGCCTTCGAACTCGCCGCGGAGCAGCTCTTCGGAGAGCGGGTCTTCGATGAACCGCTCGATCGACCGCCGCAGCGGACGGGCGCCGTAGTCGAGGCCGTCGTCTTCCCTGCCTTTTTCGATGACGAACTCGCGGGCGGAATCGGTCATTTCGAGCGTCAGGCCGCGTTCCTTGAGTCGTTCGCGGACCTTGTTCAACTCGATGTCGACGATGATCTTCAGCTCGACGACGGTCAGCTTGCGGAACACGACGACTTCGTCGAGACGGCCGAGGAATTCCGGCCGGAAGTCCCGCTGCAGGACGTGCATCAGGTTCTTCTTCATGTCCTCGTAGGACTTGTCCTCGTCCTTCTTGCCGATCGTGTGCAGGCCGAACGCGCCGCCGTGGGCCATGCTGTCGGCCCCGGCGTTGGTGGTCATGATCAGGATCACGTTCTTGAAGTCGACCTTGCGGCCGAAGCTGTCGGTGAGGTGGCCTTCTTCCATGATCTGCAACAGCATGTTGTAGACCTCGGGGTGGGCCTTCTCGATTTCGTCGAGCAGCACGACGGAGTACGGCCGGCGGCGGATTTTCTCCGTGAGCTGGCCCCCTTCTTCGTAGCCGACGTAACCGGGCGGGGCGCCGATCAGCCGGCTGACGTTGTGCTTCTCCTGGTACTCGCTCATGTCGATCTGCACCAGGGCGTCCTGCTCGCCGAACATGAACTCGGCCAGCGTCTTCGCCAGCAGCGTTTTCCCGACGCCGGTCGGCCCGGCGAACAGGAACACGCCCATCGGCCGTTTGGGGTCTTTCAACCCGCTGCGGCTGCGGCGGACGGCTTTCGAGACCTGCGTGATCGCCTCCTGCTGCGAGACGACCTTCTTGTGCAGCTCCTGCTCCATGTTCAGCAGGCGGACGGTGTCTTCGCTGGAAAGCCGCGTGAGGGGGATGCCGGTCATCTTGGCGACGACTTCGGAAATCACCTCGGCGTCGACCAGCCCGTCGGTCTGCTTGGATTTCTCCCGCCATTGCCGGGTGAGGTCTTCCTTCTTTTTGCGGACCTTGTCGGCCTGGTCGCGGAGCCCGGCGGCTTTTTCGAAATCCTGGTTGGCGACGGCTTCTTCCTTGGCGTGGTTGAGCCGCTCGATTTCGTCTTCCAGCTCTTTCAAATCCGGCGGGCGGACCATCGACTTCAGGCGGATGCGTGCCCCGGATTCGTCGATGACGTCGATCGCCTTGTCCGGCAGGCAGCGGCCGGTGATGTAGCGGCTGGAAAGCTCCACCGCCTTGTGCAGCGCGTCGTCGGTGATCTGCACCTTGTGGTGCTGCTCATAGCGGTCGCGGAGGCCCTTGAGGATTTCGACCGTCTGCGCCTGCGACGGGGGATCGACGATCACCTGCTGGAAGCGGCGCTCCAGGGCGTGGTCCTTCTCGATGTACTTGCGGTATTCGTCGAGGGTCGTCGCCCCGATGCACTGCAATTCGCCGCGGGAGAGCGCGGGCTTCAGCACGTTGGAAGCGTCGATCGCCCCTTCCGCACCGCCGGCCCCGACGAGCGTGTGCAATTCGTCGATGAACAGGATCGTGTTCTTCGCCCGGCGGACTTCGTTCATCACGGCTTTGATCCGCTCTTCGAACTGGCCGCGGTACTTCGTGCCGGCGACCATCATCGCCAGATCGAGCACGACGATGCGGCGGTCGCGGAGCAGGTCGGGCACGCTGCCGTCGACGACCATCTGGGCGAACCCTTCCACGATGGCCGTCTTGCCGACGCCAGCTTCACCCAGCAGCACCGGGTTGTTCTTCTGCCGGCGGCAGAGGATCTGAATGACGCGCTCGATCTCGCGTTCGCGGCCGATGACCGGGTCGAGTTTCCCCTGCCGGGCAAGCTCGGTCAGGTCGCGGCCGAAGCTGTCCAGCGCGGGGGTCTTGCTCTTGCTGCCCTTGGACGAACCGCTCGACGCGCGATCGCCAACTTCGCTCCCTTCCAGCCCGTGGCCGAGCAGGTTCAGCACTTCGTCGCGAACGTCTTCGAGCTTCAGGCCGAGGTTCATCAACACCTGGGCGGCGACCCCTTCCTGCTCGCGCAGCAGCCCCAGCAGCAGGTGCTCGGTGCCGACGTAGTTGTGGTTGAGGTTCTTGGCCTCTTCCATCGCGTATTCGATCACCTTTTTGGCCCGCGGCGTCTGCGGCAGCTTGCCCATGGTGACCATGTCCGGTCCGGACTGCACGATCTTCTCGACTTCCATGCGGATTTTGCGGAGATCGACTTCCAGGTTCTTCAAGACGTTGGCCGCCACGCCGGAGCCTTCCTTGACCAGCCCCAGCAGGATGTGCTCGGTGCCGATGTATTCGTGGTTGAAGCGCTGGGCCTCCTGATTGGCCAGTTGCATCACCTTACGGGCCCGGTCGGTGAATCGTTCGTACATGAATAGTCTCCTGTTGGCTGACCGCGCCGTGTGGCGGAATCGAAACAGACGCTCCGTCGTCGGCCGCTCTCTCGGATTGTAACGTTTGTGTTCGTTTGGCGGGCGCCCATTCGCGCAGCGAAAGGCGACATTCTTTCGGCAAAACCCTACGCCACGTTCACCAGCCCGCGGCACGTTTTGCGGCGTCTTCGGCCCCGCCGACCCGCGAACGAATCTGTCGGGACGATTGAATCAACCTCATTGCGTGCGGAAAATACGTAGGTCAGGCTTTCCAGCCTGACCGGAGCGTCGAAGTGGCTCGAATGGGTTCCGGGATTTTCCGGACATTCCGGTCAGGCTGGAAAGCCTGACCTACGAGCGTCATCGACCGGAATTCTAGTAGTGCCCGCAAACCCAGACAAGACAGCCCCGCCGGCGATGGCGCTTGTCGAGTCAAAGGTCTGAGGGTAGGAACGTCGGGGGCGGCATATTCCGTCGGCAACGGGCCTTCGACCGACATTCAGACCTTCCGACTTTTCCAACGGCACATCCATGAAACGGCCCCTCACCGAAGCGGCAAGCCGCGCGCTCGACAACGCCGCCAGGTTGGCGCAGCTCGCCGGTGGGGACGCCGTCGAGCCGATCCATCTGCTGTGGGCGCTCGTGCTGGACGAATCGCAGGCGGCCGAGCGGATGGCCCGGCACGGGGTGACGCGGGAGGCGATTCGCGACGACCTTCCCGAGGAAGCGCGTGGAAGCGAAGAACTCCCCGCCGCCGATGTCGCCCCCCCCGAACACGGCCCCGGCCTGGAACGCGTGCTGAGGGAAGCCGGCGTCTGCGTGCGGCGGAGCGTGTCGATGACGGAAGTGGGGAGCGAGCAGCTTCTGTGGGGTCTGGCAACCGTCCCGTCACCGGCCGCCGCGTTGCTGAAGCAGCACGGAATCGAGCCGGAGACGATTCCAACCGACGGCGACGGCACCGTCGTCGGCGAACCGCTGCCGGTCGATTTTGAGTTTTCACCGTTTAGCCGCGACTCGGAGTTCGTAGGTCAGCCTTTCCAGGCTGACCGGGCGTCGCCTGCGCGCCCGGAATCGATTGGACGTTCCGGTCAGGCTGGAAAGCCTGACGTACTTCGCATCCTCGACGCCGCCGCGAACCGCGCCCGCGAGGGCCTGCGGGTCGTCGAGGATTTCGTGCGGTTCGAGCTGGACGACGCGCACCTCACGCGGGAACTCAAGGAATGCCGCCACGAACTCGCCGCCGCGCTGACGGAAGCCGGCTGCGGCGACTGGCTCCCCGCCCGCGACACGCCGGGGGACGTCGGCACGCGGCTTTCGACGCCGGCGGAGTCCGTTCGGACGTCGCCGTTCGACGTCGCGCAGGCCAACTTCAAGCGCCTGCAGGAAGCCCTGCGGTCGCTGGAAGAATACGGCAAATGCGTCTCCCCGCAGTTCGGCGCCCGCTGCGAAGCCGTCCGCTACCGGCTCTACACGCTGGAAAAGGCGGTGCTGGGAACGGCGGCGAATCGCGAACGGCTTGCCGACTGCAGGCTGTACTGGCTGCTGACCCGCGACGATCTCAGGCGGAAGGCGGAAGGCGGAAGGCGGAAAGCGGAGCCGTGGCGGATGCTGCCAGCATCCGCGAAGTCCGCGGACGCTGGCAGCGTCCGCCACGGAGACTCGCCAGTCATTCACAATCTCTTGTCTGAAAGCGCTGACAACTGGCTCGACCAGCAGGTGCAAGACGCCCTGCGCTCCGGCGTCGACATCGTCCAGATCCGCGAAAAGGAACTTCCCGACGCCGAGTTGCTCGACTGGACACGCACGGTCCGCCGCTGGACGCGCGAAACGGGGACGCTGCTGATCATGAACGACCGGCCCGACCTCGCTGTCCTGTGCGAAGCCGACGGCGTGCACGTGGGGCAGGACGAACTGTCCGTGGCCGACGTCCGCCGCATCGTCGGCCCGCGGATGCTCGTCGGCGTCTCCACGCACAACATCGAGCAGGCCCGTCGCGCGGTCCTCGACGGGGCGGATTACCTCGGCGTCGGGCCGGTGTTTCCCTCCGGAACCAAGTCGTTCGAGTCGCTCGCCGGCCTCGACTACGTGCGGCTGGTCGCCGCGGAGATTTCGCTGCCGTGGTTTGCCATCGGCGGCATCGACGAATCGAACGTCGCCGCCGTCGTCGAAGCCGGCGCGACGCGGATCGCCGTCAGCGGGGCGCTGTCGAATGCCGATTCACCGGAGCCGGCGGCCGGGCGACTGCGGCGGACGCTGTGTGGTCAAGCGGCTCCGACATCAGCCGGTGAACGATAGGGACAGGCCGAACAGACGCTCGGCGTTGGCGGTTGTCATCGCGGCCATCTCTTCCGGCGGCAGGCCGTGGATTTCCGCCAGGCAGGCCGCGATGTGCACGACGTTGGCCGGTTCGTTGCGTTTCAGTTTGCCGCGGAGGGGGACCGGCGTGAGGTACGGGGCATCGGTTTCCACCAGCAGCCTCTCGCGGGGAATCTCCGCCGCCGTCCGCCGCAGGTCGTCGTTCTTCTTGTAGGTCAGCATGCCGGCGAAGGAGACGTGCAGCCCCAGTTCCAGACAGGCGGCGGCGGTCTGCGAATCGCCGCTGAAGGAGTGCATCACGCCGCGAAGCGACCCGGCCCTGGATGGATGCGCCGGGTCGCCCGCATCCAGCGACCCGGACGCCGGCAGCGTCCGGGTCGCTGCCCGTCGCAGCTCGGCGACGACGTCGGCTTCGGCATCGCGGCAATGGACGACGAACGGCTTGTCGAGTTTGCGCGACAGTTCCAGATGCCGGCGGAAGTATTCGACCTGCAGGTCGATCGGCGCGAAGTCCCAGTAGCGGTCGAGGCCGGTCTCGCCGACGGCGACGACGCACGGCTCGGCGGCCAGCGCGACGATCGCGTCCCAGTCGCCCGGTTTCGCTTCGGAGGCGTAGTTCGGCTGAATGCCGACGGCCGCGAAGACCGTTCCTGGAAACTGCGTCGCGATCTCGACGGCCCGCCGGCTGCTCTCGGCGGTGGTGCCGATGGTGACGATCCGCGACACGCCGGCGTCGACGGCCCGCTGCACGACGTCCGCGAGATCGCCGGCGAAGGCGTCTTCGTCGAGATGGGCATGGGTGTCGAACAGCGTGTGCGTCATATTTGACTCAGAAGTTTCGCAGCGCGCTTGCTGTCGGGAGCATGGTCTTTAGAGACAGAAAGATTAGTGACAGAAAAATGAAAGAGTTGGCTGATTTTTCTGTCACCAATCTTTCTGTCTGCCAACTCCGCAAAGCCTTTGAGCGGCGGCTACACGGTGGATTGCTTCGTCGCATCCGCCAGTTCGCGGAGCTCTCCGGCGATCGACCGCTGCTCGCCTTCGACGCGGCCGAGCAACTCCGACGCTTCGGGGTCGTCGATCAGCCGGCGCGTCCCGGTGATCTCGGCGAGAAGTTCGTCGGCGTTGCGGGCGATTTCACCGAGCAGGTAGTCGAGCGAGACGTAGTTGAGGTCGGTGTAGTCGACCGGGTAGATGCCGAAATCGATCGGCCAGTTGCGCTTCGCCATGAAGTCAGCGATCGCGGCGGCGGCCTGCGACTGCCGGTCGGCCAGGGCGTCGACTTCGCTCCGCAGTTTCTGCTCGCCGTTGTGCATCCACGGCCAGGCTTCGGCGGTGTACTGCAGCAGGCTGCGGCCGAGGCTTTTCAGCAGGGCGTTGAGGAGTTCGTTGTGACGGCGGTCGTTCATGGACGGTGCGATGGCAGGATATTTCCGAAGCGAAAACGGGGACAGGTCCATTTTTCGGATTGACGTTTTTCTGGCGAAAGGCGCCGGACGCCGAAAAATGGACCAGTCCCCTTTTGCGGTTACCTCATTATCGATGCCTGCAGCAGCGTGCCAGCCACCTTCTGGGCCGTCTGCGTGAGCCCTTCCATGAGCGGGGGGGCGACGCCGAACAGCAGCACCGGGGCGGCGAGCATCATCGCGTACCAGGACGCCTCGGAAAAGGTGGGAACAAAAGCCGGCCGCGCCGTCTCCGGCCGCGAGTCGAGGAACATCGCCTTGAGCACCCGCACGTAGTAGAACAGGCTGAAGACGGTGTTGATCGCCGCCACGATCAGCACGGCCCACATCGCCCAGTGGATGTTCCCCGACTGAAACAGCGACGAAAAGATGATCCACTTCGCGAAGAACCCCCCCAGCGGCGGCATGCCGATCAGGCTGAACATGCAGATCAGCATGCAGACGCAGAGCGCCGGGCACTGGGTCGCGAGGCCGGCGTAGTCGTCGATCTCTTCGCTGAAGATGCGGTTGCGGATGATCGCCACGATCGCGAACGCGCCCAGGTTCATGAACAGGTACACCGCCAGATAATACAGCAGCCCTTCGAGACACCGCTGCTGCTCGTACTGCACGTTCATCTTTGCCGGGGCCTCGCCGTTGATCAGCACCAGCAGCGCGGCGACGGCCATCAGCATGTAGCCGGCGTGCGCGATCGTGGAATACGCCAGCAGCCGCTTGACGTTCGTCTGCGCGTAGGCCGTCAGGTTGCCGAACGTGGCCGTCACCGCCGCGACGACCCCCAGGCCGACGCCGAACGCCAGCCCGATCTCCCGCAGCGCGCCGCTGTTGTCACCCAGAATCGCCAAGCAGACCCGCACCAGCAGGGCGAACGCCGCGGCTTTCGACGCGACCGACAGGAAGCCCGCGACTTCCGCCGACGCCCCTTCGAACGCATCGGGGCACCAGAAATGAAACGGCACCACGGAGAGTTTGAACGCCAGCCCCACGAAGACCATCATCAGCCCCAGCACGATCGTGCGGGCGGTGGGGTCGGACATGCCGACCTGCACGACTTCCCCGGCCGACTTCTCCGCGAAGATCAGGTGCAGCCGGGCGGCCATTTCCGAGAGGTCGGCCGTTCCCAGAATCCCGGCCAGCAGGCTGGTGCCGTAGAGCATCACGCCGGCGGCCCCCGCCCCGTAGACGACGTATTTCAGCGAGGCTTCGCTGCTGAGCCGCCGTCCCTTCAGGAACCCGACCAGCGCGTAGCTGGGGACGCTGGTCATTTCGATTCCCAGGAACAGGATCAGCAGGTTGTTGGCCGAGGCCATGAGCATCATGCCGATCGTGGAGCCGATCACGAGCGTGTAGAAGTCGGGCCCGTCTTCGAGGTCGGGGATGCCGCTGATGACCGTCAGCGCCATGACGAGAATCAGAAACAGCAGCAGGAACACGCGGAAGAACGCGGTGAACTGGTCATAGATCAGCAGGCCGGTGAAGAATTCCCCCGCCTTGCCGGCTTCTCCCGTGAGGCCGGCGAGTTCGAACTTCCACTGCAGAATCGAATGCAGAGCGGATTGGAACCAGCCGCTCGGTTCCGGGGCCCCCTCCTTCTGGAAGTACATGAACTGCAGAAACGCGAACCCGAACGCAACCAGCGACCCGACCAGTGCGATCCAGTACGGGCGGAGGAAACGGTCCAGCGAGAACAGCCGCGCCAGCAATAGCGCGACGATCGTCCCGCACAGCACCAGCTCCGGGCTGAAGCGGGTCAGCGAGGTGTTGACGGTGTCGTCGATGACGCCGTCGAGTAGGTCCGAAAAGTTCATGGTCGAACGTCTTTTTGACCGGCTAAGCCGCAAGCGGCGACGGATACGTTTTTACTATTTCGCCGCGGCGACTTTCGTGGCGGTCTGAATCGCCGCCTGGTAGCCGGCGTCGAGGTTGACGACGAGCTGGTCGATCGTTTCACGCATCATCACGAACATCGATTCGGGGTAGACGCCGAGAATGACCGCGAACACCAACAGCGTGACGCCGATGGAGGCTTCGCGGAGGTTCATCGGCGTGATGTCCTCGGCGTGCGGGCCTTTGTATTCCGGGCCGAGATACACCCGCTGGATCGCCCACAGAATGTAACCGGCCGTGAGAATCACCCCCGCTGCCGCAATGATCGCCAGCAGCCGGCTGTAATTCCACGCCGAGAGCACGGTGAACACTTCGCCGATAAACCCGCACAGCCCCGGCAGCCCGAGGCCGGCGAAGAAGATGCCGACGGCGAGGCCGCTGTAAAGGGGCATCAGCCCGAACAGTCCGCCGAACTGGTTCAGGTCGCGGTGGTGCACGCGGTCGTAGATCACGCCGACCATGAAGAACATGCCGGCCGACGAGATGCCGTGGGCCAGCATCTGGAACATCGCCCCGTTGATGCCCATCTTCCAGTAGTCGGCCCCGACGACGGCGCCGCTTTCACCGATCTTCCAGACGGCGATGCCGACGAGCACGTACCCCATGTGACTGACCGAGCTGTACGCGACGAGCCGTTTGAAGTCCGTCTGGGCCATCGCCGCGAACGCGCCGTAGATGATGCTGACGGCCCCGATCGCCACCAACGTCCAGGCAGCCGCCTGCGCGCCGTAGGGGCAGAGGGGGAAGCCGATCCGCAGGATGCCGTAGCCTCCCATCTTCAGCAGGATGCCCGCCAGGATCATCGAGATCGGCGTCGGGGCTTCGACGTGGGCGTCGGGAAGCCAGGTGTGGAACGGGAACGTGGGGACCTTGATCGCGAACCCGATGAACAGCAGGATGAACGCCGTCACCTGCATCGTCTGGTCGAACCCGCCGCGCTTCGCGATCGCGGCGAGTTGGATCAGGTCAAAGATCGGCTTGCCCCCCTGCGTGTACTCGGCGCTGCCGAAGTAGAACATCAGCATGGCGATCAGCATCAGGATGCTGCCGGCCAGCGTGTAGAGGAAGAACTTGATGGCGGCGTATTCCTTCCGCGGGCCGCCCCAGATGCCGATCAGGAAGTACATCGGCAGCAGCATCACTTCCCAGAACACGTAGAACAGGAAGAAGTCGAGCGCGAGGAACACGCCGAGCATCCCCGTTTCCAGCAGCAGAAACAGCACCAGGTAGCCTTTGACGTGCTTCGTGATGTTCCACGAGGCGAGCATTGCCAGCAGGCAGATGAAGCTGGTCAGCAGGGTCAGCGGCAGGCTGATGCCGTCGACCCCGAGCTGGTAGTTGATGTTCCAGCCTTCGATCCACGTCTTGTTGACGGCCAGTTGCATGCCGCTTTTGCCGTAGTCCCAGCCGGTGTATTCGAACTGCATCGCGATCTGCAGCGTGAGCACGAAGGTCAGCGCGGTGACGATGACCGAGAAGATCTTCATCGGCTCTTCGGCCTTGTTGTCGAAGAACGCCAGCAGCCCCAGCGCCCCGAAGGTGGGGAGGAAGATCGTGAGCGTCAGCAGTGCGGAAGGGTCCATGATCGTCGGAGGTTTCCGAAAGCAGTCGGTGGATTGTCAGTCGCTTCGCTTTAACGTCGATGTCGTGCGAAATGAATTTCGCACTACGTTCCCTCACCCCTGCGGGAAAAACGCAAACAACAGCACAAACAACGTCAGAACGCCCAGCGCGATGAACATCACGTATTGCCGCAGCTTGCCGGTCTGCACGCCTCGGAGCGTGCGGCCGACGGAAAACGTCACGTTGCCGACGAGGTTCACCAGACCGTCGACGACCCCTTCGTCGAACTTGCGGTCCCAGCGGGAGACGTCGACCGCGGTGCGGCAGGATTGGTGCAGGAAGCCGTCGAAGACCGCCCGGTCGATCCACGCGCACCACGACGCCACGATGTGCACCGGGCGGACGAACATCGCATCGTACAGCGTGTCGAACTGCCACTTTTCCACGAGAAAGCCGTGCACCGCCGAGAACTGCCGCTTGATCTCCGCGGGGTTCACCATGCCCATCCCGTACAGCAGGTAGGCGACGAGCGTGCCGGCGAACGCGACCAGCAACGCGGCGGCCCCGGCCGTGCCGTGCACGAGATGCACGTCGGCGTGGCTGGGCAGCGCGATCGCCGCCGTCCCGGACGCAACCGCCGCGGTCGTTCCTTCCGCCAGCCCGGCCGGTTCGCTTTCCAGCAGCCAGCGGAACAGCGGGCCGCTCTCGCCGCCGACCGCGCAAATCGCCGCGAACACCGCCAGCACGATCAGCGGACCAGTCATCACCCACGGGCTTTCGTGCACGTGGTTGTGCAGCTCATCATCCCGCGGCTCGCCGGCGAACGTGAGAAACCACAGCCGGAACATATAGAACGCCGTAATCCCCGCCGTCACCAGCGGCACCCAGAACAGCAGGAAATGCACGCCGTTCTTGCCGGTGTACGCCAGGGCCGTCGCGACGATGGCGTCCTTTGAGTGGAATCCCGAGAACGCGATCGGCGTGCCGGGAATCGCGAGCCCGCAGATGGCGATCACGCCGACGAGCATCGTGAACGCGGTGATCGGCATCTTCCGCCACAGGCCCCCCATGCGGGTCATTTCCTGCTCGTGGTGGCAGCCGACGATCACACTGCCGGAGCAGAGGAACATCAGCGACTTGAAGAACGCATGCGTGATGAGGTGGAACAGCCCCGCCGCCCAACCCGCCACGCCGATGGCCAGCATCATGTACCCAAGCTGGCTGATCGTCGAGTACGCCAGCACCCGCTTGATGTCGGTCGCGACGACGGCGATCGTCGCCGCCAGAAACAGCGTGATGCAGCCCACGTAGGCGATGACCAGCAGCACTTCCGGCGTGAAGACCGGAAAGAACCGCCCCGCCAGATACACCCCCGCCGCGACCATCGTCGCCGAGTGCACCAGCGCGGAGACGGGCGTCGGCCCTTCCATCGCGTCCGGCAGCCACGTCTGCAGCGGGAACTGCGCGCTCTTGCCGATGCAGCCGGCGAAAATGCCCAGCCCCGCGACGATCAGCAGCCAGTAGGGGATCGTCTTTGCCGGCGGCTCTTCCGCCTTCGGCTGTGGCGCATCCGCGTCGGAACCGAATTCGGGAAGGTGCTCGATCGTGCCGGCGCTCAGCTTGACAAGGCGGTCGCCGTCGGCCGTTTCGACGACGTTCAGCTTGCCGTCGGTGCCGCGGACCATCTCGAACAGCCCGGGCCGCGGCGTGCCCGATTCGTCTCCCACCTGCTGCCAGTCGCCGAAGCTGAACGTGCCGCAACTCGTCCAGAGCACCATCAGGCCGATGATAAAGCCGAAGTCCCCCACGCGGTTCACGATGAACGCCTTGTTGGCGGCGGTGCTGGCCGATTTGCGTTCGACGTAGAAGCCGATCAGCAGGTAGCTGCAGATGCCGACCAGCTCCCAGAAGATGAACACCTGAAAAATGTTCCCCGCCAGCACCAGCCCCAGCATCGAGAAGCTGAACAGCGACATGTAGGAGAAGAAAATGTGGAACCGCCCCGGCCGGTGCAGGTGCTTGCCGTTGGCCAGGTGCACCTGGTGGTCGGCGTGGTCATCGGTGAGCTCGTCGCTCATGTAGCCGATCGCGAACACGTGGATGCACGTGGCGATCAGCGTGACCATCATGAACATCACGAGCGTCAGCGTGTCGATGTAATAGTCGACCGACACCTTCAGCTCGCCGAAATGGGCCAGCACGTAGATCGTGCCCGAGAACGGCTTCGGCTGGAAGACATGGTCGCCACCGTGCTCCTCCCCCGCTTGCGGTTTCGCACTCGCTTCCCCATGCGCCTTCGCCGCCGCCTCCGCGTCGTGGGTGTAATTGCGATGCGTCACGAACGCCGTGACGCTGCACAGGAACCCCGCAAAAATGCAGCCGACGGCCAGATACGCCGCCGCCTTGCTGCGGCGGTTCTCCTGCCAGTAGCCGGCGAGGACTTCAATCAGAAACCCGGCCAGCGGCGCCAGCCACGCAATCATCAGCAGATTGCGGAGCGCTTCGCCGGTGGCCTGATGCGTTTCGGGTGTCATAAGTTCGTTTTTGTCAACCGCTAATCTTCGCTAATCGACGCTAATAAGAATCCACTCGTTTGGTCAGCGAATCGGCTCAGAACAGCAGTCCACCTCTGCTTTGTTTCCGTCGTGATGGTTCAACTGATTCAATCAATTCCCGAAAAACCGTGCTCGGTCATTGCCGTTCGACCCTCATTTCCTGAAATTCATAAGCGTCAATCAGCGGTTCCGCCTTATCCCTTCAGTTCATCCCCCCGATCGACGTTCGTTTTTCTCAATCGCTAATCTTCGCTAATCGACGCCAATAAGAATCCATTCGTTTCGTCAGCGAATCGGTGCAGATCAGCAGTCCGCCCTCTTTCGTTTCCGTCGTGATGGTTCAACTCGATTCAATCCCCGAATACCCTTGCTCGCGATTTGCCGCTCGACGCTCAATTCCTGGGTTCCATTAGCGTCAATCAGCGTCAATCAGCGGTTCCGTCTTATCCCTTAAGTTCATCCGCCCGATCGACGTCGATCGTCAGGTGGTTGTTGTAGAAGTTCAGCGCGATCGCCAGGGCGACGGCGGCTTCGGCGGCGGCGAGGACGATCACGAACAGCGAGATCACCTGCCCGTCCAGCCCCAGCGGGCCGTAGTACGAAAACGCGACGAAGTTCACGTTCGCCCCGTTCAACACGAGCTCGACCCCCATCAGCACGCCGATGGCGTTCCGCTTCGTCGCCATGCAGACGACGCCGGACACGAACAGCACCGCGCCGACCATCAGGTAGTGGTGAAGTCCGATGCTTTCCATGGTGACTGTTGAATTAAGTGAATTCGCGGCCGCTAGACAGAAAGATTGGTGACAGAAAAATCCATCAGGATTCCGTCCTTCCTTTCATTTTTCTGTCACCAATTTTTCTGTCTATTCGGTATTCGTCACATCGACTCGTCGTTTCGCACGCGCGAGATACGCGGCGCCGATCAGCACGACCAGCAGGTGGATCGAGATGATTTCGAAGGGAAGCAGATAACCGGTGCTGAGTTTGCCCTTCCCCTTTTCCTTGCCGAGGTCTTTGTCGGTTCGGGGACCGATGAGGGCCATGCCGATCGGCCGGGTCGTGTTGCCTTCGGAGTCGCGGTTGTAGCCGCTGCCGGCTTTGCCGGCGACGAACTTCGGGTCGGTTTTCCTGGCGAGTTCCGGCCAGCTCACCGCCGCGACCGTGGAGAACAGCATCGCCAGAAACAGCGACCCGATGCCGGCCCCGAGGAAGCCTTCCGCGGGTGTGGTCTGGATCTTCATGAACCGGCCGCTGGCGGTGAGCATCACGCCGAACACCAGCAGCACGACGGTGCCGCCCACGTAGATCAGCAACTGCGTCGCCGCCACGAAGTCGGCCCGCAAGAGGAAAAACAGCCCGGCGACGGAACCGAGCGAGACCATCAGCCAGAACGCCATCCGCACCACGTTCTGGCTGACGACGACCGCGATCGCCCCCAGACAGGTCGCCAGCGCGAAAACCAGAAACAGGATTTCGGCCCCGTTCATCGCCGATCCTCCCGCTCATTCGCAGCCACCGCAACCGCCGTCGCTCGCGGTTTCGCACGAACGACCTCCCGCTGCGGCATCCGCGCCGCCGGCGACTTCGAGCCGGGCATCACCGTCGGACGCCCCAGAAACGTATTCAGCGTCAGCGGCCAGAGCACCGCTCCCAGAAACAGGAAGCAACTGATCGGCACCAAATACTTCAGGCAGGTCATCATCACCTGGTCGATCCGCAGCCGCGGCAGCGTCCACCGCACCCAGATCTGCACGCAGACCAGCAGCGAGCCTTTGGTCACGATGACGACCATCCCCACGATGTTGGCGATGTAGCTGACGACCGAAAAGCTCTCCGCCCCTTCCGCCCGCATTCTCGTCAGCAGCGAATCGAGCGGGGCGATGCCGGTGTGGAACCCCCCCAGAAACAGATACGCCCCCACCGCGCTCACCAGAAACATGCTGGCATACTCGGCGAGGAAGAAAAACGACCACCGCATGCCGCTGTATTCGGTGTGGAACCCGCCGACCAGCTCGCTTTCGGCCTCGGCGAGATCGAACGGCGCCCGCTTGCAGCTCGCCGTCGCGACCGTGAAGAACACGAAGAACGCCAGGAAACAGAACGGGTCGTGGAAGATCAGCCAGCTCAGGAACCACCCCGACTGGTACTGCCCGATTTCCTGCAGGTTCAGCGACCCCACGACGACCACCGGCACCAGCGCGCTGATCGCCAGCGGGATTTCGTAACTCACCATCTGGGCCGCTTCCCGCATCCCGCCGTACAGCGACCACTTCGAGCCGGACGAATACCCAGCCAGAATGATGCCGAACACCTCGATCGACAGAACCGCGAACAGCGCGAACAGCCCTACGTCGGCGGCGACCGCGACCCAGCCGTTGCTGAACGGCAGAAACATGAACGCCGCGAACGACGCCGCGCAGACGATGTACGGCGCCATGCGGAACAGCATGCCGTCGGCGGCTTTGGGAACGAGGTCTTCCTTCTGGATCAGCTTCACCCCGTCCGCCAGGCCTTGCAGCCAGCCGAACCGCCCGCCGACCCGCGTGGGACCCAGCCGGTCCTGAATGCGGCCGGAAATCTTGCGTTCGGCCCAGATGAACACCAGCGGCACAACGGCGAAGAAGTTGATCAGCAGGAAGGCATGCACGAACGCCGCGATGAACAGCGCAACGCCCGGATTCCAGCCCTGGTCTTCCAGAAAGCCTGAAATGGTTGCGTCGGCAAGTAGACCGCCCATACCGGTCGAACCCGTTCCTCTGTCGCGTTCGTAGTGACCGGCTTCAGCCGGTCGGTTCGTCGTGACCGGCTTCAGCCGGTCGACTGGGAAGCGGGCGGCCGGCAACCGGCTGAAGCCGGTCACTACGAACGTATTGCGGCACCCCTTCCGTAAGAGAGCGTGAGTTATCCCAAAGTCGGAAAGGGGATGCAAGCGACCGCGCGGGCATTTCGAGCGGTTTGCCGGGAGTTTGGGAGATTCCCAATTTCAGGAAGAGGATTCCGGCTGGCGGGAGTGAAATGGCGACGTTCAGCCGCGAATTGAAGCCTGCGGCTGGGGGTCATTTCGCATCCGGAAACGCCGACTTCGCGTCCGTTCCCCACGCCTCGACCCACCACTCGATCGTCGCCAGATCCCGGACGGTCTTCTTCCCCTTCGCGTCTTTGCGAATGAAGACCATCTTCATCCTGGTCGACGCCATTCCCAGCGGCACGTCTTTGTGCAGCCAGAGTTCGTAGTCGGTCTTCCAGGTGAAGACGAGCGGGACCGTACTGGGGTGATAGACAGCCTCGTAGGTTCCCGACCGGCCGGTTTTGAGGCGAAGCTGCCCCTGCTGGTAGTCGACCGTGCGGGGGTTGCGGGTCGCTTTTGTCGTCTTCAATACGCCCGGTAAGAACACGAGGTTCGTTCCCGAGATGTTGGTCGTTTCGCGGTTCCGTTGCGTCGTTTCAAGGGGCGAGGGCGGTTTTCCCTCTTCGCCGCTCCAGCCACGGATGAACTCCGGCAGCGGTTGGGACGACTCGCGGAGCGACTTTTCGGTGAACAGGAATTTGAGGACGGACTTCCGGATCGTTTTCTTTCCGTCGTCGCCGTCGGCGGGAACGGCCTCGGTCCACTCGACCCAGCGGCACCGTTTGCCCTTCTCGACGACCGTACCCACGAATCGAATCGTGGTGTGAAACGTGTGCTCCGTGCCATCCGGCCCCTTGGACTGCACGTAATACCGCGCCCACGCGCCGTCTTTCGGCAACTCGTCGGCGGCCTGGGCGACGGAAGCGAAAACAATCGCGGTTCCGCAGAGGAGAAATTGAGACGTGTGACGGGACATCGGAGTGCCTCCCGAAACAGGACGCCCGCGAGCCGATGGTTTGTTTCGGATTCTACCCGAATTCGTGGACAATCGCGATTTTTTCCAGAGCCGCGTAGCCGTGAGGAAGTATTGACGCGTCGCCGGTGTTCCATTGCCTGGAATCACGTGGCGCTGCCGCGCTGCCTCACCGCACCGCCGCCCGCATCCGCACCAGTTGCTTGCGGAACCGGCCGATCCGTTCCGCGTGCGCCGGCTTCGTCGCGAGATTGACGCTCTCGTGCCGATCGACCTCCAGGTCGTAGAGTTCCTCGTACAGCGGCTTCGAGTCGATGTATTGAATGTACTTCCAGCGCTGCGTGCGGATGCCTTCGCTCCGCGGGATGGTCATCCCCTTCCACGGCGGCTGGAAGTGGTGCTCGTAGTAATACTCCTTCCGCCAGTCGGACGGCGTCGCGCCGCGAACCAGCGGCACCAGGCTGCGGCCCTGCATGGCCTTCGGCGGCCGCACCCCCGCCAAGTCCAGAATCGTCGGGGCGATGTCGATGCTCAGCGCGAAGTCCCTCGTTCGCGTGCCGTGTCGCGATTTGGGCAGCCGGGGGTCGCACACGATCAGCGGAATGCGAATCGAGACCTCGTGCGGATACCACTTGCCGGCGAATCCGTATTCCCCCAGATACTGCCCGTGGTCCGACGAGAAGATGACCACCGTGTCGTCGGCGAACCCCGCGGTCTTCAGCTTCTGCAGAATCCGTCCCACGGCGGCGTCGACCCCGCTGATCAGGCGATAGTAGCCCTTCAGCGATTCCTGCGCGCGGCGGGGGCCCCAGTAGCGCACGGCCCACCGCGAGCGGTTTTCGGAGTTCTTCAGGAAGTCTGGCAGCCGGTCGAAATACTCCGACGTCGCCGTCGGCGGGGGCGGAATCGTGATCGTCTTGTAGAGGCCGGCGATCCGCGGCGACGGATCGAACGGAAACTGCTCCGACTTCACGCTCGGGCTGTCCTGCACGTGCGGCGCCTTGAAGCTGATCGACAGATGAAACGGCTGCCCGGCCCGGCAACCGTCGAGAAACTCCACCGCCTGGTCGGCCATCACGCTGGTCAGATGCCGCGGCTTGCCGTCGACCTTCACCAGAAACCGCCCCTGCCCGCCGAACCCGCGGTTGAAATCGAACACGTCTTTGCCGGGTGGCTTGCCGACGCCGTACTTGCCGATGAACCCGGTGCGGTAGCCGGCGCGTTTCAGCAGCGCGGGATAAGTTCGCGCGAGTTGTTCGGGCGAGAGGTCTTTGCCGAAGTACCACATGCCGTGCCGGGCGGCGTACTGCCCCGTCAGAATGCAGGCCCGGTTCGGCGCGCAGATCGACGTGGTGACAAACGCCCGGTCAAAGTTCACCGCCCGCCGCGACAGCCGGTCGAGATGCGGCGTGTGAATGATGCGGTTCCCGTTGCAGCCGAGCGTGTCGTAACGCTGGTCGTCGGTGAGGAGGAAGAGGATGTTGGGCCGCTTGGGCGCCGATGGCGCGGCGGTACTGCACAGCGGCGAGAGCAGGAGGGCGAACAGTGTGAGGAGAGTGTGTGATTTCATCGTGCGGTGTCCGCAGGAGGAAGGTCGGAAACCGCCGGCCGCGGCGCGACCGGGTCATCAGCGACGATACGGCAGTGAGGGGAAGGAATCCAGCGTCTCTGGAGTGCGTCGGCCCGACACCGCTTTGGCTTTTTCGGAGTGCGGGGATTCTTCACCGCTTTGGATCGAACGCTTGCGGCAACGCCGCAAGCCGGGGTTCCCCTGGTCGGCCTTCAGCCGACTCCCTGTCTGCCACCAGCTTTAGCTGGTGGTTGCCGGGTGAACTGCAACCAGGGAAGCCGGGCTTCAGCCGGCTTCTCGTCCCGGTTTCAACCCTTGCCGCCCCAGTCTGATGTCTGAAGACCAATCGAGAAGCCCGGCTGAAGCCGGCTCCCGGAATGCCGCGCCCATCAATCCCACCGGCTGAAGCCGGTGGCAAACGCAGGTCGGCTGAAGGCCGACGGAAAGATCCACTCCAGAGTCGCCTTTCGCTCCGCGAAAGGGCGCCGATTGCGGCCCTCGGGAACGGGACTGCGAACCGCGCCCTTTCGCGGAGCGAAAGACGACATTGGGCGGGTCGCGATGGTGGCGGACTGTCGGCAGTTCCGTAGGGTGCGTCAGAGCGAAGCGGCGACGCACCGCGATGCGCGACGCAACGTGAAACGCTTCAACAGGGATTGTCGGAATCCCGCGATGACGTCAACCGATCGTGAACGTCATCCGGCGATAGCGGTGCGTCGGCGCAAAGCCTTGACGCACCCTACATCACTTTGACTCTTGAACCCTGGCGCGGAAGCCCTCCAGATCGGGACATACCGCGGCGAAGCGGATCAGCGCCTTCAAATCCTCCTCGCCGAGCGCCCGGAGTTTTTCGGCGAAGTCACCGGGCCGCGAATCGAAGCGGCTTTCGAGGACATCGAGAATGGCGTTGATCTGAGTCTTCTTGGAAACCAGCTCATCAAGAAACGGCAATTCGAGCATCGCGTCTCCTCCTCCCAGAATCTGAAACAGCCTCTCGCTATTATACCGCAATCGCGTCAGAACTTGCGTGACCGCCAACAGATTCTGACGTTCGTTCTCCGGTGCTTCCGCGTCAATCCGCCGCCGGCATTCTTCGATGATTCTCCGGGGCGGGTCGGAGAAGTCCGTCAACGGGACCCACGGAACCAGCCCCACGTCGTCAGACTTCAGCAGGTCGGCGGACGGGACTTCCCACAACTTCACGACCCGCCATTGCAACCGGCAGCGGCTTCCGACGAGCGGACTGACGACTTCGGTTTCGGTCGGAATCGGTTGCCGCCCCTTCGGCCGCAGAATGACGGCGATGATCTCCGGCAGCGTTTCGCGATCCAGATAGACCAACATGGCACTCCGAACCAGTTGTCGGACGAGACGCTTTTCCGGATATGTCGCGAGTTCCAGCACGAATGGAACGAACTTCTTCCGTCCCCGCAACAACACCTCCAGCAACCCGTCGGGCAACTGCCGCGGCTGCACGACTTCTCCTGGGATCGGCCGCCAGTCGACAATTCGATGAATCCCCGCCAGCCGCAAGATCGAATCGCCGTGGTGTTCAATCAGCCATTTCCCGCTGCGGTCGTAAGGGTGGGACTGCATGGCGGACGCAATCTATTCCGGCGGTTGCGATGGGATTCAGGTATCGCCATTGCGGGAGTTGGGTCAACGGATCGTGTCCGACTTCAGGCTTCCTGCCAACGCGGTCCCACATTCCTTCACTCTGACTTCGGTTTGTAATCCCGCCACAGCCACCGCAGCGACTCCGGCAGAATCGCCCCGCCGTGTTTGCGGTTGTGGCCGCCGGTGCCGTAGACGAATTTGTAGTCGTACTTCGCGAACTTCAGGGCGGCGGCCATCTGCTGGTTGGCGAGGGGCCAGTTGCCGTGCTGGTTGTCGAGGTCGTTTTTGCCGTCCTGCAGGAAGACCCGGAGCGGTTTTGGTTTCGTTTTGCGGATGAGCGACGGGTAGACGTGGCCGCCGCGGATGTTGGTGAAGCTGCCGACGTGGCTGAGCACCTTGCGGAAGGTTTCCGGCCGCTGCCAGGCCACGGTGAACGCGCAGATGCCGCCGGAACTGATGCCGCAGATCGCCCGGCCTTCGGGGTCGTCGGTGAGTTTGTACTGCTTGCCGACGGCGGGCAGGATTTCCTCGATCAGGAAGCGGGCGTACTGGTCGCTGAGGGTGTCGTACTCGAAGCTGCGGTTTCGCCGCGGCTTGCGGCCCTTGGTCTTCGCCGGGAAGACGCCGGGGTCGAGGAAGATGCCGATCGTCACCGGCATCTGCTTCTTGTGAATGAGGTTGTCGAAGACGGTGGGGACCGGCGTGTCTCCCTTGAGGTTGACGTAGCCGCCGCCGTCCTGAAAGACCATCATGCAGGCCGGGGTTTTGCCGTCGTACTGGGCGGGGACGTAGAGCCACATGTCGCGTTCGGTGCCTGGGTAGACCTTCTCGCTGACCCAGCGGGATTTGATGATCTTGCCCTGCGGAACGCCGGGTTGCGGTTTGGCGTCGGGGCCGAGTTTGTAGTTGTCCTGGGCGAGGGCGGAACGAGCAAAGAGCACGGCGATGAGGGCGAGCGAGGTGCGAATCATAGGATGGTTTCCAGATGCTTTGGATGCGAATGTACGACGGCCCTCCGAGGCCGTCGCTGGGTTTCTCTCGACGGCCTCGGAGGGCCGTCCTACGGGCGCTCAATCAAACAGATAACTCACCGATTCATTCCGGTGAATCCGCCGGATGGCTTCCCCCAATAGCGGGGCGACGCTGACGATTTTGATGTTGGGCAGCGTCTGTTCCGGCCGCAGCGGGAGGCTGTTGGTGACGACGATTTCGGTGATGTCGGCCTCGCGGAGCCGTTTCGCCGCGGGGCCGCACAGGACCGCGTGCGTGCCGCTGACGTAGACCTTCGTCGCCCCGTGCTGTTTGGCGACCTTGACGGCCCCGACGATGGAGCCGGCGGTGGAGATCATGTCGTCGAACAGCAGGGCCGTTTTGCCGGTGAGGGGGCCGCCGATGAGGTTCGCCTGGTTGGTTTCCATCGCGCTGGCCCGGCGTTTGTCGACGATCGCCAGCGACCCGCCGAGGTGTTCCATGTGCTGCAGCGAGCGTTTGATGCTCCCTTCGTCGGGGCTGACGATGACGATGTCCCCCGGCGGGATGTTCAGCGACTGGAAGTAGCGGTCGAGAATCGGGGCCGCGTAGAGGTGGTCGACCGGCACGTCGAAGAACCCCTGGATCTGGGCGGCGTGCAGGTCCATCGTGACCACGCGGTCGGCCCCGGCTTTGGTGATCAGGTTCGCGACGAGCTTCGCCGTGATGGGCACGCGGCCGGCGTCTTTGCGGTCCTGCCGGGCGTAGCCGAAGTAGGGAATGACCGCCGTGATGCGGGCCGCGCTGGCGCGGGCGCAGGCGTCGATCATGATCAGCAGTTCCATCAGGTTGTCGTTGACGGGCGGCCCGGTCGGCTGCACGAGGAACACGTCGCAGCCGCGGATGTTCTGCTCCAGCCGCACGTAGAACTCGCCGTCGGGGAAGTTGGCGATCTCGACGGCGGCCAGCGGGATGCCGAGGTACTCGGCGATTTCCCCGGCCAGCGAGCGGTGCGCCCGGCCGCTGATGATGGTGAGGTGTTCGTACATCGGCCCCGGTTCCGTGGGTTGGAGTTCAGCGCATTATTCCACGCGGGGCGGGGTCGTCACAACCGACGGCGCGTCGATTGGCCGCGACTCGAAGGCTTTGCGAAGAGGAGCGCGGCAGTTGCGGCTAAACGGAGCATCAGAAGAACGACACGTGAAACCCCTCCGTGCGAATCGCGGGCTGCTCGGCGCTGCGTTCCCGGCCGCGGCGGCGACAGACGGCGGGGGCGGCGTTGCGGGTTTCGCGATGGATGTGGGCCGACGACCGCGGGGACCAGTCCCACGCCTGCGTTCCCGTCCACGCGGAGAGGATCGACTGCCACGCCTCGGAACGCAAGCGGCGGCGGATGTGGATCGGGTCGAAGCCGTACCAGCCGCCGGGGCTGTGCAGGGCGGGGATGCCGAGTGAGGACGCGAGTTCTGTCAGCCGGGTGTGCAGTTCGTCGGCGAGGACGCGCATTTCCACCAGCGGCGTGCGGCAGAAGGGGAAGAACAGCGACCGCATCAGCGTGTACCGCCAGCGGGACAGTGCGGCCAGCGATTCGAGCGGCGGCAAGGTCAGCACGACGTCCCCGCCGACGCCTTGCAGCCGTCGCACACATTCTTCCACCCAGCCGGCGATGTGTTCCGGCGGGTGGCCGTAGACGAGGTCGTTGCCGACGTCGGTGATGAGCGCCCGCAGAGGTGTATCGGGCGATCCGGACGGCAGGTCGTTCCACAGGCCGCAGTCGACGATCCCCGGCAGTTCCCGAAGCAGGAACCGGCTCCACCCGCCGTAGGAGCGGCCGAAGCCCATCGCCACGCGCACGTCCGCCGCGCCGCCGCTGTTACGGTGCAGGTTTTCGAGCAGCAGCGGGGCGGAGATCGTGAGGTTGCTTGCGCCGAGCAGGACGTAGGAGTGTTCAACCATGCGTCAATACGGGTTGGCGGTGTGGAAGAACCGTCAAATCCGGGCGCATTGAACACGGCCCGTCGCGATTCGGCAACATTTCCGGGCCTCGGCGTGGTTTTCAAGCTACGTTTCCGGAAGACAACACCCCGCGCGTAGTGTGGACTTCAGTCCACACGAGCGGTCCCGACAGGAGCTCTCCCCATGAAAACGTCTTTGGCCGCTCTCGCCCGCGCGTTCTGGAAAGACGAGCACGGGTTCATCATTTCCGCCGAGCTGGTTCTGGTCGGCACGATCACCGTGCTGACGATGATCGTCGGCCTGACGAGCGTCTCGCGGGCGATTAACCGCGAATTGTCGGACATCGCAGATGCGTTCAGCGCCGTCAACCAGGACGGCGGTCACAGCGGCGGCCGCGGACATCGCGGCGGTCGGTTCGCCAGTCACGATGACGGGGCGATCGTGCCTCGCTGACCGACATCGCTTTCAGCGTCGTTCCGTTGCAATTGGACGACTTCGAAAAACCGTTCGATTCGCGCAGTGGCCGGATCATATCCGTAAACCTTCTGCCGCAGATACTCTTGCGCCTGCAATCGCTCCGCTGGCGTTCTCGACCACCAGTACGCGTTGTCGCGGGGATCGTGATCGAGGTCGACTGGATCGGGATTGCTCATCGTCCACTCACTTCAGCAACTGACCACGGACAACGGACCGGAGACCATCACGCGATAATCTCGCGAATCGGCGTCCCGTGGTCGATGTCCAGCCGTTTGCGGCCGGGGATTTCGAGCTTTCGCGAATCGAGCCCGAGCTGGTGCAGCACCGTCGCGTGCAGGTCGGTGATGTAGTGGCGATTCTCGACGGCGTGGAAGCCGAGTTCGTCGGTCTTGCCGTGGGCGACGCCCCCTTTGATTCCACCGCCGGCCATCCAGACGGAAAAGCCGAACGGGTGATGGTCGCGGCCGTTCTTGTTCTGCGTGCCGGGGGTGCGGCCGAATTCCGTCCCCCAGACGACCAGCGTTTCATCCAGCAGGCCGCGGCGTTTCAGGTCTTTGATGAGGGCCGCGATCGGCTGGTCGACTTCCTGGCACAGCCGCGCGTGCCCTTTCTTCAGATTCGAGTGCGCGTCCCACCGGCCGGCGCCGCCGTTGCTGCCGTGGAAGATCTGCACGAACCGCGTCCCCTGTTCGACGAGCCGCCGCGCCGCGAGGCATTGCTGGCCGACGGTTCGCGTCGTGGCGTTGTCGAGACCGTAGAGTTGCTGCGTCTCCTGCGTTTCGCGGTCGAAGCGCATGATGTCGGGCACCGTGGTCTGCATGCGGAAGGCGAGCTCGTAGGATTTGATGCGGGCCTGCATCGCCGCGTCGCGGGGATATTCGACGGCGGCCATCTGGTTCAACTTGTTCAACAGTTCGAACTGGGCCTTCTGTTCTTCGCGGTAGACGCGCGACCCCGGTTTCGCGAACGGCAACGGGTTCTTCGGGTCGACCTTGAGTTGCACGCCGTCGTGCTCCGGGCCGAGGTAGTTCGCCCCGTGGCCCCCCTGTCCGCCGCAGCAGTCGGCGATGGGGGTGCCCATCACCACGAACTGCGGCAGGTTGTCGTTTGCCGACCCCAGCCCGTAATGCACCCACGAGCCGATCGACGGGAAGAAGCCGTCCAGCCGGTGCCGCCCGGTGTGAAACTGGAGCTGCGCCCCGTGATTGTTGTCGGTGCACCACATGGAGCGGATAACGGCCATGTCGTCGATGCAGGTCGAAAGATGCGGCCACCAGTCGCTGACCTCGA
>Ga0268386_10000057_pt1 | contig 58556 bp, 49 predicted proteins | sample RVTome_15_FD_200260 | JGI IMG/M metagenome (GOLD analysis project Ga0268386, IMG submission 200260) | Soil microbial communities from uranium-contaminated site in the Upper Colorado River Basin, Wyoming, United States - RVT150D86... ... | reverse complement strand
CCGAGCTCGCCGACGCCGACCCCGAGGCGGTGGAGGAGATCATCTTCTCCACGGGCTTCTATCGACAGAAGACCCGGTCGATCATCAGCCTCTCTCAGGACGTCGAGGAAATGTACGGCGGAGTCGTTCCTCGGGATCTCGACGAGCTGGTCAAGCTGCGTGGCGTCGGCCGCAAGACCGCCTCCGTGGTCCTCGCCGAGATGTGGCGCGTGCCGGCGGTCGCCGTCGACACCCACGTGAAGCGGGTGGCGGGGAGGCTCGGGCTCACCAATCAGACCGATCCGGTGAAGATCGAGACCGACCTCAAGGCCTTGTACCCGGTGGACGCCTGGTCCGGGATCTCGATGCGTTTCATCCAATTCGGGCGGGACACCTGTGACGCCCAGCGTCCCGATTGCGGCGGCTGTGAGTTGTTTCGGCTGTGTGAGTGGCCCGGCCGGTTCCAGACCGCCGGGAAGTCCCCGGCTTGAGGCGCCGGCTCCTCCCGGTGGACCGGGAGATCCTCGGCCTGGCCATCCCAGCTCTGGGGGCCCTGGCCATCGACCCCCTCCTCACCCTAACCGACACCGTATTCGTGGCCCGGCTGGGCACCGTCGAGCTGGCTGCCCTCGGCGTCGATGCGGCGATCCTGACGCTGGCGTTCTTCGCCTTCAACTTCCTCTCTTTCGTGACGACGCCCCTGGTGGCCAAGGCGCTGGGGAAAGGCGACTCCGATACCGCCGGGCACTACGTGGCGACGGTGCTCGCCCTGGCGATCGGTCTCGGGGTGATGATGACCATCCTCGTCGAGGCCCTGGCTCCTGCCCTGGTCGATCTCATGGGTGCCGAAGACGAGGTGGCAACGGCGGCGGTCGGCTATCTGCGGATCCGCGCCCTCGCCACGGTGGCCGTGCTCCTGGTGACCACGGGCCACGGCACCTTCCGAGGTCACAAGGACACCAGGACCCCGTTCCTGGTCGCCATGGGGGTCAACGGGATCAATCTCGCCCTCGACCCGATCTTCATCTTCACCTTGGGCTGGGGGTTGGAAGGGGCCGCCGTGGCGACGGTGATCGCCCAATGGGTAGGTGCGGTGTGGTTTCTCCGGCTCATCTCGCGCAAGGGGATGGCGAAGCGACCCCGTCGTCTCCACGAGACCATCCCGGCGCTGCTGACGGTCGGGCGCAACGGTGGTCTGCTGATGGTGAGGACCGCCTTCCTGCTGGCCGCCTTCAGCTTCGCCGCTGCGAAGGCGACCCGGCTCGGCACCACCGAGATCGCAGCCCACCAGCTGGTGGCACAGCTGTTCCTCCTCTCCGCCATGGTCGCCGATGCACTGGAGGTGGCGGCACAGGCGATGATCGCCACGGAGACCGGCCACGGCGACGAACGCTCTTTGCGAGAGCTGTCTCGCCGCCTGCTGGGCTGGGGTGTCCTGGTCGGGCTGTTTCTCCTCGTGTTCGTGGGCGTGGGGCGCTTCGGGCTCGGCCTGATCGCCAGTGATCCGGAGGTGGCGGAGCTCGCCGTCTCGACGGCAGGAGTCGCCGCGGTTCTCGAGCCGATCGCAGCCGTCGTGTTCGTGGCCGACGGGATCTTCGTCGGCCTCCTCGCCATCGGCACGATGGCTCTGTCCACCGCCACAGGAGCCATCGCCGCCATCGCCCTCATGCAGTTCTCGCCGTTGGGTGACACGCTCACCGGGATCTGGTGGGCCTTGGGCGTGTTCCTCGCATTACGGGGTCTCGTCTTCGTTGCCGGCTATCGGACGTCGGCCCTGACCGCGGTGAGGTCTTGACCTCGGGTCTCCGGGAGGGTCGAGGTCAGGATGGCAGCGATAGCCACCCCGACCGCCAGCCCGTAGACGGTTTGGGAGAGGCCGAAGGTGCCGATGGTCCAGATGCCGGTGATCAACCCGATGGCGGATCCGGCAACCGCCGAGTTGGTGGCGGCGGTGTTGGCGCTGGAGCGGAGACGGGTGGGGAAGAGCTCGGCGCGGTGTGAGCCGCCGGCGGGAACGAACGCAAACGTCCCGAATCCCGACACCATGGCCGCGACGACGATCAACGGGGTGGAGGTCACCGAGTAGAGGGTGACCCCCCCTGCGATCGTCAGCAGGAGGGCGAGGATCGAGGTTGGTCGTCGACCCCAGGCGTCGGCGAGATGACCACCAACGAAGAAGCCGGCGGCGCCGAGAGTGCCCCCGACGAGGAGGATCAGGGCCGCCGAGCCGGTGGCCACCCCGACATCCTCGATGAGACGCTCGGTGTAGAAGGCAGCGCCCACGGCTCCGTAGGCGGAGGCGAGGAAGTTGATGGCGACGACCGTCCAGAACCGCCGCGCCCAGACCCCCCGGACCAGCTCGCGCCAATGGCCGTCATGCGGGGCCGCGAGGAAGATCGTGCTCTCGGGGACGCCACGGATGAGCAGCGGGAGCAGGAGGAACCCGACTCCGGTCAGGAGATGCGGGATCCGCCACGCCTCGCCGCCGTTGTCCGCAAGGGGCAGCACCATCAGCGCCAGCCCACCCCCGAACGAGACCGCCGCTCCGTAGAAGGCGATGGAATAGGCTCGAATTCGCGGGGTGACGGTCTCGGCCAGGATCACTACTGCGAGGGCGGATACGGCCGCAGTTCCGGTGCGCAGCACGGTGTGGGCCAGCCCGAACTGCCAGGCCTCGAATGTTATCCCGGCCAGGGTCCCCCCTCCCACGATCAGAGTCATGGCGATCAGATAGGGGCGGCGGCGGCCGCGATGGTCGCCGAGCCACCCGAGTGGCAACGCGGCGAATGCGGCCAGCCGGGCGATCCCGAGGACGAGGCTCATCTCCCCCTCGGAGAGCCCCAGTCCGGCCCTGGTGAAGGGGAGGCTGGCACTCGCCTGGGATTGGGCGAAGCCTTGGATGACGCCGCCCACCCAGATGATGAGGACGACCCGCCGGTCCAAGGGAGTGAAGCGCCCTACCGGCAGCAGGGGGTCGAGGACCCGGCGAACGGCGGAGCGCATTTAGCGAGCGTAAACACCGGACATGGGAAGATCGTGGCTACCGACACCGTTGGGGAAGCCCTGGAATGTTCGAGAACGTCGCCGACGCCGCCTACATCATCCAACTCGTCATCGCCTTCGGCGCCGGAGTGATCTCGTTCATCTCGCCTTGTGTCTTGCCGTTGCTCCCGGGCTACCTGTCGATGATGTCGGGGTATTCAGCAGCCCAACTGGAACAGGGCGAGGTCTCCAACCGCCGCATGCTGCGGGTGATGCTCCTCTTCATCCTGGGCTTCACCGTCGTGTTCGCCGCCCTGGGCGCGGCCGCCACAGGCTTCGGGCAGTTCCTCCGCGCCAACCTGACCAGCCTCACCCGTGTCGCCGGCCTCGTCATCATCGTGTTCGGGGTCCTCATGGTGGCCATGGCCGTCTCCAACCGTGGCTTCCTGGCCACCATGAGCCAAGAGCGCAAGGTCCATATTCGGCCGTCCCGTCTCGGCAAGTGGGCGCCACCGGTGATGGGGGCGGCGTTCGGCTTCGGCTGGACTCCATGCATCGGGCCGGTCCTCACCGTGATCCTCACCGCGGCCGCCACCCAGGACACGGTGGTCCGGGGGATCTTCCTGCTCATCAGCTACTCGCTGGGCCTCGGTGTGCCCTTCCTCCTCGCCGGGCTCGGGCTCTTCAAGTTCTTCGGGCGGCTGAAGCCCTATCTGCGTGGGATCAACATCGCCTCGGGTATCTTTCTCGCGCTCTTTGGCATCGTGATGGTCACCAACAACGTGGGGACACTCTCGGCCTGGTTCGTCCGCGTGTTCGACTCCGTACCATTCCTGCGTGACCTCGCCTCCGTCTGAGACTGCCTGGCTGGCCCCGGGATCGCCCGACGTCGTGTGGTTCGGTGGGGCGGATGCCGTTCGATTCCTCAACGACCTCATCTCCCAGGACATCGGGGACATGGAGACGGGGGAGACGCGGCGCTCGTTCCTGCTCGGCCCCCAGGGCAAGCTCGACTTCCTGCTCTGGGTGATCCGGGACAGGGAGCGGATAGGCCTCGTCACCGATGGCGGCCGGGGTGACGACCTCGCCGCCGCCCTGGGCCGCTATCGGATACGGGTCGACGTCGCGATCCAGCCGGAGCCGGGGGACGTCTGGTTGATCGTTGGCGAAGGGGAGGGATTCGACGTCTCCTGGCCAGGGGTCACCCGTCGTCTCGTCATCGGCGAGCGGCCCGACCTTCGGGTTGGTGCGCCCGATGAATACGAGCGTCTCCGGGTAGAGGCGGGGGAGCCGGCCTGGGGTGTCGATGTCGACCACGGGACAATTCCCCACGAGTCGGGTCTGGTGGCTGTGAGCGTCGACTTCACCAAGGGGTGCTTTCTCGGCCAGGAGCTGGTGGCACGTATCGACAGTCGCGGCGGCAATGTGCCGTGGCACTTGCGGATCGTGGAGGCGGCCGATGGCGCTCTCCAGCCCGGCGCCACCTTGATGGCCGACGGGAAAGAGGTGGGCAGGGTCACGTCGGCCGCCGGGCGCGTCGGGCTGGCCTCCGTCCGTCGGGAGGTGGAGGTCGGTGCCCAGGTCGAGGTGGCGGGTGCTACCGCGGTTGTCAAGGCTCTCCCCGACAAATCACCTGGATAGTTCACCGGTTCTTAACAACTGGAAGGCCAGACTGAGGTCATGGCAGCCAGCCTTCGCTCGGTGTTGCTCGTCGAGGACGACGACGCCATCGCCGACATGCTTCGCACCTTCTTCGAGCGGGACGGCTACCGGTTTCTCCACGCGCTAACCGGTGAGGAGGCCGTGGAGCGGCTGCGCATCAGACCGGTCTCGGCGATCCTGCTCGACCTGAACCTCCCCGGCATCGACGGTGTCGAGACGTGTCGTCGGATCAGAGAATTTGCCAAGACCCCGGTGATCATGCTCACCGCACGCGATTCCGAGGTCGACAAGGTGCTTGGACTGGAGATGGGCGCCGACGACTACGTGACCAAGCCGTTCTCGCCGAGGGAGTTGCTGGCCAGGGTCAAGGCCGTGTTGCGCCGGTCGGAGGAGCCCCCGGTCAAGCCCCGAATCATCGAGGTCGACGAATACGAGATCGACGGTGGTAAACGCAACGTGACCACGCCTGGGGGCGCATCGGTGGAGCCCACCGCCAAGGAGTTCGACCTGCTCTGGTTTCTCGCCGAGAACGCCGGGTTCGCCATGAGCCGCAACCAGATCCTCGAGGCGGTCTGGGGCTACGAGTACTTCGGGGAGACCAGGACGGTAGACGTCCACATCCGCCAGCTCAGGAAGAAGATCGAGGGCATACCGATCGAGACCGTCTGGGGCGTCGGCTACCGCCTCGGTGGCTGATGCGGCGGCGCCTCTTCTGGACCATCGCCGGGGTGGCGGCCGTCACCGGGATGCTGGTGCTGGCGGCTGCGGTCTTCTCCTCGCAGCGGGCCGCCGTCGACGCCACCTATCGCGAGCTCCAGGTCTCCGCCGACGAGGCGGTTGCCATCATCGACGACTTCATGGGCGGCGGCGGGGCCCGCCCCGGTGCCGCCGTGGAGATCCTGCGACTCCTCGAAGGCGACGAGCTCGGCCCTCTGTTCAGCCGCATCCGTCGCACGGCGGGGGGCTCGGAGATCGGATTCGGGTTCGTCGCCCAGGACGGGACGCTGCGCACCAACGCTGCGCTGTACGAGAGAGTCGACCTGAGTGGCCGGAGCCTCCGGGAGCGCGAGCCATTCCGGACCACGTCGGCGACCGGCGAGCTCGTGGTGGTGACCCCGACCGCAATCACGATCCGCGGTACCGAAGTGGTCCTATTGGTGGGTCTGGCACGAGAGGCGCCCATCGTCCGGCTACGCGACCAGGGCATCGGCCTCTTGCTCCTCTTCGCCGGGATCGTCGTCCTCGCCGCAGTGGCGGCCCGGGTGTTGTCATCGCAGTTGGCCGATCGTCTCGAGCCGCTTGCCAATGCGTCGCGCCGCGTGGCCCAGGGCGATATGGAGGCGAGGGTCCCGGCTATCGGCGACCCCGATCTCGACGCCGTGGCTTCCGCCTTCAACGACATGGCCACCGAGTTGGAACAGACGAGGGATCGGGAGCGGGAGTTCATCCTGGGGGTGGGTCACGATCTGCGCACGCCGTTGACCACCATCGGGGGTTACGCCGAGGTCCTGGAGGGCGGCGATCTGGAGCAAGAGGACCTGACCCGCATCGGGGCCATCCTGGGGACGCAGAGCCGTCAGTTGGGTCGTCTGATCGACGACTTATCGACGCTGGCCCGTCTCGAGCAGGCCGAGTTCAGCCTGCGCCGGGAGCCGGTCGATGTCGGGGCCCATGTCAGCGAGGTGGTGGACGGGTTCTCCCGACGCGCCGCAGAGCTGGGTGTCGTGCTCGAAGTGAGCTCCGGGGACGGGATCGTCCTCGACACCGACCCAGATCGGCTCGGGCAGATCGCCCAGAACCTCGTGGAGAACGCCTTGCGTCACACACCGGAGACGGGTCATGTGACCGTCGAGGTGAGCGCCGACGAATCGGCCGTGGCCATCTCGGTCGCAGACTCGGGGACGGGGATCACGCCCGAGGACCTGCCCCGGGTCTTCGACCGTCACTTCGTCGGGCGGCAGCGATCGGTGCGCAAGGAGGGGAGTGGGCTCGGCCTCTCCATCGTCAAGGGCCTGGTCGATCGGATGGGCGGCTCGGTAGATGCGTCCTCCCAACCGGGGAGGGGCACGACCATCACAGTCAGGCTGGATCGCTGAGCGGGGGTCGAACCACCCATTCGCCCGCCTTCATCACCCCGGCGGGGTTCTGGAGAAGACTCACGTCCTGGGTGGGGTCGCCGGTGACGATGACCAGGTCGGCGTGGAGACCGGGCTCGAGGGCGCCCACCCGGTCGACCCAACCCATCAGCTCGGCTGCCCACCGGGTGGCCGACTGGATCGCCTGCGACGGGGTGAGGCCGTATTCGACATACAGCGGGAACTGTTTGGCGTTGTCGCCGTGCGGGTAGACGCCGGAGTCGGTCCCGAAAGCGATTTTGACGCCGGCGTCGACAGCCTTACGAAAGCCCTCCCGCTGCGCTTCGGTGGTCATCTCCGTCTTCCGTAAGACCTCCTCGGTGTAGCCGAGCGACGGGCCCACCTCCTGGATGTGGTCGCCGTCGTACATGTCGGCAACGAGGTATGTGCCGTGCTCGACCATCAGGTCGATCCCCTCATCGTCGATCAGGGAACCGTGCTCGATCGAGCGGACCCTGGCCCGGGCCGCCCGCTTGATCCCCTCCGCGCCGTGGGCATGGGCAGCGACGTGGGTCCCCGAGCCGGCAGCGATCTCCACGGCGGCTCGCAGCTCGTCCTCGGTGAGCTCGGGCGCTCCCGGATTGGTGCCCGCCGTGAGCACCGCGCCGGTGGCCAACACCTTGATGAAGTCTGCGCCATATCTCAGGATCTGGCGGGTGTTCGCTCGCATCTGATCAACACCACTCGTGACCCCGAAACGCAGCTCACGGGGGACGACCTCGTCCATGTCCACCGCCAGGCCGGTGATGTCGCCACCACCACCCGGACAAGTGATGTAGGCGCCGGCCACCATCATCCGCGGTCCGTCGACCCAGCCGCCTTCGATGGCCTCCTTGAGCGCCACGTCGATGAAGGCGCGGAACGTCCCGATGTCACGCACGGTCGTGAACCCTGCTCGCAGCGTGGCAGCGGCATGTTTCACCCCGATGAGGGCGTCCTGAGCACCGCTGCGTTGCACCAGGCCGGCATAACCCTGGCCGTTGTCCACCGGGCCAGTGAGATGGGTATGGACGTCGATGAGCCCGGGGAGGATGGTCAGACCGGGGAGACGGGTGGCGTCCGGCGTCTCTGAGGCGGGTACAACGGCTTCGATCCGGGAGCCCGCGATCACGATCGCGTGGCCTTCGCGCATCTCACCGGCGATGGAGTCGAACACCCGGTCGGGGACAAGGGCTTGGCGCGTCATGGCTGGACACACTATGCATCCGACACTTGCGCCACTACCGTGCCAGTGTGGCATTGACATGGTGCCGGACGCGTGCCAAAATGGCACCATGGATCTGACCACATATGTGAAGCGGCTTCAAGAGCAACTGGCCGTGGCTGCCGAGGCAGGCGGAGATCAGGCCCGGGAGTTGGCAGGCCGGCTCATGAGCCCGCTGGACGCCGCCACGCGGCTGGTCTTGCTCGACGCCCTATCGACGGCAGCAGATGAGATCACATGGGAGATGGCCCCGGGTAGTGTCGAGGTCCGTCTCCGCGGTGGCGAGCCTGAATTCGTGGTCACCCTGCCTCCCGCCGACGACGAATACGGCGAAGTGCCGGCGGCGGTGCCCGAGGCAGCTGGAGACGCCGAAGGGTCGGCCCGGCTCAACCTTCGCATGCCCGAGTCGCTCAAGCAACGCATCGAGGAAGCCGCCAACTCCGAGGGCCTCTCCCTGAACGCCTGGTTGGTGAGAGCCGCCGGTGCCGCCCTCGGCTCGGGGACGACGACCTGGAGCCGTGGCCCCACCGGTGGCGACCGCTTCACCGGTTGGGTGCGCTGATGGCTGTGTTCGAGACCCCGGGGCCGATAGCGGCAGACATCGAGGTCCAGGTGGGAGTGGTCCACCTCATCGCCAGCGAGCGTGGGGACACGGTGGTCGTGGTGAACGCCTCCAATCCGGCAAAGAAGCTCGACGTCGAGGCAGCCGAGAAGACGGTCGTCGAAATGACCAGGAACCGTCTCACCGTGATCACGCCCAAACCAGCCGGGCTCGGCGGTCTGTTGCTGGGTCGCTATGGCTCGGTCGACGTCACCGTCGAGCTACCCGAAGGATCCGCGGTCGACCTCACCAACGGATACGGCGACGTGCGCGCCGACGGGAGCTTCGGGAAGGTCTTCGTGAAGACCGGCGCCGGTGACATCGACGTCGATCAGACCACAGCCAGCCGGCTCGTCTCGGGAGCGGGCCGGCTGAGTCTCGGGCGCTCCAACGGCAACGCTGAGGTGACCACCGCCGGCGACATGGAGATCGGGCGGGTCGCCGGAGAGGCCGCGATCAAGAACCTCAACGGGAAGACACGGGTTGGGGAAGTCGTCGGCCCCCTGCGGGTGAGGTCGGCCAATGGAGACATCTTCGTCGACCGGGCCGAAGCGGACGTCTCGGCGAAGACCGCCAACGGGAACGTCGAGCTCGGCGAGGTTCTCTCGGGTTCGGTGTCGCTGGACACTTCGTCGGGGTCGATCTCGGTCGGCCTCGCATCTGGCACTGCAGCATGGGTCGACGCCAGGACCCAATACGGCCGCGTCTACCACGATCTCAAATCGGGCGATCGCCCAGAGGAGGGCAACAAAGTCGAGATCCGAGCACGCACGTCTTTTGGCGACATCCGCATTCACCGGTCCGAAGAGACCACCAGCCAACGAGGAACAAGATGACTTTCAAAGTGACCGGCCCGGCCATCGAGGTGCGGGGACTGCGCAAGAGTTACGACGACCACGTCGTCCTCGATGGGATCGACCTGACAGTCCCTAGGGGCTCGGTCTTCGCCCTGCTCGGCCCGAACGGCGCGGGCAAGACAACTCTCGTCCACATCCTGTCCACTCTCATCGGGTTCGATGAGGGGCAAGCCGAGGTGGCGGGTCACGATGTGACCACCAACCCCGACGGGGTGCGGTCGGCCATCGGGGTCACCGGTCAGTTCTCGGCGATCGACAACCTCCTCACCGGAGAGGAGAACCTGATGCTCATGGCCGACCTCCACCATCTGGGCAAGGCCGAGGGCAGCCGCCGGGTGACGGAGTTGCTGCAGCGCTTCGACCTCTCTGAAGCGGCGGATGCGGTCCCGTCGACCTACTCGGGTGGCATGCAGAGACGGCTCGATCTGGCCATGGGCCTCGTGGGGTCGCCGGCCATCGTGTTCCTCGACGAGCCGACCACGGGGCTCGACCCACGAGGCCGGCAAACGGTCTGGGAGAGCATCCGCCAATTGGCCTCAGAGAAAGTGACGATCTTTCTCACCACCCAATACCTCGAGGAGGCCGATCGGCTCGCCGATCGCATCGCCCTGCTCGACGACGGGCGGATCGTGGCCGAGGGGACCGCATCAGAGTTGAAGGGGCTCGTCCCAGGGGGTCACATAAGCCTCCGATTCGAGGATCCGCAGCAATTGGCAGCCGCGGCAGCCGTCGTGGGCGGTCTCCAGATGGCAGAGGAGCTCACTCTGGAGGTGCCGGGCGACGGTGGCGTAGGGTCTATCCGACGGCTCCTCGATCAGCTGGAACGGGAGTCCGTCGAGGTCGATTCCCTGACCGTGCACACCCCCGACCTCGACGACGTGTTCTTCGCCCTCACCGGCCGATCCGAAAGAGAGGTCTCTTCCTCATGACCACACACTCGTATGTCCTCAGGGACTCGACCACCATGCTGCGACGGAACCTCCGTCGAATGACCCGATACCCGATCGCGGCCATGACGGTGATCATGGTCCCGGTGGTGGTCCTCCTCCTCTTCGTTTACGTGTTCGGCGAGACGTTGGGAATCGGGCTGGGCGGCTCGTCGCGGACCGACTACCTGGACTACGTGACCCCGGGGATTCTGCTCCTCGCCATCGCCAGCGGCACTCAGGGAACCGCCATCTCCGTAGCGATGGACATGAAGGAGCGGATCATCGCCAGGTTCAAGACGATGTCCATCACCAGGGCGTCAGTGCTCAACGGGCATGTGGTGGGTAACACCCTCCAGACGATGGCCGGCCTGGCTTTCGTCGTCGGGGTCGCCGTGCTCATCGGGTTCCGGCCAGAAGCCGGGCCGATGGGGTGGATGGGGGTGGCGGGGATGCTGCTGCTGGTCACCCTGGCGATGACCTGGCTCTCGGTCGGTTTCGGGTTGGTGAGCAAGACGGTGGAGGGGGCGAGCAACCTCCCCATGCCGTTGATACTGCTCCCGTTCCTCGGCAGTGGTTTCGTTCCCACCGAAGGGATGCCGTCCGGTGTGGCCTGGTTCGCCGAGCACCAGCCTTTCACTCCGATCATGGAGACGATCAGGGGGCTGCTGTTCGGGACACCCATTGGGAACGACGGGCTCGTGGCCATCGCCTGGTGCGTCGGGATCGGTCTGGTCGGCTACCTGTGGTCGATCAGGCTCTATGACCGCAACCCCGATTCCTGACCGAGGGGTGCCGGAGGTGGGATTCGAACCCACATGCCCAAAAGGGCACGGCATTTTGAGTGCCGCGCGTAAACCAGTTCCGCCACTCCGGCTGAGAGCATTGATTCTACGGTGAGTGCTTCCGACCGACAAAGGTGTCGAGGAGGGCGACCTCTTCGTGTCGGGCAACTGAGCTGACGCGAGACCAGGGTTCTCAAGACCCCGACAAATCTGCGAAGGTGTGGCCCATGGGCGGAGTAGGCGACCCTTGGGGATACGCTGAGCCGAGCGTGAAACGGATCCATCGCAGGCTGTTCCGGCTCAACGACAAGATCGCCAAGCTCGAATCCGAGATCGCCGGCATCACCGCCGAGCTCGAGTATCACCTCTCCATCAACGACGATGCCCAGCGAGACGCGGCGGTGGGCAACTACATCGACCGTGAGGAAGCCGGTCTCACCGCCGCCGACGTCCGCCGCTTCGAGAAGACCCGCACCGACCTCGAGGCCAAACGAGCCAAGCTCTCCGCGAAGCGAGACCGTCTCCTCGCCACGCTCCCGAGCTGAACCCCGTTCTGTGAGGGTTTGTGGGGCGTCACGCGTCATAAACCCTCACAGAACGGTTGAGACTCCCTGATTTCGTGTCCCCTTGAGGTAGTAGCGTCGACGGGGTGCCGACTCTCGCGTTGATCGACGGCAACTCGATCGCCTATCGAGCCTTCTACGCCCTACCCGAGGACCTCGCCACCAAGTCGGGTCAGGTGACCAATGCCGTGTTCGGTTTCACCCGGATGCTGATCAGGCTGATCAAGGACCATCACCCTGAGGGGGTGGCGGTGGCCTGGGATGTCTCGCGGCAGACCTTTCGCACCGAGTCGTACCCCGAGTACAAGGCGAACCGGGAAAAGGCACCCGACCATTTCCGCAGCCAGCTCCCTCTGATCGACGTGGTGCTCCAGGCGTTGCATGTCACCCAGCTCAAAGAGGAGGGCTACGAGGCCGACGACATCATCGCCTCCCTGACCAGACAGGCGACCGGCGACGGCTGGGACGTGCTCATCGTCACCGGAGACCGGGATGCATTCCAGCTCGTGGGCGGGCCGGTCAAGGTCCTCTATACCCGGCGGGGCATCAGCGACACGGTCCTCGCCGACGAGGACTGGGTTACCGAGAAGTACGGCGTCACCCCGGCCCAATACGTCGAATACGCCGCCCTCCGCGGCGACACCTCCGACAATCTCCCCGGGGTGCCGGGAGTGGGGGAGAAGACGGCGTCGAAACTGATCGCGGAGTACGGGTCGATCGATGGCGTGTTCGCCGCCATCACCGATCAAACCCCCCGGCTGCGGGAGAACCTCGCTGCCCACCGCGACCAGGTGTTCCTCAACCGCCAGCTCATGGCGCTGGTCGACGATCTCGACATCGGGCACGGCACCGGCGAGTTCGCCACGAGGGAGTGGGACAAGAGGACAGTCAAGGACCTATTCGACAGTCTCGAGTTCCACACGATGTGGAACGACCTCGAAGAGGCCCTGCCGTCGACCGGTGGGGCCACCGAGGTCCTCGAGGTCAGAAGTGAGATGGTCACCACCGCCGACCGGGTGGGCCGGCTCGCCGAGAGCGATCGTCTCGTCCTCGCGGTGGTCAACGCAGGCGGTGACCCGTGGGGCATGGCTGTCTCCACCGGTGTGGGGACCGCGGTGGTCATACCCCTCGATGCCGCCGGTCCGATCCTCGAGAGGGTCAGCAGCGGCGAGATCGCCGTCGCAGGACACGACCTCAAGGAACTGGCCCGGGCTCTGCTCGACGTGGGGCACGATCTAACCAATCCGGCGATGGACACCGCCCTCGCCTCTTACATCCTCAACCCGAGCCAGCGCACCTACGAGCTCGAAGAGATCGCCGAGCGGGTGCTCGGGCTGGAGCTGGTCTCACCCGACGACGACATCACCGACGGGATGCTCCCCTTCGATGAGGGCCCCGACGTCGACCTGGAGGGGAGACGGGTCGAAGCGGTCCGTCTCCTGGTGGACACCTTGCGCGACGAGCTGGAGAGCCGCGAGGAGCTCGAGCTGTTCAGCACATACGAGCTCCCCCTCGTCCCGGTGCTCGCCCGCATGGAACACGCCGGGATCGGGGTCGACCGCGCCTACCTCGAGGAGATGGGCGAGGATCTGCGCACCCGGCTCGCCGATCTGGAGACCCGGATCCATGAGCTGGCGGGCGGCTCGTTCAACGTGAACTCCACCGATCAGCTGCGTATCCTCCTCTTCGAGCAGCTGGGGCTTCCCGTGCTCAAGAAGACCTCGACCGGCAAACCATCCACGGACGCGTCGGTGCTCAAGAAGCTCGACCACCCTCTGGTCACCGCCCTGCTCGACTACCGCGAGCTGGAGAAGCTGCGCTCCACATATGTAGACGGCTACCTGCCGCTGATCGATCCCGACGGGCGGATCCGCACCCGGTTCAACCAGATGGCGGCCACGACGGGACGTCTCTCGTCAGATAGCCCCAACCTGCAGAACATCCCGGTGCGCTCGGAATCGGGCCGCACCATTCGTCGCGCCTTCATCGCCGGCCTCGGGAACGAATTCCTGGTGGCGGACTACTCCCAGATCGAGCTCCGTGTCCTCGCCCACATGAGTGGTGACCCTTTCCTGATCGAGGCCTTCTCGGCGGGGCTCGACATCCACACCGCCACAGCCGCCCGGGTTTGGGGGGTGGAGCCGGCCGAGGTGAGCAGCGAGCAGCGCCGCATGGCCAAGATGATCAACTTCGGGCTTCTCTACGGGATGGAGGCGTTCGGGCTCGCCGACCGTCTCGGGATCAGCCGCGACGAGGCACGCGAGCACATCGACGCCTATTTCTCACAGTTCCACCATGTCAAGGAGTACATGTCGAACGTGGTGACCGCGGCTCGCAACCAGGGGTACACCACGACGCTGTTCGGCCGGCGGCGCTACCTCCCCGAGCTGAAGTCGGACAACTTCCGGATCCGGCAGATGGGGGAGCGGATGGCCCTGAACGCCCCGGTGCAGGGGACCGCGGCGGACATCATCAAGGCGGCGATGATCGAGCTCGACGCCGCCCTCCGTGAGGAGAAGCTGGCCTCGACTTTGCTGCTCCAGATCCACGACGAGTTGATCGTCGAGGTGCCCGAAGAGGAGAGGGTGATCGCCGAGAAGCTCGTCACCGAGATCATGGAGGGTGTCGCCGGTCTCGACGTCCCGCTCAAGGTCGACGTGGCCTGGGGTCCGGACCTGGCTTCGGTCAAGGTCTGATCTGCGAACCCTGGGTTCCAGACTTCGCTGAGCGGTGGTGGGAACCCTGGGTTGGCGAATTCAGCCCCGAGTTCCCGGTCCGGTTGGCGAAATCACCGTAGCTGCGTACACTTCGAGTGCCTGCGGGCAGTGCGCGTCCGCAGAGTATCTTCCCAAGAGGTAACTACCCACACATGTCCAGCCCCCAAGAAACCGCGTCCGTGACCGCTCCCGATAACGAGGAGACGGTGGAGACGCCCGAGACCCCGGCCGCCGAAGAGGCAGCCAGCACCGAGGAGTCGTCATCCACTCCCGCCCCCGAGGCAACCGAGACCCCCGAGGAGGTTGCCGCAGAGAGCCCGGCCGCGGACACGGCGGATGTACCTGTCGGCGAAGCTCCCCACACCCCATCAGAGGACGATGACACCGAGCCCACGCCCCGGTTCGTGGAGAGGGAGGCGTTGGTCGCCCCCGACCTGAGCGATCTGCCCGACGACATCGGCGACGACTTCGAGCGCGCCATCGCGGCGACCGTCCTCGAGTTCCGCGAGGGTGACATCGTCGAAGGCACCATCGTCAGCGTCGACTCCGAGGGAGCCCTCGTCGACATCGGCTACAAGTCGGAGGGTTTCATCCCCACCCGCGAGCTCTCCATCCGCAACAACATCGACCCCGAAGAGACCGTGAAGGTCGGAGACCGGGTCGAGTCGGTCGTCCTCGACAAAGAGGATGACGAAGGTCGCCTCATCCTCTCCAAGAAGCGGGCCATGTACGAGCGGGCCTGGGGCCAGATCCAGAAGGTGGCCGATCAAGACGGCACCGTCGAGGGGACGGTCATCGAGGTGGTCAAAGGTGGCCTGATAGTCGACATCGGGCTCCGTGGCTTCCTTCCGGCCTCCCTCGTCGACCTGCGTCGGGTGCGTGACCTCGATCCGTTCATCGGCGACACGATCACGGCCAAGGTCATCGAGCTCGACCGGGCCCGCAACAACGTGGTGCTCTCCCGTCGCGCCCACTTGGAGGAGGCGCTCGCCGAGGAGCGCACCGAGTTCCTCGACAACCTCCACGAGGGTGAGGTCCGCGACGGCACAATCTCCTCGGTCGTCAACTTCGGAGCCTTCGTCGACCTCGGCGGCATGGACGGACTGGTCCACGTCTCCGAGCTCTCCTGGCAACACGTCAACCACCCCAGCGAGCTGGTCAAGGTGGGCGACGAGGTCAAGGTCAAGGTGCTCGAGGTCGACCGTGACCGGGAGCGCATCTCACTCTCCATCCGACAGACCACCGAGGACCCTTGGGATGTCTTTGCCTCTCACAACGAGGTGGGCGACGTCGTCGAGGGGCAGGTCACCAAGACCGTCCCGTTCGGCGCCTTCGTGTCGGTCGCCGACGGTGTCGAAGGCCTGGTCCATGTGTCCGAGATAGCCGTGCACCGGGTGGAGTCACCCGAGCTCGAGCTGTCCATAGGCCAGACGGTCCAGGTGAAGATCACCGAGAAGGAGGACGAGCGGCGCCGGGTCTCGCTCTCGATCAAACAGGCGCTCCCCGATTACAAGGAGCGGGTCGCCGAAGCGGAGGACAAGAAGAAGCCGGCCCGTCGTCCTCGAGAGTTCGAGCGGGAGTTCGGGGCCGACGCCGAGGAGCGCCCGCCGATGCCGGTGGACGCCTCCCTGGAGGCCATCCTCAAAGAGCTGAAGGAGCGTGGCATCGGTCGTCGTTGACAGCCGAGCATCGATCGTCGAGTCGGCCCCCGGGGGTCTTCGGGCCCCCGGGGGCCGTTGTGTGTCGTCGTTGGCACTGGGCCGGGGAACCCATAGATTTATCGCCGAAAAACTCAAGACTGTGTCTTGCAGGTCCGACAATCACATTTGTTATTGAACCTGAAAAGCACGGCGGGCTACGGTCCGCCAGTACTATGCCCTCCCCCCTCGCCGCGGTGAAAGCGGTGAGCAAGGAAGGGGACAACCGAAGGGGACTCAATGGGTAGGAGAGCCATCGTTCTTCTAGTGGCCTTGATATTGGCCGGACTGGCCGCCTGGGCGGTCTGGAACTTCATGCAGAACGTACGCGACGAAGAGTTGGCCGGCCAGGAGCAGGTCACCGTCTTCCGCGCCGGCGTCAACGGCATCGCCGAGGGGACCGAGGGCGCGATCCTCGTCTCCGACTTCGACAACGGTGGCACGCTACTCGCGTCGAGCGTCGACGAGTTGGAGGACGTCGCGTCTGACGCCATCCAGACCGAGGAGCAGCTCCGCCAGGTCCTGACCGGCAAACTCGCCGCCGGGCCCATCTCCGCCAACAGCATCTTGACGGTGTCCCAATGGACCGAGATCTCCGTCGAGGTGGTGCCGCTGTCGGAGCAGCTGGCTTCGGGCAACCAGGCGATCACCATCTCGACGTCCGACATCCAGGGAGTCAACGGGTTCGTCGAGGCGGGGGACCGGATCAACATGATCATCACCCTCGACATCGAGTTCGATCTAATCCCCGGTTTGGACGATGTTCCCACCTTGCCCCCCGACACCGAGGAGCCGGTAGACGGCGAGCCGACCGAGGAGACGCTCACCATCAGCTACACCCGGTATGTCCTGCAGGGTCTCAATGTCCTCGCCGCCGGTCGTGATGTCCGAGTCGAGGAGACCGACGACCAGACCGGCCAGGTCGACGCCGAGGCCGGAGCGGAGACCCCCACCGGTGGCACCACCCCCGAAGGTGAGCCGGTCGAAGAGGACACCGGCAACTCCACCGTGTTCACGCTGGAGGTGACCCCGGACCAGGCGGAGCGCATCGTCTACGCGTTTGAGCATGGATCCATTTGGCTTACCCTTGTGCCCGAGGACTTCGTCGAGATCGAGACCGACGGTGTCACCATCGACAACCTGTTCGGTGGCGACCTCCTCGAGACCATCTTCCCGGACAACTAAGAGGCAAGAACAATGTCAGTGGCTGAGCACAACCTCCTGGTGGTGGACCAGGACGACGACTTCGTCGACAGCGCCAAGCAGCTGTTCGATGGGAGTCTTCCGGTGGCGCGGACGCTCGAGGAGGCCAGCCAGACCGTGGCGTCGGGTGATGTGAAGATGGTGCTCATCGGCCCTTCTTATGTGACCGATGAGGCCATGGAGCAGATCCGGATGTTGCACAACGAGGATCCATCGTTGGTCCTCATGCTGGTGGCGGAGGAAGTCACGGCAGATCTCCTCCGCAAAGGCATGCGGGCGGGGGTCTCCGACGTGATCGAGACTCCGCTCGACGAAGCCAAGATCGAGGCTGCCATCGAGCAGTTCGCCCACGACGTCTTGAGACGGAAGACGACCTCGGTGACTGCACCGCCCCCAGAGCCGGACACCAAAGGCGAAGGGCGCATCATCACAGTCAGCTCCGCCAAGGGGGGCAGCGGGAAGACGGTGCTGGCCACCAATCTCGCCCTGCTGCTCAACCGCTTCCCGGACAAGAAGGTGTGTCTCGTCGACGCCGATCTCCAGTTTGGTGACGTCTGTCTCGTGTTGCAGTTGGAGCCTCGCTTCACCATGGTCAACGCCGCTCACGAGTTGCATCATCTCGACGCCGAGCTTCTCGACTCGCTGCTCACCGAGCATCCCAGTGGGCTGAAGGTCCTTGCCGCTCCACTGGAGCCCGCCTTCGCCGACGACATCACCACCGCCGGGCTGATGCAGATGCTCGACATCCTCAAGGAGAGCTTCGACTACGTCATCGTCGACACGGCGGCGATGCTCGACGAGCTGATCCTGTCGCTGATCGAGAAGTCGGACCAGATCCTGATGCTGGTCGACATGGACCTTCCCTCGGTGAAGAACGCCAAGCTGGCGCTGGAGACGCTGCGTCTCCTCAAGTTCTCTACGGGCAACGTCCAACTGGTTCTCAACCGATCCAACTCCAAGGCGAAGCTGGACAACAAGGAGATCGAAGGAGCGCTGAAGATGGAGATATCGGCGCAGATTCCGTCGGATGCCGTGGTCGCCGCCTCGATAAACGAGGGGCGCCCGGTGGTCGAGACCGATCCCAAATCGAAAGTAGCGAAGGGCTTCGAGTCCGTTGCCGAGCTGATCGCCGGCAAGGTCCCCGAGGCCACGACCAAGTCCGGCCTGTTCGGCCGGAAGTAACAAGGGGCTCAAGAAATGCCGTCACTATCCGAGAGAGTCGCGCAGGCGAGACAGACAGAGACATCCGATGGCTCATTGAATCGCAGCGACGCCATGAGCGAGCTGCGCGGGCGTCTCCACTTCAAGGTGGTCGAGGAGTTGGGCCCCACGCTCTACGACCGGGGCATGTCCGACGCCGAGTTGCGTCTCCGCGTCCTCGAGATGCTGGAGTGGGCGGTCGATCAGGAGCAGGGCCTACCACTCACCTCCGCCGATCGCCGCGCCCTCCTCAACGAGATCGCCTCCGATGTCCTCGGCTACGGGCCGATCGACCCGCTGCTCAACGACCCCGACGTCACCGAGGTCATGGCCAACGGCCCCTATGACGTCTACTTCGAGAAGTTGGGGAAGATCCTCAAATCCGACGTCAAGTTCGTCGACGAGGTCCACCTCCGTCGGATCATCGACAAGATCGTCGGTCAGATCGGGCGTCGTGTCGACGAAGCCACTCCCATGGTCGACGCCCGTCTCCCCGACGGGTCCCGCGTCAACGCCATCATCCATCCTCTGGCCATCGGCGGGCCGTACCTGACGATTCGTAAGTTCGCCGTCGATCCCTACCAGGAGGCCGACCTGATCAACTTCGGCACTCTCACCCAGAGGGTTGCCGACTTCCTCCGGGCTTGTGTGCGAGGCCGGCTCAACATCCTGATCTCCGGTGGTACCGGCTCGGGCAAGACCACCACTCTCAACGTCGTCTCGGCCTACATCCCGGGCGACGAGCGCATCGTGACGGTGGAGGACGCCGCCGAGCTCCAACTGCATCAGGACCACGTGCTCACTCTCGAATCGCGCCCGGCCAACATCGAGGGTCAGGGTCAGGTGACGATCCGTGACCTGGTGCGAAACACCCTGCGTATGCGTCCCGACCGCATCGTCGTCGGTGAGGTTCGCGACGCAGCCGCCCTCGACATGCTCCAGGCGATGAACACCGGCCACGACGGCTCGCTCACCACGGTCCACTCCAACACCCCCCGTGACACCCTGTCTCGTATCGAGACGATGGTGCTCATGGCCGGTTTCGACCTCCCGGTGCGGGCCATCCGGGAGCAGATCGCCTCGGCGGTCGACCTCATCGTCCACGTCACCCGTCTCAAGGATGGGACCCGCCGAATCAGCCACGTCACCGAGGTCGAGGGCATGGAGGGCGACATCATCACCCTCCAGGACCTGTTCCTGTTCGACTACGGCATGGGTGTCGACGACGACGGCCGTTACAAGGGCCGACTCAAGGCCACCGGCATCCGTCCGACTTTCTCGGAAGATCTGGAGAACCAGGGCATCCGCCTCCCCGCCGACTTGTTCGATCCCGAGCCCTTCGCCCGGAGAGGCAATTGAGACGACTTATGGCGCTGGTCGCCGCTTTGATGCTGCTGGCCGCGCCCGTCTGGGCGCAGACCGGTGCCGAGGAGATCGAGATCATCGACATCAACGGCTCCCGGTACCCGGAGAACGGCCAGACGCAGATGGTCGTCGAGTTCCGCAACTTCACCACCGAGCCCGATCCCGCCGCTCTGGAGGTCACGGCCAATGGTGAGGCGGTCACCAACCTCGCGGTGGAGCCGATCGGGAACTCGACGGTGCCTGTCGGTGTGGTCATGGTCATCGACACCTCGGGCTCCATGGTCGGGGCCCCGATTGCGGCCGCCCAGGATGCGGCGCGTGCCTTCGTCGCTCAAGCGCGTCCGGAGGATCGGATCGCCATCGTCACCTTCGCCGACGTGGTGCAGGTGGTCTCCGGATTCACCAACAACAAAGATGCGCTGACCGCCACCATCGACGCCATCGTGGCCGAGGGTGAGACGGCATTCAACGACGGTGTGATCCAGGGTGTGGCTATGTTCGACTCGGCCACGGCGAGTGATCTCCTCGCTCATATGATCGTGCTCACCGATGGCGAGGACACCGTTTCCGAAGCGACCCTCGACGAGGCGATAGCCGCCGTCGAGGGCAGTGACGTCCGCACGTTCGGTGTCGCGCTCGAATCACCAGACTTCAACCCGGATCCGGTGCAGCAAGTGGCGGCTGCCGGAGGTGGTCTCTTCCTCTCGACGCCGGATCCTGCAGCCCTTTCCGGGCTGTACGGTGAGATCAGCCGGGAGATCAGCAACACGCTCGTCGCTCGATTCCAATCACCGATCTTCACCCCGGGTGATGTCGACTTTGTCGTCGGATATCAAGGGCTGACCTCGACCCAGACATTTGCGGTCTCCGGCTATGCGGTAACCACTACCCAGGGAACCGCGGCCACCACGACCACGACCCTGGCTGCGCTGACGACGGTCGTGGTGCAAGGCAAGTCTCCGCTCCCGCTCCAGACACTCATCCTCATCGGAGCGGCCGGCATTGGGCTCACTCTCTTTCTCTTCCTCGTCATCCTCTTCGGCCGTGAGGACGACGACGACCAAGGACGTTTCGCCAAACGGCTCCAGGCCTACGGTCGCAAAGGCGGGCAAGTCGAGGAGAAGAAGTCGTTCGTCGAGCGCATCCCATTCTTGAACCGATTCACGAGCGCCGCCGAAGAAGAGGTGAAGAGACGAGGCTTGCTGTCCGGGGTCAGCTCGGCCCTGGAGCAGGCCAACATCCCGATGTCACCCGGTGAGGCCGTCCTCGGCATGATCGGCCTGGCGTTCGTCGGCGGGATCATGGTGGCGATCTTCAACGGACTGCTATGGGGGTTGATCGCCTTTGGCGCCTTCCTGCTCCTGGCGATGTTCCTGATCAACTACGCAGGTGCCCGTGAGAAGAAAAGGTTCGAGAAACAGCTCCCCGACACATTGACCCTGATGTCCACTTCACTTCGGGCCGGTTACTCCCTGCTGCAGGCAACGGAGGCAGTGGCGTCAGAGGCACCGGATCCGACCGCCCGCGAATTCGGCAGAGCCATCGCCGAAGCCCGATTGGGGCGCACGGTGACCGATGCTCTCGAGGGCATCACGGATAGAACCCAGTCCGGTGACTTCGAGTGGGCGGTGATGGCCATAGAGATCCAACGCGAGGTCGGCGGCAACCTCGCCGAAGTCCTGCAGACCGTGGCCGACACCATGCGTGCCCGCAATCGTCTCAAAGGGGAGATCAGGGCTCTCACCGCGGAGGGCCGGATCTCGGCCTTCGTGCTCGGCTCACTGCCCTTCGCCATGGCACTGTTCCTCTGGACCACCAATCGTGACTACCTCCAGCCGATGCTGGACGAGACCTTCGGCCGAATCGCCATCGGAGCCGGGCTCCTCCTCATGGCCGGAGGAATCTTCTGGCTGAAGAAGATCGTGGATATCGACATATGAGCATCGAAGGCTTCGACCCGATCCTGTTGGCAGTGGGTGCCGTGTTTGCCTTGGTCTTGTTTGTCGTGATCTGGGCAGGATTCGGGGTCAGCAGGGCTCGTGAGGAGATGACCACCCGTCTCGAGCTATACGGGCGACAGTCGGTGGCCACGGTGCGCGAGGAAGAGCTGAGCAAACCCCTGGCGCAACGGACAGTCGGGCCCGTCATCATCGGCATGGGCAATTTCCTCAAGCGCTTCACCCCGGTCGGCTACCTGGAGAAGAAGCAGCGCAAGCTCATGCTGGCCGGGTACCCCGGAAACCTGGATGCGCCCGCATTCATCGTCATCAAGCTGCTCACTACTGCCCTCGGGCTGGTTGCCGCCTTCTTCCTGGTCGACTATGGCGCCGACTCGTTGCAGCGAATCGTCTTGTTCATCATGCCAATCGCTCTCGGCTTTTTCGGCCCGGACGCCTGGCTGCAGCGCAAGGTCGACGATCGCCGGCTGGCGATGCTCAAGGCGTTGCCCGACGTGCTGGACTTACTGGTGATCTCGGTGGAGGCAGGTCTCGGGTTCGATTCCGCCCTGGCCAGAGTGGTGGCCACCGTGCCCGGCCCGCTATCCGAGGAGTTCTTCCGCATGCTTCAGGAGACTCGGGTCGGGGTGAGTCGTCGCGACGCGATGAGACATCTCATGGAGCGCACCGACCTCGACGAGCTCAGGTCGTTCCTGCTCGCCATGATCCAGGCCGAGGCGTTCGGTGTCACCATCGCCAGGGTGCTCCGGGTCCAGGCCGATGAGATGCGGGTGCGACGTCGTCAGCGGGCCCAGGAGAAGGCTTTCGCCGCCCCCGTGAAGCTGGTCTTCCCCTTGGTGTTCTGCATCTTCCCCTCCCTGTTCATCATCCTCCTCGGCCCGGCCGCCATACAGATCGCCGACGCCTTCGCCGGAACATGACCGCTGCGGCGACACAGCCGCAAGGTCGTCGTTACTCAATTGCCCACCTGGCGCTGCTGGTGCCATGGATCGCCCTCGTCATCGACGCCTGGGACCCGATCGGTGACAACTCGTTTCTGTGGCACATTCGGGCGGGGACGTTGCAGGCCGAGAGCGGTGTCGTCCTCACGACCGACCCGTTCTCGTTCACGATGCTCGGAGAGCCCTGGCTGACCCAGAGTTGGCTCGTCGAGCTCTTCTATGACTGGGCCGAAGGATTTACCGGCCTGGGTTTCGTGCCCTTCATGATCCTCATCGTGAGCACACTCACCTTCATCGCGGTGGGTCTCCTCGCATATCGAAGGGCGCACAGTGTTCCCGCCACGGTGTTCGTGCTGATACTGACCACATTCGCCATGATCAGTTTCCTGGTGCCGCGACCGGTCATCTTCTCCTATCTCCTGATGGCTCTGGTGATCCTCGCCTGGGACCGCCCGTCGACACGTTGGGCCCTGCCCTTCCTCTTCTGGCTGTTTGCCGCTGTGCACGCCAGCTTCGTGATCGGTCTTGCTTATGTGGGTCTCTCGCTGATCATGGACCGGCAATGGCGGGAGCTGCCCAAGATCATCGTGTCCGGGCTGGCGACTCTGGCCACCGCTCACGGAATCGGAGTGGTGACGTTTCTCCTGGAGTTCGGACAGAACAGCGATGCCCTGGAGTATTTGAGTGAGTGGCGCCGCCCCGAGCTATTCGAGGCGGTGTTTCTGCCTTTTCTTGGCGGTGTGGTCTTCATCGTCATCGGCGCGTTTCGGCAGCGGATCTTCCCGCGTCATCTCTGGATCCTCGTTCCCTTCCTCGTCCTGGCTCTCAGCTCGCTGCGCGCGGTGCCACCCTCCTGGCTGGCCATCACCCCATTGGTGGCCATCTCGCTGTCCGGTCTCACGATCGGGAGCCGAGCCGGCCTGAGACCCAGATTGGCGCTCATCTTCGGGCTGATCGTGTTGGTGCTTCCGTTCCTGTTGATGGCCGACGGCGAGTTGTCTGAGGAGCGTTTCCCGGTTGTTGCAGTCGCCAGTCTCGATGATTCGCCCACTTTCCACGACGACCGGGTTGGTGGATTCCTCATCTGGGCTGAAGGACCCGACCGGTTGGTCTTCCTCGACGACCGTGCCGAGCTCTACGGGCCTCGGCTGGGAGAATTCGTGCAGGTCCGCAATGGTGATCTCGACTGGCAGCCCGTTTTCGAGCGTGAGGGGATCGAGCAGGCCCTGTTGGCCAACACCGAGTCCCTCATCCCGGAGCTGATCTCAGCGGGTTGGGAGACGATCTACGTCGACGACCAGTTCACGGTGCTCCGCCCCGAGGCATAGGAAAAAGGACCCGAATCCGGGTCCTTTTCCATTGATAGAGAAGAACTGGCTGCTACTGGTTGAGACCAGAAGCGATGTCGCTGAATGTCGCCGACACCTGGTCACCGGCCAGGGCCACGGCCACGAGAGCGATGATCGCAATCAGAACCACGAGGAGTGCGTACTCCACCATGGAAGCGCCCTTCTCTTCCTTCATCCAAGTACTTACCTTGGTCCACAGAGCAAGCATTTACCCCTCCTTGGGTCGATTTACCGGGCTTGCATTGGGCAAATTAGCCCAAGTCGTTCCGAAGACAATGGGTCTCCGGAACCACATCTTCTACATCGGTCAGGCCTCGGCGACATTTGAGGCTATTTCCGAGTACGTTCCAGAAAGTTCGGCGCCGGCTACCTGCACGGCCACCAGCGCAACGATGGCGATGAGAACCACCAAGAGCGCGTATTCGACCATCGATGCGCCCCGGTCGTCACTCTGAAAGTACATCCAACATTTGTTGATCATTTCCTACCCCTGATTGCCATCAGGATATGACACGAGGGACAGATCTCTCATAGGTCGGGTGGCTCAATGGCCTCAGCTAGTTGGGACGGGCGATCCCCAGCCTGATCGCTTCGATCGCGGCCTGGGTGCGGTCACTGACCGCGAGCTTCTGGAAGATCGATGCCAGATGGTTCTTGACCGTCTTCTGCGATATGTAGAGCCGGTCGGCGAGCTCGTCGGTCGCCGACACCCCGACGGCGAGCAGTTGCAGAATCTCGCGCTCTCTTGGGGTGAGCGACGCCGCGCCCGGGTCGAGCTCGGCTTCACGATAGGTTTCGAGCAGCACGTCTCGCTCTTCGTCTGTGAGGTCCATGAGATTGCGATTGTCGGCCACGGCCCTAACCGCGGCGGCGAGTGTGGCAAGGGGGACCCCTTTGGAAAAGAATCCCATCGCCCCGGCGTCTGCGGCCCGGCGGCGCTGGTCGTCGCCGGCGTGCATCGAGACCACGATTGCCCGAGACTTCCGACCCAGGAGCGATATGGCCGCGATGCCATCGCCCCCTGGCATCTCGATGTCGACGATCGACACCTCGGCGGGCTGCGAGGTGAGTGCTTCTTCAAGCTCGGGCCCCGAGTTGACCACCCCCACCACCCTGGTGTCGGGGAGGCTGCTCAAAGCCTGGCTCAGGCCATCGGCAAATAGCTGATGGTCGTCGGCGATCATGACACGGATCATCTCGACCCCCATTCAACAGTCACGGCCGTGCCCACCCCAGGCTTTGAGTCGAATTTGATCGTCGCCCCGATCTTGGACGCTCGCTCTCTCATTCCCACCAATCCATAGTGCCCCTCAGGCTCGTGAGCGGGGTCGAATCCGACGCCGTCATCCACTACGGAGCACGAGCCGAACGCCCGGTCGATCTGGCCCGATATCACCACCATCGATGCTCTGGAGTGCTGATGGGCGTTGCGCGCCGCCTCCGTGATAATCGAAGTGAGGTCGCCAATCTGAGCCGGACGCGGCGGCCGCCGTTCCTCGAGGTCGACGATCACAGGTGGCTCGCCGTCGAGGCTGGACGTTGCTTGTAGCAATCTCGCCGTCAGAGTAGGGCCCGGAGCGTTCCGCAGATCAGCTACAGAGGCTCGCACGTCCTCGACGAGTTTGGTGACGTTGGAACGCAGGATCTGGAGATCTGCGGCGACCTCGGGATGATCGGACTGTTGCATGGCAGTCATGTCCAAAGCGAGGCCCAATGAGGCCAGCGAGGGCCCGATCTCGTCGTGCATCTCCCGAGCCAGTCGGACCCTCTCCTCTGCGACTGCCGATCCCACGATGTCTTGAAGGAGTTGCAGGTTGGCGAAAGCAACGCTCACAGGGTGAATGATTGCAGTCACCTCGGAGAGATCTCCCGAGGTCAACGGTTGGGAGGTCGTCAGCTCCAGGTTGCCCACGGTTGTATCCGACGTGGACAGCGGGAGGTCGTAGACGTGCCCGTCTTCGTCGGGTATGCCTCGCGCTGCCAACACCACCAGACCCTCTTCGCCCTCAACGGCGAGTTTGCCCGATGATCCAGGAAATCGCTCCAAGATGGTCTCGAGGGTGTCCGCCCCCACCTCTATGGCATTGAGACGGCCCGCCGACATGTCTTCCGAGAGCCTGAGGAGGGCACCGTGGATCTCCTCGAGGCTCTTCAGACGCTTGTTGGTCGACTCCTTTTCTTCCGCCAGGGCAGTCGCTTGGCTGTGAATGTCCTCGAGCAGCCTGCGGATCACGCCAACGAGAAGGACGAAGATGAGATATAGCGCGAGAGCAGGCGTGATGTCGATCAACGGCGAGCCGTTGGCCAATGTCACCAAGGTGAGCAAGGCGCCGGCCAGGATCCCGGTCGTGAGACCGGTCCGGACTCCACCGTAGATGGTGGCAAACACGGGGGGGCCCATCGAGAGAAGCAGATAGGGGCTGCTTCCACCGCCGGTCAGAGTCATGGCCACGGACACCATCAGGGTGCCGAGGAGGCAGATTGACTCAACACCGAATCGACGCCAGAACACGGCTTCCGGCGCCAGGGTGCTCCCCACGACGTACATTCCGGCGACCCCCATCGCAATTAGCGATTCGGCCGAACCCTGGCTCAGGACGAATGACGAGATGATGCCGATGGTGAGCGCCACCCACTGCCCGATCAGGACTGTGCGATGAACGCGAGATTCCCAGGGAGCCGGGGAGGTCAGCATGAGCGAAGGCTACCGTTGGCGCCTTGACCGCCCGGAAACACCATTGGTTGTTGGGTGGAGGGTTGGCGTCCGGCAAGAGCATGGTCCGCAAACTCCTCGAAGAACGAGGAATCGCCACCATCTCCGCTGACACGATCGGGCATGAGATTCTGCGGTCGGACGGACCGGCCTTCCACGACGTGGCAAGTCGGTGGCCCAGCGTCGTGCGTGACGGCGAGATCGATCGCGCCGCCCTGGCGGCGATCGTCTTCAACGATCGCCTTGAGCTCGTCGACCTCGAGGCAGCGACTCATCCCCACATCTTCGACAGGATCGAACGCATGGTGAAGGGAACTGAGTCGGCCGTCGTGGTAGAGATTCCCATCCTCCGGCACCGACTCGGGGAAGGCTGGGAGCGTATCGTGGTCGATTGTCGCGATCAGACACGTCTCATCCGGGCCATGGGACGAGGGCTCTCCGAGATCGAAGCAAGGGCTCGCATGGGCGTCCAGCCATCACGGTCGGCCTGGTTGGCCGCGGCAGACGTCGTCGTTCCTAACCATGGGTCGATCGAGGAGCTCCGGGGGGCCGTGAGCAGCCTGGTCGATGCGTGGGAATTCTCGGCTTCGTATGGCAGCTGAGCCCTGCGCTTGCGTCTGGACGTCTCCGAGCCGATAGTCACTGGTCCATGTCGGTGTCAGGTGATTCAATGTGGTCGTCATGCAATCCGATACACCAATGTGGATTCTGGTGATGACGGGAAGGTCCAGCCCTGCTCTCTGGCTGTCTGTCCAGCGGCGCTGAACTGTCATCCAGCGCTCGGCCTCGTGGCTGATCGGATGGGAGCTGTCGATTGAGATCAAACCCAGCGCTGCCGGAGACTGAGCCAGTGGAGAGAGTGACCGATGGCCTGTCGCGGCCCACCTGGAATGCGGGCCGTTTGCGTTGGCGCGGAGTCGCTCTGATCCTCATCGCCTCGTCGTTCTGGCCGCTCAGTGTCATGGCGGCGAATCCGGCGAGCATTGCTCGACCAGAGCGAATTCTGGCCATCGTCGCCAGCGTTCTGCTAATCGGTCTGGCGTCCTGCCGTGTGTTGATGTCCTTCGGGTTGCGTGTCGGTCCGGCCGAGAACACGACGTTCGTCTGGGTGTTGTTACTCATGACCGGGGGCCCGGTGATCGAGGAGCTGGAACTGCTCGCCATACCTCTACTCCTCATAGCGGCCATCCTCGCGGCTTGGCTGTTTGTGAGGCTGGAGGGTCAGGTCATCGTCAGTGCACTGGTCTGGGCCACCGCCGTCTCCGTGGCGGCCGGCCCGGCAGTGGCGCTCTTCGAGAATCTTCAGTCCCGGGGCGCGAGCGCGGTGCTCGGGTCTGAGCCGATTCCGGTTGACTTCCCGACCACCCCCGACGTGTTCTTGGTGGTCTTCGATGGATATCCCGGGAGAATTGCCTCGGAACAGGACGGATTGGCCCCCGGGGTAGTCGATGTCGTCACGGACCTCCAGAGCAGGGGGTTCCAGTTACCGAAGTCGAGTTGGTCCACGTACTGGACCACCACCCTCTCTATCCCGAGCCTGCTGGACATGACATACGTGGTGGAGAGGGAATGGAGCGGTCTGGAGACGGTCAGGGATCTACAGCGAATCGTCTCAGGCGACAGCAATCTGATGGAGACGTTGAAGGCGAACGGATATCAGACGCACATGGTCGAGTCTGGCTGGAGTGGTGGCACATGTGGACCGGGATTCGACCACTGCGTGCCCGCTCCCCTCCTCGATGAGGCCACCTATCTCACTCTCCAACGAACCGTTGCATGGGCGGCGCTGGCCGACTCGCCTGGGCCAAGCATCGAGGGAGCTCTGGCGGGCTTCGACTGGCTCGAGGAGTACGGGCCGGAAATCGCCAAGTCGGACGCACCTGACTTCGTGTTCGCTCACGTGGTGGCACCCCATCCACCGATGTACCTGACCCCTGACTGCTCACTCGACCTGGCCGATAGTCGTGGAGGATCCTTCTTCCTGCTTCCCGGGGTTCCCGAGCAGGCCAGAGCCGGTTATCTCGTCGAGCAGATGGACTGCATGGACCGGTTCATGGTCGGGTTTGCCGACCTGATCGAACCAGATGACGTCGTGATTTATGTCTCGGACCATGGATCGGATCGTCGTAATCAGAACGATCCCGCCTACACCGACTGGGATCGAGCGACGATCGTCGAGCGCATGAACAACTTCCTGGCCGTCCGGTTGCCCGGCGGATGCGAGATCGCCGACGGCGTCGTGATGCCCAATGTTTTCCGCCAGGTCCTGGCGTGCCTTTCGGCATCTCATGTGGAGACCCTGCCAGAACGCATGTGGGTCAACCCGATGCGCGAGCTAACCCCTTCTGTCGTCGAGGGACTGCTCGCAAGCTCGCTGCCGTTGGAGTGAGCCGTCTCCGCCTCGAACCCCCCATGAGCTGATCGGGTCATGATCTGTCCCAGGGCGCCGGTACTCTGCGTGTCGTGCCCCGTTTCGAGATCGTCTCCGACTTCCAGCCTGCCGGAGACCAGCCCAAGGCCATCGAATCACTCGCCGCCGGAATCCAACGAGGCGACCGATTCCAGACCCTGCTCGGGATCACCGGCTCGGGCAAGTCGGCCACGATCGCCTGGACCATCGAGAAGGTGCAGAAGCCGACTCTGGTACTCGCCCCGAACAAGGCCTTGGCCGCCCAACTGGCCAACGAGTTCCGTCAGCTCTTTCCCAAGAACCGGGTGGAGTACTTCGTCTCCTACTACGACTATTACCAGCCCGAGGCCTACATCCCCCAGACCGACACCTTCATCGAGAAGGACGCCACCATCAACGACGAGATCGACCGGCTTCGTCATTCGGCCACTGCGGGTCTCCTGGTACGGCAGGACGTGATCATCGTGGCCTCGGTGTCGGCGATCTACGGTCTGGGGTCCCCGGAGCAGTACCAGGGGCAGCTGCTGCGGCTGGTGCAGGGGGTGGAGTATCCGATGGGGGAGGCGATCAAGCGGCTGGTCGACATCCAGTACGAGCGCAACGAGGTCAACCTGATCCGGGGCAAGTTCCGGGTCCGGGGCGACACCCTGGAGGTATTCCCCTCTTATGACGAGACCATCGTCCGCGTCCAGTTCTGGGGAGACGAGGTGGAGCGCATCGTCCGGCTCAACCCGGTCACCGGGGAGGTCGTCGAGGAGTTGTCGGAGTTGTTCATCTTCCCAGCCACCCACTATGTCACCGAGCGGGAGCGGCTGCTCAAGGCGATCTCGAGCATCGAAGAGGAGCTGGTCGATCGTCTCGGCAAACTGGAGAACCAGGGGAAGATGCTGGAGGCGCAGCGGCTCCGCATGCGCACCCACTACGACTTGGAGATGATGCGTGAAGTCGGGTTCTGCTCCGGCATCGAGAACTACTCGCGCCATCTCGACGGGAGGGAGCCCGGCGAGGCCCCCTACACGCTGCTCGACTACTTTCCCGACGATTACCTGACCATCGTCGACGAGTCACATGTCACCGTGCCTCAGATCGGGGGCCAGTACGAGGGCGACCGCTCCCGTAAGGAGGTACTGGTCGACCATGGGTTCCGCCTCCCATCGGCGAAGGACAACCGCCCGTTGCGTTTCGACGAGTGGCTGGAGCGAGCCAATCAGGTGGTGTTCCTGTCGGCGACACCCAGTGATTTCGAGATCAGCCACTCCACCCAGGTGGTGGAACAGATCATCCGCCCCACAGGTCTGGTCGACCCCGAGGTGATGATCCGCCCCACCAAAGGCCAGATCGACGATCTACTCGACGAGATCCGGGAGCGGGCGGTGCGCAATCAGCGGGTCCTGGTGACCACCCTCACCAAGAAGATGGCCGAGGACCTCACCGACTACCTCCTCGAGATGGGAGTCAGGGCCCGTTACATGCACTCGGAGATCGACACTCTGGAGCGGGTGCAGATCATGCGAGAGCTGCGTCTTGGGGAGTTCGACGTCCTCGTCGGGATCAACCTGCTCAGGGAGGGACTCGACCTTCCCGAGGTGTCGCTGGTGGCCATCCTCGACGCCGACAAGGAAGGGTTCCTTCGCTCCGAGACCTCTCTCATCCAGATCATCGGGCGGGCCGCTCGTAACGTCGACGGTCAGGTGATCATGTATGCCGACAACATCACCGATTCCATGCAGCGGGCCATCCACGAGACCAACCGGCGTCGGCGGGCCCAGGAGGAGTGGAACGAGGAGCACGGCATCGATCCCCAGACGGTGCGCAAGCGTGTCTCCGACATTCTCGAGCTGGTGCAGACCGAGCGGCCGGCAGGGGACCGGAGACGTCGCGAGGTGGAGAGGCGGGCACCGATCGACCTCGAGGGCGAGGATCTCGCCCGTCTCGTGATGGGTCTGGAGGAGGAGATGCACGAGGCCGCCAAGGACCTGAGATTCGAGTACGCGGCCCGGCTTCGTGATGAGATCAACGAGCTGAAGCGTGAGCTGCGTGAGGTGGCGGAGGCGGGCTAGACCAGCAGATCCGAACCGCTCCTGCCCGCCGTTGACGCTGAACCGTGGAGCACGCACGACGGTGGCGACGACTTGGAGTCATCTCACCAATTCCCCTGAACGAGCCGACGGCCGACCATCATTGGTGACGATGTATCAAGGCCTTCGAGTGATCGCCATCGCCCCTGTGCTCGACGAGAAGCTGAAGATCGGCCAGGTCATCGAGCGGGTGCCCATCGATGTGGTTGACGAGATACTCGTCATCGACGACGGCTCGACCGACGGGTCGCCGGAAGTGGCTCGCTCCAGAGGGGCGACCGTCATCGAGCTGGGGGAGACACTGGGAGTGGGTGCAGCCATCCGCCGCGGCTATCGGCACGCCATCGACAACGGGTTCGACGTTGCGGTGGTGATGGCAGGCAACAACAAGGATTCTCCCGAGGAAATCCCGCTGCTGATCGACCCGATCGCGGCGGGAGAAGCCGATCTGGTTCAGGGCTCCCGATGGCTGGCGGGCACCGAGGACTTTGGCGAAATGCCGCTGTACCGCAAGGCGGCCACCAGGCTCCATCCCGCGCTGTTTCGACTCATCTCGCCGGTGAAGCTGACCGATACCACAAATGGATTCCGGGCAACCCGGGTCGGGATGCTCCGCGACGTGAACCTGCGACTCGACCAGGATTGGCTGAACGAATACGAGCTCGAGGTGTACTTGCTCTACAAGGCCGCCAAACTCGGCTATCGCGTCACGGAGGTGCCCGTGACGAAGCGGTATCCGCCAAAAGAACTTGGGCAGACCAAGATGAAGCCGATAGTTGGATGGTGGTCCATATTGCGCCCTCTGGTGCTGCTCGGTACGGGCCTGAAGAAGTGAAACTGGGAGTGTGATCTCGAATGATGTCGGGCATCGCCATCGTGGGTGCCGGCCACTGGGGCCCTCATCTGGCGAGAAACTTCAACGACCACCTCGACAGTCAACTGCTCTGGCTGATCGATAGCGACGAGACTCGGCGCAAGACGATGGGTGAGAGATTCCCTTCGGTCGCCCTCTCCGATGACATCATGGAATCTCTCGACGACGATCGGGTCGACGCCATGGTGATAGCCACCCCGACGACGACGCACTATGAGCTGGTCCTCGAGTCCATGCGACGAGGGAAGCACGTATTGGTCGAGAAGCCGCTGTCTCACTCGCTGGCCACGGCAAAGGAGCTGTGTCGACTCTCCGATGACGCCGGCCTCGTTCTGATGGTCGGACACGTGTTCCTCTTCAACAAGGCGATCACCACTTCGCGGGAGTACATGACGTCAGGTGAGCTCGGGCGACTTCGCTACATCTCTATGACCCGGACCAATCTCGGGCCGGTGCGAACCGACGTGAACGCCGCCTGGGACCTCGCCAGCCACGACATCTCGGTTGCCAACTATTGGCTCGACTCCATTCCGCTGAGAGTCAGCGCCAGTGGAGGGAGCTGGCTCAACGAGGGAATCGAGGACATCGTCGTTGCCACCATGCGCTACCCGCGTGACGTCCTCGTCCACATCGAGGCTTCCTGGCTCAACCCCCGAAAACGCCGTCTGATCTCCGTCGTCGGGAGTGACAGGATGCTCACCGTCGATGACATGGACCTCACCGAGCCGGTCCGCATCTACAACAAAGGCGTGGTTGGCGAAGACTCGCTCATGGCCGACACCTTTGCTGGATTCCGCTCCCAGATCCGTGAGGGAGAGGTTCTGATCCCCCACGTCACGTCGGGTGAGCCGCTGAGAGACGAATGTGACAGCTTCCTCAGAAGAATCCGCCGGGGAGGCGAAACCACATCTGACGGGTGGGCCGGGGCCGAAGTGGTATCTGTGCTGGAGGCGATGGACCTGTCGATGGCGGCTGATGGCGCCGAAGTCGACGTGGAGGCGGTCAGGTGAGAGTGCCTCTGGTCGATCTCGGCTGGCAGCACGGAGAGATAGCCGAGGATGTCGAGCGCGGTATGCAGGAAGTCATCGAAACCACTGCCTTCATACATGGCCCGCAGGTGGCTGCATTCGAGACCGCCTTCGCGGAATTCATCGGTGTTCGGAACTGTGTCGGCGTGGGAAACGGCACCGACGCTCTAGAGCTCGCGATTAAGGCTCTCGGCATCGGCCCCGGTGACAAGGTGATCGTGCCCGCCAACAGCTTCATCGCCTCCGCACTTGGCGTCCTCCGGGCAGGAGCCGATGTCGTCTTGGTGGACTGCCACCCCAACACCTATCTGATCGACTTCGAGAAAGTGGCCGACGCCATCGACCCGTCGGTTCGGGCGGTAATGCCCGTGCATCTCTACGGGCAGATCGCCCCGATCGACCAGCTAGGAGACCTGCCCGACCGGGTCGCTGTCGTCGAGGACGCCGCCCAGTCTCAAGGGGCGACGAGGCACGGTCAGGGATCGGGGTCGTTCGGAGAGGTAGCCGGCACCAGTTTCTACCCGGGCAAGAACATCGGCGCCTATGGCGACGGTGGAGCCGTGCTCACCAACGACGACCAGTTGGCCCGGAAGGTGCGCAGGCTCGGGAACTGGGGCTCCGACCAGAAGTATCACCACCCAGAGGTGGGCTTCAACTCCAGGCTGGACACCATCCAGGCCGTGGTGCTCTCCGCCAAGCTGTCACGGCTCCTCGATTGGAACGAGATGCGCTCGGTGGCGGCCAAGTTCTATGAGCAGCTCCTGGGCGGGCTCGAACAGGTGGAGCTCCCGCGGGTCCTCGAGGGGAACTCTCACATCTGGCACTTGTATGTCATCCGGGTGCCCGACCGGGGTCGCGTGCTGGCCGAACTACAGGCGGACGGAGTCGGCGCTGGAATCCACTACCCGGTCCCCATGCACCTGCAGGGGGCATTGTCGAGTCTCGGATACCGACGTGGCGACTTTCCCGAAGCGGAGGCGGCAGCCGATGAGATCCTCTCGTTGCCGATCTTTCCGGGCATCACGGAGTCTCAGCAAGAGCACGTCGCCGACTCACTGATCAGGGCTCTCGACACGAAATGAGTGGCCAGAAGGACGTCTTCATCCATCCCAATGCGCTCGTCGAATCGGGCGATGTGGGCGCCGGTACCAGGGTGTGGGCCTTCGCCCACATCATGAAGGGGGCCGTAGTGGGGGAGAGCTGCAAGGTCGGCGACCACGCCTTCATCGAATCTGGTGCGGTGCTCGGCGACCGGGTCACGGTAAAGAACAGCTGTCTCATCTGGCACGGAGTGCATTTGGGCGATGACGTCTTCGTCGGGCCCAACGTGGTGTTCACCAATGACTTGACGCCACGAGCCAGGTATCAGACAACGGAGGAGGACTGGCTGGATACAGAGGTCGCCGATGGAGCCTCGCTGGGCGCCAACGCAACCATTCTCAGCGGGATACACATAGGTCGCAATGCATTCGTGGGTGCGGGCTCGGTGGTGACCAAGGATGTCCCCGATCACGCACTCGTTTTCGGCAATCCGGCGCGGCATGAGGGCTGGGTCTGCGCCTGCGGGTCGAAGCTCGGGGATGACCTCGTCTGTGCCGCCTGTGGTCTCGTCTATCACCACACGGAACAGGGCTTGAAGGAGGGGAGCGGTCGATGAAGCGGGCAGCGATCATCATGGGAGTCATCGGAGTGGTGGTCGCTTCGTTGATGTCCGTTCGCCTGCTCGCCGAGCTCGACTTCAACCCCACAGCCCCCGTCAAGTTCGCCACACTCTCGCCAGAGCAGAACGCATATGCCGAGAAGCTATTGGGCAGAGAGGTCGTCGTGGCGCCAAGGGCCGGTCACGACGGGAAGTTCTTCTTCTCCCAGGCCATGGACCCCTTCCTCCTCGAGCCCGATGTCCACGCGATATATCTCGACCGTCCCACGTATCGAGCGCAGCGGATGGCATATCCGACGCTCGCCTCACTGGGCGGGTTGCTGCCACCGAGCGCCACGGTCTGGGGTCTGATCGTCGTCAATGTGGTCGCCATGGGAGTGGGGACCCTCTTCACCGCCCTTGTCGCACTGAGGATGGGCCTGTCCCAGTGGTATGGCCTCGCCTTCCTGCTCAACCCGGGGATGATCGTCACATTGAACATCGACGGCGCAGGGATCGTGGCGCTGGCCGCGATGATGGCTGCCGTCTATTACACAATGAAAGATGAGCTGGTCGCGGCCTCGGTCGCTCTCACCGTTGCCTGCCTCGCGAGAGAGACGATGCTCATCGCCGCAGTGGGACTCGGCTTCTACGTCTTGTACACAAGACGTAGGGTCGCCTGGGGATTCGCGGTTCCCGCAATCGCCGTCGCCGGCTGGTGGTTCTACGTGCGCTACCGGTTAGGCGGAATGACGGGACAAGACATCCTGGCCCTCGAGCTCCCGTTTGTCGGATTCACCCAGGCTTTCCAGCGTTGGCTCGAAACGCCGGGCTCAGCCGTCAACCTATTGATGGGCGTGGTCCTCGCCCTGATGTCGGTGATGGTCTTGATACGGACGATCAAGACCCCTACGGCTCTGGGGTCGGCTGTGGCCGGGTTCGCGTTGTTGGCGATCGTCATGAGTGGTCCGGTCTGGCTCAACTATTTCGACTCCGCACGGGCACTGGCGCCGGTGTTGACGGCGTATCTCCTCATCGTGCCTGCGCAGGCTCGGGCCGGGAGGTCCGCCGCCGATGCGAAGGTCGACTCCGTCGAAGTCTCGTGATTGCGCGCCGGCCGACGATACGTGGGGTGTCACTCAATTCGCCATGCATCGATCTCGAGGGTCCGGTGCGTCCAATGGGATCAGCCGGATAGCCGAGCGAGGCGGACAGCGACATACGATCGGGCCATGCGGCTCGGGTTGCGGGATGAAATCGAGGTGAACCGAGCGTGACGGACCCTAAGCGGCCCGGTCGGTCGGAACCCATCCGGTGGGCTGTATACGCGGTAGTTGGCGCAGCCCTCTTCTGGTGGTCGATCCGGCCGTTTCCTATCTATGCCTCGGCTCGGCTCCTCATCCTGTGTTTCCTGGGGTTCGCTTTGCTGTGGCTCATGCTTGGGAATCGGGCGAGAATCGACGCCCTCGCCGTGGCCTCGATCCTGGCGGTTGGACTGCTTGCTGGGACTCTGTCGACACCGGCATGGCGAACGAGCCTCGAGTCGGCCTTTGTGCTCATGGTGTCCCTTGTCATGTTCATCCTCATCTCGTGTATCGGCCTGGAGAGGAGATGGCTCACGGTCGTGGTGGTTGGGTCCGCTTCGATGTTGGCACTGGCGACTCTCGTCGGCTTCATGGAGCAGGTCTTCACCTGGCATGGCGTGATCGGAGAAGTTGCGCCGTCATCGACATTCTGGGAGAGACTGCCGGTCACACTGCCCCGCGTCGGGGTGGGAGCGTTACATCCCAACGAGACGGCGATGATCGCAGCTCTCTCCATCCCCATGGCGTTGGTAGGCCGACGCCGCTTCCCGGAGTTCCGGCACTTCTGGACGCTCGCGGCCATCGTGCTGGTGGCGATGCTCGTCGTCACCGGTTCGCGAGCCGGAGCCATAGCCGGTCTCTTCGCAGGCCTGCTCACTCTCTGGACGTTGAGGGGGAGCGATTCGCGCTCGCGGCGGCGATGGGTGCTGGCGGGAGGTGTGGCCGTATTGGCCGTTGTCTTTGGCGCCCTGATCGTCGTCTTCACCGATTACCGACCCGATTTCCTCTTCCGTGGGACGGTCGTCGCTCGTCAGCCGATCTGGTCGGCCGGGTGGGACATGTTCTTGGATGCTCCTGTTCTTGGCAACGGAGCCGGGTCGTTCTCTTGGCTTGCCGACACATACCTGGGTTCTACATACCCGGGTGCGGAGGCGAGGAGGATCTGGAACGAGGCCCACAATGGTTACATCCAACTGCTCTCCGAGTTCGGAATCGTCGGAGCGGCTGCACTGGTCGGTGCCTTGTGGTTGGTTGCCCGTCGTTCCCGAGCTCTGATGCGTGGCGCCGGCTTCGCCCGCGACTACGCCGTCGCCGTGATCGCGGCCCTCGCTGGGTTGGCATTCCACTCGATCTTCGATTCCTTGACAGCCGGCCTGGCGCCAGTCATCTTCCTGTCCGCTCTCGTCGGCGGCCTCTACACGGCTGGCACTCCCTCCACCCGGTCACAGGGCAGATGGCCGAGCCTGATTTGGGCGATCGCTCTGGTGGTCCCGGCAGTCGTATTCGCAGCTCTGTCCATCGGTCCTCATTTCGCTTACCAGCGGGGCGTGGCGGCAGCGGTGGCCGACGATTGGAGCGGAGCGATCCAACATCTCAATGATGCGGCGTCGAGTGATTCGCTTCCCGTGTACGAGCGCGCCGCATCCGTTGCCGAGGCGTGGGCCGGAGCGCCGAATGCGGCTCGTCTCGAGGGAGCCTCAGAGTTGGAGCCGTTCGACTCTGCCGCCTTCCTCAATCGCGTAGCTGTTGCTGATCCCGATTCACGAGGGGCTCTTCTCGATTCCGAGCACGATCGACTCCGTAGTGAGGAAGTCATCCAGATAACCGTCGGAGAGTTGGAGGCTTCGCTCAATGAGGATGCCACCGCTTTGGAGTTGTACGCGGCCGCCCTGTCAGCCAACCCGTGGCTCGTCGCTTCCGATGTGTGGACGCAGGCTCTGCCCGACGTAGAGGCTCGGAGCGGCCTCATCCAACAGGGCCTCGAGCTGGACCCCTGCGGCATCACGGACATCTTCTACGTCGAGGGTATCGACGTGGTGCCTTTCGAAGAGACGATCGCATCCTCATGTCCTGCGACGCACCCCGCCGGCCTCGCGTTACGTCTCGCGCAAGGGGAAACCGAAGCCGTCCACTCGGCGGCCGTCGATGGCCTCGAGTCCGTGCCTGAGGACATTCGTCTGCGCCGCATCGCCGCCTTGTCGTCTGCCACTATCGATCTCGAAGAATCCCGGAGGCATCTCGCGGTGGGGGCCCTCCTCGGCGATCCGTGGTCGGCGTTGACGCTCGCGATTGCCTACGACTCCGACGAACTGCCCCCATCGGTTGGAGGCTTGCTGAGGAGTCGCATCCTCGGTTACTCGCCGGTGGTCGTTCTGAACCAGGAGACGGAGCTCTACTGGTATGCAGGAATCCGGTCCCGAATCGTCGACAGACGACCGGAAACTCTGTCGACACTGCTCAACGGCCAATGGCGTTTCGCGGCCACCAGGCTCCACCGGGAGATACTCGAGGTGCTTGGTGCGTGACTCGATGCCCTACGACTGGCACTGGGTCGTCTGATCCATACCCAATTGAGTACAGCGGGCGTAGCCTGTCGTTGGGCTATGAGTAGGGCGAACGACCGACGGGCTGGGCTTATCAGCGTCGATATGACGTTGGCATTCGCCGCCGTGTTCACCGGCGTGTTGCTTCGTTACGGCGGGGAGTATCGCCTGGCTTGGGAAGCCCAGCTGGGGCTTCCGCCGGTCTGGTTCTTGGCGACCTGTTTCGCCAGCCTCACCTTCGTATCATTCGCCATAGGGGGAACCTATCGCCGCGAGACCTACTGGTCCATCCACGACGAGCTGACAGATCTCGGCAAGGGTCTGGTGGTTCTTGGTGCCTTGACCCTGAGCCTTCTCTACCTTTTCAAACTCGAGGACGTGAGTCGGGTCTCGTTGTCGATCTCTTTTCTCGTTCTCGGATGTGTCGCAGTCGGTGTTCGGCTCGCCTGGGGCCTCCAAGCCCGGCGTGCCCAGCCTGATGCACTGCAGCGTTGGCTCCTGGTGGGAACGGGTGAGAGGTCAGATGGCGTCGCCAGTCTCGTGGCTCGACACCCTCATGTAGGAGCCCGGATCGTCGGAGTCGTGGGAGAGGGCCATCAACTGGAGCACGGTCCACCGTGGCTTGGTTCGACGTCCGACCTTCCCGAGGTCTTGAGAACGGAAGTCATCGACGAGGTCATCGTCACCTTGGAGTTTGGAGACTGGAGCAAGCTGGAGGGCGTGTTGGCGGCATGCGCCGAGCAGGGCAAGACCGTTCGCATCCCTTTGGATGCCATGGCTCCGACCGTGCTCAGAGGTCGCCTCGAGGAGTTCGACGACATGCCAATGTGGTCAGTCCTGGCCACCCCCGGCCAGCATGTCGCTCTGGCGGTCAAGCGGATCTTCGACGTGGTCGCCGCCTCTGCCCTCATCCTCGTCCTGTCGCCGATCCTTCTCACCACTTCCATCGCGATTCGGATTCGAGATGGCGGCCCGGTGTTCTTCGCACAATGGAGGAGCGGGCTGCACGGCCGAGCTTTCAGAATGTTCAAGTTTCGAACGATGATCGATGGAGCCGAGGAACTGCGAGGCAATCTGCTCGGCTCGAACGAACGTCTCGGCCCCGCCTTCAAGGTGACGAATGACCCTCGGATGACCAACCTCGGCCGTACCCTTCGCAAGTGGAGCATCGACGAGTTGCCGCAACTGTGGAACGTGGTTCTCGGTCATATGTCGCTCGTCGGCCCGAGACCTCAGCCAACCGACGAAGTGGAGATGTACCAACTCTGGCATCGTCGTCGGCTCTCGATGCGCCCGGGAGTCACCGGGTTGTGGCAGATCACAGCTCGCAACGACCCTAGCTTCGACGTGTGGATGGACCAGGATCTCGAGTACATCGACCGATGGTCGCTGTGGTTGGACGCCTCGATCCTGCTGCGGACTCCTGCCGCGATCATCCGAACGCCTGGGACGTGAGCTCGCTGCCAGAGGCGGTTGAGGTACTCGGTGTTCGCATCCACCCGGTGACCGAGTCAGAGCTCGTCGACGTCCTGACCACGTGGGCGAGGGAGGGTTCGAGGAGGAAGGTCTACTACGTCAATGCACACGCGCTGAACCTTGCTCATGACAATTCCGAATTCAGAGACCTGCTCAACAGGGCAGACCTGGTGTACTGCGACGGCTTCGGGGCAAAGTGGGCGGCCCGGGCAATGGGGCAGATGCTTCCTGAGCGGATGGCCATCCCCGATTGGATCGATCATCTACTGGAGCGGTTGGACGATGGCGTGAGGCTGTTCCTGCTCGGCGATGAGGCGGAAGTGGTGGAGCACTGTGCCGACTTCATGGCCCGACGTCACCCGGGTCTGCGCATCGCGGGAATCCACGATGGCTTCTTCGATCCGAGTGGAGACGAGAATCGTGCGATCTGCGAGATGATCAACGGCAACGACGCGACGGTGCTGTTGGTCGGGATGGGCATGCCGCGGCAAGAGACGTGGATCGAATCGAACGTCGAAGACCTGAACGTGGCTCTGGCACTTGGTGTCGGCGCCCTTTTCGGGGTCTACTCAGGTGACCGACCTCGAGCTCCGCGGTGGATGACGGAAAACGGCATTGAGTGGCTCGGTCGTCTCGCTGTCGAGCCCAGGCGAATGTCTCATCGCTATGTGATCGGGAACACCCGACTCGTCGCCCGGGTCGCTCGCAAGAGGATGAGCCGATGAGGGTTCTCAACGCCCATTCCCAGTATCGACGAGAGCGCGGAGATGAAACCTCGGTGCGTTTCCAGACGACTGGGCTCGAGGAGCTGCCGTGGTCCCTCGTACGCAAAGATGCATGGGACAAGAGCGCGTCATGAAACCTCCTGTCCAGTTTCCAACGGCAGAAATTCCTTAAGAGTGTCCCCCCGACATCGAAACTCAAGACAATGACCTTACGTCGTGTCCTTGCCGTGACCCACGAGGCGTCTCGGACTGGTGCGCCCATCGCCCTCTTGCATTTCCTGCGATGGCTTGTGTCCCAGCGTGGCGTTCACGTGGAGACCCTCATCCTTCGTGACGGCCCACTACGGTCAGAATTCCAGGCCATTGGACCGACACGAACGGTGGGAAGAACGGCACTGGGACGCTTCCTTTGGGCGGTAGAGCGTGGGCTAGCCATGATCGGTCCGCACTGGCTCTGGCGAGGTGTGGCCGGCATGCGGCTGCGTACGAGACTTCTGGGTATTAACAAATTTGATCTGATCTATGTGAACAGCATTGGAAGCGCCGAAGTACTGCCCTATCTGACGTCCGAGATCCCAATCGTCTGCCACATTCACGAACTCACCGTTGGGTTCAGGACTCTGAAGCCAGACTCACTACGAACCCAATTGGCGAACGCACCCAATTTGTGGATCGCCGCTTCGGTAGCCGTCCGAAACGCGTTGGTTGCTGAAGGGTTCTCACCCGACAGAATTGTCGTTCACTACGAGATGATCGACGTGGCACGTGTGATTAAGGCAATGCCTGAGGCAGCTCTCCTTGCTCGCATGAAGGAGGAATTGGGTATACCTCCGACCGCTGACATTGTGATGGGTTCCGGGACTTTCGAGTGGCGGAAGGGAGTGGATCTCTTCGCGCAGCTGGCATCAGAAATCAGGCGATTGTCGAACCGGGAAATTCATTTTGTATGGATTGGCGGTAAGAAGGAAGGCGTCGATTGGGTGAGACTCTCCTCTGATCTTGAGCGCATTGGTCAAATACCGCTTCACCTAGTGACAGAGACCCACGACCCCTACAGTTGGTACGCACTCGCCGATGTTTTCGCACTGACCTCTCGAGAGGATCCGTTTCCCCTTGTTGTTCTCGAGCACGCGGCCATGGGGCACGCGGTGGTGACCTATCAGAACGGCGGAATCCCTGAATTACTGACGGCGGCCGGAGATGCCTCGGGTCTTGGAGTGGTCGACTACCTGGACGTGGGTGAAATGGCGCGACGTGTCATCGCGTTTCTGGAAGCGCGAGAGCTCAGGGATTCAGCTGGTGAGCAACTTCGGGACCACGTATTTCGCTTCCACGATTCGTCGTCCGCTTCTTCGACCCTGTTTGATCAGCTGAATACATTGGTCAACAGCCGCATCCTTCGCTGATCACCGCGCCCGGTATACCGCTGCGCCAAGGTCTTCGGTGCTGAGCATCTGTGGGTTCCTGGCCCGCTGGATCTTTTAGTTTGTGTCAGGAGCCTAAGTAATGAGCGATGGTCTTCCCGGTTATTGGCCGGTAACTCGCGTGACCGAAGTAGCCGGTAGCTGCGGCAAAGGAATCCGCTGCTAGCTCATCGCGAACCGTCGGGTCACGTTGGAGCCGGACGAGTTGATCCGCTGCTTCCTCAACTGACAACGTCAATTCAGAGAATGACTGCAAATCCATTGTCCACGGCCGTCCTTGTCTTCCCAGCAAAAGGGTCGGAACCCGATTCGCGGCGGCAGCCAATGCCGCTCCACTAAACAAGCTCATTGCCACGGTGGCCGTGTCGACATCTTCAAGTAGTGGAACTCGAGGATGAGAGATGGAGACGCGGGTGCCAAATTGACCTTTGAGTGTCAGCCAGTTCTCCAGGCCTGAAGCACTCGGGTGCGGCCGGACTGTTACCTGATTGTTTGGCATCATTTGCAGCCAGTGAGCGGCCAACTGCGCAATATCCAGGTTGCCTTGCTCAAGTCCGTAGTAGCCATCGGCCCATTCGGACGACTGATCGAGGACGAGAAGGCGCTGCTCCAGGGATCCCCGGGTCGACTCAGGCGTCTTGTGTACGTAGTTCCCGATTGGATGAGTGACGGCGTGCCGCTGTCTTATGTGACCCGCGTAAGTGAGATTCATCGCAGAGAGGAGATTCGCCGAGTGGGGACCAAACGTCAGGTGTGCTGTGCCCAAGATGGGGATGTACTTATGCAGACATGGCACTACACCGTGCTGGAATGAGATGACTCTGCTGCCTTCACGACTTTCAACCCACGTGGCGATCGCACCGATGGGCATCAGCGGATCTCGCACCACGATGAGATCGCATGTCACATTTCTGCGCAGCCTTTGCCACAACTCCTGATGCAGGGCCACCCTCGTTCCGGGGGTGAGCGTCTTGTCACCAAGAGTCCAGTTGTCCTCGAGATAATTCTCGATTTGAGCTTGGGCGAGAAAGGCCCGTCGCCGAGCTTCGACCGTCATTGCAGCTAATCGATAGTCTCCAAGGTTGGCCTGCAAGTCGAGGAACTTGAGGTTGCCGGAGTCCTTCGCTTGGACCAGCGGTAGGGATCCCTCAATAAGTGTCGGCGGGAGGTTAACTACGCCTACGGACGCCCCCAGAGAGGTGATCGATTCCAGGATCTCGAGACCTTGACGGATGACAACTTCGGGCTGCTCGGCCCAGAGGTCGGCAACGTATATCACATCGAAGGTATAGGGAGGGTAGGGCCGGCGAAGCGTCGCCCACGAGGTTGGCCAGCGGCTATTGACGTGGTCCGCAGAGATGGGTACGGATTTCTCCTTCGCAGTGAGGTACATATGAGCGTTCAGATGCAGGATTAGATCGGCATCGTCGGATGCGAGAATTCTGATGGCTGTTCGCTCGAAGGAGGTGACGGGGGCGTCGTCGGGGAAGTTGAAGGGTCGGACGGCCCCGAGATCGATAGGCGTCACGTTACGCGGCGCAGACGCTGCATCGATGGTATCTCGCTCTCATAGACCCTCTTCACGCCGTCACCAAGGGCAGCCTCGACGACTCTGATATCCCTGACGAGACGGGACAACCCCTGAGGCTCGACGGAGGCGGATTGATCGCTGCCCCACATGGCCCGGTCAAGTGTGATGTGACGCTCTACGAAGGAGGCGCCCAGGACCACGGCTGCCACGGTTGTTTGCAGCCCGGTCTCATGGCCCGAGTAGCCAATCGGAACGTCGAAAGTCTCTCGGAGTGTCGTGATCATCAGGAGATTCAGCTCCTCTGGAGGGCATGGGTAGGTGCTGGTGCTGTGCGCGATGAGGAGGCGTGTGTCTTCGATGCGCGCGGCTGCTCCCTTGATCTGATCCATCGTGGACATCCCAGTGGAGAGGATCACGGGTCGTCCCTTCGTTTCGATATGGGCGATGAGTTCCAGATCGGTCACAGATGCGGAAGCGATCTTGTACGCAGGTGGGTCGAAGTCTTCGATGAAATCGACACTGGGGACGTCCCAGCACGAGGCCAACCAGGCAATGCCCCTTGCGCGGCAATGGGCATCGATTTCCCCGTAGGCCTCGTGATCCAACTCGACGCGATGGCGGTACTCGAGATAGGACAGGACACCCCACGGGGTCTCTCGCATCACGTCCTTGAAATGGTCGGGTACTGCGAGCTCAGGTGTCCGTTTCTGGAATTTGACAGCGTCGCAGCCAGCCTCGACGGCCACGTCGATCAGGCGTTTCGCGATGCCGACGTCTCCGTTGTGGTTGATGCCGATCTCGGCGATTACGAAGGTGGGATGGCCTCGACCGACATCGTGCCCGGCGATGGACGCCACCGACATCAGACCACTTCGCCTGATCCGACCGAAATGACACGTCGGGCGAACTCCCTGACCGCACCGCAGCCCCCGGCGGCGGTGAGGATGACGGCGGCTTCTCTCAGGACCTCGGGTTGGGCATCTGACGGAGCTAGCGAGAACCTTACGGATCGCATTGCCTCAAGGTCATTCACGTCGTTCCCGATGAAGGCCGCCCGCTCGGGTTCGACTCCGACCTCGCCGAGCCATTTCTTCAGCTCACCGGCCTTGTCAGTCACGCCCTGTTTCCAGGGGATCCCGAGTTTCGTGCATCGTTGCGCCACCACGGAGTTCGTCTCGGAAGACAGGACGAGCATGTGAAGGCCTTTGTCACGCATCATTGAGATTCCGAATCCGTCACTGCGGTCACAAATCACTGCCTCACGGCCGTCCTCGGTCACAACCACCCGGTTGTTGGTGAGAACACCGTCGAAGTCCAGGGCGACCGCGGCGATGGGCCCTACAGCAGAATCTTCCGACATCCCAATCTGGACGACAGCGCGGGCCAACTCGAGGTCCTCGACCGAGTCGATCTCCAGAGCTCTGTGGCGGGGAACTTCGTGGATGGCGATGGTTCCGAAGAACCGGTGCCGGGCGGCGCGGAACCCGTCGACTCGCATCGCGTAAACGGCCCCAGTCTCGAGATACTCGATCTCCCGGTCCTGTCGACGTAGCCGCTGTGTGTGCACGTGGTTGACTCCGGCTGGCGAATCGCCCGAGTGCCACAGGAAGCCGTTAAAAGGTGTTGCAGTAAACGCGCAGTCGGCCTCACCGGACCCCACCAAAGCCACGGTGTCGTCGATGTCGGAAGGCTCGATGAATGGTGAGGTGCATTGGATCAGGACGACGACGTCACAGGTCGCGTCCAAAGTGTCGAGGACGTGGAGGACGGCGGACTCCGAGGTTGCGGAGTCCGAGGCCAGTTTCTTCGGTCGGACGACGACCTCGGCGCCACTTGCCTGGGCGGTTCGAGCGATCTCGTGGTCATCGGTTGAGACAACCACGAGGTCGATGGTCTCGGCGAGTCTCGCCGCGGTGACGGCGCGGGCCACGAGGGATCTTCCGGCGAGCAGTTGCAGATTCTTTCGAAGGATCCCAGTGGATCCACCCCGGGCCGGGATGACTGCAAGTGTCCTCATCCTCGAAGCTCCTCGAGCCTCGACCTGACGAGTGAAGCATTGGCAATGGTCGTCGTCCAGAGGCACTCTTCTGCGTGTATCAGCTTGGAACGTGTGTCCGTAGTCGAGAGTGTGAGAGAGTCGACGAGGTCGATGAGATGCTCGGCCAGGTTCTGATCGCTGACGTCCACTCCCCACTCAGGATGGCGGATGTCTTCAAGGAACCAGGCCAGCTTGTCATGCGATCCGATCGAGACGATTCCGTTCCCCAGCCCAAATGGGATCATTTGGCTGTGGCCTCTCATACCAAGAGTGAGAGCCTGTTGCGAATAGAACCGGGTCACGACGTCTGCGTTCTGTGCCCAGAGATCCACAACCTCGTAAGGGACACTCTCCAACTGGAGCCAGGGGATGGCGGCCGCGTCCGTGGGGAGATGGAGGACGACTGATACCTTCCAACCGCGAGAGGCCAATTCGCGTAGGGCGCGTGCAATCTGGGTCATTATTCGGTTCTCCTCCTGAGGCGTACCGAATCGAAGAAGTCGTCTGTCGAAGGCGGCATTGAAGGCGATGTTTGGCTTTCCTTCTGCCAGCGCCGACTCAGGCATACCGTAGAGGCGAGCAAGGTGAACCGTGGGACAGGGCTGGAATGAGAGACGGCTTCGAAGTTCCGGCTCCAGATATCGGCTGATCGCCTCGATACTCCCGCGATTCCTCAGTCCCGTGAAGATGGCCTTGCCGACGAGTGTTTTCACATTCGACTTGAAGACTTCGTCGAAGTCAGGTTGACCACGAAATCTGTTGTAGCCCACGGCCCAGACCACGAGCGGTGTTTGCAGCCGTTCGAGTGACTCCGAGGGAATCGCCCACTGCCAGCCGGAGACTTGGTTGGCGTTCGTATCCCGGAGAAAGAGCCCCCCTCCTCCCACGACGATCGCGTCCGACGCAGATAGGTCGCTGAAGTTCGAGTCGTCAACTGGGGCCGATACCTCCAGCTTTACCCACTCAGCAGGCCAGATCGTCCGGTCCCAGAGTTCCCTCGTGGCGCGAAACAGCACGGTGTCCCCAGCGTTGCCGGGATTGTGATAGCCGATGTGGACGGCAGTGGGATTCTGCGAGCGAACGTGGAGGGCGCGGCCCGCCTTTTTGGCCACCGTGCGTGCAAAAAGCGTCGGGTCCCGCCGAGCCCAGCTTGCGATCCCGCGGCCATGTCGTATTCCACTGGTCAACGACGTGGGGACGTGCTTCGAGATCTTGTATGCGATCTGGCGTGCCATTGCGGAGGCCCAGACCTGGCCAGGATGGTCGACCGGTGGGTTGATCTGACGACGGGGTGATCGCTCCGCCGTCACCCAATAGAAGTCGCCGGACCAGCCTTCTCTAACCACTCGGAGCCCGCACTTCGATACGAGTGCTGACAGCGTCGAGGGCGAGAATGTCGTCAAATGAGCACTCCAGAAGAAGCCTCGGAGATCGCCTCCCATGGGTTTGGTGATCGATGGAACCTCGATATACACAATGCCAGTCTTGGCCAGATCATGGGCAACCTTCGCGAGGAACTCTGTGGGGGACCGGACATGCTCGAGGACATGAGACACGACTATCAGACCCCAATGCTCCTCAGGAAAGTCGACATCCTCATACAACTCGGGCTTGATCTCGATGTCGTACAGAGATCGGCCGGCGACCGAGAACTCAGGGTCTGGTTCGAGACCTAAAACCTCGAAGCCGCCTGACTTGAATGCCCACAGAATGCTGCCTATCCCGCATCCGATATCCAGTGCTCGCCGTGGGGTGATACGCGCCAGGTCTCCAAGTCGTTCAAATCTTGATATGGCCCGAGCCTCGGAGTCCCGAATCTTCTCTTGCGTCGGTGGTCCATCACCTCGAGCCGCGACACCGAAGGCGCCCGAAGAATACGAATGGTCAAGTTCACCCGGGGTCGGTCTGGGCACGACGTAGACCAGCCCGCAGTCGCGACAGATCACATTGCTGACACGTCGGTCGCGGGCACGGGTGGTTAGCAGTCGATGCCTCGTCGATCCACAGAGATCGCATGAGTCCCTAGGAAGCGTGAGAGTCGACATTCTTCCACTCGAGCAACAGTCCGATGGACCCCGGACGAGAGTCACCCCTGATCGCGGTGAAGTCGTGAACCGTGATCCCGCAGACGTCGGGTCGATTCGTCAATGGGCCGTCGGTGTGAGAGGACGCCCCGAGCGTAAGGGTGTAGGAGCCAGGGGCAAGGGTCCTTGCCGGTATGTCGACTCGGAAAGTGTGTTCTCCCGGGACGAGGCCGCGGCCTAGGTCAGGCTGGCAATCACGGCTATCCGAGAAGAGGGCGATCGTGCCGTCTCGCTTGCGAAGATAGAACGCGACGTAGAGATCAGGGACGCGTTTTTGGAGCCCCATCGTGAACTCGATGGTCAGGGCCTCATCGCAGCTAACCGCGCCCGGACTCCCATTCGCACCTCTCATCGAGGCGGAGACGAAGTCGGCCTCGAGGGAGGGGTCTGGGTCCAGAACGGCCACGTTCTCCCGCGGTGAGAACCGGTTCAGGTATTCGGCAACGGCCTCCTCCGGTTGTCCCAAGTATTCGACCTCCCCGGCCTCGAGGTACAAGACCCGATCCGACAGCTGAGACATCGTCGACATTTCGTGGCTTACTAGAACGACGGTCCGTCCGGATCCGGTGAGGTCACTGATACGCCCGAGGCAGCGTCTACGGAACTCTGCATCCCCCACTGCCAGCACTTCGTCGACGAGGAGGACGTCGGCGTCGAGGTGAGCTGCCACGGCAAACCCGAGTCTCACGTACATGCCACTCGAATATCGCTTCACGGGCGTGTCGATGAACGCCCCGATCCCAGAGAAGTCGACGATCTCATCGAAGCGCCTCTGGATCTCCTTCCTACCCATCCCGAGGATCGCCGCGCTCAAGAACACGTTCTCCCGGCCCGTCAACTCCTGGTGGAAACCCGTGCCGACCTCGAGCAGGCTGGCCACCCGACCTGAGATTCGGGCCGTTCCACTGGTGGGTGGGGTCACTCGGGCCAGGATCCTCAGGAGCGTCGACTTGCCTGCGCCATTCCTCCCGATGATCCCCAACACCATTCCTCTGCCCACCTCGAACGAGACGTCTTTGAGGGCCCAGAATTCGTCGGTGTCAGCCTTAGGCGCCCGCCATTCGGTAAGTCGGGTCGATCCTGAGACCCCCCTCCGGTACACCTTGGAGAGCCCGTCTACCTCGATGGCAACCGAATCAGATGGCATCGGCGAATGTCGCCTCTGATCGCGAGAAGTAGGCGAGCGACAGCAGCAGCAATGCCATGGCCGTCGCCGCCGAAAGTCCAACGGCGCCCCAATCGAGGGACGAATCTCCAAGGAGTGCCCAGCGGTAGAACGCCACTGCTCCTGTCATCGGGTTGAGATAGAGAAAGCCCCGTACCGCCTCCGGAGCCAACTCCGCGGGATAGACGACCGGCGTGGCGAACAACCAGGCTTGGATCAGGAATGGGGTTCCATACCTGATGTCCCGGTACCGCACATTGAGAGCTGACAGGCCTATGCCGACACCGAGAGACGTGAGGATGACAAGTATTGCGACCAACGGCAACGCGAAGAGGGCCCAATGGAGCTGCCCGGTGGCGATGAGGACCCAGACTGCCGCGACTGTGCTCGCCACCAAGAAATCGACCAAATATGCCCCCACGGCGGAGATAGGCAGCACCATCCGGCTGAACGAGGCTTTTCGTACCAGGTCTTGGTGGTTGACGATGGAGTTGGCCGACTGGTTGACCGATTGGGCGAAGAACGTCCACGGGACGAGGCCGGCGAACACAAACAGGGCGTAGCTGACCTCGGATGTCGGCAGTTCGATGATCCCGCTGAGAAATAGGGTGAAGATCGCCATGAGCACTATGGGCTGCAGGACCGCCCAGCCGGCGCCGACGAGGGTTTGGCGATACCGCACCTTCAGATCGCGCCAGGCGAAGAAGCCGATCAGAGCTCGTTGCTCCCACACGTCGGCCAGCGTTCCCAGGAGCCCCTTTTGCGGTCCGATGTAGGTGAACTCGGTGCTGGTCGCCAATTGGAATCTCAGGTTATCTCTCGGATTGAAGGGTTGGGCCGCCTGGACGGGGGCACCGTCGAGCCATAGGAAGGAAGCCTCGTCCCACTGACCCGCTACACGCTATCGGCGTACAACGACGGTTCCCATGATTCGTTCGACCCTGACGGAACTCATATGGGACAGGGTCGCGGCGAGAAACGCGCCTTTCGCGACGCGTTGCTCCATACTTGTCATGCAATCCTCGAGTTCGGAGAATGACGTGTCGATGAAGACCAGCAAACCCCGAACTAGACGAGTTCTCCAGTCATGAGCAAGTTGTCTGTCCTGATGCCGGTGTACAACGAGTCACGCACGCTGCGCACCATCGTCAAGCGTGTCTTGGATGCGCCGGTGAGTATGGAGATCGAGCTCGTCTGTGTCGACGACGGGTCTTCCGACGGGTCGTTGTCCATCCTGCGGGAGCTGGCCGAGGCAGATCCCCGGATAGTCGTCGTGGCGCAGCCGAGAAACATGGGCAAGGGGGCGGCGATCAGGGCCGCCGTCGACGCGATGACGGGGGACATCGGCATCATCCAAGACGCCGACCTCGAGTACAGCCCCGACGACTATCCCAGGATCGTCGCCCCCATCCTCGACGGTGTCGCCGACGCCGTCTACGGGTCGCGTTTCGCCAGCAGCGAGGTGCGACGGGTGCTGTTCTTCTGGCACGCCCTGGGCAACCGCCTTCTGACCATGCTGTCGAACATGGCCAACGACATCAACCTGACCGACATGGAAACGTGCTACAAGGCGGTGCGGGGAGATCTCCTCAAACGTCTGCGGCTGACCTCCGACCGGTTTGGCCTCGAGCCGGAGATGACCGCGCGGCTGGCTCGCTCCGGGGCGCGGATCTACGAGGTCCCGATCAGCTACTACGGGCGGACCTATGCCGAGGGCAAGAACATCGGCTGGAGGGACGGGATGGAGGCGCTCTGGCTGATCTTCAAATTCAGGTTCCTGGATACCCGGCACCTGAACGATTCGGGCCACGTCACGCTGGAGAGCCTCGGTGCCGCCCCTGGGATCTCGAGGTGGATGCTCGGGCAGTTCGACTCGTATCTGGGGTCGAGGGTCCTCGAAGTCGGCTGTGGTGCCGGAAACCTCACCCGCCATCTGATCGACCGGGAGCGACTCGTTGCCGTCGACATCGATCCGGCCCACGTAGACATAGTCCGCTCCAAGTACGGCCACCTCGAGAACCTCAGCGTGCTGCAGGGCGACCTGATGGACCCGACGTTGTATTCGCGTCTCGACGGGGACTTCGACTCCGTCGTGTGTATCAATGTGCTCGAACATCTCGAACAACCAGACGTAGCTGTTCGAGGCTTCAAAGAGGTGCTCCGCAGTGGCGGACACGCCCTCATCCTCGTCCCCGCTCACGACTGGCTCTTCTCGGCCGCCGACTTGGCACTAGGCCACGCCACCAGGTATTCGCGCGACGAGCTGTTCTGGCTGCTAGAGGATGCGGGTTTTGAGATCGTGTCGATCGAGCAGTTCAACCGGCTCGGCGTCCTCGGGTGGATAGTCAACAAGATGCTGCATCGCACCGACATCGGGCGTCTCCAGGCGAGGGCCTTTGGCTGGCTGCTGCCGTTGGCGCGGGTCGTCGAACGGCTCGGCCTCCTGCCCGGGCTCAGCTGGATAGCAGTCGCCCGGGCGTCGTGATCAGAACCGGGGCCAGCCGTCGCACCAGAGCCGGCCTGGTGGCGCTCGTCGCATTGGTCCTCACATCTGCACTCGTCGTGAGAGCGTTGTCGGCGTTCGATTGGGATGTCACGGTCTTCGCAAGCTTCGGCGCCGAAGGCCCGACCCGCGCATACGCCGAAGAACGTCTCGGGGAGGTGGTCCTTCGCGGCGACCTGGGCCACGATGGGAAGTACTTCTTCGTCCAGGCCAACGATCCTTGGCTGCTCGAACCCGGAGACAATGCGGAGATCCTGGACTTTCCAATCTACAGGAGCCAGAGGATGTTCTACCCGCTTCTGGCCGGAGGCTTCGGCCTGTTCGGGCCGGAGACGATCGTATGGGGCCTCCTCGTGGTCAACGTGGCCGCTATGGCGTTGGGGACCTTAGGCGCTGCCCGTCTGGCCAGGTCTTTGGGTGGCTCGTCATGGTGGGGTCTCGCCTTCCTCGGGAACCTGGGCCTCATCTTCACGCTCACGATCGACTCAGCCGGAATTGTGGCCGCGGCCTGTGCCATCTGGGCCGTGGCACTCGTTTATGAGGGGCGCATTGCGCCTGCAGTCGGCCTCCTGACAGCAGCAACCCTGACCCGGGAAGTGATGCTCCTCTGCGGCGCCGGAGTGGCGGTTTGGCTATGGACCGAGGGTCGGAGAAGGCAGGCTCTTTACGCCGGAGGGATTCCGTTCCTGTTGCTCGCGGTGTGGGAGGCCTACCTACGGCTCCGGCTTGATGCCGACGAGCCTGGGGTGGGCGCCATCGGCCCGCCCCTAGTAGGCCTGGTCAAGGCGATACCGGAGTGGGCGGACGACTCTGTCGTTCTGGCAACCGGTTTACTCGTCATCGGTCTCTCGATCCTCTTTGTTATGCGGTGGTGGCCGAGCCGGACGCCTCTCGGGTGGGCATTCGTGGGATTCGTCCCGCTTGGGCTTGTGCTGACTGACAAAGTATGGATCCCATATTTCGACTTCACCCGGGCATTGGCGCCGCTGTTCACGGCGGCGATCCTCCTGGTTTTCGTCGAGAGCAGGTCGGGTCGACGTCGACAGGAGTTCGTTTCTGTCGGGCCAGGTCGGTCAAGGGGTGGCGGATGACGCGAGCCGTCGTCGCCTGTGGCCTCCGATCATGAGGGCCCGTCGGGCGGCACTCGTGGTGGCGTTCGTCGGCCTGGCATTCTCCTGCCTTACCTCGGTCCGAATCTTGTCGGGAGTCGACTGGGATGTGACCATCTTCGCGGCTTTTGGCGCGGATGCCCTGTCCACACGGGAGTACGCCGAGGAACGGCTCGGAGAGGTGTACTTGCGGCCCGCGGAGGGCCATGACGGCAAGTTCTTCTTCGTACAATCGAACGACCCCTGGGTGCTCGACTCGGCGGAGAACGCACGTGTTCTCGACAGGCCTCTCTACCGCAGCCAGAGAATGCTCTATCCGGTGCTCGCCGGCGGCGCCGGTCTGTTCGGCCCCGAGACGATCGTGTGGGCGATGCTGGTCGTCAACGTGCTCGCCATGGGCATCGGAACCTGGGTGGTGAGTCAGATCGCCATGGAAATGGGCGGGTCTCCGTGGTGGGGTCTGGCATTTGGCCTCAATATCGGTTTCATAAGCGAGATCAACATCGGTGGAGCGGGGGTGGTGGCCGCCGTGGCTGCGTTCTGGGCGGTCCTGATGTTCATGCGAGGTCGAAGACGTGCCGGGATCGTCATGCTCATCCTCGCCGTTCTGGCGCGGGAGGCGATGCTGATCGCCGCTGCTGGGACGGCCTTTTGGTTGTGGCGAGACAATCAGAAGAGGCCTGCTTTGGCGACCGCCGTGATCCCGGGCCTGGCAGTGCTCGCCTGGGGCGCATATCTGCGGATCCGGATAGGCGAGGGGACGGTGGCACCGGAGGTCGAGGAGATCGGGTGGCCTTTCGTCGGGTTCGTCGAGGCCTTCAACAGCTGGGTGGGCGATCCGATCGACCTGGCGGTGGGCCTGCTCGTCATGGTCCTGTTCATCGTGTTTACACGACGGGTGCTGGTCTCCCGGGATCTCGTTGGGTGGGCGTTCTTGGGATTCGTGGCGCTCGGAGTCCTCTTCACCGAGCAGGTCTGGCGCTCGTACTTCGATATCACCAGGGCGATTGCCCCGGTCATCACGGCGTTTGTGCTGCTGGCCTTTCTCGGCGATGCCCAACGCGACCAGTCCTCCGCTGAACAGATGACACACAGTGGGTGACCCGAAGTTGACAACCCAAATGCTCGTCATCCGAGGTTGGCTACATGGTCGTTTCGACGTAGATCGACCGATCGGATTCGTTCGCTTCGCTGGGGTAGGTACCTTCGAATGCGAAGAACTCGTGATGCGAGCCCTGAAAGGACGACCGGGCAACAGTGGTGAATCCGGCTGCTCTCAGATCTCGTTCCAGCGTTTCGAAATCCCAGGCATTCTGATGGGCGAGCGCATTTGAGCCCAGACGAGCCTGGGCGCTCCGTGATAGAAAGTCCTCCCGCAGACAGTCGAATAGCGTGTAGTTCTCGATACCCCACTGCGCTGTTGCCCGCGCCCGACGACGTCGGAACAGGTCGAAACTCCAGTCGGCGGCCAGGTAGCTATCGATGCTCTTCCTCACGTCAGGTGGAACCATCCGCATGACGCCGGCTGGTCGCAGCACGCGGGCACATTCCTCGAATACACGCTGACTCCTATAGATGCTGATGTGTTCGAAGACGTGTGATCCATAGATGCACTCAACGGAGCCGTCCGGAAAAGGAAAGCGATCGAAGCCCTGGAAGTCCAAAAGCAAGTCCCCTCGGCCGGGTTCCACATCGACCCTGATCCAGTGTTCGTCAGGCGGCACCCAGCCAGGTCCTGGACCCAGATGCAACCGGAAAGGACGCGCGAACCTGGAAAGCCTGAACCTTCGCAATCGCATCGAACGTCAGCACCATTTGTCCGGGTCCCGGTTCTGCCGCGTCCGCATGTTCGTTAGTCACGGCCCTCGACTTCCCGAGAATGACCGGCCTCAACCGGTGTTCCTACCCGATGGGTTCGTTTGACTTCGGCATTTCGGCGCCCTCACCGCTGATACGAACCGGTCGTACCAGCACTGCGAGTGTGATGACGGCGACGAGGTAGGCGATGGGGTCGTCGGGCCCGACCACCAACAAGGCACCAATGATCAGGCTCCCGGCCGGTAGAAGCACGATCGCGCCGGGGAGCAAGACCACCAGGTAATGCCCCCAGACGATTGGTGACAGCACGATCATGGCCGACGAGCCGACCATGAGCAGACGGTTCAGGCCTGGCTTCGTCTGATAGGTCCACCAGGCCAGCAGGGTCGCTCCCACGATCGGCACGATCAGTGCAGGAATCCAGTCGGGAAGCAATGCCACGACCGACAGATTCCGGATATGAGGCCGGAACACGTCGCCGGCGTCTGATACGACCTTGAGCCCGTCGGCCAGTGTCACACCTGGGAGGAGTGAGCCAGCCAAAGTAAAGCCGGCCACCGTTGCGCCCATGCCTAGAGCGCAGCGCCGATAACCTCGAGCCCACAGCAGCGGAATGAGCACGAGGGGGAAGAGCTTCAGTGAGGCTGCGACACCCGCCGGCAATCCGCTCCAGGCCGAATCGCCACGTTGGAGAGTCTTCCAAGTGGCCGCCAAGAGAAATGCGATGATGGGCGCCTGAGAGCCAGTGGTGAAGGCATGTGCTATCGGCTCGGTGAAGAAGACGACTGCCAGCGGGATGGGCGACCACCACGGCAGGCGGGCGATGCTGCAGGCAATCAATATGAAGCCTGCGACAGACAGGACGATCAAGACCGTCTGCAAAGCGAGGACTCGATCGGGGCCCACCAACAGAAGTGGTGTCTGGATGAGGAGAGCCCCCGGGCCGCGAGGATGGACTACCCAAGCGGCGGGATGCTCGGCGAAGGCCGTGTAGCGGGTCAACAAGTGGCCGATTGGCGCGTACGGTGACCGACCATCCCAGGCGGCTCTCGTGGTTACCCAGTCGAAAAGCGAATCGGAAGAAACCAGGTCGGTCTCCGACGCCGGGAACCCGTTGCCCTGAAACGCAGCCATAAGACCGACGGCCAAGAGCACCGCTGCGACCAGTGCGCGTCTCCCCCAGGTCAACAAATACCTCGCAAGTCGATCACCGTACCCGGGCGCACATCTGTCCAAGAGAGGGGGCACGGAGCATCGTTAGCGAACAGATGTTCGGTCGACCTTCCGTATTACACTGGCGTAACTCGAACCACCAGTCGGAGTCTTGTCCACCGAATCGATTCTCATCAGGGGCGCCCGTGAGCACAACCTCAAGAACCTCACGGTCGAGCTGCCCCGAAACCAGCTAATCGTCTTCACCGGGCTCTCCGGCTCGGGGAAGTCGTCGCTGGCGTTCGACACCATCTATGCCGAGGGGCAGCGACGCTACGTGGAGTCCCTGTCCGCCTACGCCCGCCAGTTCCTGGGGCAGATGGACAAGCCCGACGTCGACTTCATCGACGGGCTGTCCCCGGCGATCTCCATCGACCAGAAGACCGCCTCCCGGAATCCTCGGTCAACCGTCGGCACTGTCACCGAGGTCCACGACTACCTCCGTCTCCTCTACGCCCGCATTGGCGTCGCTCACTGTCCCAACGACGGCACTCCGGTGGAGCGACAGACCCCGCAGCAGATCGTCGATCGCATCCTCGAGCTCGAGGAGGGGACCCGGTTCCAGGTGCTGGCCCCGGTGGTGCGGGGACGCAAGGGCGAGTACGAGAACCTGTTATCCGACTTGGCCAAGCAGGGCTTCGCCCGGGCCCGCGTGGACGGCGAGGTGCGCGAGCTCACCGAGGAGATCCGGCTCGACCGTTACTACCAGCACACCATCGAGGTCATCGTCGACCGTCTCGTCCGCAAGGAGGGGATGGAGCAGCGGCTCACCCAATCGCTGGAGACGGCGTTGTCGCTGGCCGAAGGCGTCGCCGACATCGAGATCGTCGGCGGCACCACCCTCACCTTCTCCCAGCATCTGGCCTGTTCGTTGTGCGGGCTCTCCTTCGAGGATCTCCAGCCCCGCAACTTCTCGTTCAACAGCCCCTACGGGGCCTGTCCCGAGTGCTCCGGGATCGGCACCCGCTATCAGGTCGACCCCGAACTGGTCATCGCCGATCCCGATCTCGCCCTGAGCGATGGCGTCATCCCCATGTGGTCGTCGAACCGGATGCGCTATTACCACCGTCTGCTCACCGGGCTCGCCGGGGCGCTCGGGTTCTCCATGGACACCCCGTGGAAGGACCTCCCCAAGAGGATCCAGGAGAAGATCCTCTACGGCACCGGTGACGAGCGGATCACCGTCGAGTACGTCAACCGCTTCGGGCGCAAACGGAAGTGGGACGCCACCTTCGAGGGTGCCATCCCCTTCCTCACCCGGCGTCACGAGTCGGCCGAGTCCGACTCCGCCCGGGAGTACTACCAGGAGTACATGGCCGAGGTGCCCTGTGACGGCTGCGACGGAGGACGGCTCAACCCGATCTCGCTCGCTGTCACCATCAACGGGCGCAACATCGCCGAGATCTCCGAGCTCAGCCTCGGCGACTCCTACGAGTTCTTCGACCGTCTCGAGCTGTCCGAGCGGGACGCTCACATCGCCGAGCGGGTGCTGAAGGAGATCCGGGCCCGGATCAGGTTCCTCCTCGACGTAGGTCTCGACTACCTCACCCTGTCCCGGTCGGCCGCCACCTTGGCCGGGGGAGAGGCGCAGCGGATCCGGCTCGCCACCCAGATCGGGTCGGGTCTGGTCGGGGTCCTCTACATCCTCGACGAGCCTTCGATCGGGCTCCACCAGCGGGACAACCAGCGGCTCATCGAGACGCTGCTCCGTCTCAAGGGCTTGGGCAACACGCTGATCGTCGTCGAGCACGACGAGGAGACCATCCGAGTCGCCGACCACATCGTCGACATCGGCCCCGGGGCCGGGGAGCACGGTGGGGCTATCGTGGTCGAGGGAACGCTCGAGGACGTCCTCAACTGCTCCGACTCGATCACCGGCGACTACCTGGCGGGGAGACGTCAGATCGAGACCCCTTTGTTCCGTCGTCAGGGCAACGGCGAGGCCATCACCATCCGCGGGGCCACCGAGAACAACCTCCAGGGAATCGACGTCACCTTCCCTCTCGGTGTGTTCACCGCGATCACCGGGGTCTCCGGGTCGGGGAAGTCGACCCTGATCGAGGAGATCCTCTGGAAGACCCTGGCGTCGAAGGTGAACCGGGCCCGGGTGGTGCCGGGACGACACAAGAAGGTCGAGGGCATCGAGCTGATCGACAAGGTCATCGACATCGACCAATCACCGATCGGGCGCACCCCCCGCTCCAACCCGGCCACCTACACCAAGCTTTTCGACCATATCCGCACCCTCTTCTCGCAGACTCCGGAATCCCGGGCCCGCGGCTACAAGCCGGGCCGATTCTCCTTCAACGTGGCCGGAGGCCGCTGCGAGGCGTGCAAAGGCGACGGAACCATCAAGATCGAGATGCACTTCCTCCCGGACGTCTATGTCCCTTGTGAAGTGTGTGGGGGGAAGCGCTACAACCGGGAGACGCTGGAGATCCTGTGGAAGGGGCACAACATCTCCGAAGTCCTGGAGATGTCGGTGGAGGAGGCGTTGGGGTTCTTCGAGAACCAGCCGAAGATCGTCCGCATCCTGCAGACCCTCTACGACGTCGGTCTCGGCTACGTCCGTCTCGGCCAGCCGGCGACCACCCTCTCCGGAGGAGAGGCACAGCGGATCAAGCTCGCCTCAGAGTTGGGGAGACGTTCCACGGGGAAGACCTTCTACATCCTCGACGAGCCCACCACGGGGTTGCACTTCGAGGACATCCGAAAGCTGCTCCAGGTGCTGCAACGTCTGGTCGACTCGGGGAACACCGTGGTGATCATCGAGCACAACCTCGACGTCATAAAGTCGGTCGACCATGTCATCGATCTCGGGCCCGAAGGGGGCAGCGGCGGTGGTAGGATAATGGCCGCGGGCACACCCGAAGAGGTGGCGCAGGTGGGGGAGAGCTACACTGGTAAGTTCCTTAGGGAGATTGTCGGGGCGGGTTAGCAGTTCGCTCGAACTGGTCGACAAATCAGAGCCGGTCAA
>Ga0268386_10000056_pt1 | contig 58845 bp, 37 predicted proteins | sample RVTome_15_FD_200260 | JGI IMG/M metagenome (GOLD analysis project Ga0268386, IMG submission 200260) | Soil microbial communities from uranium-contaminated site in the Upper Colorado River Basin, Wyoming, United States - RVT150D86... ... | reverse complement strand
GCAGCCGCCGTGAACCCAAACCGACAACTTGTTGTCGAAGCGAATCGACGTATCGCGACAGCAAGCTGTCGGTTTGGGTTTTCTCGCCGCTGCGCGGCGTATTGCTTGCAAACCCTGTCCCGCACTCGCAGTGCTTTGGCCGATTCGCATCCGACAGCACTGCGTGCCCGGCCGAAGTAGTGCCGAACGTGCATTCGGTCGCAAGCCTCGGCCGGGCAAGCAGTGGCACGAATCAGGACGTAATTCCGTGAGGCGTTTTAAACGAGCGAGTCGATTCCGCGCGCCGCCAGGTGCCTGCGCAGCGCATTGGCACCGGTGAACGTCTCGGCCTGCAGTCCGAATCGGCGGCCGGTATCGACGTACTCCGCGACGTCGTCGGTGTAGAAGCATTCCGACGGCGGGCAGCCGATCGTGCGGAGGGCGGCTTCGTAGATGGCAGGTTCCGGTTTGGCGGCGCCGACTTCGTACGACACGACGAACGCGTCGAACCGGTCCATCACGTCGAACTTCTCCCGCACCCAGTCGAAGTGCGCGACGCTGGTGTTGGAGAGCAGGACGAGCCGAATGCCCCGCCGTTTCAGCGCGTCGAGGATCGCGGGCAGCGGTTCGTTCAACTCGAAAATGTCCGAGCCGGCGCAACGCAGCGCGGCGAGGTCGATTTCCACTTCGGCGGCCGCTTCGAACCGCCGGTGGAATTCCGATTCCGACAGCCGCCCGCGCTCGAAATCGAGCTGCAGGCCGGTGTCGAACAGCAGGCGGCGGACGTCATTCGCGGTGCGGCCGCACAACTCGCTGATCTGCCGGCACATGCGTTCGTGTGAGAAGTACAGCAGCACGTTGCCCATGTCGAACAGGCAGGTGCGGATTGGTCCGGCGGGTTCGGGCATCGGGTGCATCGACTGCAAATACGGGGACAGGTCCATTTTTCCGAGGCGGAAGGGGTCGGGTGTCCAGAATTCAATTTTCCGCGGGCGATTTCCGGCTGTGAGAACGCTTCAACCGGAAAATTGAATTCTGGACACCCGACCCCAACCGGCGGCGACGCTCGTTGACGCTCCGGGGGCGTTTCGCCTAGAGTGTGATAGCAGAAGCGTTCGGCGGTGAGAACTCCGATCACGACGGCTTGCCGTCGCAGGGCCGTTCGCCGATCCCCTTCCCGGGAATCATCCGCGTCTTCTCAAGCTCGAAGGTCTGAAGGTCGAATGGTCGAAGGTCCGAAGTCGCAGCGAAGTGCGCGACTTTCGACCTTGCGACTTTCGACTGCTGATGGCGAGGAGTCTTCCGCGATGTCTTCGATCAGTTTCGGCGACGACGTGCCCGTGGCCCCGGCGACGATGCGCGGCCGCGACTGGCCGACGCTGCGGCAGTTCGGCGTGTTTCTGGAAAACCGCGTCGGCATCCTGCTGGACCTGCTGCGACGGCTGGAAGGGCACGAGCTGCGGATCATGGCGCTGAGCATCGTCGATTCGGTCGACTGCGCGGTCGTGCGGCTGGTGCTCGACGATTACGAACGGGCCCGCGAAATCTTCGACCTGTCGGGGCTGCCGGTGTTCGAAACCGACCTGATCGGCGTGGAATTGCCCGACGACCCGCAGCCCTACGTCAAGATCTGCATGGCGCTGCTGCAGGCGGAGATCAACATCCACTACACCTACCCCCTGCTCTACCGCCGCAAGGGAAAAGGGGCGATCGCGATCTACGTCGACGACGTCGACCAGGGCCTGCGAACGCTCGCGGAAAAGGGGCATCGCATCGTCACGGAAAAGGAGTTGATGGAGGACGACGAGTTTTTCTAAGAGATGAGGGATGAAGGATAAAGGATAAAGGATGACGGATGAGGAGATTCGCTCCGCGGTCGTCTCTGGTCTTTGCATCTCTTATCTCTGATCTCTGATCTCTCATCCTTGATCTCCGAAAGCCAATCGCTCTCCATGCCCATCGACTTCCATTCCATTCCCGTCCCCGCGGACTTTCTGGAATCTCCGGACGTTTCCGCGGCCGCTTCGGTCGCGTTTCTGGAAGGGCCGGCGGCGGCGGCGGACGGGGCGGTGTATTTCTCCGACATCGCCAACAATCGCATCATGCGGTATGACGCCGGCGACGGGTCGTGCACCGTGGTCCGCCAGCCCAGCGGCCGCGCGAACGGGTTGCTGTTCGATCCCAAAGGGCGGTTGCTCGCCTGCGAAGGGAACGAGTGGGGGGACGACGACGGCAACCGGCGGCTGACCCGCAGCGACCTGGCCACGGGGAAGGTCGAAGTCCTCACCGAACGGTTCGACGGGGCGCGGTACAACGCCCCCAACGACGTCGCCGCGGCGTCGAGCGGGCTTATCTTCTTCACCGACCCCTGCTACCACGACCGGGAACGGATGGAAATGCGGCACGAGTCGGTGTACCGCATCGACCCGGACGGACGGGTTTCGCGGCTGATCTCGCAGCCGGACATCGAACGCCCCAACGGAATCGCGCTGAGCCCCGACGAGCGGACGCTGTACCTCGTCGACAGTTGCTCGGTCGTCGGCGGGAACCGCAAGATCTGGGCGTTCGACCTGTCGCGCGACGGGTCGGTGTCGAGCCAGCGGGTCGTCTTTGATTTCGCGCCGGGCCGCGGCGGGGACGGCATGGCCGTCGATCAACGGGGCAACCTGTACGTCGCCGCCGGAATCGACCGCCCGCGGGGACCGCACGAGTCGGCGGACGTACCCCCCGGAATCTGGATCATTTCACCGGCCGGCGAGCTGATCGGGCGGATTCCGATTCCCGAAGACGTGATCACGAACGTGACGTTCGGCGGGCCGGACCTGCGGACGCTGTACATCGCGGCGGGAAAGACGCTGTTTCAGGTGCGGGTCGCCATTCCGGGCTGGGTGGTGCATCGGCGCGGTTCGTAGTGGTTCGTAGTGACCGGCTTCAGCCGGTCTCGCGAGCCGCTCAGGACCGGCAGAAGCCGGTCACTACGAACAGCGCTGGACCGGCTGAAGCCGGTCACTACGAACGGCGCTACTCGGCGGCGAAGTAGCTGCGGATCATCTTCTGCACGAACCGCGCGCGGGTCTGAAACGTTTCCGCGTTGCGGACCACGCCGATGGGGGTGATCTTCGTGCGGACGACGACGTGCGGGGCGGCGACGCGGCGGCCCTGGTTGGGGGCGGTGCGGGCGCTGAAGTCGATGGTGACGTCCACCGGTTGCCGCTCCTGCGACGAGCCCCAGACGCGGAGCAAACCGGCCGAGCCCAGCCGGATCGAGACGCGGTTCTCCGCGACTTTCTTCAGCTTGGCCTCTTCGTCGCGGACGAGCCCTCCCAGCTTGTAGACGATCATGTCGGCGGCGACGCACGCCAGAAACGAGGCTTCGAACACGAACGGATCGGTGGACTTGATCTCGTCCGACTCCGGTTCGCCGGGGGTCTCGGTTTCCTGTTCCAGCGTGAGCGTGCAGGTCTTGTTGCGGCCGGTCTGTTTGGCCATGTACAGCGCCCGGTCGGCCCGCTTGAGCACGCTTTCGACCGTGTCTTTGCGTTCGACCTGCGTCACGCCGAGCGACGCCGTGACGCGGTAGTTGCCCAGCCCGCCGATCTTGGCGATGGAGAGCGCACTGCGGATGCGTTCGGCCCGTCGGGCGGCCTGTTCGAGTTTCGCCGCCGGGCAGAGCAGAACGAACTCCTCCCCCCCGTAGCGGGCGACGAGCTCGCCCGAATTCGATTCGCGCTGCAGCAGCCGCGCCACGTCGATGAGCACCTGGTCTCCCACGGTATGCCCGAACGTGTCGTTGACGTTCTTGAAGAAGTCGACGTCGAGAAAGACGACGCAGAACGGTTCGGCGTCCGCCGAATCGCGGCAGTTTTCCAGCAGCAGAGTCAACTGGTTTTCCAGTTCGCCGCGATTGGCGACGCCGGTCAGGGAATCGCGGCTGGCGGCGAGTTTCAACTCGCGATAGTCGGCGGGGAGCTGCGGCGCGCTGGCCTGGTCCTTGAGCAGTTCGGCGACCCCCAGCAGCTTTCCCTGCTCGTCCAGCAGCGGGATGGACTGCACTTCCAGCTCCGCCCAGGTCCCGTTCGGCCGCCGCATGCGGACGCCCCCCATCTGCATCCGCTCGTTGACGATCGCGATCTGCAGCGGCAGTTCGCCGTCGGGAAGGCTCTGGCCGAGTTCGCCGGCGCAGCCCATCAGCGTCGGTGACCAGGTCTTGCCGAGCATCTCGCGGGCCGAGCGCACCAGCAGTCGTTCGCAGCCCGTGTTCCAGACCACGAACTTCAGGTCGGCGTTGAGCAGAAAGAACCCGTCGTTCATGCTCTCCAGCGTGAACAGTTGGGAGAGCACCTGGTTGAGCTGTTCGGCTTCCCGCGCTTCGGGCGAATCGGCGTCGGGCCGCGCGTCGGCTTCCGGCGACGACGCCGGCGGGACGCCTTCCGTTTCCAGCCAGCGGGCCAGCGCGCAGACGACGTTTCCGTCGTAGCGCGAGCCGGTGTCTTTGGTGAGAATCTTCAGAATGTCTTCGTGGTCCTTCCCTTCCCGGAAGACCTGGTCGTGGCTGAGGGAATCGTAGGCGTCGGCCACGCACAGGATCCGCGCCCCCTGGTGGATTTCCGACAGCGCCGGCCCGAACGACTGGTTGTCCTGCATGGGACGGCCGATCCCGTCGGCGATGAACTCGCTGACGCGGATGTCCGCCTGGCAGGCCTGCAGCACGTTGATCGCGATGCGGTAATGCAGCGCCATCTGCTTCGCTTCATCCGTGCTCAGCCGCCCCGGTTTGAACAGGATGTTGTCCGGGATGGCGATCTTCCCCACGTCGTGCAGCAGGCTGGCGACTTCGAGCACTTTCTGGTCGGGCGCGTCCCAGCGGAGGTTGCGGGCCAGCCCGACGGCGAGATTGGCGACGCGGCGGCAATGCCTGACCGTCGCCGGGTCGCGGACCCGCATCGCGGAGAGCAACATCCGCAGAACCGGCCGGCAGATCACGCCGTTGAGCGCGTCGTCGGGATGCGTGATCGCCACCGACGCCGACGCGTGCTCCGCCAGCTTCAGCAACCCGGTAAGCGCGAACGTGGTTTCGTTCTGCTTCGACACGGCGGCTTTCGCAGCCGAGCGACTCGTCTCCTCCGCATAGATCGATGCGGTCGCCATGTTCCTGTGCCTTTCAAGGTTGTGGTGAGTGGTGAGAGAGGTAGCGGAATTCGTGAGAATTCCGCACCAAGCCAATGAGGGCGGAATTCTCACGAATTCCGCTACGGACCACTCCACCACTCACCAGCGCGGCAGACTCAGGCTGGACCCTCCACCCCGGATTTCTGCTAGAGGAAACCTAGCTTGCCGCTTCCGCCAGTCAACCGGCGACTGCTGCGTTCCCGGATGCGGGAAAACCCCGCGGAATCCGGCGCGGCAGAATCGGAACTGCCGGCTGTTCCGCTGGTGTACCGACTTCAGTCGGCCCGTAGCAGAATTCGTGAGAATTCTGCTCGATCGCGGTACTCGGCAGAATTCTCACGAATTCTGCTACGTGGTAGGTCTGCGACGGTTATGACGATCGGCCGAGTTCCGCCGATCGTAAGGTGGCGGCGTGCACGGCGTCGATGAGGGCGGCCCGCAGCCCGCCGCGCTCCAGCGCGTGCAGGCCGGCGATCGTCGTCCCGCCGGGGCTGGCCACCGCGTCTTTGAGCGCGGCGGGATGCTCCCCCGATTCCAGCACCATCTTCGCGGCGCCGAGCAGCGTCTGGGCGGCCAGTTGCGTGGCGACCTGCCGCGGCAGCCCGGCCCGCACGCCACCGTCGCTGAGGGCTTCGATAATCTGAAACACGTAGGCCGGCCCGCTGCCCGACAGGCCGGTGACGGCGTCGAGGAGCGATTCATCCAACGGGAACACCAGGCCGACGGTGGAGAGCAGCGTCTGCACCAGCGTCACGTCGGCGGCCGTCGCATGCGGACCGGCCGCGAACGCCGACGCCCCGGCCCCCACCAGGCAGGGGGTGTTCGGCATGACGCGAATGATCCGCTTGTCGCCGCCGATTTCCGCGGCCAGCGAAGCCAGCGAGACGCCGGCGGCGATCGACACCAGCAGGTGCGAACCGGTCAGCACGTCGCGGATTTCCCGCAATACGTCACCGACGTGTTGCGGCTTGACGGCCAGAAACACGACGTCGGCATTATCGACGAGATCGACGTTCGAAGCGGCGGCCCGCGCGGCGGTTTCGGCGCACAGCTTCTGCAGCGCTTCGGCGGAAACGTCCGACGCGGAAATCCGGTCGGCGGTCGTGATCCGCGACTGCACGAAGCCCGCCGCCAGCGCCGTCGCCATGCGGCCGGCCCCCAGAAAGCCGATGCGGACTTTGACCGGTTTGCTTGTCATGTGCCAGTTGTCAGTTGTCCGTGGTCAGTTGTAGTGCGAAATTCATTTCGCACACTCAACATCTCGTGCGAAATACCCCTGATCAATTCTGAAAACGGGCGCACTACGTCTTTCACATGCTCTCTCCACTCATCATGCTTCCGCCGCCGCGCGTTCCTGGTTCCGCCGCGTGTCGAGCCGGCCGAGCGCCTCGGAGACGGCGGATTCGACCGGCACTTTGTCGGGGGCGTCGTCCGTTCGCCATTTCACTTCGACCACGCCGTCTTTCAGCCCTTTGGCTCCCACGACGATCCGCAGGGGGATGCCGATCAGGTCGGCGTCTTTGAACTTGAACCCCGGCCGGGCGGCGCGGTCGTCGTACAGCACGTCGACGCCCGCCGCGGAGAGCTCGTCGTAGATGCCCTCGGCCGTGCCGAGGACGTCGGCGTCGTCCATGTTCAACGGAATCACCAGCACGGAATACGGGGCGATCGCCAGCGGCCAGATCAGCCCGTTCTCGTCGAACGAGGTCTCGGCGGCGGCGGCGACGATGCGGTTCACGCCGATGCCGTAGCAACCCATGATGATCGGGTGCCGCTGCTCCTTCTCGTCGAGGAATTCCGCGCCGAGCGAAACGGAGTATTTCGTCCCCAGCTTGAACACGTGGCCGACCTCAATGCCGTGCACCGCCTCGAGCGTCCCGTCGCAGCGCGGGCAGGGGTCGCCGGCGGCGGCGTCGCGGAGGTCGAACGTTGTTTCGACGCGGTAATCGCGGCCGAAGTTCACGCCGGTGTGATGCTTGTCGGCTTCGTTCGCGCCGGTGACGGCGTCGCGGATGAGAGGCACGTCGTGGTCGGCAATCAGGCCGCAACGGATTCCCACCGGCCCCGCGAAACCGACCGGCGCGCCGGTTACGCTTCGGATCGTCTCTTCGTCGGCCAGCTCGACCGCCGTCGCCCCCAGCGCCCGCCGGATTTTCCCTTCGTTGGCGTCGTGGTCCCCGCGGAGCAGCACGGCGACCGGTTTGCCGTCGGCCGTGTAGATCAGCGTCTTGATCATCTGTTGTGGCGTGCAGCCGAGCAGTTTGCTGACCTGTTCGATGCTCGTGGCGGCGGGGGTGTCGACCGTGGTGAGTTCGTGGCGGATGCTGCCAGCATCCACGCCGACGCTGGCAGCGTCGGCCACGTTCGGGCATTTCCTTCCCGTTTCGGCCCGCTCCAGATTGGCCGCGTAACCGCAGGCGGTGCAGCGGACGATGCGGTCTTCCCCGTTGGCCGCCGGCACCATGAATTCGTGCGAGGCATCCCCGCCGATCGGCCCGCTTTCGGCTTCCACGGGGAGGAACTCGAGGCCGCAGCGGGCGAAGATGCGGCAGTAAGCGCGATACATCGCGTCGTAGGATTCGTTAAGCTGCTCCAGCGAGGTGTCGAAGCTGTAGGCGTCCTTCATGAGGAACTCGCTGGTCCGCAGCACGCCGAACCGCGGCCGCTCTTCATTGCGGAACTTCGTCTGTATCTGAAACAGCGTCAGCGGAAGTTGCCGGTAGCTGCTGATGAAGTGGGCGACCAGGTCGGTGACGACTTCCTCGTGCGTCGGCCCCAGCGCGAGGTGGACCTCGTGGTCTCGGCGGCGGACTTTGAAGTTGATCAGCACGTTCCCGAACGCTTTTCGGCGGCCGGTCCGCTCGAACAGCTCGATCGGCTGCAAGGCGGGCATGAAGATTTCGACCGCCCCGGCGGCTTCCATCTCCTCGCGGACGATCGCCTCAGCCTTGCGAATGGCCCGCCAGCCGAGCGGCAGGTACGTGTACGCCCCGGCCATGAGCTGGCGAATCAACCCGGCGCGGAGCATCAGGCGATGGCTGGGGACTTCCGCGTCAGCGGGGGTTTCCTTGAGGGTGGGGATGAACGTCTTCGACCAGCGCACTGCGGAATGTCCTTTGCGGGTTGTAGGTCCGGACGGCCCGTCCGGACCTGGGTGTGGGATACCCGTCCCCCTACACCAGGCGTCGGGAATCGCGCCGCACTCGGAGAAGCGGTCGTGCAATTGAACGTCGATCGCCCAACCGAGGTCCGGACGGGCCGTCCGGACCTACTGGGCGGCGGCATTCTACCAGACGGGACGGGAGGTCAACAGGTTCGGCGAAGAGGGCGCGGAGTCGAATGACGAAACCCGAATGTCGAATCAATGACGAATTCCGAATGACGAATGACCGACGTGCAGGACGTTTCGGATTTCGTCTTTCGGAATTGATTCGTCATTCGCCCTTCTTCAATTTGAACAGGGGCGACATTCGGCATTGTCGCGCAAAAAAGAAGGTCGCCGCGAAGCCCCGCAACTCCGCGACGACCGGGACCCTGATTTGTGTGAGTGGTGAGTGGTGAGTGGTGAGTTGCGATCGACGCTTCTTCACCACTCACCACTCTACCACTCGCCACGCCCTGGCTTACGGTGCGATGCCCAGGACGAGCTCTTCTTCTTCTTCCTGAATGATGATCCGCGGCGTGACCATCAGCATCAGGCTTTCGGTTTCCCGCCCCACGCCGGTGTTCTTGAACAGCCGGCTGATGTAGGGGATCTTGTTGAGGATCGGCACGCCGGCCATGTTGCGGCCTTCGCGGAGACGTTTGACGCCTCCCAGCAGCACGGTCCCGCCGTCGGGCACGCTGACGACGGTCTGCACGAGCACGACTTCCTGGACGGGCTGTTGCACGGTGATATTCTGCCCGGCGGCGGCCTGTCCCGCCTGCTGTTGCTGTTGCTGCTGTTGCTGCTGGCCCTGCTGCTGGACGTTGATCTGCTGCGGCAGCGAGAGCCGGAGCAGGCTGCGGGACATGTGCCCGCCGCCGATGCCGCCGAAGCCGATCATGGGGTTTCCGCCGGGTGTGTCGTCGACGCTGAAGCCGCCGCCGAACCCGCCGATGCCGCCGCCACCCAGTCCGCCGCCGCCCAGTCCGCCTCCGCCGAACCCGCCGAGTCCGCCTCCGCCGACCCCACCGAGTTGCCCGCCGAGCTGTCCGCCGAGCTGCCCGCCGCCGCCGATGCCCTGAAGGCCGCCCCCGCCGGAGAGGAACGAGAACGTGAACACGTCGGTAATGTTGGTGAAGTTGGGGGACACCGCCAGACGCACGAAACGGCGGTCGGCAGAGACGACCGCCTGGACGGTCATCTGCACGCCTTCGGTGAGCGTCGTGATCTGCGGCGTGAATCCCACCGAGAAAAATCCGACGGTGGGAATCAGGCTGGTCACGAACGGCCGCCGCACCGTGTCCGACACGGTCGCGATCTGCCCGTTGAACAACGTCACTTTCGGGGCGAACATCAGGTTCGACCGCTCGTCACCCTGGGCAGCCTGGATGAAGAAGAACGCTTCGATGTCGCTCAGGATCGCCAGGCCGAACTGAATGCCGGCGTCCGGTTGGAAGTTTCCGAAGTCCGGTACGCCGATCTCGAACGATCCCTGCCGGAACTGCACGTCCAGGTCACCCGTGAAGGTGCCCGGGGCGGAGAGACCGACGATCGAGCCGCCCTTGCGATACCTGTCCAGGTCGGGCAGGTTTCGCTGCGGCGGGGGATCAAAGAACTGACCCGCGGCACCCTGCTGTTGCTGCTGCTGTTGCTGCTGAGCCTGCTGTTGTTGCTGTTGCTGTTGCTGTCCAGGCGCAGTGATGACGCCGAAACCCAGGCCGGCCGGATCGCGTTTCGGTCCGACGTTGTCCTGCACGTCGAAGTCGAAGTCGATGCCGATCCGCTCGAAGAACCGCTCCGAGACGACGATGAACCGCACTTCGATCGTCACCTGCAGGTCTTGCAGGCGGCGGAGCTGTTGCAGCAGGTCCGCGATTTCGTCGTGCACCTTCTGCGTCTGGCGAATCACCAGGCTCAACGTCGTTTCATACGACCGCACCGTGCCGGGACCGCCGATTTCCTGCCACGACTCCGGCTCGATGGTCTGCGTGATCAGCTCCGTCAGCGTGTCGAAATCGATCGCCGAGCGGCTGCCGTTCACGTTGACGTCCAGCGCCCCGTTCCCGTCGATGCGTGCGACGTTGCCCCCCATCGGGTCGTTCACCTGGAAGTGCCCGCCCGCCGGCTGCTGCCGTCCCCCGATGCCGCTGGGGACGCTCTGCATGCCGAGGCCCTTCATGCTCTGCCCGTTTGAACCGATGACGCCGCTGTCGGTGGCGAAGTTCGGGACCGGCACCACGAGGTCGGCGACCGGATAGGTCCGCACCTGCAACTGCCCCTGCTGCCGCATCTTGCTGGTGATCTTCAGCACTTCGTCCTCGATCGTGTAGTCGAGGTTCAGCGGCTTGAGGATCAGGTTCAACGCGCTCTTGAGCATGATGCCGTCGACGTCGATCGTCACCGGCGTGTCGGTCGAGACGGCTTCGTCTTCCAGCCCCAGGTTGTCGAGCACGACGTTGATGTCCGCCGTGGTGGCGATGTGCTTCACGACCTCGGCCAGCCTGGCCCGCTGGAAGTGCAGCGAGATCTGCCGGCTGAGGCTGCGTTCGATCCGCTTTTCCTCTTCGGTCCGCACGCGATTGTCCGGGCCGTACTTGCCCTTTCGCCGGCTGGTCAGCTCTTTCCAGTTCTTGGGGAACTGCATCGGATTTCCGTGGAACGGGATCGCGGACTGTTCCACTTCGTCCAGGACGTTCCAGCGGGCGTCTTCCTTGTCGAGGATCAGCTTGTTGTTCGACGCGATCCGGCGTGCGTACCGCGACTTCCAGAACATCGTCACGGCCACCGGATTGTCGCGGTTGAGCTCGACGGCCTGCTTGGCGACGACCTCGGCTTCGGCATATCGCCGCTGTTTGAAGAGCTTGTTGAAGTCCTCGACCAGCTTGGCGAACTCCTGGTCGACTTTGACCTGATGTTCGATCTCCCGCGTGATCTCCGCCTTGACGCGGCGGTTCTCTTCGTCCTGGGCGATCAGCGGCGCCCGCGTTTTCAGGTAGGAGTCGATCTGGCCGCGGGAATTCCGCAGTTGCTTTAACAGCGTCGCCGCCGCGGCTTTCGGCAGGCCGGCGGATTCGACGGCCGCCATCGCGCGGTCGATGATTTCCGCCGCCTTCTTGGGATCGCGCTGCTGCAGGCCTTCGGCCTTGAAGATCGCGTTGAGCGCTTCGTTCCGCATCTGCTCGTACTTGATGCGTTGCTGCCGGTCGAGTTTCTGCAACGGAGTCAGCTTGCCCGGCCCCTCGATGCCGTTGGGGCCCTTGCCCGTGCCGTTCACCTGCGTCACGTTGCCCGCGCGGCGGGGGGAGGTGGCGCGAATCAGTTCGTCGAGGTTTCGGCGTTGCATCGGCGAGAGCTGGTCCCCCAGCCGTTCCGCCTGCAGGAACGCCTCGTGCGCCTGGGCGTTGTCGTCTTTGCGCATGTGGCCGACGCCCCGCTGCACGTAGGCGGCGGCCGACAGGCCCGACGGCGCGACGACGTCGACGTCCGACGTTCCGCCGGCGACGGCCAGCGGATGCCGGGGCTGTTTCGGAGCCTCTCCGGCGATGTTCGCGCCGCCGTTCGTGCGGTCGATTTTTTCCTGCACCAGTTCCGGCGTCAGGTCGAACGGGCCGTAGGGAACGCTCAACGCCTTCGCTTCGGCGGCCTTGCGGCGGGCCTCGGCGGAATTGCCGGCCCGCAGCGCCGCTTCGGCGTCGTGCAACAGTTGACGGGCCAGAAGCTGGTCCTTGGTCAGCGCCAGCGGCCCGTTTTTGGACGGTTCCGGAAATGCCGGCTTCGTCGAGGCGAACTGCGCCCGCTCGGCTTCGACTCGGCGAATCTCATCGAGCACGCGTTCGGGCGTTTCCTCGGCGGGATCGAAGGTCAACTGGAGTTGCCGCACTTTCGCGACCTTGGCCCGGGCGTCGTCCAACTGCCCGAGGCGGACGTCCTTCAGCGCTTCCCGCAGCCAGCGCTGGGCATTGCGGCGATCGGCCTCGCGAATCGAATCGGCGTCCATCTTTCCCGCACCGGCGATCAGATCGCTCTCCGGCGTAATCGTCGTCGTCTGCGACTGCCGCTCGATCTTCGCCAGCAGGTACTCGGGCTGCTCTTCGAAGGCGCTCCACCTGACCTTCATCTTGTGCGCCTGAAGCGCCTTGAGGCGGGCCTCGGCGTAGCGGCGCTGTTTCAGCAGTTCGTTGGCTTCGCGGACCAGCTCCAAAGCCTGCCGCTTTGCCGGGGTGAGTTGTCCGGGTTCGTCGGCGGCGTCGGCCTGTTCTCGGTCGCCGGCCGCGATGTCGGAGCCGCTGCCGCTGCTCGGAGGCACCGGCAGCGACGAGAACGCGCTCCCCTCAGGGCTCTGCCCCCGGAACGACGTCTGCCGGCCGGCATACGGCATCCGCGAGGTCGTGCGAGTTCGCCGGCCGAACGGCTGGCCGTAGGGGTCGACGGTGTCGTCGCCGCGGCCGCGCGGCACGGTGATCGTGTCGAGCCGGCTGAGGAATAGCGCGGGGGTGACTTCGTTCGTCTCCCAGCGGACGATGAAGCGGGCGGCGGTTTCCGCCAGGCGGCGGGCCGTCGCCAGTTCGCCCCGGTTGGCCGCCGCATGGGCGAACCGCATGAAGTTTCGCGCGGTCTTCGCGTCGTCGGCGGAATCGGGTTCATAGAACGGCCCGACCGAGCGGCGATAGGCGCCTGCCTCTTTCCGCAGTTCCGCCGCGTCCGCCGTGCGTTGGCCGTACAGGTCCTCGCCGGCGGCGAGCTTCCTGTCGGAGCGGCCGTAGTTGGCCAACCAGACCGCTGCGGCCACCACTGTCGTGCAGGCCAGGAATCCGAAGAGCTTGCCCAACGCAGGGTCCTCCTTCAAGGCTTGAGTCTGGTCCGGGGGACAGTTTCCAACTCGGTTCATGACGTTCATGGTCTCACGCTCACAATCCGGATTGAGAGCACGCGCGCAACGGCGTGCTGTCCCTGGCCGGGCCTCGTTCCCAAGCTCCAGCTTGGGAACGAGAATGCACCCGCGGACTCAATCATGAGGAAGGCGCGAAGCCGCACCTTCGTCCATGGTCACCCGCTGCCGGAGACGCGAATCGAGGGAAGGAATGGGATGTGAAGGGGGTGGAGAGAGAGAGAGAGAGGAGACGTGGGGCGGGGTGATATCTCATTCCCGCCGCACGGGTCAATATGTGTCTGAGGGTTTTTTCACGGAATTCATGGAATTGGTCCGTTGTCCGTGGTCCGTGGTCCGTGGTCCGTTGTCCGTGGTCCGTTGTCAGTCGGCTGTTGTGCGTGGTGTGTGGTTCATGCAATTCCACTGACGACTGACAACTGACAACTGACGAACCGGCAAAATGCATCGACTTTGCGGGCGCCCTTCGCGCCCAATGCATTCAATCGGTTTTTTTGCTTCGCGCCTTGAGCTTTTGAATGGAATGTCGCGCGCCATTTTTCCGAAGTTTTCCCTCCCCCAGAAAGCGGAGCGTCGCGTCGATCACCTCGCGGTGCCCCATCAGGAAGCTGTGCAGCCCCTTGACCGTCAGGAAATCGGCTGCCCCCGGCAGCCGCGTGCTGGCCACGCTCACCGTCCCGTCGTCGTCCCCGGGGATCAGCGGGTTGTAGCCGTTGAGCGTCCCCCGCGACCCTGCGATGACGGCGAACTCGAAATCGGGGACCGGCAGCGTGGCGATCAGCCCTTTCGGATCGGTCCCGAGCTGCTGCCCCGCCGGACCGAAGAGCGCGCGGTACAGGCCCAGCTTGCGAAAGCGGTCGGCCAGTTGCGCGCCGTTGTTCGGGACGCCCAGCATCACCATCCGCTTCACCCGTTTGTCTTTGTGCTTCCCGCGGTACTGCCGGACGATCAGCCCGCCCATGCTGTGCACGACGAAATGGATTTCCTCGATCCCCTCCAGCGATTCGACGACTTTGTGCAGGTACTCGGCCGATTTCGGAATGTCGAACCGCGTGCTGGGGTAGTCGAACGCCACGACGGTGTATCCCTCCTTCTTCAGCCGCTGGCACATCCGGTCGAACGACTTCGACGACCGCAGGATGCCGTGTACGACCACGACCGCCTTGCCCGACATCGGTTTGAGCTTCAGCTCCTTCTTCAGCGCGGCCAGCTTCTGTTGGCACTTTTCGAGGGTGCCGCTGGCGTGGCGGTAGTCGTCGGAATCGAGCAGCCGGTAATGCCCGGTGAGCACGTTGTGTTGAATGCGAAACCCGCGAAAGAACGCCACGTCACCCCACAATTGCCGGCCGCCGAGCGTTTTCATGGTGAATTCCCGTTTCAACCGCGGCTTCGACTCTTTGCCCGCCGGATCGCGCGCGTCCAACCCGCGGCACGCCGCCGCGGCAAACACGGCCAACAACAGCGCGCGATGACAGAGGGAAGGGTGTCGTCTCATCGGAATCCTCCGTGGCGGACGCTGCCAGCGTCCGCGCGAATTGCGGTGCCGTGGTACGGCTTCGGCCGGGCAAAACGCCGTCCTTCCGTAGCAGAATTCGTGAGAATTCTGCCGTCAAGGAATTGCCGTCCAGAATTCTCACGAATTCTGCTACGCAAAACCGGTTGGTTTCAGGCGTCAACCACCGCGAAACATAACGCGCCGCCCTGGAATTGTCCGCGCTACCCGCCGGAACGAGCGCCGGCTTCCGCCCCCCGCCGCGGGGATTTCCTCCCCTGCCCCGCCGTCTGCGAACCCGACTGGCCGAGCAGCCGCTGGGCTTCTTTCAGCACGAATTCCGGGTCCATGAACGGCTCGAAGCTGATGTCGTGCCAGCGGACGTAGCCCCGGCCGTCGATGACGAACGTGCCGTGCAGGGTCAGCTTTTCGAAGTCGTCGTACACGCGGTATTTCTTGAAGACGTCGAGCCGGGCGTCGGAAACCAGCAGAAACGGGAATTTCCCCTTCTTATAGTTGTCGTGCGATTTCTGCAGCTCCGGCTGGCCGTCGGTGCTGATGGCGATCAGCGAATAACCGGCTTTGCGGTACTTCTCGGTCTTCGGGGCGAACGCCTGCAACTGCTCGGCACAGTGCAGGCAGCCGTAGCCCAGATAAAAGATGACAATCACCGGCTTCCCGCGGTAGTCCTTCAGCGAATGGACCTTGCCGTGGACGTCCTTCAGCGACCAGTCCGCCGCCTGGAACGGCTGCCAGCGGAAGGGGCCGAGTTCGTCCAGCGGCGGGCGGGTTCCGAAGTCCTTCGCGATCGGTTGCGGCGTTCGCCAGTCGCTGGGCCATTGGAGTTCCGTCGCCAGCGGCGCCAGCCGCGCCAGGGCCGGCACGTCGAGGTCGGCCTGCCCGGCGACGTTCCGCAGAACGGCAAACTGTTTGGCCGCTTCGTCTTTGCGGCCGGCCTTCCACAACGCCTCGACGAGGCCGGCCAGCGGGAGGACTTCGTTCTTGCGGCTCTTGACGTGCCTCTGCAGCGCTTTGACGGCCGCCGCCGCGTCTCCCGAGAGGACTTGCAGCCGCGCCTTGTCGAGGACGCTGGTCCGCCCGGCTTTGGCCAGCAGCGCGAGGGCCTGCTTGTAGTCCTTCCGGGCGGCAGCTTTGTGGGACTTCAATTCGTTGACCGCCTGCTCGAGCGACCGGATCTTCGCATCGAACGGCCGGGTGGCGCGGGAACGGGCGGAATTCCACTGCTTCCGCAACCCGGCAGAACTCAGGGATTTTCCGAAATCCCTGGGTTGTGGCTTACCGGGCTTCTGCCCCGGCTTCAACGCCGTGAGGGGCACGTTCCTGCGGAACGCGGCCTGCGCCGACTGGACGGCGCGGTTCCGGCCGGCCTGTTCCTTCTTCAGCCCCGCATCGAGCAGCGTCAGGATGGCGTCCCCCTGCTTCGCGTCGCCCGTCGCGAACCAGGCGCGGCCCAGCAGTCGCCGGCGTTTCAGCTTCTGGTCGTCGCGGTCGGTCGGTTCGAGGTACGGCGTTTTCGCCAGCGCGATGAGGTCGTTCCACAATTCGAATTCGGAGAGCACCTGAAACAGCCGCAACCGGCCGTAATACGTGCTGCCCCGTTTGGCCAGTGTGTTGTATTTGGGATGCCGGGGAAGCTCGATCATGTTTTTCGCCAGGTCCATCGCATCGCGGGCGCGGCCGACGTAGATCAGGTTGCGGATGAGCCACTCGTTGTTGTGGGCAAAGTTGTGGATCCGGTCGGGAAACACCTGGTCGCGGATCATGTGCGCGTGGTCGACGCGGGCCGAGGCCTCCTGCTGCCAGACGGCGTCGCGGTACCGCTTCAGCCGCGAGTAGATGTGCCCAGGCATGTGCCACATGTGGGCAATGGCCGGCGACGATTCCCCGCAAGCCGCCGACGACGGAAGCGCGCGTTTCGCATCTTTGTAATCCCAGAGATGGATGACGTAGTGATGGCAGGGATGCAGCGGGTTGACCGCCAGCACGTCCTGCAGCACCTTGTTCATGTTTTCGTATTTCAGCCGCGGCTTGCTGTTCCGCGTGAGATACAGGTACAGCCCGTGGAAAGCCTTCGCTTCGAGGTCGTGGGGGTACTTTTCGGCGATGCTTTGGAACGCTGCCGCCAGCGCGCGGCCTCTCTTGCCGCCGGCGCTGCCCTTCGCCTTGAGAAACGTGTCGAGCGCGTCGATATAGAGCACTTCGCGTTCGGTGGCGTTGTTCTTGCGTTTGACGGCCTCGGCGATGAATCCCTTCGCCCGCTTGACATTCCCCTTGTTGGCGAAGGCCATGCCCCAGTAGGCCATCGCGCAGTCCGGGTCGATCGTCGCCGCCTGGCGGAATGACCGCTCCGCCTCGAAGTACCAGAACCCGTGCAACTGGCCGATCCCCTGGTTGATGAAGCGTTGCGCCGGCGAACTGCTGGTCGTGACCGGGAAGGTGACGTTGCCGGTCCCTCCCATCAGGTACGCCTTCTGCCGCGCCCCCTCGTTGAACGCCTCACCGTGGTACGAATGCCCGGCGAGCACGTCTTTTTTCGCCGCCGGTTTGGGGTCCGACGGTTTTTCAGCGACGGCGGAGCGAGCGGCAAGCAGACCAAGACAGGCGGGAATCAATGCGGATGTCAGCAGGCGGGACATTGCGTCTCCTTCGAGGATCGGCGCGAAGAGGCGGGCCACACAACATTGTAACGCGCACCGCGAGCAACTCCCACCGTCGCTGGTGTCCCGCCTTCAGGCGGCCGTAGCAGAATTCGTGAGAATTCTGCACGCTCCGCTCGCCACGCAGAATTCTCACGAATTCTGCTACCACAACGGGCCGCCTGAAGGCGGGACACCAACGATCAGCGGCCGACCGAGCCGCCGCCCCGCTTCGGCGCCGCCGCGTGCATCTGGAAGCAGGACTCCCCGATCGCATCGGCCAGCGCCTGCCGCAGTTCGCCGTTGCAGGCGACCCGCGCCGGGGTGGACAGCACGTAGCGGAACTGCCGGGTCGGCTCGGCTTCGTCGGCGCTGTCGACGACGATCACCACGTCGGTCTTGCCCGGGAAGCGCCGCAGCGTCTCGCGGACGCGGACCATGTCGTCCGGCGTGTGCAGCCCGCGGCGGAACTGGATCGCCAGATGCTGCGTGAATTCCTGCTCGGCTTCGTCGATCGTCAGAATGCGGTCGACGATCAGGTTCGGCTCGCTGCCGCGGACTTCCACCTTCCCCTGCACGAATCCGATCTGCTCGGTTTTGACCAGCTCGGCGTATTTCGCGAACTGTTCCGGCCAGATGATGCAGCGGACGGAACCGCGGTCGTCTTCGAAGTCGAAGTTGGCGTACTTGCCTCCCTTTTTCGTCGTCGCCTTCTTGATCGCGGAGATCATCCCGCCGACGAGGACTTCCGGCCGTTCCCCATCCTTGACCTCTTTCAGGTCCTGCGTGGAGTGCGAAGCGTACTTCTTCAGCCGGGCGGCGTGCTGCGTCAGCGGGTGGGACGTCAGGTAGAAGCCGAGCACTTCCTTTTCGAACGCCAGCTTCTGCGACGTCGGCCATTCGGGGACGTCGGGAAGGGAGACGTTGGCCGGCTCGTCGGTCGCGGCCTCGTCGTCACCGCCGAACAGGCTTTTCTGACCGCGGGCTTTGTCGCGATGCAGCGTCGCCGCCGATTGCACGGCCCGTTCGACGGCGGCCATCAGTTGCGCCCGGTTTCCGCCGAGGCTGTCGAGCGCGGCGGCCTTGATGAGGATCTCCAGCGAACCCTTGGTGAGGATGCCCGTGTCGATACGCTCCGTCAAATCAAAAACCGATTTGAAGGGGCCGTTGGCCGTCCGCTCCGCGACGATCGCCTGCACGACGTTCTCACTGACCCCTTTGACGGCGGCGAGACCGAACGTGAGGTAACCGTTCGTCGGCGAGCCGGGGGGTTCACCCCCCCGGTCTTTCCCATTCGACTTCGAGGAAGCTTTACCGTTCGACCCTCGCTTACGCGTCGGGCTGGTGTCGGTGGCGACGCTGAATTCCACGTCGGAGGCGTTCACATCCGGCGGGAGGACTTCGATCCCCATCCGCCGGCAGTCGTCGATGTGCTCGGCAATGCGGTCAGTGCTTTCCATTCCACACGACAGCAGCGCCGCCATGAATTCCAGTGGGAAATGCGCCTTGAAATAAGCCGTCTGATACGCAACCGCTCCGTAGGCGGTGCTGTGAGAGCGGTTGAACCCGTAACCCGCGAACTTCTCGATCAGCCCGAACAGCTCCTTCGCCTTTTGCTCGGGAAGGTCCTTCGTCTTCGCCCCGGCGATGAACTGTTCGCGAAACTTCGCGATGATCGGCAGGCTCTTCTTGCTGATCGCTTTGATGCACTTGTACGCAGACGCCAGGTCGATGTCGCCCACGCGGTTGAGAATCCGCATCACCTGTTCCTGGTAGACCATCACGCCGTAGGTCTCTTTCAGCACGTCGTCGATGATTGGGTGCTGCTTGGGCACCGCCTGCCGGCCGTGCTTGCGTTCGACGTAGTCGGTGACCATGCCCCCTTCCAGCGGACCGGGGCGGTACAGTGCGGAAGTGGCGATGATGTCCTCGAATTTGTCGGGCTTCATCTTCGTCAGCAGGTCGCGCATCCCGCCGCTTTCCAACTGGAAGATGCCCTTCGTCTCGCCGCGCTGCAGCAGGGCGAACGTTTCCTCGTCGTCGATCGGCAGCTTGTCCGGGTCGAGCTCGAGGCCGCGGTGCTTCTTCACATTCCGCACGGCCTTGTCCAGAATCGTGAGGTTCCGCAGGCCGAGGAAGTCCATCTTCAGCAGGCCGGCCATCTCGACGGTCGGGCCGTCCCACTGCGTGATGATGTCCGTCTTGCCGGTGATCGTCTGCAGCGGGATGTAATTCGAGATCGGTTCGTCGGCGACGACGACGCCGGCGGCGTGCGTGCCGGCGCTGCGGGCGAGGCCTTCCAGCCGGATCGCGATGTCCAGCATTCGCGTGATGGCGGGATCGGAGTTGTAGGCTTCCTGCAGATCGGCGGATTGTTTGATCGCGTCCTGCAGCTTGATGCCCAGCGTCTCCGGGACCATCTTGGCGATTTCGTCGACGCGCTTCAGGTCGATGCCCATCGCCCGGCTGACGTCGCGGATGGCGGCTTTCGCCTTCAGCGTGCCGAACGTGCCGATCTGAGCGACGTTCTGCTCGCCGTACTTTTCCTTGGTGTAATCGATGACCGCCTGCCGCCCGTCGCGGCAGAAGTCGATGTCGATATCGGGCGGCTCGGTACGGTTGGGATCGAGAAACCGCTCGAACAGCAAGTCGTACTGAATCGGGCAGACGTTGCTCAGCCCCAGCACGTAGCCGACCAGCGCCCCCACCGCCGAACCGCGGGCCTGGCAGGGAATGCCCTTCTCCCGCGCAAACCGCACGAAGTCCCACACGATGAGGAAGTAGCTGGAATACCCCATGCGGTCGATGACCTGCAGCTCGTACTCCAGGCGGTCGCGGATGGATTGCGGATTGCGGATTGCGGATTGCGGATTGGGTGAGTCCGCTGGTTGCAGGAAGCCGTCGGAATGCTGATCGACGCGGGGATTCGAGTACTGAGTACTGAGTACTGGGTACTGAGTACTGTCGCCGCCGTCCGCCGTCCGCCCTCCGGTCGCTGACGCTCCCGGCTCGCCGTTATCCTTCATTTCTTCCAATCCGCATTCCGCAATCCGCAATCCGCAATCGGACCCGTATCGCCACTTCACTCCCTCAATGCACAGCTCGCGCAGGTACTCCGTGTCGCTCTTCCCTTCCGGCGGTTTGAACACCGGAAAGTGCCGCGTCGTCAGGTCGAGATCGATCTCGCAGCGATTCGCAATCTGCTGCGTGATCGACACGGCCTCCGGGTGATCGGGAAACGCCTCGTACATCTGCTCCGGCGAGCGGACGAACAACTGGTCGCCGGACATCGTCATCCGCTTTTCGTCGTCGACGGTTGCGTGCGTGTTCACGCACAACAGGATGTCGTGGGCGTCGGCGTCGTCCTGGTTCAGGTAGTGCGCGTCGTTCGTCGCCACCAGCGGGATGCCGAACTCCTGCGCGAGGTCGATCGTTCCCTCGGCGCACAGCTTCTGAATCTCAATGCCGGCGTTCTGAATTTCCAGGTAGAAGCGGTCGCCGAACACGCGGGCGTACCACTGCGTCAGCTTGCGGGCTTCGTCCATGCGGCCGGCCAGCAGATGCTGCGACAACTCCCCCGCCGCGCAGCCGGAGAGACAGATCAGCCCTTCGCTGTGGGCTTCCAGCAGCGGCTTGTCGATTCGCGGCTTGTAGTAGAACCCATCCAGAAACGCCGACGACGCCAGCTTGACGAGGTTCTTGAACCCGACGCGGTTGATCGCCAGCAGCGTGAGGTGAAAGCTGGCCTCCTTCATGCGGGCCGCCTTTTTCTCTCGGCGGTCCCCCGGCGCGACGTAGGCCTCGTAGCCGAGAATCGGGTTCAGGTCGTTCTTGCGGCAGGTGTTGTAGAACTCGACCGCCCCGTACAGGTTGCCGTGGTCGGTGACGGCCACGGCGTTCATCCCCTGCTCTTTGACCTTTTTGACGAGGTCGGGAATGCGGTTCGCGCCGTCGAGCAGGCTGTAGTGGGTGTGGAGATGGAGGTGAACGAAGGGTCGCTCGGCAGTCATGGTCGCTCCTGCGGCCGGGGGTCGGTCCGTCGGTGAGAGTCGATGCGGGACGTGATCTGATTCGCAGATTATACCGCGACCGACCGGGCACTCCACCCAACGCCTGAAGAACGTGGCGGATGCTGCCAGCATCCGCGCGGACGCTGGCAGCGTCCGCCACGGATCAGTCGGCTCGCACTCGCCGCGCGGTTCCTGGATTGCGTATGATATGGGAAGTACGAATCCACCCCCGCGAATCCCATTGATTCCCGATGACGACCGGCAACGGCCAACCTCCGACTCTCCCTCAAGGCCTCGATGCGGCGCTGGACGTGCTCCGCTCCGGGGGCGTGGTGATCGTCGTCGATGCGAAGGACCGCGAGAATGAAGGGGACTTTATCGGCGCCGCGGAAGCGATGACCGCCGAGACCGTGGACTTCATGCTCAAAATCGGCCGCGGGAAAATCTGCGTGCCGTTGACCCGCGAGACGGCCGACCGGCTGCGGTTGTCGCCGATTGTGGACGACAGTCGCAACACCGCCCCGCAGCGGACGAACTTTCTGATGCCGGTGGACCACGTCTCCGCCGGGACCGGCGTGAGCGCGGAGAACCGGGCGCGGACGATCCGGGCGATGGCCGACCCGCAGTCGGCGGCCGACGATTTCCTCCGCCCCGGGCACATCGACCCGCTGCTGGCCAAAGAAGGGGGCGTGCTGCGGCGGGCCGGGCACACCGAGGCGACCATCGACCTCATGCGGCTCGCCGGGCTGAAGCCGGTCGGCGTGCTGATCGAGATCTGCAGCCAGCGGCACAGCGGCATGGCCGACTTCACCGAATTGCAGGAGCTGTCGGCGACGTATCGCATTCCGATCATCACCATCGAGGAACTCATCCGCCATCGCCGCATCCGCGAGCAGCTCGTGCACCGCGTGGCCGAGGTCCCGCTGCCGACGAAAGACTATGGCACGCCGCGGGTCATCGGCTATCGCGTCGAGCACGAAAGCCAGGAGCCGCTGGCGATCGTGTGGGGGGACCTGAAGAGCGTGGACGCCCCGCTGGTGCGGATGCACTCGTCCTGCTTCACCGGCGACCTGCTCGATTCGCTCCGCTGCGACTGCGGCGACCAGTTGCACATGGCGATGGAGATGATCCACCGCGAAGGGGCCGGGGCCGTCGTCTACCTGCCGCAGGAAGGGCGCGGCATCGGCCTGCTGGCGAAGCTCAAAGCCTACGCCCTGCAGGACCAGGGGCTGGACACGGTCGAAGCCAACGAAAAGCTCGGCTTCAAGGCCGACATGCGCGATTACATGGTCGGCATGCAGGTTCTGAAGGACCTGGGGATCTCGAAGGTGCGGCTGCTGACGAACAACCCGAAGAAGACCGACGCCTTCCCGCTGGCCGGCATGGACCTGGAAGTCGTCGAGCAATTGCAGATCATCGCCCCGCCGCACGAGCACCGCGAGCGATACCTCGCGACGAAGCGCGAGAAGCTGGGGCACACGATTCCGGAGATGTAGGTCCGGTCGCCCCGACCGGACCTCGCCGCTTGCGGCTTAGCCGGGCGGCCAGGTGGCGATGGGCAGGCTAAGCCGCAAGCGGCGTTACGGGACCTTCGGCAACGGGATGCTCTTCAGGCGTTGCCCGACCCGTTTGGCGTCGGGTTTCAGCGTGCCGATGACGGCGGCCATCGCGGTGGCGAGTTCGGCGTCGGTCGGGGTGGCGTGAAGCTTCCGCAGGGCCGCCACCTGCGTGTTGGTCAGCAGCAGCCCGTAGCGCTGGATGTGCGTCGCCAGCAGCGTGGCGGCGAGGCGGCGGAATTTGACGTCCGCCGTGACGTTGACCGCCATCATCTGCAGCGTCTGCTGGGCGTTTTTCGAGGCGATGGCGGCCAGCGCGGGCAGGGCGTCTTCGGCGAGCTTCGGGTCGGTGACGGCGCCGCTCAACGCCGACTCGGCCGGCCGCAGGTCGTAGATCAGCGACCGTTTCCCGCTGGCGATCCGGTTCAGCCAGAACGCGGCCGCCGAGCGCTGTTCGGCCCGCTGTTTCGGCGACAGCGGAGAAGACTTGATCGACGCCAGAAACGGGTCGAGTTGGAGGGCGAGCGTGTCGCGCTGTGTCGCTTCGGTGATGTACGTCACCATCGCGTACCGCCGCAGATGGGACTCGATGCGCGCCGGGCGGTCGGCGGGGCCGTAGATGACGATGGGGATGTTCGCCGTCCGCGAGTCGGCCCGCAGATTGGCCAGCGTCTGCGACAGCGGCCAGCGAATCGTGTTGGCCTGCAGCAGGATCAGTTCGATATCCCCCCGCGTCGCGGCGAGGCGGAATCCGTCGCGGCCGGTGCGGGCGAGTTGCGGCTCGTAGCCCAACTGCCCGAGGATGCCCGCCAGCGACGCCCCCTGTTGCAGGCTCGCGTTGACCACGAGACCCGCGGCGGCCCCGTCGGAATTCAGCGACCGGGCCAGAATCGCGACCACCCGCGTGATCCCCCGGAAGCTCTTGTCGGGATCGACGTTCAACGCCGTGGTCGCGGCGACGAACTGCACTCGCGGGTCGGGATAGTTCATCGCGGCCACGATCGGCGAGCCGTCCGTCCCCCCTTTCAAGTCGTCCCGCGTCGCCAGTTGCCGCAGCACGAGCAGCAGCGCCACCGCCGCGGTCGCGTCATTGCTCTTCAGCGACAGCCTCAAGGCGTCCTGCACGACCGGGGTGCCTGCGGCCAGCGCGGTTTCGTAGGCCGTGCCCCTGCCTCTTGGAAGCGGTTTTTCCCAGGTCGGGTCGGCGGCGGCGGAGAGCGACATCGCCAGGTACAGCGCCTGAAGTTTGCGGTTTTCCGGCGAGAGTTCCAGCGCCCGGCGGGCGAACCGCGCGCCCACGTACAGCGATGCGAACCGGGGCGCGACGCGCTGCGCCGCGATCGTCGGCGGGTTGGCGGTCGGCTGCCAGTTCCAGAGTTCGACGAGCTTGTCGGGACCGGGCTGCCAGCGGTATTCGCCGCGGAAATGTGCCAGCGCGCGTCGGGCCAGTTCCTGCGATACGGAAGCCGGCGCGACCTTCCGCAGATCGGCCGCCGACGTCTTCAGGATTCGCGCCAGCGCCTCCTGGGCGTTGGCCCGCATCGCCGCGCTGGCTCGCGGGTCGAACGCGAAATGCCACAAATGCGGGACGGCGTCGACGTCGCCGATGCGCCCCAGGGTGCTGACGGCCGCCCCCTGCACGCGGGGGATGTTGGCGTCGAGCGCGGCGATCAGCGGCGGCACCGCGGGCGAACCGAAATCGACCAGCGCTTCCTGCATCGCCGTCAATCGATCGGCGTTGGTCGAGGCGGCAATCCGCTCGACGATTCTGGGGACGACGGTCGGGCCGATGTTCCGCAGCGTGGTGATCGCCACGTCCCGCTGCGCCGCGGTCCCTTCGAGATTGTCGAGCAGGCCGTTGATGTACTTCGGGTCGGCTCCCCGCTTGCGGAAGGCGGCGTTGACCTGCTTCAGAAGTTGCTGCGAGAGCGGCTGCAACTCCTTCGCGCCGGCCAGTTGCAGGAAGATCGCGGGGCCGTGCCTGTCGCGCAGTTGCAGCAGGGTCTTTTCGTCCGGCTTGGAATCGAGCAGTTGCTGCAAGTATTTGCGGGCCAGGTTGGGGCGGGCGAGCCGGTACATCAGGCTGGTCGCGCGAAACAACTCCTCGGGACCGGTCGGCTCGGTCAACAGCGGGGACGTTTCGGGGGCGGGCTGCCTGACCGCCGGGGCCGCGGGGTCTTTGGGGGCGATTTTCTTCTTTCCAGCGGATTTCTTTCCCGCCGGCTGTTTTTTCGCAACCTGTCCACACACCGGCATGTCAATACCGGAGAGCAAGACCAGCAGCGCGGCGAGGCACAGCACTTGGCAACGGAGTTGCGGCATATGATCGGCTCCGAGAGACCGACCCGTTTCCGACAGGGCGGCGACCGGAGAGTCTCCTGGATGAGGCATGGACGACGGCCTTCCGAGGCCGTCATCGTTCGGGACGGCGTCCTACGGTGAGTTGGCCCGCGACGGAAACTCGTTAGTCTTCCGTTTTTACCCATCTTAGAAGCGCGAATCTACCTCGCACAATCATGTTTTTTCCCGATTCCCAAATTGTCAGGTACTCGAAAAGTCGGTCCGGACGGCCCGTCCGGACCTTGGTGGGCCAATCGACGCCGCTTGCGGCTTAGCCGTCGGGTCACAGCGACCGGCTAAGCCGCAAGCGGCGAGGTCCGGTCGGGCCGACGCGGACCTACTTTACGTCGCCCGCGGTTTCCGGCAGGTTCCCGTGTCGGATTTTATCGAACGGTGGATTTCGCGGCATCAACTTCGGGGGAACCCGCTGCCGCCGCCGGCAATGGTTGCCCGGAACAGTCCGCGACAGGCCGCAGAATCGTCAGAACCGGCCGCCGGATGTGACCGTTGGTTTAGAGGGCCTACAACCTGGATCGTGGCGGACGCTGCCAGCGTCCGCGCGGATGCTGGCAGCATCCGCCACGGGCATCGTGGTGGCAACCCGTTCGTCTCACCACTACGATAGACGTTTCCACCACTCACCACTCACCACTCACCACGCCGATGACCGAAAAGACGCTGCCGTTTGACGAATCCAAGATTCGCGAGATCATCAAAGACTACCCGACGCCGTTTCACATCTACGACGAGCGCGGCATTCGGGAGAACGCGCGGCGGCTGACTGCGGCGTTCGCCTGGAACGACGGGTTCCGCGAGCACTTCGCCGTCAAGGCCACGCCGAATCCCCACATTCTGAAGATTCTCAAAGAGGAAGGCTGCGGGACCGACTGCTCCAGCCTGCCGGAGCTGGTGCTCAGCGAGCGGGTCGGCGTCACGGGGGAACAGATCATGTTCACCTCGAACGACACGCCGGCGAAGGAGTTCGCGAAGGCCCGCGCGCTGGGGGCGATCATCAACCTGGACGACGTGACGCACATTCGCGACCTCGAGGAAGCCACAAACGTGGGACGGATTGGCAATCCGTCCTACGGGCTGCCCGAACTGCTCTGCTTCCGCTACAACCCCGGCCCGCTGCGGACCGGCAACGCGATCATCGGCAAGCCGGAAGAGGCCAAGTACGGCTTCACCCGCGAGCAGCTCTTCGAAGGCTACGAGTACGCGAAGCGGCGCGGCGTGCGGCGGTTCGGCCTGCATGCGATGGTCGCTTCCAACGAACTCGACCCGCAGTTCTTTATCGACACCGCGCGGATGGTGTTCGGGCTCGCCGTCGAACTCGCCCAAACGCTCGACGTGCGGCTGGAGTTCGTCAACCTCGGCGGCGGCATCGGCATCCCCTACCGGCCGGAGCAGGAACCGGTCGACTACGCGGTCGTCGCCGGCGGCGTGAAACGGGCCTACGACGAGATGATCCGCCCCGCGGGGCTGCACCCGCTACGGATCAGTCTCGAAAACGGCCGCTGCATGACGGGGCCTTACGGGTTTCTGGTCACGACGGCGATCCACGAAAAGCACACGTATAAGGACTACGTCGGCCTCGACGCCTGCATGGCCAACCTGATGCGGCCCGGCATGTACGGGGCGTATCACCACATCACGGTGCTCGGCAAGGAAACCGCCCCCGCCACGACGACCGTCGACGTCGTCGGCTCGCTGTGCGAGAACAACGACAAGTTCGCCATCGACCGGCCGCTGCCGAAGGTCGAACGCGGCGACATGCTCGTGATCCACGACACCGGGGCGCACGGCCACAGCATGGGCTTCCAGTACAACGGCAAACTCCGCTCCGCCGAGTTGCTGCTGCGGGAAGACGGGTCGATCCGGCAGATCCGCCGGGCGGAAACGATCGACGATTATTTTGCGACGCTGGATTTCGGTGGATTGTAAGCCGCCCCCCGCCGCTTCTTGTCTCACTCCCGGTGCGCGCCGACCGAGCAGAGCGGAGTCGGGGTCTTCAATTCCCCGAATCGCGCTGAGTTGTCAACCCATCGATCGCCATGTTATCCTGCTGCTGGTAAAAGCACGATTCTCCCGTCGCAGCCGCAGCCGCGGTTTCTGCCTCTCTGTGTGCGTCGTATTCGCGTCACCACTTCAAGCGGTCGTCGCGGTTCGTTTTTTTCACTTCGTCTCTTCTGACAGGAGAATCCTCATGTCGCGCTATCGTCGCAGGCCGGGTTTCACGCTGATTGAGTTGCTGGTGGTGATCGCCATCATCGCCATTCTGATCGCCCTGCTGCTGCCCGCCGTGCAGCAGGCGCGGGAGGCCGCTCGCCGCTCAACCTGCAAGAACAACATGAAGCAGATCGTGCTGGCGATGCACAACTACCACGACGTGTATAAACATTTTCCAATCAACTACGCGTCGCCTGCGAACGGAAACAATGGCCGGCAGACGAGCTGGATGGTCTGCATCCTGCCGTACGTCGACCAGAAACCCCTGTTCGATCAGATTGACTTCAACTTCGGCTTTGCCAATGATCCGCGCGGAACGGCCCAACCGAGCAACTCATGGGTCTCGCAGCAGCCGCTCCCTGCCTATCGATGTCCCAGCGACACCAGCGCGCCGGATCCCATGGGGGGCCGCTCGGATGGAGGGGGCACCAGGGCCATCACCAGCTACAAGGGCTGCGCCGGCGCGAACTGGCAGTGGGGGAACTGGCAGAACCGGCCGCCCTCGGCTTCCGCCATCGACCGTTGGAACCACAACGGGGGACACGGTCTGGATCGCGGCAACGGCCTGCTGTTCCGCGGATGGAATTTTCCCTATTCCACCCGGATGCGCGACGTGACGGACGGTACGTCGAACACGTTCGCCGTGGGAGAGGCCATCGCGGTCTACTCGAATTGGAACTGGTGGTGGTATGCCAATGGGACGACCGCGACGTGCTCCATTCCGTTGAATGCCCCTCCGATCTGCGGGGCCAGCGCCGGGTTGAGCAAAGACGCGGGACTTCGAGCGTGCCGCGGCGACTGGAACAACAATTATGCGTTTGCCAGCAAGCACGCGGGAGGGGCGCAATTCGGAATGACCGACGGCTCGGTCAAGTTCGTCTCGGACAACATCAACGCCAACCTGTACCGTAACGTGGCGACGATTGCCGGTAGTGAGACTCCGGGCTCAATCGAGTGATTCATCGCGACCTCAAGCGGAGGTCCCGGCAGCCTGTCGCTGCCGGGGCTGTTCCGCGGACTGTCCGCTCATCCTCTGTTTTTGGCCGCTTTCGCGAAGGAGTCCAGCCGATGCATCGACCCAGCAATTTCGCAATTCTTCTGCTGTTCGCGGCATTTGCGGCGGGTTGCTCGAAAGGCCGGGAGGGAGTGCCGACGGCGTCATTGACCGGCGAGGTCAAACGGATGAACGGCGAGCCGGTGGGCAATGTGGCCGTCGTGTTCTACCCCAAGGAAGGGCCCTCGGCCACGGCCAAGACCAACGATGCCGGAGAATTCACGGTCACGGTCGCCGTCGGAGAATGCCGGGTCGCCGTCATCGCGGACAACACGGCCAGCTCCGAAGACACGTCGCCGGAAGCATTGAAGGCCCTTGCGGCCGCCGAGGCCAAGTCCAAGGTCAAACCCCGTTTTGCGACTCCCGAATTGTCGGGCCTGAGCGTGACCGTCAAGCCGACGCAGGACGAAAAGGTCGTGTTCGTCGTGGAATAGGTTGCGACACGCGTTGGGCGACATCACAACCCGCGCGACGAAATCCGCACCCGCCCGATCGTGAATCCTTCCCGTCGCAGCGATCGCAGCGCCGAGCTCGTGTTGAAGCTGCGTTTCGTCGCGCGGGCCACGATGCGCCGCCGGGCGGCGTCGTAGCGGATGCTGCCGGCGTCGATCCAGTCGATGTCGGCCAGCGCGCGGCGGGCCGCGGCCGAGGCGTCGCCGGCGCCGGAAAACCGCGGCACGCGGAATTCCACGCTGAGATTGGCAGGCGCTGCGGCGGGTTGCCGAACCGGCCGGGGAAAGGCCGGCGGCGGATCGTTTTGTCGCCGGGCCTCGCGCTCCGCCGGAAGGTCTTTCAACGGATCGGCCGAGTCGTTGCCGCGGGATTTCCTGGAGCCGAACTTGTAGATCGCCAGCGACGACGCGACGAGCACCGAGATTCCCGCCAGCACGCCCATCAGAATCGCCAATCCCTTCGGCGGTGCGGAACGCCGCGGCGCGGGATTCCGCCGGCGCGGGGCGGACGGACGGGCCGCCGTGGTCGCCGGTCGCGCCCGCTGGACCGGCCGCGTGGCGGGCCGCCGCGGGCGATGGGCGTCATAATCGTCATAGTCGTCCGCGGGGTCTTCGAATTCGACGATCTCGACGGCGGCAGCCGGTTTCGACGACCGCGGCACGGCGAAGACCGCGCCGCAGCTCTTGCAGGGGACGCTCCGCCCGGCGAAGCTCTCGCGGACCTCGTAGCCGCAGTGGCAGGACGGGCAGCGGACGGAAATCGCCATCGAAATTCCTCGCCGTTTCGGCCGCGGAACCGCAATCGGGCTTGGAAGGCAGGCCGGGTTTTGACGTAGATTGATTGCGGCGGGTCGTCTCGCCTGCCGCCTCATTCGCCTCATGGATTGTTCATCAGCCGGCGGGCGCCAGCCCCCGGTTCGGGGTCTGATTCACAGGAACCGGGGGCTAACGCCCGCCGGCTGATTTGCGCGGCGACACCGGAGTCAGCCGCGCGATTCAACGGCCAGCGCTTGATGGGAAACTGCACTGACATGTCCACAATCGAGCACGACGTACGCGCCGTTCTGGAATACGCAGAGCAGATTTCCCGCCGTCGGCAGCGCGACTTGATCCAGCGACGGGATTTCCAGAGTTTTCCCGTCCACGCGGAGGTACACGGGCCGTTCCGATATCGAATGCAACTGTCTGCGAATCTCATCAATGGACATCGAACGGCTTCCTTGTCAGCGGTTTCCGGCGCCAATTTCCATCTTACAATTCCCATCTCATGTTACCGGGCGGCCCGTTCGATCGCCAAGGCCGTGAACGGATCCGGGATCCGGGGTCGGGTGTGGAAAATTCAAAATTGCGGCGATCATTCGTTTGTCGGGCCGGCAACTAACTCACCGCAATTTTGAATTCTCCACACCCGACCCCATTTGAGGGACGACTGACAAAGCCGCATGACCAAAGTTCCTCCGACAACTCGATCGCGCTGGACGGCCGCCGCCTTCGCGATCGGTGCGAGCGCCGCCGCCGTGTTCATCGCGCTGCGGGAATGGTCGCGGATCGAGACCCTCCGCGACGCGGGATTGGGCGCGGCGACGTGGCTGACGGACATGCAACTCGATTCCACGCCGTTCGCGGTGCTGTTCCTGCTCCTGCCGGCGATTCTGCTGATGCGGAAGCCGTTGTTCCATCTGCCGCGATGCGTGGTCAATACGTTTAGCCGCGACTCGGAGTCTTCGGAGAGGAGCGCTCCTCTGAGTCAGACGGATTGGGAATCCGTCCTACGCAAGGACTCCGAGTCGCGGCTGAATGGCGGCCATCGCGTTCGCGCGATCGTGCTGGCGGTGGTCGTCGGGGGCACGTCGCTGGCCGCGAGTCTGCACGTCGCGTTTCAGCCGGTCAAGGTGGGGAACGCGACCTATCGGCTGTCGCAGCTTCCGCCGGCCTACCAGGATGAATTCAGCTACCTCTTCCAGACCCGCACGTTTCTCGACGGGCGGTGGTCGTATCCCGGGCATCCCACGCAGCCGCGGCTGTTCGATTCGATGCACATTTACAACGAGGGGCGGGTTGCCAGCCGTTATTTCCCCGGCACCGGCGGCTGGATGGCCCCGTTCGTCGCGATCGGCCGGCCGCTGTGGGGACACTGGCTGGCCGGGATGCTGGTCGCGATGTTCGTCTTCGCCGCCGGGCGGGAACTGGGAGGCGACGGCGTGGGGTTCCTCGCGGGGATGCTGACGGCGGTTTCCCCCGGAATGGCGATCTTCAGCAACCTGCTGCTGGCGCACCACCCGACGCTGCTGGGGCTGTCGCTGTTCTTGTGGATGTTCCTGCGGCTGCTGCGGACCGGCCGGTGGTGGAATGCGGCGCTGGCGGGGCTCGGTCTGAGCTTCGCCATGCTCTGCCGCCCGATGACCGCGTTCGGCTTCAGCCTGCCGTTCGGCGCGACGTTCGCGTTCTTTCTCTTCCGTCGCTGGCGGTTTCGCACGGATGACCCCAACGGAACCATCCAAGACACCCGGTGTTTCCAAAACACCGGGTGTCTTCCGCAACTGCTCGCCGCAATCGGCGTTCCGCTTTTGCTCGGCTTCCTCATCATCGGCATCCAGAACCGCGCCATTACCGGCGACTGGCTGAAGGCGCCGTATGGCGAGTTTACGCGGACCTACACGCCGCGGCACATTTTCGGGTTCAACAACGGCGAGCGGGCCGAGGCGATGGTCGCCGCGGGGGAGGCCAGAACGAACGACGTTTTCCTCCGCTACGACAAGTGGGCGGTGAACCTCACGCCGCAACTCGCTGCGGACAACGTCGAACACCGGCTGCTCGCCGGCGCCCGCTGGACGCTGGGGATCGTCCCGCTGCTGATGGCGGCCGTCGTCTTCCTGCTGCACCGCCATCGAGACGAGCCGCGGTGGTGGCTGGTTGCCGCGGCGATCGTCTCGGTGCACGCGGTCCACGTCCCGTACTGGTTCGTGGGGATGCTCGACTATCACTACGTCTTCGAAACCGGCCCGCTGCTGCTGCTGGTGTTCGCGCGGTCGACGCAGCTTTTGTGGTTGCATTGGAACGCACGCCGTCGCCCGCTGATGCCGCTCTGGTGGGGCCTCGTCGCGGCGACGGCCCTGCTGACGGCGTACTTCCCGCTGCCGCCGTTCTGGCGGTCGCCGCGGATCGACGAGCCGCTCACCGAATTCGCGTTTTCGAAGCGGCAGTACCTGGCGGCGAACCGGTACTTGCAGAAACAGATTCCCGTAGCGGACCGCCCTGCCCTGGTACTGGTCGAGCCGGATGAAGCGCAGTTCCACTTCGAATACATCACGAACGATCCCGATCTGAGCCGGCAGACGATCGTGCGGGCGCGGTACCGTCCGGGGCGGACGTCGATCCCGGATGTGCTGCGGGCGTTTCCGGAACGGTCGGTGTATTCCTGGAATATGAAGACGGGCGAATTCCGGCCAGTACGCGGACGGTCGAAGTAGTGCGAAATGAAGTTCGCACTACGTTCACGGCTTCTCGGCGTCGTCGCAGACGCAGACCATCTTGCCGCAGCCGGGGCAGCCGCGGCCGTATTTCCCGTGCACCGCGGCCGTCAGATCGACCCCCGCCACGTTGGCGATCGTCACCAGCCACGCCAGCACGTCGGCGAATTCGGCGGCGAGTTCCTCGGGCGAGCCGTTCCGCAGCGCGGCGGCCAGCTCGCCGATCTCTTCCATCAGCCACATGAACGTCCCATCGACGCCGCGGGCGGCGTCCTTGCGGGAGTACATGCGGTCGATGAGCTGCTGGAAGTCGGCCAGCGTGATGGGTTCAAATGGTGGGGTCATTGACTTCGCAATCGTAGGACGGATTGCCAATCCATCCGAGGTGAATGACGGATGACGAAACTCAAATGACGAACGAATGCCGAAGCACGAAGGTCCCGGGTTCGTTTCGTCATTCGGATTTCGTCATTCCTTCGACATTCGTCCTTCGACATTCGACATTGCGTGCCGGACGGATTGGCAATCCGTCCTACTTGTCGAGCGTTTCCCGCAGCGTTTTCGCATCGGCGCGTTGCGGGTCGGCTTTCAGCACGGCATCCAGCAGCGCTTTCGCCTTGTCCTTGTCGCCGGCGGCGATGTGCGTCTTCGCGAGGCCGACCTGCAGCGCGGCGTCGGCGGGTTTGAGCTGCAACGCGACCTCGTATTCGCGGACCGACTTTTTGTAGTCCTTCAGCTCCCGGTACGCCTCGGCCAGCATGCGGTGGGTGCCGAGGTCGAGCACGTCGATCTGCAGGGCCTGCACGCCGTACTTCACGACGTCCTGGTAGTTCTTCTGGCCGAGCGAAATCTCCATCAGCTTGCGGCGGACCGACGGGTCGTCGTAGTCGCCGAGAGCGACCTCTTCCAGCAGCGGCTTGAGCTTGTCGTTCTCGCCGAGCTTCAGGTACGCGCGGCCCAGCGCGATCTGCACGTCGTCGTTCTTCGGGAAGTGCTTGCGGCCCAGCTCGAGCAGGTCGGCCGCGTCGCCGTTCTTGTCGTCGGCCGCCTTGATCTGCGCCAGCAGCAGCAGCACGCGCAGGTTCGGCGACTTGCGGTCGAGGGCGGCTTCGAGCAGTTGCGTCGCCTTCTTCGTGTCCTCGGCCAGCAGGGCGAGCCGGGCGAGGACCCACGCGGCGAGAGGCTCCTTCGCGTTCTTTTCGAGGGCTTTTTCGGCGACGGTGCGGGCTTCTTTCCGCTGCCGGCTCTCAAACAGCGCGACGGCATATTCGCCGGCGGCTTTGGTGTTCGTCGGGTCGGCGTCCCAGGCCTTCTTCGCGTCTTCCAGCGAGACGGCCGGTTCCGCGTGGCCGGCTTTGATGCCCTTCACCAGTTCCCGCAGGAACGCGACGTATCCCTTCTCGAACGTTGCGATGTCGACGCCGCAGGCTTCCTGAATTCCCTTGGCCGTCGGCAGGTTCCTGCGGTAGGCGGCCAGCAGTTTCGGGATGGAATCCTTGCCGTACTTCTCGACCATGTATTGCGCGTAGAGCTTGCTCTGGCAGTAGGCGAACTGCCAGTCGGCCGAGTTTTTGGCGCGGATGAAGCCTTCGTTGAGGTTCGCCAGCGTGCGGAGCTCCCCTTTCGGGACCCGCTCCAGCAGCAGCCGGTCCCACGTTTCGGAGCGGGGGTAGCCTTCCGCGGTAACGGCCAGCGCCTCGGTGAACCAGTGCGGGATGTTGAACTTCGTCTGCTGCAGCGTGATGATGTGCACGAACTCGTGCTTCAGCACGCGGGCCCAGTTGAAAGGCTTCGCGGTCGACGTCGGCGAGGTGAGGGCCACGATCACGCCGGTCGAGGCCCCGATCGTGTGCAGCCAGGGCAGCCCGACCATGCGGGCGCTGAACCACTCGTGCCCCTTCTGCCCCATGCCGTCGTGGTAGATTTCGAACTGCGTCCTCTGCGGCGGTTCGAACCCGTACTGCTTGACGAGGTCGGGGTAGATGCCTTCCAGGTACTCGGCCATGTACTGCGCGAGAATCTTGTCGGCCTTCGAGTCGAAGCGAATGACGAAGTGCGGCGTGGTCACGGTCTGGTAGCCGTCGAGCAGCTTCAGCACTTTCCGCATGTTGAACACGCGCAGGTGGAAGGGGTCGGCCTTGAAGGCGTCGTCGAGGATCTTCTTCGCCTCGGCGGTGCGGCCGATCCGCATGTAGAGAATGCCCAGCGAGTTCTTCGGTTGCGACAGTTCGGGCATCACGCGGATGGCCGCCTTGAAGAAACGCTCGGCGGAGTCATATTGCCGGCGGTCTTCGATGCTCTCGGCGAGGAACGTGAGGAAGTAGCCCGGCTTCGGGTTGCGTTCCGCGACGTCGACGACGGTCTTCAGGAACAGCGTCGGCCTCTCGGCCTTGAACTGCTGGATGGCGTCGATATTCGCCAGCAGGTCGGTAAGTTGCTTCGCCGGCGGCTCCCCCTCGACCAGCAGGTAACACGCCGCCAGCCGGGCCAGCGTCCGCTGTTCGCGGGGATTGACGGCCAGCGCCTGCTTCAACGCTTTGACGGCTTCCCCGATCTTCCCCTTGCTGATCAGCACGTCGGCCTGCAACTGCAGCGCTTCGACGTGGTTGGGGACGATCTTCAGCGCCTTCGCGGCGTAATCGGCAGCCTTGGTCTGGTCGAGCTGCTGCCGGGCGGCCTGCCCCAGAGAAACCAGCACGTCGGCGGAGTTGGGGTTAATCGCCAGTGCTTTGTCATATTCGGGCATGGCCTGTTCGCGGTTGTATTTCTCGAGCAGCAGGTCGCCGGAGACGAGGTACGACTGCCAGCAGTGTTCGTCGTCTTTCAGGGCGTCGGGGCAGAGGGTGTTCAGCACGAACCGCAGATTGTTCGTCGCCCCCTTCCATCGCGAGTATTGCAGAGCGCCGCGGGCGACGAGAAGCAGCGTTTCGGCGTCGCGCGGCTGCTTCTGCGTGTAGAACCGCACGAGCCATCGATATCCCTCCAGCGCCTTCGCGATGCGGCCCGTTTCGGTGTAGACCTCGGCGAGCACGAGGCGGGCCAGCGGCTGATTGCCGTCGTACTTGATCGCCTTCTCCGCCGTTTTTTCCGCGTCTTCGTAGCGGCCGGTCTGGAATTGAATCCACGCCAGCCCCGCGTGCAGGTCGGCCTTGCGGGGGAACGCCTTGATCGCCCCTTGCACCGCGTCTTCCGCCTCTTTCCATTTCCCCTGCTCGCGATAGCAGCGGCTGCGGAACAGCGCCAGCCGGGCGGCGTCGGCCTGCTTTTTCTCCAGTTCGTTTAACGCCTCCAGCGCCTCGGCATACCGCCCTTTCTGGATGTGCACGTGGACCGGATGGAAGACATCGGTAGTCTTCTTCGCCGGCTTCTTCGGAACCGGCTTGCGCGTCGTCTTGCGGCGTTGCGCCTGAGAAAAGTCCGGTCCGGCAACGAACAGGCAGGCGGCGAGCACGAGGATCAGGCGGCTCATGGCGATCCCTCGGAAAAATGACCAATGACCAAATCCCAATGACCAATTCGCAAATTGGGATTTGGTCATTGGGAATTGGGACTTCGTTTTACGGTATCGCACCGGCGGAGTTTGTTCAATCGGCAACAATCCGCAACCGTTTAGCCGCGACTCGGAGGCTTTGCGGAGAGGAGCGCGGCGCCGGTCCGGCGTTGATACGGAGCGCTCTTCTTCGAAGACTCCGAGTCGCGGCTAAACGAAACGAGTCGCGGCTAAACGACATAGCGGCGCTCACACAAACTCCGGCTCCAGATCGACTTCCTGGTACATCGTCCGCGAGATGCGGAAGCCGATCGAGCGGTACAGCGCGACGGCCGGTTCGTTGTCGGCGGTGACTTCCAGGTAGACCCGTTGCAGGCCGGCTTCGCGAAAACCATGCAGCGACCGCAGCAGCAGCGCCCGCCCCAGGCCGACGCCGCGATGCTCGGGCGTCACGCCGACGTTCTGAATCGCGCCGACGTCGTAAGGTTTCCGTAGCGCCTGGATCGTCGCGCAGTCGCACGAATTGAGGATCGACTCCAGCGGGCCGCTGTAATGGACCAGCCACGTGGCCGCCGCCAGAAACGATTCGTGGCCGGCGATGTCCCGCATCAGCCGCAGACAACCGCCGGCTTCCGCCAGCGACGGAAAGACGTGCGAGTCGATTTCCGAGCGGAAGCTGACGAACTTGACCGCCGCATGCCGGTCGGCCAGCCCCGGCGTCCAGGGCACGAAGTCGTAGTCGCCGGGCAGGACCGGTTCCGGCAACAGCACGTCGGCAAGGTCGATCTCCATCCGGAACCGGCGCAGGTAGTTCACGTAAACGGTGGAGATGACAGCCATCGACGCGACCTCGGTTCGCAGGCTCGTAGCGACCGGCTTCAGCCGGTCCATGGACCAGCTGAAGCCGGTCACTACGAACGAGACTACGAACAGGAACCAGCACGAATTTTAACACGGGCAAAATCGCGGAGCAAAGAATTTCAGCCGATCCTCCGGTCGCTTACGCTCCCGGCTCGCCGTTTGTTTCGATCGTTGTGCGAAATTCATTTCGCACTGCCCGCATCCGGTGCGAAATCAATTTCGCACTACGTTTACGCTCGCGGCTCGCCAGTTGTTTCGATCAGCCAGATGTTGCGGAACCGGACCGGGTTGCCGTGGTTCTGGATGACGGACGGGGGCAGCTTGGCGTTTTCCGGGCGGCGGCTGGCGGCGCCTGTATTCCCGGTCAGCTCGACGTTGTCGTGCACGAGGACGCCGTTGTGCCGAAGGGTGATGCGGGCGTTGGCGATCTTCTTACCGGCGGCGTCGAACCGCGGCGCGCGAAACGTGATGTCGAACGTCTGCCACTGCAGCGGCGGCAGGCACAGGTTGAGGTCCGGCTTGCGCTGCCGGTACAGCGAGCCGCATTCGTTGAACGCCCCCTCCAGCCCGAACGAATCGAGGATCTGCAACTCGTAACGGTTCTGAATGTAGAGGCCGCTGTTGCCCCGCCCCTGCCCTCGGGCGAACGGCATGAAGGGGAGCTGGAATTCGAGATGCATCGTAAAGTCGCGGTAGGAATCGCGGAACGTCGCCCCGTCCCGCAGCAGGCCGTCTTTCGTCATTCTCGCGCGAATGAACCGCCGCGTGTCCTTCCCATTGAACAGCACGACCGCCCCCCGCGGCGGCTTCCTGCCGAGCGTCGGGCTGACGCGGTGCACCTTGTCGAGCCGGCCGAGAAACTGGCCGTCGGGCGTCAGGATTTCGGCGGCGTCGGGCATGACGCGAAACCGGTGCCGCGGGCTGCGCAGACCGATCCAACCGTTTCGCACTTCGGCCGACATCTTATATCGATCGCGCAGGTTCCAGCCGGTGCCGGGGAGACCGCCGGCGTATTCGACGGCGGCGAACTTCCCGCCCCCGTTGGCGATGACCTGCAGGCCGACCTGCAGGCCGCGGTCGTCTTCGACGAAGGCGCCGAGGTATTCCCCCTGTAACGCATAATCGGGCCCGGCCGATTTCGGGTCGGTGTATGCCAGCCGGCGTTTGCTCTGAGCGGTCGCCGTCGTCGACAGAATCGCGGCGAGGAGAGCGGTGTGAACTAGAATTGAAGCATGGAGGCGGGGCATCGTCGTGCGCCGGAAAGGTACGGGTTGTTCAGACGTGACAGATGTCGTTACAACCGAAATAGACAAGGAACCAGTTTGGCCGAGAGAGGACGCCGCCGCAACTCAGAACGGCGGGATGAGAGCCTTCATCCTTCATCCTTCATCAGCGCGGGCCGGGACGAAATTGACTTTGGGCAGAACGCTAGCGATCGGCGACATTCACGGCTGCGACACCGCGCTGGAGACGTTGCTCTCCCAACTGCGGCCGGCCGCGGACGACACCGTGGTCGTCGTCGGCGACGTCGTCGACCGCGGGCCGAATACGAAACGCTGCATCGACCTGCTGCTGGAACTGCGCAAATCGTGCCGGCTGGTGTTCCTGCAAGGGAACCACGAGGAGATGATGCTCGATGCCCTGGGCGGCGGCGAATGGGCGACGGCGTGGGCGACGTACGGCGGACGGGAAACGCTCGATTCCTACGACGGTTCGGTGCGGAACATTCCGGAGTCGCATCTGGACTTCATTCGGGAAGGGCTCGACTCCTTCCAGACCGACAATGCGATCTTCGTCCACGCGAATCTGCAACCGGGCGTGGGATTGGAATGGCAGCCTGCGCAGTGGCTGAGGTGGAACCACCTCAGCGGGCACGAGAAGCCGCACCCGTCCGGCAAGACGGTCGTCTGCGGCCACACGCGGCTGCGGAGCGGGAAGCCGGCGGTCCTCAACGGCTGGGTCTGCATCGACACCGCCGCCTGCGACGGCGGCAACCTGACCTGCCTCGACACCGAACGGTTCGTCGTTTACCAGTCGAACGAGGCGGGGGATTTCCGCGGCGAGATTCCGCTGGACAAGATCGCCAGCTATTATCGGCCGCGAACGCTCGGTCTGGAGTGACTGACGTAGCGTGGACTTGAGTCCACGCGAGGGCGAATCCCCCACTTCTCTCTCCCATTTCAATACCGTCCGCGGCAGAGACACTCGACACTCGCGTGGACTCAAGTCCACGCTACGGAAGGGAATTGATGAACATCGCAACGACGGGCTGGTTCCGGCGGGTCATCGTCGGCTTCGCGGCGGCGTTTGCGCCACTGTGTTCCACGCTCGCCGCCGGGAACGAACCCGCGAAGGCGCCCGAGCGGCCGAAACTGGCCGTTGTCGTCGTGTTCGACCAACTGCGCGCCGATTACTTCACCCGCTGGCGGGACCTGTACGGGACCGGCGGACTGCGGCGGCTGATGAACGACGGGGCGTGGTTTCAGAACTGCCATTACCCATACGCCAACACGGTGACGGCGGCCGGGCATGCTTCCATTCATGCCGGGTGCTCGCCCGACCGGCACGGGATCGTCGGCAACAGTTGGTACGACCGCAAACGCAAGCGCAGCGTGCACAGCGTGCAGTCGTCTCGGTACCGCCGTGTTCCCGCCCGCGGTTCCGGCCCGTCCGCCGCGCCCCTCCGTCTGCTGGCGCCGACGCTGGCCGACGCACTCAAGGCGGCAACGTCGGGAAAGGCCCGCGTCATTTCGCTCTCGTACAAAGACCGCCCCGCCGTCGTTTCCGGCGGCCGCAAACCCGATGCGTGCTACTGGTTCGACGCCGCGACGGGGGAATTCGTCACGTCGACGTACTATCAAGCCGACCCGCATCCGTGGGTGCGGAAGTTCAACGCGAGCCGTGCCGCCGATCGCTGGTTCGGCAAGACGTGGGACCGGCTGCGAACGGACCTCGAATACCGCCGCCACAGCGGGCCGGACGACGTCGCCGCCGAGTGGACCGGCTACGGCCAGGGACGCACCTTCCCGCACGCGATGGGAAAACCGGCCCGCAAGCCCGGCAAGGAGTACTTCAACGCCTTGATCAACTCCCCCTTCGGCAACGACCTGCTGCTGGAACTCGTCAAGGCGGCCGTCGTCGGCGAGCGGCTCGGTTCCCGCGACACGCCCGACCTGCTGTGCGTGAGCTTCTCGTCGAACGACGTCGCAGGCCACGCCTGGGGGCCGGATTCGCAGGAAGTGCTCGACGTGACGCTCCGCACCGACGGAATCGTCCGCGACCTGCTGGCGTTTCTCGACCGGCAGGTCGGCAAGGGACGGTACGTGCTCGCGCTGAGTTCCGACCACGGCGTCTGCCCGCTGCCGGAAATCTCGCGAAAGAACGGGAAAGACGCCCACCGCTACGACCTGAAGAACATTCGCCGCGACGTCGAGAAGCAATTGCGGGCCGCCCTCGTTCCCAAGCTCGCCCTCGTTCCCAAGCTCCAGCTTGGGAACGAGAAGCCGCTGATCGAGACGGTTTCCAGCGGGGAGTTCTATTTCAACCACCAAGTGCTGAAGTCGATGAAGGTCGATCCGCGACGGGCCGAATCGCTGCTGGCGGGCTTCCTGAAGAAGCAGCCGGGAATCCTGACGGCTTACACGCGGACCGAACTGCTCGGTGAAATCCCGAAGTCGGACACGCTCGGCTGGAAGTTGCAGCGCTCGTTCTTCCCCGACCGCAGCGGCGACGTGTTCGTCGTCGTCCGGCCGTACTCACTGCTCACGTCGCGGGCGACCGGCACGTCGCACGGCTCTCCGCATGAATACGACACACACGTGCCGCTGTTGTTCTTCGGCTCGGGGATTCCCGCGAGAACGTACAAACAGGCAATTACGCCGCAGGTGGTCGCGACCGTGCTGTCCCGCCGGCTGGGGATCAAACCGCCGGCGAAAGCCGATGCGGGAATCCCGGCGGGCCTGTTTCCCGTGGACAAGCGGCCATCGCCGCGCTGATGGTCCGGTCTGGCCTGATGAAAATGTCGGAGCGGTCTCAGATCGTGTCATCACTGTGTTTGTTTACGCTGATGTGGCTTTGGGCTCGACGAAAGCCGCGGGATTCGGACACGCAGACGGCGCTTTCGAAACAGAACCAGGATGAATCGCCCTTCTGTTACGTTTAACAGCGCGTCTGTTTCCATACGACCAATGCTCTTCGGAACACGACCGCCCTGTCTGAAGTCATTTTTCACCCCTCAATTTATAACGCGCCTTAATATCGTGAAGGGCGGGTTATAAATTGAGGGGTAAAAAATGCTGAAACAGAACCGGGATGGATCCCGATGTGGGACGGATGAGATTTTCATCCGTCCAGGTCCGGTCACCTCAAAACCCGCGAATTCCCTGGGATTCTCGCCCGCAACCCGATTCTCGGATTACAATGCATCACAACGCCGGTGCCGCTTGCCGCTTTCCCCTTTCGACGAGTCCATTTCACGCCCAGGAGCCCCAGATGATTCGCCATTCGCTGCTCGCCATCCTGATCACGTTGCTGCCCGCGACCGCCGGCGAGTCGGCCCAGGCGCAGGCGAAGAAGAAGTTTCAGATTCGCCCCGGAATCCTGGGACGCCTGCAGATACTGCCCGGAATCGCCGGGCGGATGGCCCAATCGCCCCTCTATCTATTGCGCAATCCAAAGGTGCAGGACGAGCTGAAACTCGACGGCGACCAGAAAACGGAGATCAAGGAAGCCTTCGACGGATTCTACAAGGCACAGCGGGACGAGCTGGCCAAACTCCGCGGCCTGCAGCCGGACGAGCGGCGCAAGAAACTCCAGGAATTGCAGAAGGCGCGGCAAACCAGGGCAACGGAGATGGAAAAGTCGCTTCGCGCCATCCTGAAGCCCGAGCAACTGGCGCGGCTGGAGCAGATCGCGCTTCAGCAACGCGGCCTCAATGCGTTGCTGCTCCCCGAAGTCGTGAAGAAGCTCAAGCTCACCGACGAGCAGCAGAACAAGATCAAAGAGGTGCAGAAAGCGGCCCTCGACAAGCAGCGAAAGCTGACCGCCGACGTCCGCAACGGAGCCGTCGACCGCACGAAGCGGGTCGAGAAGCTCCAGGAAATCCACAAAGAGCGGGAAACGAAAACGCTCGACGTGCTGACCAAAGAGCAGCGGTCGGAATTCGAGAAGATGCAGGGCAAGAAGTTCGACCTCGGTTTCGGCGGCCGTCTCGGCCGGCCGGGACTGCGGGCCGTCCCGCTGCCGGCGGGAAAGATTCGCATCAAGCGGATTCGCGTGAAGGGCAAAGCGATTCCGCTGAAGCCGAAGGTGCAGAAAGAGGACAAGGATAAGCCCGACGAATGAGAATGCGCGTAACACTTCAGCGATCTGAAGTTTGTTGAATCCGGCTGACAGAAAGATTGATGACAGAAAAATGTCAGACTTCAGCCATCTGAAGCAGGATTTCATCGCGAATTTCCCCGAATCTGTTTGAACTGACAGAAATACGGATGAGAGTGAAATGGCTCCATTTGCCTCCATTTTTCTGTCATCAATCTTTCTGTCAGCCCTCTTCCGGATTCGCGTCGATTCGGGTGATTCGCGGTATTGAACTTCGCACGCTGCAGACGGCTGAATAGTTACGAATGCGCAATTTTTCACCCCCCATTTATAACCCGCCTCTTTCTGATTGTGATCAAGGGCGGGTTATAAATTAGGGGTGAAATATTCTCCGCCTCCACACGGCATCCAAACAGCAGCGGCATCGATCCTCAGGATTTCAAGAATCCCTGGGTTCTGTTTGATACGTGCGTCAATTCTCGACTTTCACCATGCTCTCGTTCGCCAATCCGTGGGGAAGACGGGGACAGGTCCATTTTTCGGAGTGACGTTTCTTTCGCGAAAGACGCCCTCAGCCGAAAAATGGACCTGTCCCCTTTGTCGATGTCACCATGCTCTCCTTCGCCAACCCGTGGGGCCTGCTCGGCCTGCTGGCGCTGCCGGCGATTCTGGTGCTGCATCTGTACCAGCGGCGGTTTCCGCGGATGGCCGTCGCCGGGCTGCATCTGTGGGGCATGCACGCCGACGCCCACGACGCCGGCCCCAAACGCGAGCGGCTGCCGTTGACGGCGTCGCTGTTCCTCGAGCTGCTTGCCGCGTTGCTGCTGACGCTGGTCATCTCGCGGCCGCGGTTCGAAGCGACGGCGAAGGCGGAGCATCTGGTCGTCATCCTCGACGATTCGGCGTCGATGTCGGCGCGGCCCGAGGGAGGTGTTTCATTTCGCGACGCCGCCGTCGAAGCGATTGAGTCGCGATTGGAAGAGCTTCCCGAAGGAAGCGTCGTCACGCTGTTGCGGACGGGGCGACGGCCGGCGATGCTGGCCGGCCCCGGCGTCCCGCCGCGCGACGCCGTCGAGAAACTCGCCGACTGGCAGCCGGGCGAGCCGCGGCACGACTTCCAGCCGGCCTGGGACTACGCCGCCCAACTCGCCGACGAGACCGGCCGGCTGCTGTTCGTCACCGACCGGCTGCCGGACGCATCCAACGTCGCCTTTCGCTCCGCGAAAGGGCGCCGATCGCGGCAATCGGAATTGACTGAGCAAGAGACGCCCTTTCGCGGAGCGAAAGGCGACATTGGGCCGAAGAAGCTGGAAATCCTCTCCGTCGGCCGCCGCTGCGACAACGTCGCCTTCACCAACTCGCGGTGGACGCTGCGGCCGGTCGTCGCCGGAAAAGGCCGCGAACTACGGGGCGTCGTGGGGCACGTCTTCCTGTGGGTGCACAACTTCGGCGAGCAGCCCACAACGGCCGATGTCCGCGGCACCGGCGAAGACGGCCAAGAGGTCTTCCGCCAGACGCTGCAACTGCCGGCCCGCGGCGGGGACAAAGTCGACGCGACCGTTCGCGGCGGCATCGGGCGGCTGACCGTCGAACTCACGTCCCCGCGCGACGAGCTGCAACTCGACAGCCGGCTGACGATGGTCGAACCGCGGCTCCGCCCGGTCGACGTGGCGATCACGCTTCCCGATGAGAGCAGCACGCGGCGGCATTTCGAAAAGGTACTGCGGCTGATCCCGTCGGTGCGCTTGGTTCGTAGTGACCGGCTTCAGCCGGTCCCTCGACCGGCTGAAGCCGGTCACTACGAACCGTCGGCCGATCTCGTCATCGCCCCCGCAGCGAAGCTGCCGCCGTCGCGCGAAGACCTGTGGTGGCTGGGGGTCGGCCCGCTCGATCCGTCAGCGGCGGCGAAAAAGAAATCGCTCGCGCCGTCAGCGACGTTTCCCTTCCTCATCGAGCGGCTGCATCCCGTTTTGAAGGACGTGCAGCTCGACGGCGTGCGGTGGGCCGGCGTGCAGCCGCTGAAAACGCCGGTGACGCCGCTGATCAGCGCCGGCGGCCACGTCCATCTCGGGCAACTCAAGGAGACGGAAACGACGGGGTTCCTTCTCAACATCGACATGGATGTCTCGACGCTGCACCAGAGCGAAGACTGGCCGATCCTGCTGAGCAACCTGATCGAGCAGCGGCGGAAATCGCTCCCCGGACTGCGGCAATCGAACTACCGGCAGGGGCGGAACGTGCTGTTTCGGCTGTCCCCCACACGGGCCGAGAACGCCACGATGCGCAATCAGCCGCTGACGCTGGTACACGTGGCCGACGCTGCCAGCGTCGGTCAAGTAGGTCCGGACGGCCCGTCCGGACCTTGGAGGTCCGCAAAGCATCAATTCAAGCGGTTCGGCGCATCGAGGTCCGGACGGGCCGTCCGGACCTACCAGGTGACGCGCTCGCGGCTGGTGGAGATTTCCGCGCCGGAACGCAACGGCGTCTACGAAATCCACGACGGCGACACGCAGCTCGGCCGCTTCGCCGTCGCGTTTCTTGATTCGCAGGAATCCGATCTGTCGCAACTCCGCCCCGGACGCCGCGAGCCGGAAGACGAATCCACCGCCGCGGGGTTCTTCCTCGACCAGCCGTTTTCCCCGCTGCTGTCGGTGCTGCTCGTCCTCGCTTTAGCGGCGATGATTGGCGACTGGTACGTGCTCCGCCGGCGCATCGTTTAGCCGCGACTCGGAGGCTTTGCGGAGAGGAGCGCGCCGCGCGAGCGTCGGGGCCACGCCGCGCTCCTCTCCGAAGACTTCGAGTCGCGGCTAAACGAAAAAAGACGAGCGATTCACGGCAGCAGCGAGAACACCGAACTCAGCACCGTCCCGAAGAACGCGTGGTGTTCGAACAGCACCAGCTTGCCGTGGCTGCCGATGTCGCGGGCGAAGAAGAAGATCAGCGTGTACACCGCGGTCAGGGCGAGCATCGCCGTTCGGCTTCCCCAGCGGAAACCCCACCACGCCGGCTTGCGGCCCTGCTGCTCTTTCCACACGGCCCGCCCGTAGGCCCAGCCGGTGACGACGCGGGCCGGGTAGATGCTCAGCACGAAGATGGGCGTCACCAGCCACATCGAATCGCTCGGCGGAAGCACGATCGTAAACAGGTACAGCGGCAGCGCCAGCACGTAGACCAGCAGCAGCGCGACCAGCCACGCGAGGGGCGCGTGGCGGAACAATCGCCGCACGCGGCCGAGCTCCCACATGCCGGAGAGCCGGTTCTCCGCCGCCAGCCGGGCCTGCAGGAACGGGACGTACAGAAACACGACCGCCAGGCACAGCCCGCCGAGGAGCGTCACCAGCACCGCCGGCCCCCGCGACGACGTCGCCGCGGCGAACAGCAGCGTGGGAACCAGCAGAATCGCCAGCCCGCCGACGAAACCGCGCAGCCCCAGCAGCAGGTGGTGCTTCACGCGGAAGTCGCGGACAAACTCGCGGACCTTGCGGTCGGTGCGCTCCCAGTAGCTCGGTTCGTAGTGACCGGCTTCAGCCGGTCCCTTGACCGGCTGAAGCCGGTCACTACGAACGTCGGCGACGGCGATCGTCGGATGACGGCACAGCGTGCAGACGTCGGCGGATTTCTTCAACGGCTCTCCGCAAGCTTCACAGCGCATCATCCGCCGGTGCGGGCGATTGCGGACTTCCGCCAGAAACCACAACAGGTTCTTCAGCGGGCGGACGAAACAGCCGAGGCTCCCGCCGCGGGCCAGCGCCAGGCAGAGATGCACGCTGACGAAACCGGCCAGCAGCACCTTCGCGCGTTGCCAGTTGGCAGCCGCGGCCGAGCCGGGGTCGATGAGCGTTGCGTCGACGGCCATTCCGCTGACGAGCGCCACGGGAATCAGCCACAACCCCACGCCGAGCGCGATCGTCGCGATCCGCTGCCCGCGGTGCAGCAGCGGGAAACCGTACCGCAGCTTCCCGGTGCGGGCGACGCGGGCCTCGGCTTCGAGCAGGTAACCGAGCACGAAGATCGACGCGAACGGAATCGCCGCGATCGCCGCCAGCACGGCGAAGATCGCCGCCAGGCTGAAGCCGGTCCGCACGATCCAGGCAATCGCTCGCAGCGGATGCTTCAGCGGATGCGGAAACCGCGGGTAACCGCCGAGCGAGTTGTCGTCGAGGATGTCCTGAATTTCCGCCGGCTCGTCGTGAGCGCGCGGCGGCGGACCCTCGAAGTTCGTTATCTCGGTTGCAACCGGCGAATCGACGTCACTCAGGCCGGTTTCGGTTGCAGGTTCTAACGACGGCTGCGGCACGGCGGACTCTCAGGCAACGACCAACCCCGGTTCCTGCGCAAGGCCATTCAACGAACCACGGATGACACGGCTGGCACGGATAGGAGGAAGGCTTCGTGAGTCATCCGTGGTTTGAGGAATGTCTCTGTTCACGAGTTCCGAAGCAAAGCTGCATCGCGTGGGACGCCCGGAACTACTACTCGACGGTCCATGCGACGGTTTCAGCTCTTTCACCGACGAAACTCGAAACGGCGCCGGCCGCCGGATGGTATCATACCACATCTCCCCGATTCGCAGCGTTGCACGATTTCTTGTCGCAATCCGCGTTGCCGCGAGAATCCGCCAAGAGATTTCGCGGCGTGGCGAATAATCTCCATGGCGAGTGCGCCGCTGGGCCCACGGAGCAACCTGTGACGTCGAATGATTCCACCGAGCCAACCCGTCCCGCAGCCTTCGCACAGGTTCGACCGATCCTGATGCCGGTCGGCGTCGTAATCGGCGTCGTCCTCCTCGTCGGCTGGGCCGCGTCGCACCATCGCGTCGCCACGCCCGACGCCGTTCCGCACGAAATCGACGACGTCGTGCAGCAGGCCGATGCGCATCTCGAACAGCGCTGGCAAACGACGACGTTGAAGGGGCAGCCGCTTCAACCCGCCGGCCCCGCGAGCGACCTGCAAGTCTTGCGGCGGCTGTCGCTGGCGCTGCACGGGACGGTGCCGTCGCTGGAGGAAATCCGCCAGTTCGAAGCCGACGACCGCCCGCGGAAACTTCGCCGCTGGACCGTGCGGATGATGGACGACCAGCGATTCGCCAACTACTTCGCCGAACGGCTGGCCCGCGGCTTCGTGGGGACGGAAGGGGGCACGTTCGTGCTGTTCCGCCGCGACCGCTTCACGAGCTGGCTGCGGGCCGAACTGCGGAAAAACCGCCCCTACGACGAGATCGTGCGGCAGATGATCGCCGCCGAGGGACTGTGGACGGGCGAGCCGGCGACGAACTTCATGACCGCCGCCTACAACGACAAGACATTCGACGTCAACAAGCTCGCCGGCCGCAGCGTGCGGGCGTTTCTCGGCCAGCGGATCGACTGCGCCCAGTGCCACGACCACAAGCTCGACGACCGCTGGAAACAGCACCACTTCGAAGGGCTGGCGGCGTTCTTCGGGCAGTCGCGGCTCAGCCCGTTCGGCGTCGAAGACCGCGCGGCCGAAAAGGACGGGAAACCGGTCGAGTACGTCATTGAAGACCGCATGACGTTGCAGAAACGCGCCGTCAAACCAGCCGTCCCGTTCCACCCCGAGTGGCTGCCGGACGCGGGGACGCGGCGCGAACGGCTCGCCGCGTGGATCACGCATCCCGACAACCGCCGCTTCGAACGGGCCACCGTCAACCGCGTGTGGGCGCTGCTGTTCGGCCGACAGTACACGTATCCCGTGTACGCCGTCGACGATCTTCCCGACCCCGGCGATCTTCACGAAGCGACCGACACGAAGCTGCTGGACATCCTCGGGGCCGACTTCCGCCGCCACGATTACGACCTGCGGCGGCTGATTCTGACGATCACTTCGACGAAGGCGTTCCGCATGTCGTCGAAGCATCCCGCGGATCTGCCTCCGGAATCAGCCGGGGACGAAGCCGAACTCAATCGCCGCATGGAGCAGCTCGAAAACAACTATGCGGTCTTCCCGCTGTCGCGATTGCGGCCGGAGCAGGTGATCGGCTCGATGATTCAGTCGGCGTCGATCCGCACGATCGACCAGAACTCCAACCTGTTCGTGCGATTTCTGCGGGCAGTCCGCGAGTCCGACTTCGTGCGGGAATACGGCGACCCCGGCGGGGACGAGCTGGTCGAACGGGCCGGCACCATACCGCAGGCCCTGCTGCGGATGAACGGCAAGCTGACGCGGGAAACCGGGAAGGCCACGCCGTTCACCGCCGCCGGCCGCATCCCGGGCGTCGCCGGCGGCAACGAGCACTGCGTCGAGACGGCGTACCTCGTGGTGCTCTGCCGGCGGCCGACGAAGGCCGAGGCCGGCCACTGGAACGAGCGTTTGCAATCCGCCGCCGACAAACAGGCCCGCGCGAAAGTTGTGGAAGACATGTACTGGGCGATGTTCAACTCGCCGGAGTTTTCGTGGAATCACTGACCATACCGTAGGACGGATTTTCAATCCGTCCGTGAGAGAACTGCCGGCAACACGGACGGTTTGAAAAACCGTCCTACAAGAACGCGAAACCCTCCGGACAGCACTGATGCCATTCGACGCCAACTTCACCCGTCGCGATTTCCACCAGCTTCTCGCCGGCTTCGGCTTGTCGTTCGCGCTGCCGGCGTTGTCGCCGCGGGCGGCGGAGAAGCGCGGCCGGGAGCGTGCGAAGTCGCTGATCACGCTGTGGATGGCCGGCGGGCCCAGCCAGTTCGAAACGTGGGACCCGCATCCCGGCACGGCGATCGGCGGCGACGTCGGTGCGATCAAGACGACGATTCCCGGCCTCAAAATCGCCGACCTGTACCCCCGCACGGCCGAGCAGATTCACCACCTCTCCGTCATCCGTTCGCTGACGTCGAAAGAAGGAGACCACGAGCGCGGCACGTATTACGTGAAGACCGGCTACCGCCCCGATCCGACGCTGAAACATCCCGCGCTCGGGGCGATTTTCGCCGAGGAAACCAAGAAGGCGGATAAGGGAAAGATCGAGATCCCGCGGCACGTCGCGCTGCTCCCCGGCCAGTGGCCGGCCCGCGGCGGGTTCCTCGGGCCGCAGCTCGACGCCTTCAAAGTCTTTGAGCCGGGCAAGGACGTGCGGAACATGAAAGCCCCGGTTGTCCGCGATCGCCAGGACCGCCGGCTGAACGACTTGCGGGTGCTTTCCGATTCGTTTGCCCGCGGCCGGTTCAGCCGCGTCCGCCGCACGCAGCACGACAAGACGATCGACCGCGCCCTGACGATGATGCAGTCAAAGCAGCTCAAGGCGTTTCTGATCGACGAAGAGCCGAAGGCCGTTCGCGACGCTTACGGCGACACGAAGTTCGGCCGCGGCTGCCTCGTCGCGCGGCGGCTGGTGGAAACCGGCGTGCGGGCGATCGAGGTCACGCTCCGCGGGTTCGACACGCACGCGAACAACCACGTAGGGCACAAGACGCAGGCGGCGATTCTCGACCCGGCGTTCGCGGCCCTCATTGCCGACCTGAAAAAGCGCGACCTGCTCGATTCGACGATCGTGCTGTGCATCGGCGAGTTCGGCCGCACGCCGACAATCAACGCCCTGGCCGGCCGCGACCACTGGCCGCATGCGTTTTCGTGCGTGGTCGGCGGCGGCGGGTTGAAATCGGGGCTCGTTATCGGCGAAACCGATCCCACCGGGAGCAAGAAGGAACCGAAAGACCCGATCAAGCTGCCCGACCTCTACGCGACGATCCTGCACCGGCTGGGCGTGGATTACGCGAAGGAATACCAGACGCCAGTCGGCCGCCCGATGGCCGCGGTGGACGCCGGTTCGCCGATCCAGCGGCTGCTGGGGTGAATTGTCCGACCGGCCGACCCCGACCATTCCGCATCTGTTGCCGGATTGACTTCAACGGCGGAAATGGACATAATGTCTGAAAAGGACATTGTCGTCGTTCAGCCGAGTCGTCCGGGGAAGTTGGCGCCATGAAGAACATTTCCATTGTCGAGTTGCGGAACAACATCAGCGACACGCTGAACCGCGTCGCCTATCAGGGGGAGCGCGTCGTTCTGGAACGCCGCGGGAAGGGGCTGGCGGCCATCGTGTCGATGGACGATCTCGCGTTGCTGGAAGCAACGGAAGACCGCGAAGACGTCAAGGCGGCCCGCCGCGCGTTGGCCGAGATGAAACGGAAAGGGAATACGGGAATCCCGCTGGAGGAGGTCAAAGAGCGGCTGGGGATGTGACCGAATGGCGAAGCGGCGCTATCACGTGGTTTTCTCCCCCGCGGCGGACCGCGAGATGCGAAAGCTGCCGGACGACGTGCAGCGGCGGATCGCGCGGGCCGCAGCGACCCTCGAAGACGACCCTCGCCGGCCTGGCGCCGTGAAGCTGCAAGGTGCGGACGACCTGTTCCGCATCCGCGCCGGGGACTACCGGATCGTCTATCAGATCGCGGACGACCGGCTGCTCGTCGTGGTCGTCCGCGTGGCCCATCGCCGAGACGCCTACCGCCATTGAGCGCTTCGCCGAAATCCCGCGCACTTGGCGTGACCGCGTCGGCGGCCGTAGAATGTGCCGGTCATGAACACCGCCCGATCCTCTCCGCCCGGCACGATTGAAACCGTTGTCATCGTGGGCGTCGGACTGATCGGCGGCTCGATTGCCGCGGCGCTGCAGAAGCGGATGCTCATTCCGCGCGTCATCGGTGTCAGCCGCGATCCTGCGAAGTTGCAACCGGCGCTCGATTTCGGGTTGCTGTCTGACGTCGATCGCGATGTCACCGACGCGGCCGACGTCGCCGATCTCATCATTTTCTGCACGCCGGTGGACCGCATTGTGGAGGGGGTCCGCAGGGCCGCCGCGAAGTGCCGCCCCGGCACGATCATCACCGACGTGGGCAGCGTCAAAGGCGAAATCTGCCGGCAGTTGAGCATCGGCCTTCCGGCGGACGTCACGTTCGTCGGCTCGCACCCGCTGGCCGGATCGGAGAAGACCGGCTTCGAACACGCCGACCCCGACCTGTTCGCCGGCCGCGCGTGCGTCGTCACCCCCACGGCCGACACGCCCCGCGCGGCGGTCGACTCCGTAAGTTTATTCTGGCACGCGTTGGGGATGTCGCTCATCGAGACCTCCCCGGAGGACCACGACTGGTTTCTGGCCGCCGCGAGTCATGTGCCGCACGTTGTCGCCGCCGCGCTGGCGTGCACACTGGATGATCGATCGAGACATTTCGCCGCCTCCGGTTTCCGCGACACCACCCGCATCGCCGCCAGCGACCCCGAACTCTGGACGGCCATCGTGCGGGCGAATCCGGACGCCGTGATCACGGGGCTGGACCAGTTTTCCTCCGGCTTGCAGGAACTGCGGGACGCGATCGCCGCCGCCGACTGGCCACGCTTGCAAAACCTGCTGCAAACCGCCAAAACGAAGCGCGATGCGTTGGATGAGTAAACCCGGTATGTGCCGGGCAAGCCTCATCAGCCGGCACGCGCTAGCGTCCGGTTCACGAGCAACCGGCGCAACCGTGAGCTAGCGCTCGGCGGCTGATTTGGAAGGAACGATCGCATGCTCTGGGAAGTCGAAATCCGGCCGGGCGCGAATCGCGCAGACCGCGAGGGGGTGCGAGTCGCCGCGGAGGCGAAGGCCGTCGGCGCGAATTCCGTCCGCGACGTCGCGTCCGGCCATGCCTTCCTCATCGAAGGGGACCTGCAACGGACGGCGCTGGAGCGGGTCGCCCGCGAGTTCCTCGTCGACGGCGTCGTCGAGTCGTTCACGCTGCGGCCGCTCTCCGCCGGGGCCGAGCCGCACGGCAACGGCCACCTGCTGTTGAACGTGCTGTTCAAGCCGGGCGTGACCGACAACGTCGGCGCCTCGGCCGCTTCCGCCCTGCGGGACCGCGGGTTCGACGTGCAGAACGTGGCGACGTGCCGCAAATACTGGATCAACGGCGACGCCAACGCGGCCGACGTCGAGCGGCTGATCGGCAAGGTGCTCGCCAACGACGCGATCGAGCGGGTCGTCCGCGGGCCGCTGCGGATGACGTCGATCGCCGTCGGTTCGCCGTATGGGTTCGAGCTGAAGACCGTGCCGCTACGGGCGATGTCCGACGAGCAACTGGCCGAGCTGAGCCGGTCGGGGCAGTTGTATCTCAGCCTCGTCGAGATGCAGACGATTCAGAAGTACTTCGAGGAGGAAGGCCGCGACCCGGTCGACGTCGAGCTGGAAACGATCGCGCAAACGTGGAGCGAGCACTGCTCGCACAAGACGCTCGCCGGGAGAATTCACTACAAAGAATTCGTGTCCGAATCGCGTACCGACGACGAATCACAATACTCTCAACTCTCAACTCTCAACTCTCAACCCTCCCGCGACATCCAGTTCGAGAACATGCTCAAGGAGACGATCTTCGCCGCCACGATGCACATTCGCGAGCAGCTCGGCGACGACGACTGGTGCGTCAGCGTGTTCCAGGATAACGCCGGAATCGTCAGGTTCGACGACTCGCAAAACGTCTGCTTCAAGGTCGAAACGCACAACCACCCATCGGCCCTGGAACCCTACGGCGGGGCGAACACCGGCATCGGCGGCGTCATTCGCGACCCGCTCGGCACCGGCCTCGGCGCGCGGCCCGTCTGCAACACCGACGTCTTCTGCTTCGCCCCGCCCGACACGCCGCACGAATCGCTGCCGCCGGGCGTGCTGCACCCGAAGGTCGTCGCGAAAGGGGTCGTCGCGGGCGTGCGGGACTACGGCAACCGCATGGGCATTCCGACCGTCAACGGGGCGGTGTTCTTCGACGAGCGCTACCTCGGCAACCCGCTGGTCTACTGCGGCAACGTCGCGATGATTCCCGCCGACAAATGCGAAAAGCGGATGCGGTCCGGCGACTTCATCGTCGCCGTCGGCGGGCGGACGGGCCGCGACGGCATTCACGGGGCGACGTTTTCCTCGGCGGAACTCACACACGAAAGCGAGACCCTCTCCGGTGGGGCCGTGCAGATCGGCAACGCCGTCGTCGAGAAGATGCTGGCCGACGTCCTTCTCGAAGCCCGCGACCGCGGCCTGTATTCGGCGATCACCGACTGCGGCGCCGGCGGGTTCAGCAGCGCCGTCGGCGAGATGGGGGAAGAGACCGGGGCCGAGGTCTGGCTCGAAAAAGCCCCGCTGAAATACGCCGGCCTGAGCTACACCGAAATCTGGATTTCCGAAGCCCAGGAACGCATGGTGCTGGCCGTCCCGCCGGACAACTGGACCGAGTTCCGCCAGCTCTGCGAGTCGGAAGGGGTCGAGGCGACGATCATCGGCAAGTTCACGCAGACGAAGCGTCTCGTTCTGAAATACGACGACCACCTCGTCGCCGATGTGTCGATGGAGTTCCTGCACGATGGCCGGCCGCCGGTGGTGCGCGACGCGATCTATCAGGCGAGCCGGGAGCGTCAGCGACCGGAGTTCGTTGATCGCGAGTCCGCTCCGGTCGCTGACGCTCCCGGCTCGCCATACGACGAGCAACTGCGGGCGATCTTGTCCTCCCTCAACGTCTGCTCCAAAGAGTGGATCATCCGCCAGTACGACCACGAAGTGCAGGCCGGCAGCGTGGTGAAGCCGCTGGTGGGGGCGGCGAACGACGGGCCGTCGGACGCCGCCGTCGTGCGGCCCCTTCTCACATCGAACCGCGGGCTGGCAATCGCCAACGGCATGAACCCGCGCTACGGCGACCTCGACTCGTACTGGATGGCGGCCTCGGCAATCGACGAAGCCGTGCGGAACTGCGTCGCCATCGGGGCCGACCCGAAGCGCATCGCCATCCTCGACAACTTCTGCTGGGGGAACACCGAGAAGCCGGAAGTCCTCGGCAGCCTCGTCCGCGCGGCGCTGGGCTGCCGCGACACGGCGATCGCCTTCGGCACGCCGTTTATCAGCGGCAAAGACAGCCTGAACAACGAGTTTTCCTACGTCGAAGGCGAGCCAGCCGTTCGTAGTGACCGGCTTCAGCCGGTCGATGGACCGGCTGAAGCCGGTCACTACGAACCGCCGCCAACATCACGCCGCACGGTAAGCATCCCCCCTTCCCTGCTGATCAGCGCCCTGGGGCAGCTCGACGACGTCGCGCAAGCCGTGACGATGGACCTCAAGCAGTCCGGCAACCTGCTGTACCAGATCGGCGAGACGAAGGCCGAACTCGGCGGCAGCCATTACTCAGAGGTCGGAGGTCGGAGGTCGGAGGTCGGAAACGTTCCGATCGTGAAACTGGAGCGCGCTCCGCGGATCTTCGCCGCCGTTCATCAAGCCATCTCGAAAGGATTGATTCGCAGTTGCCACGACCTCAGCGAAGGCGGACTCGCCGTTGCGCTGGCAGAGATGTCGTTCGCCGGGGGACTCGGGGCGGACGTTTCGCTGGAATCGCTTTCGGAAGCGACACACCTTGTGGACGACGTCCTGCTGTTTTCCGAAAGCAACACCCGGTTCGTTGCCGAAGTGGAGCCGCAATGCCGGGCGGAGTTTGAAGCCTGCTTCGCGGGGCTGCCGCTGTTCCTGCTGGGAACGGTCACCGACGGAGATTCCCTGCAGATTCGAAATTCGTCGGGCGAACCGCTCATCAACTCGCGCTGGGCGGACCTGAAAGCCGCTTGGCAGCACCCGCTGGCTTGGGACTGATGGTTCCTCCGTCACCCCGTAGGACGGTTTTTCAAACCGTCCGGACGGATTGAAAATCCGTCCTACGTACTGTTACCGCAACCTGAAGCACACCAGATTTCCGCGACGGTCCTTCACGAACAACCGGCCCGCCGCCAGCACGACGTGCGGCCAGGCGTCGCTGTGCAGGATTCCGGATTTACGGACGAGTTCGCGGTAGGCTTTCGGGGAGCGTTCCGCCGTGTCGACCAGCAGCAGGTCGCCCTGGTTGGCCCACACGATCAGCCGGTTGTCTTTCGTGAGGATGCACGACCCCTGCGTTCCCGTGCGGCCGCCGCTCCACAAACGCTTTCCGGTCGCGAAATCGACGCAGTGCACGCCGCGCCACGACCAGTAGATGCGGCCGTTGCGGATGATCGGACTGCACACGCCGGACGGCTGGTTGTTCTCCCAGACCTTCTTCACTCCGCCGCGGCTGACATCGAGCCGGCACATCGCGTAACGATTGTAGGCCGACGTGATGATGACGGAATTCCCGGAAACAGCCGGCGTGGGGATGTTGTTCGCGAAATCCGTCGTCCATTTGTACTGGGCCAGCGTTTCGCCGGCGTGGCCGGCATCGGTCCGCACGACGACGAGGTTGCGGATCGTCAGGATCGCGACGCAGGGGATCCCGTCGACCGTCATCGGCACCGCCCCGCCCGTGTGGCCGGCTTCGTCTTTGTTCCGCGACTTCCACAACTCTTTGCCGTTCCGCTTGTCGAACGCGATCAGATTGCCCGCCTTCGCGCCGACTTCGACGATCAACGCGTTCCCGTGCACCAGCGGCGAACTCGTGTAGCCGTAGTCGCGGAGCATCCGCCGGCTGCGGCCGACGTTGGGGCGGCGTTTGACGCCGTACTTCTCGTAGAGATTGAAGCCCCACACGCGCTTGCCGCGCGACTTCGCGTCCCGGCAATTCAGGTCGCCGTCGATGCTGAGCGTGTAGAGCAGGCCGGTATCGGGGTCGTACTCCGGCGTGGATGACGGTCCCGCGTAGATGCCTTTGTCGCCGGTGCTGTGGCGTCCGTACTGCGGGCAGCGGTGCGACTGCCGCCAGAGTTCCTTGCCGGTTTTCGCGTCGAGACAGCGGAGCACTTCGCGGCCGGAAACCCAACCAGTGACGTACAGCTTCTCGCCGACGACGATCGGCGAGCTGCAGCCGAGGCCGACGTTCCGCGTCCACGCCGGTTTGCCGATCGGCCATTTCAATTCCGTCCATCCGGACGGCTCGCTGCTGCGGTCGTTCCGGGCAGGTCCGCGCCAATGCGGCCAGTCGCCGGCGACCGCGGGGCCGGCGAACGCGGTCCACCCGAAGATGAGAGCGACGAACGGGGACAGGTGCATTTTCCGGAAGGGGGAAGGGGTCGGGTGTCCAGAATTCAATTTTCCGCGAACGGCCTCCGATTGTCCAATCGCTTCAATCGGAAAATTGAATTCTGGACACCCGACCCCAACCAGCGAGAATCGAGCGCCCGCCACGCGCACCGGGAACGGCCCCAACGAATCCCGCAGTTGTCGCAACAGCTTGTGACAATGGCTGTTCAGACAACCGAATACTATTCGGCGGAAGCCGAATAGTATTCGGATCATTGTCGAACGGGGTGTTTGGGAATCGTTTCCCGATTACAGGTCCTTCAACGTCACGCGGACGTCCTTGCGTTGGCCTTTGCGGAACAGCGTCACGGTCACGGTATCGCCCGCCTTGTAGCGGTCCAGCAGGTCGTACAGGTCGCCGTTTTCTTTGACCGGCTTGCCGTCGATCGCGATGATCAAGTCTCCCCACAGGATCTCGCGATCGGACTGCCGCGTGGGGAGAATTCCCGCCGCTTCCGCCGCTCCACCGGAGAAGACTTCCTTTACGAGCACGCCGTTCCCGCGCAGGATGCCCGCTTCCCGCAGCTCGTCCATGGCGCTGTTTGAGAGCACCGTGATGCCCAGGCCGGGGCGGATGACTTTTCCGAACTTGATGAGTTGCGGCACGATGCGGCGGACTTCGTCGACGGGGACTGCGAACCCGATGCCCGCGGACGACCCCGATGGGCTGATAATCGCCGTGTTCACGCCGATCAGCCGCCCGGCGCTGTCGAGCAGCGGGCCGCCGGAGTTGCCGGGATTGATGGCGGCGTCGGTCTGAATCACGTCGCGAATGCGGCGGTCGGTGCGGGCCTTGATCGTGCGGCCCAGTGCGCTGATCACGCCGGTGGAGAACGTGTTGTCCAACCCGTAGGGGCTGCCGATGGCATAGGCATTCTGGCCGACCTGCAGGTCGGCCGACGTGCCGACGGCGATCGGCTTCAGTCTGGATTTCTTCGCCTTGATTTTCAGGACGGCAATGTCGCTGTGCGGGGCGGTGCCGATCAGTTTGGCGTCGACGACGGTGCGGTCGTGCAGGATGACCTTCCAGAGGTTCGCCCGTTCGATGACGTGGTAATTGGTGACGATATGGCCGGCCGCATCCCAGATGATTCCGCTGCCGGTCCCCTGCCGGACGACGACGGGATCGAACAGCCCGTTGTTTCGCTCGGCGAGGCTGGTCACGTGCACGACCGAGGCGGCGGCGGAGCGGTGAATGGCGATCTGCGATTTTTCGACGTCGGCCAGTTCGCCCCGCGGCGTGACGGTCCGCTCCCCGTCGCTGCCTCCCGAACTCGAGACGATCTGAAAGATCACGATCCCCGACAGCAGCAGCACGAGAACGATCAGGACGACGTTCGCGGACGACCCGGTTCGGGAAACGGAAACCGGGTGGCGTGGTCGAGACGCGACCGGAAGCATGTTGGGTCCCTCCTGATGAAAAGCGAATGAGGCCTGCGCGCCAATGATGCGGCCCATGTTGGCGATTATACCCGGAAAAATCGATCGGGGAGCAGTTTCGCCGACGGGATGCCGAAGAAATGCTCGGGAGTGCGGGACAGGGTTTGCCGAAGACCCGGCGGCGCAGCCGCCGTGAACCCAAACCGACAACTTGTTGTCGAAGCGAATCAACGTATCGCGACAGCAAGCTGTCGGTTTGGGTTTTCTCGCCGCTGCGCGGCGTTTGCGTGCAAACCCTGCCCCGCACTCAATGCTCAGCGACGCCACGACGCGGTTGAAGGAACTGTGTCGGACGCCGCGTTTCCGCTCGCCGGCTGCTCACGTCCCCGTCACGCCAGCTCCGACCGCGCCTGCAGCATCAGCTCGACGGCTTCGCGGCCCGTCATGCCCACGCGGATGCCGTAGGATTCGGCCTTCGGCGTCAGCCCGACGATCTTGGCGCCGAACAGGTCTTCCGGCTCGACAAGGGGGTTGGCGGGTGTCCCTTTGGCGATGGCGATCGCCTGGCCGAACTCGGCGGGGGTTTCGAGGTCGTAGATGCCGCAGCCGACGATGCCGGCCCGCGTCAGGATCGAGCAGTACTGTCCCCGCTCCCAGCGGTTGCTGATGCCGATCGCGACGCCGTTGTCGAATTGCAGTTCGCGGCTGGTGGTGCGGGGGAGGATGTCGGTCATGGTGAGTTGAGAGTTGAGAGTTGAGAGCATGTATCACTTGCGACGCCGGCGCGACGTGCCGGGATTCCCGCGCCGCTTGAACGGATAAAACCACACGCCATACGGCAGAAACCGCACCGTCAGCGGGTCGTCGAAGCGGACCGGATTGGCCAGTTGCCACGCAAACCGGCCGGTCAGGTACGAGCGGGGGACGCACGACGCGGCGGCGTCGCCGGGACGGCAGGGGGCCGAGTCGACGATCTCCACCGTACCGACGATGACCCCCATCGGCAATTCTTCCGGTTCGAGATCGTGTTCCCGGGCCGCGGCGAGGGCCGGTTCGATCTCCGCCGGCTTCTTCGAGGCGTACAGGTAGATCGGCCCGCGGACGTTCGTCTCCTGCGAGCGGACCTCGATGGTTTTGACGCCGCGCAGAATCAACTCCGCCCACGGCTGTCGGATTCCCAGCGCGATCAGGTCGGGATCGGGGTGCGTTTGCGTCATTTCAGCGTGGTGAGTGGTGAGTGGTATAGAGTAGCAGAATTCGTGAGAATTCTGGACGGCAGAGGCCTGACGGCAGAATCCGGGTGCGGCAAATTCCGCTGGCAATGGGGTCGGGTGTGGAAAATTCAAAATTGCGACAGA
>Ga0268386_10000055_pt1 | contig 59157 bp, 48 predicted proteins | sample RVTome_15_FD_200260 | JGI IMG/M metagenome (GOLD analysis project Ga0268386, IMG submission 200260) | Soil microbial communities from uranium-contaminated site in the Upper Colorado River Basin, Wyoming, United States - RVT150D86... ... | reverse complement strand
CGGGTGTCCAGAATTCAATTTTCCGCGAGAGGTTTCCGGAGTACGGTCGACTTCCGACGGAAAATTGAATTCTGGACACCCGACCCCAACCCCCTCCACCTCCGCCGGCTCGACCGCTTCGACCGACTCGCGGAGCAACTCGTTGTCGCGCTCGGCGGCCAGCACGTGCAACATTTCGTCGAGCCGGTTGCGTGGCAGCAGGCCGCGGTTGTGCAGGCGGCGCAGCTCGCGCTTTGCGGATTCCCAGACGATCGCGTCCGATTCGCCGCCGTCTTTCGCCGTCTGCGACGCCCCGCAGTCGGCGCAATGCCCGTCGGGGCGAAACCGCCGGCCGCCGCATTCCACGCATTGCTTCGCGGGAACGGGCTGGGACGGCGCCTCGACCGCCCGGGCGAAGAGGCGGACGAGCACGACGAGGCCGTTGATCGTTCCCGTCAGAAACAGGATCGCCACGAGAACGATCAGCAGCCCGCCGCATCCGTCCATCGAGACCCTCAACTCTGGCAGGAAAACGGGAAGTCAGACCGTGTCACTCCGTAAGCGGCGTTCGTTTCGCCGAAACGTCACGCAGAATCGGGTCGGTTCTCCGGATTCTGGAAAAACCGGCGGTCGGAGCGCGCACAATCGAAGCCTCCCTCCGTACAATAGAGCCGGAGTCGTGCCGTGAAATTCCCGAAATCCCGCATTCGCCCGCCCATGTCGTACAGAAGCCTGCTCGCTGTGGCCGCCGTCGCCTTCCTGCTCGCCTCTTGCGAACGTCGCGGCGGCTACGGGGGCCTCGCCGTCGGGCAGCCGGCCCCGAAGATCGAAGCCGCCGGCTGGCTGAACGGCAATCCGCCGTCCGAGAGCGACCTGAAGGGGAAAGTCGTCGTCGTCGAAGCCTGGGCAAGCTGGTGCGGCCCCTGCCGCGCCGCCGCCCCGCACATGGTGCGGGTCTACAACAAATTCCGCTCACAGGGGGTGGTGTTCATCGGCCTGTCGTCGGAGAGTGCCACGGCGATCCCGAAAATGGATCGATTCCTGCGAGAGACGGGCATCACCTGGCCGAACGGCTACGGGGCCGTGAAGACCCTGCAGACCCTCGGAGCCGACCGCATCCCCCTGACCTGGGTGATCGGCCGCGACGGCAAGATCGCGTGGAACAGCGCGTCGCCGGGGACGCTGGAGGACGGAATCGCCGCAGCGCTGGCGAAGTAGGTCCGGACGGCCCGTCCGGACCTCGGTGGGCCGAAATGACGGCAACCTCGCCCTCCGTTGCCGAAACGGGGACAGGTCCATTTTTCGGATGGAGCGATTTGGGGAGTTGGGCGTCGAACGCCGAAAAATGGACCAGTCCCCTTTGGGCGCTGCCGCTGTCCCAAGGTCCGGACGGGCCGTCCGGACCGACTCGCGCACCGGGAGCGTCGTCACCCTTCGCCGGGCCCCCACTCGGTGAGCGCGTGCTCCTCCTGGAACAGTAATGGCCTGTAGCCGCCGATGGACTTGAAGTACAGCAACATCAGCAGATAGATGACGGCCATCGTCGCGGGGATGAGCGAGTCGGCGATCAGGGTCTTGCGGTCCCCTTCGATGCTGGCCTCGAACACGGCGCGTTCGTCCCCGGACAATTGCTCGATGGCGGCCGATGGATCGCCTCCGTCCTGCTGCGAGAGTTTTTCGCGGGCCTCATTCAGCTTCTTCTGGACGTCGCCAAGCTTCTTGCCGTCGATGGCGGCCGCATCCGGAAAGACGAGGAATTTCGACGGTTCTTCGGCTTTGACCTGCTCCAGGAGTTTCGGATCTTTCTCCTTCAGCGCCTCAGCGGCGTAGCGGTCCTTGAAGTAGCCGAGGCCCGGCGCGCCGATCAGCCCGGCGGACATCATGCCGATGCCCCCCATCATGCTGATCGCCACGGCCCCGGTTCGAGGAAAGCGGTCGCTGGCGACGGCGAGCATCGTGGGCCAGAAGAACGTTTTGCCGACGGCGTACACCGTCAAGGCGAGCACAGCCAGCATGAAGGAATTCACCATGCTCGTGAGGTTGAGGCCGACGCACGCCAGCACCGCGCAGATGAGCAGAATGCCGACGGGCGAAATCCCGAGACGCTTCTCAATAAAGTCGGCACAGAACCGTAACGCGAACATGACCGACGACGTGAAGACGAACAGAAACTTGCCCTGTTCCGACGTCAGAATGTTTCCCGTGATGTTCTGGATCCAGTTGTCGGTTCCCAGTTCGACCGCACCGACCAATGCATGGGCGATGAACAGCGCGAACAGCAGGAACGATCCCATCGAGAACTTTGTGATGACGGCGATGACGACCAGCAGGACGGCACCGATCGCCCAACCGACGTACTGTGCAGTGGCTTTTGCAGTCTCCACGTCGTCGGGCGTCGCGTCCTCGGGTGTGAACAGTGGTTGAAACGCACTCGCGAAGAACAACGCGAGCAGGTAGCAGATGACGAGTCCCCCGAGGATGCCGACGTCCTTAAACATGTCTCCCAGCTTCAATCCCTTCTCGGACGCTTCGGACTTGGGCATTTTCTGACCGAGGAACATCACCCCGTACAACGCGACCGGGATCAGATACAGCGCGAGCTGGTACTTCCAATCCCATTGAAGCTGGTCGTCGAGCACCCAACCGGCGGCGCTACCCACGATCAAACCAGCGGGCCAACTCGCATGCAGGATGTTGAGGTAATGCGTGCGATTGTGCGGAAAGATGGTCGCGACCAGCGGATTCGCGACCGCTTCCAACGTTCCGTTCGCTAACGCGAAAATGAACATCCCCCAGGCCAGCAGCCAGTACACCGTGGTCTTGTCCATCTCGGTCGTCGGAGCGAAGGTCACGAACGCCGACAGCGCGTGAAACGCAAACGCGGCGATCACCAGCTTGCCGTAGCCGATCTTGTCGGCAACGACGCCTCCGATGATGATCCCGAAGCAGAACCCGGTGAAGCCGAACCCGCTGATGTTGCCCAGCTCCGTGCCGGTAAAGCCGTATTCAGCCCCCCAGTTGTCCAGAATACCGCCGCGAATCGCAAACCCGACGCCGGCCGCGAAAATCGCCATGAATCCGGCCCACAGCAGCCGCTTCGCATTGGGAGTAACGCCGTCAGGTGTCGTCACGCTCATTGTGGTCTGTTCCGGTTGTTGATCTGTGAGTTTCAGTCGAGACAGCCCGACCACATCAACTCAGCAAGCGCGGGTCTGCCCGGAATCGGGTGGTGAAAAGAGCGTGCATCGTACACGGGTCTTTCGCGGTTTGCCACAAACCGGCTCTGCCGTTTTGCGTGATTCCCGCGGAAGTGCGCATCATGCCCCCGCAAACTCCCGCCGAATCCCCACCACCCCGACCCGCGACGAGACATCGATTCCACCGGGCAGCGTCACCGCACCGTCGCAGTCGACCAGCTTCGCCGCTCGCCGCCAATCCTCGCGGGTCATCTTGCCCCGCGGCCAGCCGGCCCGCTGCCAGAGCAGCATCAACGCCGTGCGAACCAGCTCGGGGTCGGCCGCAATGAGCACGTCGCGGCGCAGGCGGCAGACGGTGGGGGTCAGTTCGAGCAGCGCCTCGTCCAGCAGCTCGGCAGCGACGGCGTGCAGCACCCGCGTTGCGTCGCGCGCCTGTTCCGCCAGCCGCAGCAGGGCGTCGTCGACCTGCGGGTTGAACTGCTCCCGCAGCAGCGGAAGTAAAATGTGCCGCAGGCGGTTGCGGGTGAACCGTTCGTCAGCGTTGGTCGCATCAACCCGAAACGGCTGCCCGATCGCCGCCAGATACGATTCCACCTCGGTCCGCCGCAACGTCAGCAGCGGGCGGATCAGCCGCGCCCCGTCGAAGTCCCGCTCCAAGGGCATCCCCCGCAGACCGGCCAGCCCCGTGCCGCGGAGAATGTGATGCAGCACCGTTTCCACCTGGTCGTCGGCGGTGTGTGCGACGGCGACGAAGCGGCAGTTCTCGTCCGTCGCGACGCGATGCAGGAAGTCGTAGCGTTCTTCGCGGGCCGTCTCTTCATTGACCCGCGACGTCGCGTTCAGCCGCGACTCGGAGTCTTCGGAGAGGAGCGCGTCGCGGCGGAACAATGTGATCCCCAACGACCCGCACAACTCCGCGACGAACGACGCATCGGTGTCCGATTCGGCCCCACGCCAGCCGTGGTTGAAGTGGGCGGCGAAGAGGGCAAGCTGCATCGGGCGCTGGAGTGTGTGCAGCACTCGCAGCAGACACACGCTGTCCGCCCCGCCGGAAACGGCAACGACGACCCGGCCGCCGGCAATGTCGGCCGGCAGGCTCGCCGCCACGCGTTGTTCGAATTCCGTCGGGTCCAAGGGTCGCTCGCTGTGGGGGCCGAGAGATGAGGAATGAAGGATAAGGGATGACGGATGGGGAAAGATTGCGCGACGACTCTGTTCCCTCGTCTCTGATCCGTCATCTTTCATCCCGATCAGTTGACCGGCGATTTCCCTTTGATACCATGAACAGGTTCCCGCGGCATCGAAGGGATCTGTGTCGAGACCGCGGGGATTGTCACAGATTCCGATCTTTCTCCTCGCAGAAAACTCCGAATCTGAGAGCGGCCGGCCCTGAGCGCCGGAACCACAGCGTATCGACTCATTGAGTACCGTTGGAAGACCAAGATGGTTGACGGTTGCGTGAAGGCACTGCTTGCCCTGTTCGGGTGGCTGCTGCGGCTTGTGCTGACGACGTTGCGCCGGGGGACCGGCGCTGCGGTCCGCCTCGGCACGGTCGCCCGCCGCCATCCCGAATCGTCGGTTTCTTCCGGCGCACCCGCATTCGACCCGGAATACCTGGTTTGCCTCAGGATTCCGGCGTTGGGCGCCGTTGCGGCGGGGACGGTCTCGGCCGTCCGATCGACATTCCAGTTCCCCGATCGTCCCGGTCACCCTCGCGCCCCTTCGTCCCAACGCGCCCACGGCGTCGCTTCGCTTGCGTTCTTTTCTCAGGTGGGATGATCCCCATCCCACGTTCGCTCTCGGATTCTGCCAAAAGTCGGCACGTAGGACGGATTGCCAATCCGTCCGCCGCCGGCCGGATTAGCAATCCGGCCTACGAATCCAGACCCGGCGGAACCCGGAACGAGCGAAAATGCCTGAATTGATTGTGGGTGTGATTGCATTGGCCGCCGGTCTCGCCATCGGCCTGTATCTGGAACGGTTGCTGCGCGGGAAGGCGTATCAGTCCCGCGACGAGATCATCCGCCAGGCCGAGCAGCAAGCTGGCAACGCTCGAAAGGAACAGGAGTTGGCCGGCAAAGAAGAGCTGCTGAAGCGCCGCGAAGACATGGAGAAGGATCTCCAGCAGGCCCGCGACAAAATCCGCGACAAGGAAACGGACGTCGCCGCCCGCGAAGCCGCCCTCAAAGAGCGGGCCGCCGACTTCTCCAAACGCGAGCGGATGCTCGAAACGACCCAGAAGAAGCTCGCCGAACGCTCGAAGGTCGTCGAGACGCAGGAGGCCGAGCTGGACCGCATCCTCAACGAAGAACGCGAACAACTCTATAAGATCAGCGGGCTGAGCAAAGACACCGCCACCGTCATGCTCATGGACCGCCTCAACCGCCAGCTCAAAGACGAAACCGGCGGGCTGATCCTCAAGTACCAGAACGAGCTCAAGCAGGAGTCGGAACGGCTCGCCCGCGAGGTCGTCGGCATGGCGGTGCAGCGCTGCGCCGCCGGCCATACGTCGGAGATGACCGTCTCCACGGTCGACATCCCCAACGACGAAATGAAGGGCCGCATCATCGGCCGCGAGGGGCGGAACATCCGCGCCTTCGAAAAAGCGACCGGCGTCGACGTGATCGTCGACGACACGCCGGGCGTCGTTGTCGTTTCCGCCTTTGACAAAGTCCGCCGCGAAATCGCCCGCATCTCGCTGGAAAAGCTCATTCAGGACGGCCGCATTCATCCCACCCGCATCGACGAGATCGTCGCCGACACCCAGAAGGAAATGGACGCCCGCATCCGACAGCTCGGGCTGGAAGCCTGCCAGGAGATCGGCGTGGGCAACCTGCACGAGCGGCTCGTCGACCTGATGGGCCGACTGCACTTCCGCAGCAGCTACAGCCAGAACGTGCTGCGGCATTCCGTCGAGGTCGCGACGCTCACCGGGCTGATGGCCGAACAACTCGGCCTCGACGGCCATCTCGCCCGTCGCTGCGGTTTCCTGCACGACATCGGCAAGGCGGCCGACCACGAGATGGAAGGAGGCCATCCCGCGATCGGGGCCGACCTGTTGAAGCGGTACGGCGAAGGCCCCGAGGTGGTGCACGCCGCCGCCGGCCACCACGACGACATCCGGGCCGACTACATCTACACCGTGCTCGTCGCCGCCGCCGACGCCTGCTCCGCCTCCCGCCCCGGCGCCCGTCGCGAAACGCTGGAAAAATACGTCCGCCGCCTCGAAGAGCTCGAAGCCCTGGCCAACGGCTTCCCCGGCGTCGAGCAGTCGTTCGCGGTGCAGGCGGGGCGCGAGATCCGCGTGGTGGTCGACTCCGGCCAGATCAACGACCGCGAAGCCGCCAAAATGTGCCGCGACCTCGCCAAGGCGATCGAAGAGACGCTCACGTACCCCGGCGAGGTGAAAGTCACCGTGCTGCGGGAAACGCGGGCGACGGAATACGCGCGGTAGCACCTCGTCAACTCTTGTCCTTCGGATTGAAGCCTGAAGCGCAAGCGAAGGAACCCGTTTCTCGCCCTTCGCTTTCGCTCGGAGCAGTTGGCACTTCCCGGCAATTGACGAGTCGGCGGGAGGGGACGTGGCCGAGTTTCGCGAAGACGCGCTGACCCACGGCGAGGCCGCGCTCTCGGACGTGCGGCTGCACTACGTCGAGCTGGGCGAGGGGCCGCTGGTCGTGTTGCTGCATGGGTTTCCCGAGTTCTGGTACTCGTGGCGGTATCAATTCGGGCCGCTGGCGGAAGCCGGCTTTCGCGTCGTCGCGCCCGACATGCGGGGGTACAACCTGTCGGAGAAGCCGCGGGGCGTGGCGGCCTATCGCACCGCGAACCTCACGCGGGACGTCGCCGAGCTCATCGAGCATCTGGGGGAGTCGTCGGCCGTCGTCGGCGGGCACGACTGGGGGGCGGCGGTGGCGTGGCTGTTCGCGCAGGAGTACCCGCAACTGCTGCGAAAACTGGTCATTATGAACGTCCCGCACCCGCTGGCGCTCCGCCGGGGGTTCTGGCGGCGGGGGCAGTTTCTGCGGAGCTGGTACATCCTGCTGTTTCAGATTCCGTGGCTGCCGGAAGCGATCAGCCGGCTGACGCAGTTCTGGTTCTTCCGCCGGGCGTTCCGCCGCGACCCGGTGCGCGCGACGGCGTTCAGCGAGGACGACGTCGCCCGTTACCTCGAAGCGTGGCGACGGCCGGGTGCGCTGCGGTCGGCGATCCACTATTACCGGGCGGCCGTTCGCGACCTGCTCGTGGGCCGTTCGCCGCGGCCGGCGGTCATCGAGCAGCCGGTGCTTGTGCTGTGGGGCGAGCGAGACGCCTACCTGGGGCCGCATCTCGCCGAACCCCCCGCCGAGTGGGTCCCGAACTGCACGCTGCATCGAATTCCCGATGCCAGCCACTGGCTGCAGGTGGATTGTCCGGACGTGGTGAACCGGCAGTTGCTGGAGTTTCTCGGCGGGTGACGCGTTTCCTTTGCTCGCCGCTCCGAGCGCCGGTAAATTGTTGTCTCGACGCTTTTCCCGGGCGTCGACAGTTTCCTTTCCAGTGGCAGCCGTTTCAGGAGCGGCCGCGATGACGATCTCGGTCACGTGTGCATGCGGGGCCACCTATCGGTTGAAACCCGAGGCGGCGGGGAAGAAGTTTCAGTGCCGCGAGTGCGACGAAGTTCTTGCCGTGCGCCCGCCCGCTCGAAATCCGCAGCCGGCGCGGCGGCAATCGCCGGTCGACGAATGCGGCGACGACGTCGAAGACTACGACGACTACGGCGACGAGCGGCCGTCTCGCGGTGGGGAGCAATTCCAGAGCACGGACGGCCGGCACGACATCGGCATGCAGGCGTGTGACGTCTCGATCGAGGCCATCACGCCGAAACGCCTGCAGCACGCCTGCGACGAGTTGCTGAAGTATCTGGCGGCCTCGCCGGGGTTGTTCAAGCGGTCGGAGATCCGGCTGGCCGTGCGATCCAGCGTGAAGAACGTCAACTCAGCCGACGTGAAACTTCAGATGAGCGGCACGATCAACGGCCGGCAGATCCAGAAGACGATCGAGGGACGCTATCGCAACGTCTCCAACAGCGAAGCCATCGGGATGACCGGCGGGCTGATCGGCGCGCTGGTGGGAGCGGCCATCGACCGTGCCGTCTCGAATGTCGACGGGCCGCACAAGGGGTTGCAGCAGGAATTCGCGAAAGTGCGCTACAACATGTTCGAGGCCTGCGACAAGGCGGCCGGCCGGAAGGCCTCGAAGTCGACCGGCCGTTGGAAGGCCGTGCAGATCGCCTCACTGGTCGCGGGGCCTGTGGCGTTTCTGGTGTTCTTCGCGTTCACGAAGCTGCGGGGCGAGTCGGTGATGACGGCCGTGATGTCCGGAGCGATGGTGATCGTTCCCGTCGCGTTCGGCGTGCTCGCCGCCGGGATGACCTTCATGCCCGACTCGTTCTTCCTCCGCGAAGCCGCCGGCCGCCGGGCGATGCATCTCAGCGGCGGGAACTCCCCGAACGCCGCGCGAATCATCGGCGGCATCACGGCCGTGCTGATGCTGGCGCTGGCGGTGGGACTGGTGATTCTGTACGTCAAGCTCGGCAACAAATGACGTCGTCCATGATTGAAGCCTGAAGCGCCAGCGAAGGAACATCGACTGCCGGTCTTCGCTTGCGCTTCAGGCTTCTATGCGCGGTCCCGCGGCCGGTTGCGCCGCCCGCCCGTCGTCGGGTGAAGTTCCGCGCGCGACGCATCCGAAGAAGACGGCATGCCGCCGCGCAAACGCCCGCCGGCGGGGGCGGTGTTTTCCGTTCCCGTCGCTTCCCCCTCATCGCATCTCGCGCCGTTTCTGAGCTATCTCGAAGCGGAATGCGGGATGTCGCAGAACACCGTCCGCGCGTATCGCTCCGACCTGGCGCAGTTCTTCGAGTGGTTCGCCGCGCACGGGCCAGCGAGCGTGGCGGCCGTCGAACTCGCGCACTTGACCGGTTATCTCAAGCATCTGCACGAGCGGCAGCTCGCCGCCAGCTCGATCGGCCGGCATCTCGTGTCGATCAAGATGTTCTTCCGCTTTCTCGTGCTGGAAGGGGTGCTCACCGAGAGCAAGGTCGAGCTGCTGTCGTCGCCGAAGCTGTGGCAGCATCTGCCGAAAGTGCTCAGCCCCGAGACGGTCGACCGGCTGCTGGCTGCCCCGCAGCCGGCGGACCGCTACCCGCTCCGCGACCGGGCGCTGCTGGCGGTGATGTACGCCACCGGCTGCCGCGCATCGGAAGTCGCCGGCCTGCAACTCAAAGACTTGCAACTGACCGAGCGCGTCTGCCGCTGCACCGGCAAGGGGAACAAGGAACGGCTCGTCGCGCTCAACCCGGTCGCCGTCGCCGCCCTCGAAGCCTACCTCGAACACGAGCGGCCGCGGCTCGCAAAGCGGGACGCTACTGGGGCCACGGCGACGCATCCATCCGGGGTCGCCGCGGCGAACGGCTCGCTGTTCCTCACCCGCAACGGCAACACGCTGGGGCGGATCATGGTCTGGCACCTCGTGAAGAAGTACGCCGCCCGCGTCGGCTGCAGCCGCGAGGTCAGCCCGCACACGCTGCGGCACAGCTTCGCGACGCACATGCTGGCCGGCGGTGCGGAAATCCGCGCCCTGCAGGAACTGCTGGGCCACGCCAGCATCTCCACCACGCAAATCTACACGCACGTGGAGCACAGCCGGCTGAAGGCGGTGCACCAGAAGTGTCATCCGCGGGGATGAAAGAGTCGAGAGTCGAGAGTCGAGAGTTGAGAGCAGGAAAACGTGTGCATCTTTCGCACTCCATCCCTCATCCCTCATCACTACTCAGCGACTTCAGCCGTGCCATGCGGTCCGGTTCGTTCTCCGTCAGCCACGGGTCCTGCGAGAGGAGGCGGTGGGCGTTGGCGAAATGCGGGGCGGCTTCTTCGGGGCGGCTCAGGGCCAGCAGGCATTCGCCGAGTTCTTCGTCGACGTAGCCGTCCGGTTGGCCGTCGGCTTCCCGCTCGGCGTGAAGCTGCCGCTGGATGTCGAGCGCTTCGGCGGTGCGTTCCAGCAGCCGCAGCGCTTTCGCCACGCACCAGCGGGCAACGCGGATGTCGTCGGTCTTGCCCTGCTCGATGCGGCATTGCAGCGCGTGTTCGAAGTGCGACAGGGCCGTCGCGTAGTCCTGCCGGCCGAAGTGCGACCAGCCGATGTTGTTGTGCAGCGACCCGGCCCAGCGGCGAGCCCGCGGATCGGCCGACGTCGTCGCCAGCTCCAGCGACCGGCGGTTCCAGTCGAGCGCGGCGTCGGGGGGCTCGACGATCCCGAGCATGTGGGCGGCGTCGACCGCGAAGCCGTCGTCGCCGGACGTCCGCGCCAGCTCCCACGCTTCCAGAAACAGCGGCCGCGCTTGTTCCGGCTGTTTCGAGGAATTGAACACCCGGCCGCGTTCCAACAGCCAGCGGACGCGAGTCGTGTCGCCGGCATCGGGAAGATGGGATTCCACCTCGTCGAGCGTGCGGCGGGCGGCGTCGAACTGCCGCTGCAATCCCTGCGCCCGCGCGATCTGCGTCAGCAACTGCCAGAGCCAGTCGGTGTTCTTCAGTGCGTCGTCGGCCCCGTCGAGCAATTCGCGAAACGCCGTCTCGGTTCCGGCGGGGTCGGAGAAGTCCCATAGTACATCGAAGTCAGGCGGCAATGCATGCCTCCGCTTTCCGCCTTCCGCCTTTGCTACGACCCGGCGGCGTGCTGCTCGCGGAGTTTCGCCCGGGCGCGGGACAGGATCGAGCCGATGCTGTTCTCGGGGATGTCGAGATCGCGGCTGATGTCGCGATACGACTTGCCGTCGAGGTGAAACTGCGTCACGACTTCCCGTTCGCCGTCGGAAAGGTGCTCGAGCATCTGAGCGACGAGTTCGCGGTCTTCGATCCGCTGCTGGTCGTTGGCCTGGGCGTTGGCCTGGTCGAGCGAGGCGTGGCTGGCGTTGACGTGCCCCATTGCCTCGGCGAATCGCCGCTGCGAGACCTCCCGCACGACGATGCGGCGGGCGATGACCGTCAGATAGGTCGCCAGCGAGCTTTTGCCCTGAAACCGCCGCAGGATGGCGAAGTCGTCGGCCAGCAGCCGCACGAACACCTCGGCGCACAGGTCGTCGACGTCTTCCTGGGCGAGGCGGACGCTGCGGGCGTGGGACGTGTGGTGAATGACGTGCGTGAACAGCCCCATGAACCGGTCGACGAAGTCCTTCCACGCCCCCGGCTCGCGGGCGACGCAGCGCTTCAGGAGAGTGCGGTCAATTTCGGTGAGTGCCACTGTTCGGACTCTTCCGATGGGGCGCTTCGGATTCCAGCCGAATGCGAGTGATGAAATTCCGGCTGAAAAGTCCAACCGGCTCAGAACCGGGCGGATCCGCCGCTTCCTATCGTTCTTTACGGAAAACGCGGCGCAAATCAACCGGCAATTTTCATAAACTCTGCCTGTCTACTGTATTCAGTAAACCAGCATGTGACAAGAGGCGTTTTTGGGGATTGCCGCGACGAGGTACAGGGGTGAGTGGTGAGTGGTGAGTGGCGAGTGGTGATCTCCGACCTCCGCCTTCCGCCTTCCGCTTTCCGCCTTCCGACCTCCGCCCTCCGCCCTCCGCCCTCCGCCTTCCGCCTTCCGCGGGACTTGCACGATTCGCCGCACGTTGCGACGATTGCAGGACACCAACTCCCCACATTTCGTGTCTTTTCGCGGGCTGCCTGTCGTTGACCCTGATTTCCGATTCCCAGCAATTCCTCGAACTCTGCCGGCACATTCGTGAAACCGGTTTCGTCGCCTTCGACACGGAATTCGTGTCGGAGCATACCTACCGGCCCGAGCTGGGGCTGTTGCAGTTCGCCACCGACGGCCGCAGCGTCGCCGTCGACCCCTACGCGATCGACGACCTCTCGCCGTGGTGGGAGATCATGGCCGACGACGAAACGACCGTCGTGTCGCACGGCGGGCAGGCGGAAATCCGGTTCTGCCTGACCGAATCCGGCTCGCCGCCGGGCCGGTTCATCGACGTGCAGTTGGCCGAGGGGTTCCGCAGCACCAGTTACCCACTGGCGTACCGCTCGCTGGTGTCGCGGGTGATCGGGGCGAAGGCCCGCGGCAGCGAAACCCGCACCGACTGGCGGAAGCGGCCCCTCTCCGAGAGGCAGCTCGAATACGCGATCGAAGACGTGCGGCATCTGCCGAAGGTCTGGAAACGGCAGGAAGCATCGCTGCGAAAGCTCGGCCGGCTCGACTGGTTTCTGGACGAAATGCGGGCCATGATCGCCGACATCGCCGCCGAATCGACCCGCGAATCGTGGCGGAAGCTGTCGCTGCCGCACCTCAGCCCCCGCGAACTGGCCGTGCTCCGCGAGCTGGCGGACTGGCGGCAGGCCGAGGCCGAACGCCGCAACCGGCCGCTGCGGCAGATTCTGCGGGACGACCTGCTGGTGGAACTGGCGAAGCGGCAGCCGCACAACCTGCACGAGCTGAACCGCACACGGGACATGACCCGCCCGTCGTACCAGCGGTCGGCGAAGGAGTTTCTGAAGTGCATCGAGCGGGGGCTGGCCGTTCCCGACGCCGAGTGCCCGCAACCGTCCGACGCCCGCGACCACGACCGCCGCATCGACGACAAGGCGATCGGCCAGTTGCTGGGGATGGCCCTGACCAACCGCTGCGCCCAGTTGGACCTCTCGAAGCAGATCGTCGCGACCTCGGCCGATCTGCGGGATTTCATCCAGTGGCACCTCGACGGCCGCGCTGGATGCGTGCGCGGCGGCGAACCCATCCAGGGCCGCCGCGGAGAAACGCCGGCCATCTGCACCGGCTGGCGGGCCGAGGTGTGCGGCCACCTGCTGACCGACCTGCTGGAAGGCCGGCTCTCCGTCCGCGTCGGCAACCCGGCCAGCAAGCACCCATTGGTGTTTGAAACGGTTTCAGGGGAGGGATGAAGGATGAAGGATGAGAGATGAGGGATGAGACGGTTTCAGGGGGAGGGAGGAAGGATGAAGGATGAGGGATGAGGGAGAAGGATGAGAGATGAAGGATGGAGGGATGGTTATCGCCAACTCCGTACTGCGTACTCGGTACTCAGTTCGCGGTCCGGAGGTCGATGTCGGTCGAACCTCTCCCATCGCATCGTCCGCCTTCCGCCTTCCACTTTCCGTTGTCCATCCCTCATCCCTCATCCTTCATCCCGCTTTCCCGCCCGCCACCGGTCATCCGGTCGAGGGCGAACACAAACGCCGCGGCAACGATCATCACGGCGAATGTGATGACGACGTTCGCATCCAATGTTTCCGGCCAGACGTTTTCGAAGAGCTTCGACTTCAACTGCGGCTGGTCGGGCGTAAGGTCCCGCGTGAAGGGCCAGATCTTCCGCAGCGAACCGAGCATGAAGCCGCACAGCGCCGCCATCGTCAGCGTGCGGTGACGGCCCAGCAGCCAGTTGAGCAGCTTGCTGAAGCTGAGCAGGCCGATCACGCAGCCGGTGACGAACACGACGATCGAGACCAGCGTATCGACGCCGGCCTGCCCGCGGAGCACCGTCCGCAGCAACCCGGTGACGTCGGAGTAGACCCCCAGAATCAGCAGGATGAACGCCCCGCTGATCCCCGGCAGAATCATCGCGCAGATCGCCAGCACGCCGCACAGAAACAGATAGCCGTTGCCGGCCCAGGGGGCGACGGGAAACCGCCCGACGAGCCAGTAGGCGAACGCAGTCCCCGCGATGGCGGTCAGCACCGCCCCCACCGTCCAGCGGTCGACCATCCGCGCCACGAGCACCGTCGACGCCAGGATCAGTCCGAAGAACGCCGCCAGCGTCAGCGGCCGCCGCGTCGACGGCTGCGTGACGACGTCGTCGATGTTCAGGTCGCCCACATTCGTCTCCCCGACCGGTGCGGCGACGGCGGTCCTCACCGATTCATCCCCCTCGTCGGTGAAGCGGTCGATCCGCAGGCGGCCGACGACTTCGAATTCGTCCGTATCAGCGTTTTTGCGATAGACGGAACAGACCGTGCCGACCGGCACGCCGCCGGATTGCGTTCCGACGTTGAGCACGACGAAGTTCCGTTCGCGGTCGATGGAATGAATCGCGACGTGCTCCTGGTCTTCGAGCAGGTAATGCATCAGCGAGGCGAGGCTCAGGATGCCGGTGCCGATGCCCAGCCCCAGCGTGACCAGAAACCGCAGGTCGACGTGCTCGGCGGCGGCCCGCCATTCCCGCCGCCGCACGTGCCCCAGCAACTGCGTGTCGAAGCGGCTGATGGCCCGCACGAGTCGGTCGTAGATGCCGACGATCAGCGCGACGGTCCCGCCCGAGACGCCGGGGATGACGTCGGCCCCGCCCATGAGAATCCCCCGGGCAAACTGCTGCAGATCGCTGCGATGAATCACGGTGGTGAGTTGTGAGTGGTGAGTGGTCCCGTCTTTCCGCCTTCCGTTTCGGGCGCGGGCCATATTGTGGCGCCTGCCGGGCGCCGATGCACGCCCACCGGACGCTTGGAGTGCGGTGACTCTTCACCGCTTTGGATGGGATGCGCCGAACGTCCCTTCCAAGGCGGTGTCGGCCAGCGCAGTCCAAAGAATCCAAAGCGGTGATGGATCACCGCACTCCGAAGGAATGCGCCGACGGCATCCGTTACGACCGACACGATCCGCAGTTCCCTCAAGAATCGACGCCCGTCCCGCGATGATGGACAGGGCGGTTTCTCACATACCGCCGCGATGGTTCGCTTTTCGTCAACCAAACGCGATTTCCGCCATGTCCGCCAACCAAAACGACGACCGCGCCCGCCGGTTGATGAACGTTCCCGTGCAGGTCTCCGTGCGGCTGGCCGAGAAACGCCTCGAGCTGGACAGCGTGCTGTCGCTGGTCCCTGGGTCGATCATCACCTTCAACAAGTCCTGCGAAGAGCTGCTCGACCTGTACGTCAACAACCACCAGTTCGCGCGGGGCGAGGCCGTCAAGATCGGCGAAAACTTCGGCCTGCGGCTGACCGAAGTCGGCGTCAAACCGGTCCGCGTTTCGCAGGTGATCAACGGGTGAAATCGAAGGCGGAAAGCGGAAGGCGGAAGGCGGACAAACGGCGCTTTCTTCCGCCTTCCGCTTTCCGCCTTCGCCACAATCTCGGCTTGCATCGATTCTCACGCGAATCCATCATGTCACCATGCGCATCCCCAATTCCCGCGACCGCGACGACCTTCGCGACGAACGGTCGATGACCTCGATGATCGACGTCGTGTTCCTGCTGCTGATTTTCTTCGTCTGCGCGTCGGTCGGGCAGATGGGGGAGCTGCTGCTGGGCAGCCGGATGACCGCCGGGTCGGCCGCGTCGCCCGAAGTCCCCAAACCAGACCCGCTGGGGAAGGTCTGGGTGACGGTGCGGAGCCGTAACAGCCGCACTGTCGTCGAGGCCCGGCTCGGCGAGGGGCAGGCGGGGCGGGTGTTCCGGCAGGGGGACGCCGGCCGCTTCCGCGACTCGCCCGATTTTCGCAAGCTGGTCACGATGCTGAAGGGGCTGGCCGAGACCGCCCCGGAGATCCCCGTCATCCTCGACATCGAGAAAGCGGTGCCGATGGGAGACCACCTCGCCGTGCTGACCGCGGCGAAGAACGCCGGGTTTCGGGACGTGCGGTTCGCGACGGAACGCCCGGCGAAGAAGCCCCGGTCGTGAACCGAATCGACTCGCGTACCGTGCCCCGCTGGAACAAAAGAGCCACCCGGTGAAGGCGACAACCGAATGAACGACCAACAATGTAACCGCCGATCGATGCTGATCCATGCTGCCGGTGCCGTCGCCGGCATCGCGTGCGTCGATCGAGCGGCGGCGGCCGGGCAGGAAACCGCGGAAGGGAAGCCTGCCTTCCGGATCGCGACGTTCTCCGCCGACGTCACCTGCCCGCTGGGCCACCCGCTGATCGCCGGCCTTCGCGATCCGGCAAAGACGATCGTCGACCCGCTGTTCGCCCGCGGGTTCGTGCTGCTGGGGGGCGGAAAACCGATCGTGCTCTGCGCCGTCGACTGGTGTGAAATCCGCAATCAATCCTACGACCTGTGGCGGGACGAGCTGGCGAAGGCCGCCGGCACCGACCGCGTGCGGGTGCTGCTGACGTCGATCCACCAGCACGACGCTCCCGTGACCGATCTGGGGGCGACGAAACTCCTGGCGGATGCCGGCCTGGCTGGCGCGATGTTCGACCCGAAGTTCGAACGCCGTTGCGTCGCGAAGACCGCCGCGGCGCTGAAGGCCGCCCTCAAGTCCGCACAACCCGTCTCGCATCTGGGAACCGGGCAGGCGAAAGTCGAGAGAATCGCCTCCAACCGCCGCGTCGTCGGGCCGGACGGCCGCGTCTCCTACGCCCGCGGCAGCAACTCCGGCGGCGACCGCTTTCACCGCGATGCGCCGGATGGGCTGATCGACCCGTGGTTGAAGACGCTCAGCTTCTTCAACGGCGACAGACCGCTGCTGGCGCTTCACTGCTATGCCACGCATCCCATGAGCTACTACGGCCGCGGCGGCGTGAGCGCCGACTTCGTCGGCATGGCCCGAGCCACGATGCAGCGGGAATTCCCCGGCGTCTTTCAAATCTACACGTCCGGCTGCAGCGGCGACGTGACGGCCGGCAAGTACAACAACGGCTCGCCGGAAAACCGCCCGCTGCTGGCAAAGCGGCTGTACGCGGCGATGAAATCGGCATGGAAGACCACGAAGCGCGTGCCCTTGACCGCCGCGGAGTTCCGCTCCACCAAGCTCGACCTGCCGTTCCGCCCGGCCGCCACGCATACCGAGGCCGCGCTGGCGAAGGTCGTCTCCGACCGCAAAGCCCCCGCCCGCAACCGCATCCTGGCGGCCATGGGACTTTCCAGCCGCAAGCGGGTCGCGTCGGGTGAAAAGATCGACTTCCCCTGCGTCGATTTCGGCGCCGCGCAGCTCGTGCTGTTTCCCGGCGAATCGTTCGTCGGCTATCAACTCCAGGCGCAGCAGCAGCGGCCGAAATCGTTCGTGGTCTCGCTCGGCTACGGCGAATGCTGGCCCGGTTACATTCCGACCACGCAGGGCTTCAAGGACAAGTTCCGCGACGTCTGGCTGTGGGTCGGCCCCGGCAGCGACCGCGAGCTGCGGCGCGGGCTGGAGCGCGTGCTGCCGCGACGGTGATCGTGCAATAGCCATATTCCCATTCGCTATTCAGAATCGTGGATCGGAGCCGCCGGGATCGAGTATAATTCCAGTGCGGTCCAGTTCCGGTAAACGGCCACGCGACCAGAACCAGCGCAGAGGGCAAGCTGTGTGGAAGAAACCTTATCCCTCCAGGTTGCTACGTATCCGGTCGAGGACGTCTACAAGCATTTGGCGAAACATCACGGCATCGCAATCCACGTCGCGAGCAATCGCTTGCATCGCCTTAAGAAGGAGCACGGTTTGCCCGCGAACTTCAATCTGCTCTTTCACAAGACGGGGAACGTGTACCGTGCCGATGATCGGACGTTCGTTGGCAGCCTGACGCTCGGCGGCAAGACGGAAGGGGAAGGATGATGGTTGACGAATTGAAACCGAATAAGAAATACAGCCATCTGTTCGCGATCCTTCGTTACGAAGCCGATCTCGACCCCACCTCGCCGATCGACCTGCGCGTCACCGTCAAGAAAGTCGTCACCGACGCTGAATATGCGGCGGCGGAAGTCGGACGTCTCAACGCTTTGAACAAGGAGAAGGGCTCATACTACTTCTCTCAAATTACGCGGCTTGAGGAGGTACCCGCAGAAGCCGGAGACGTGGCCGCATTCCGTGCAGGTGCCGCGCAAACGCACCTCGGTTAACAATGGCGATTCAGCCGCCGGTGTTTGCCGGGCGCGCTTACGCCACCGCCGGATCCACCTGCTCCGGGTCGATCCCCAGTTCGTCCCGCACCCGCGCCAGCCGCGACCGGTCGAACCGGGCGTCGGCGGCGAGGGCGGAGAGCGTGGCGAAGGCGACGTGCTCGGCGTTCACCTCGAAATGCCGCCGCAGCCCCTCGCGGGATTCGCTGCGGCCGAAGCCGTCGGTTCCCAACGTGACATAGCGGCCGGGAACCCACGGGCGGATTTGTTCCGGAACGAGCCGCACGTTGTCGGTCGCCGCGACAAGCGGCCCGGAGCGTCCCGCCAACGCCGATTGCAGGTAGCTCTCGCGCGGGTCGTCCTCGGGATGCAAGCGGTTCCAGCGTTCGGCCGCATTCGCGTCGCGGCAGAGTTCGCTGAAGCTCGTCGCGCTCCACACGTCGCAGTCAACGTCGAACTTCTCCTGCAGAATCGTCTTCGCCCGGCGGACTTCCCGCAGAATCGGTCCGCTCCCGACGAGCTGCGGCCTCTCGCCGCCGTCGCCGTCGCCGTCCACGAGATAGATCCCCTTCAGGATTCCCTCATCCACGCCGTCCGGCATTGGGGGCATCTCGTAGACTTCGTTGTAGACGGAGAGATAGTAGAACACCTCTTCGCCGTCGGAGAACATCCGCCGCAGCCCGTTGCGGATGATGACCGCCAGCTCGTAGCCGTAGGCCGGGTCGTAGGCGTGCAGGTTGGGGACGGTGCTGGCGGCGAGCTGGCTGTGGCCGTCCTGGTGTTGCAGGCCTTCGCCGCTGAGTGTCGTCCGCCCCGAGGTGCCGCCGACGAGGAAGCCCTTCGCACGGGAGTCGGCCGCCGCCCAGATCAGGTCCCCGACCCGCTGAAAGCCGAACATCGAATAGTAGATGTAGAACGGGATCATGCTGATCCCCTGGTTGGCATACGCGGTGCCGGCGGCGATGAACGACGAGATCGCCCCGGCCTCGTTGATGCCTTCCTCCAGAATCTGCCCGTCCTGCGTTTCGCGGTAGTAGAGGATCTGGTCGGCGTCGACCGGCTCGTAGAGCTGCCCCTTGCTGGAATAGATGCCGCACTGCCGGAACAGCGCCTCCAGCCCGAACGTGCGGGCTTCGTCGGGAATGATGGGGACGATCCGCTGGCCGATCGCCTTGTCTTTCAGCAGGTCGCTGAGAATGCGGCCGAACGCCATCGTGGTGGCCATTTCGCTGCCGCCTTGCAGCACCTTTTTGTCGAAGCGCTCGAGCGGTGGAATCTCCAGCGTCTCTTTGACCGGATGGCGGACCGGCAGGAACCCCCCCAGCTCGTTCCGCCGACCGAAGAGGTATTCCATCTCCGGGCTGTCCGCGGGGGGCTTGTAGAACGGCGCCTCGGCGATGTCGTCGTCGCCGATGGGGATGCCGAACCGCGAGCGGAATTCCCGCAGCTCGTCTTCGTTGAGCTTCTTCTGCTGATGGGTGATGTTGCGGCCTTCCCCCGCCTCCCCCAGGCCGTAACCTTTGATCGTCTTGGCCAGGATGACCGTCGGCGCGCCAACGTGTTCGACCGCCGCCTTGTACGCCGCGTAGACCTTTTCGGGGTCGTGCCCGCCACGGTTGAGCTTCTCAAGCTGCTCGTCGGAAAGGTGGTCGACCAGTTCCCGCAGTTCGTCGCTCGCGCCGAAGAAGTGGTCGCGGATGTACTGGCCGCTTTCGACTGTGTATTTCTGGTACTGGCCGTCGACGACCTCGTCCATCCGCCGCAACAGCAGGCCGTCTTTGTCCGCGTCGAGCAGCGGGTCCCAGTCGCCGCCCCAGATGACCTTCAGGCAGTTCCAGCCGGCGCCGCGGAAGGCGGCTTCCAACTCCTGAATGATCTTCCCGTTCCCACGCACCGGCCCGTCGAGCCGTTGCAGGTTGCAGTTGATGACGAAGATCAGGTTGTCGAGCCGTTCGCGCGAGGCCAGCGTAATCGCGCCGAGCGATTCGGGCTCGTCGACTTCGCCGTCCCCGACGAAGCACCACACATGCGACGGCGACGTCTCCAGCAGGCCGCGGTGCTCCAGATACCGCAGGAACCGCGCCTGGTAGATCGCCATGATCGGCCCCAGCCCCATCGAGACCGTGGGGAACTGCCAGAACTCGGGCATCAGCCACGGGTGGGGATACGACGACAGCCCCGTCCCCCGCGGGATCTCGCGGCGGAATCGCTCGAGGTGCTCTTCACCCAGCCGGCCTTCCAGAAACGCCCGCGCGTAAACGCCGGGAGCGGCGTGCCCCTGAAAGTAGACCATGTCGCCGGCCTGCGCGTCGGTCCTGCCGCGGAAGAAGTGGTTGAACCCGATCTCCAGCAGCGTGGCCGCCGAGGCGTAGGTCGAGATGTGGCCGCCGATGCCGGCGCTCTCGCGATTCGCCCGCACGACCATCGCCATCGCATTCCAGCGGATGATGCTCTTGATCCGCCGCTCGATTTCGCGATTGCCGGGGAACCGCGGCTGCTGCGTGTGATGGATCGAGTTGATGTACGGCGTATTGGCAGTAAACGGCAGCGTCACCCCCTGCTGATAGGCCCGCTGCTGCAACAACGCCAGCACCCGCCGCACCCGATCGGGACCGTGCCGGTGCAGCAGGTCGTCGAGCGAATCGAACCACTCGTCCAGTTCGGCGGGATCCATCTGGGGATCGATCTGGAACAAGCCGCTGCGTGTCGCGTCGAGAGAAGCCATATTCGTGTGCATTCGGAAGGTGAAAACGAGACGGACGGTGTGCCAGAGCGCCGGAATTGTAGGCAATGCGGATGCGAAGTTCACACCGTTGCCCGCGCACGTGGCGGAAGCTGCCAGCGTCGGTGCCGATGCTTCCGGCGCCAGTGGGGAACGCCGATGTCGCGGATGGAGCGGATTCTCGCGGATCAGAGTTACGCGTCTTTCGTCGCAATCTTGCCCGCGGTCATTTAAGATCGAGACGAGGCGGCCGGAGATGCGTCCGCCTCTTCACCCCTCGGGATCGGAGACATGTTTCGCGTCACCCAGGAAATCGACTTCTGTTACGGCCACCGGCTGCTCGATTACTCGGGGAAATGCCGGCACCTGCACGGCCACAACGGGAAGGCCGTCATCGTGCTGGAAGGGGAAACGCTGGACGCCCGCGGGATGCTCGTCGACTTTTCCGACCTGAAGGCGGCCCTGCGGACCTGGATCGACGACAACCTCGACCACCGCATGATTCTCAACGAGCGGGACCCCGCTGTCCCACTACTGCGGCAGCTTGATGAGCCGTTGTACGTCATCCCCTGCAATCCGACCGCGGAGAACATCGCGCGGATCATCTTCGAAGAGGGGCGGAAATTCGGCTTCCCGGTCGCGGAAGTCTCGCTCTGGGAAACCCCCCGGTCGTTCGCGACGTATCGCGGCTGAGTAGGTCCGGTCGGCCGGACCAGACCTTGCCGCTTAGCCCGGATTATTCACGGTTACGGGCAAAACCGGTATTCAAAGGGCGATATGCAGCTGCCAGATTGCGCGGCGCTTTGGGTAATTTGAGTGTAACTCTCTACTATCCCTTGGCTTATGCGAGTACTTTCCAACGCCATGAATAAGCCGGGTTAGCCGTCTCGCGGCAAGCGAAGCCGCAAGCGGCGCATAAAGAAGCCCTCGGGATCGGGCCGGTCTGCCTGACGCCGCGGAAAGGTCTGGGGATTTAAGGGGAAGCTGATTCGCAGAGTGGGTCAGGCTGCAATCAGGAGACCTTAAACCGCGTCGATTGGCAGAACTGGATTGGCCGCAATCCCGAGGGTGGGCTGGGTTGACAGGGGAGCAGAGGAATTCTTGTGCCAATCGCCATGAAAAGCGCGCGAGTGCCGAGATGCTCCTGTTTTTCGAGAGAAAACTCAAAATATCGCTGCATTTCTTCGCGCGCCGACGATTGACAGTTCGGCGCCGAAGCCGGTATTGTTCGGTTTTCGGCGCCGAAAGCGGTATCACAGGGGGCATCCACCATGAAGGACTGGCGGACGGGAAGTCTGCTGTTCATCAGTGCCGCGGCGGTCTTTTATTCCGTCGCTGTCCTCGGGTACGTGGCCAGCAGCCCCGATCTTCGACTCCGCTGCCTGCTGTCCGACGACCGCGATCCGTCGATGAAGCCGCACGGGGTCGTCATCCAGTCCAATGATGGCATGGAGTATAAGGGAGCGAAGCCGGAGCCGGGCGATCTGCTGGTGCGGCTGGGGAAGAAATCCAACGAGATTCGGACTTTTCGGGACTTCTCCCGACACCTGTTCGACCTGCGGAGCGAACCGCTGCCGACCGGCGCCCTCGTCTATGGCGGCTCGGACCCGTCGGAAGACCCGGATTCCCCGTGGCAGGTGGAAGACCCTGCCGGGCAGCGGTTTGTGGCGGTTGAGTATATCGACGACCAGGACAAGCGCAAACATACGAGCTATCTCCGCGTGCAGCCGCTCCCGCTGGGCGAGGTGCTGCTGTCGGTCGTGTGGTTCGTGCTGCAACTCGGTGTGCTGGTGTTCGGGGCGGTCGCGTACTGGAACCGGCCTTACGATCGCACGGCGAGGCTGTTCCTGGGAATGTGCATCGTCACGTTGGGGGCCTACGTCGGCGGCTACCACTGGTGGATCGTCAGCGGGCGATTGTGGCTGAAGCTGCCGTTTTCCATCTGCGCGCTGCTGGTTCCGGCCGTCGCGTTGCATTTTTTTCTGGTCTTTCCCCGCCCGAAGCAGTTTGTTTCGAGGTTTCCCAGAACGTTCCTGGCGGCGATTTACGCGATTCCCGGCGCGGGGGCCGTCGCGATGACCGCGGTGTACGTGCAGATCGAGCGCCTCGCGGCCGTGTCGGGCGAATCGGCGATTGTCGAGTCGCTGCGCTGGCACTCAGTATTGCGGGAGGGAATCTACGTCTACTTCGGCGTCGCTGCCGTCTACTTCGTGATGTCGCTGATCGCGGCGCTCGACAGCCTTCTGCGGACCCGCAACCCGCTGGAGCGGGGACAACTCCGCTGGATCTGTAATGCGGGCCTGGTCGCGGCGGCATGCATCGGCTACACGATCTACCTGGCGGTTCACGACCGGGTGGCGTTCGCGGTCGGCGGCGGCCGGTTGCCGATGTTTCTGGCGAGCCTGTCGTTCATGTTCGCCTACAGCGTGGGGATCGTGCGGTACCGCCTGATTCTCGTCGACCAGATCGCGGGGAAGGGGGCGTTGTATTACGTCATCAGCGGGGGGGTCGCCGTTCTGTTCGGCCTCCTGGTGGCGCTCGGGTCGCTTTCGCCTCAGATTCTGAACATCGCCCTCTCGCAGCAGCAGGCCTTGACGGTCGCGGTGGTGATCCTTGTGGGGGTCACGGTATTGCTGTGGCTGAGGGACGTCCTTCAGCAGGCCGTCGACCGGCAGTTCTTCCGCGAGAAGTACCAGCTCGACAAAGCGCTGGAACGCGTCAATCGCGCCATCGGGCACCTCGCCGACCCGCAACTGCTCGCAGAAATGATGCTCACGTCCTGCCGCGACGTGCTCAACGTCAGCCATTCGGCGCTGTACCTGCGGATCTCCCCGCAGGGATCGTTCCAGCTCGCCGCCGCCGACGGGGCACCCTTCACGCCGCTGCAGATTACGCCCGAAGCGGAATTCATCGACCTCGTTCGCAAGAATGGCAGCCTGCAGCGCGTGACCCCCGGTTCCCGCAGCGAACTCTCCGAGCCGCAGGCCCGGCTGCGGGAAATGCGGGCCGATCTGGTCTTCACGCTGGAAACGGGCAACGAAGTCGTCGGTCTGGTATTCCTCGGCAAGAAGAAGAATTCGTCGTCGTTCACGGCCGAGGACCTGACGTTCCTCAACGCGCTGGGGCAGATCACCATCGTCGCATTGCACAGCCTGAAGGTCGACCGCGACGTTGCCGGCCTGAACGAAGACCTGCGGCTGAAGTCGGAGAAGATCAACGATCAGAAACGGCAGATCGCGCTGCTGCAATCGGAATTGACGAGCACGCAAGTCGTCACGAAGCCGGCCGCATCCGATGAGCCTCCCGCCGAGGATTTTCACCGCAACCTGATTAAGGGCAACAGCCCGGCAATGCGGAGCGTGATGGAAGCCGTTCGCAAGGTCGCCCGCACGGACGCTTCCGTTCTGATCGGCGGAGAAAGCGGCACCGGCAAGGAGTTGCTGGCGCTGATTCTGCACGAGAACAGCCCGCGGCGGACCGGCCCGCTGATTCGCGTGCATTGCGCCGCGCTGGCCCCCGGCGTTCTGGAAAGCGAACTGTTCGGCCACGTGAAGGGAGCGTTCACCGGCGCGCACCGCGACCGGCAGGGGCGGTTCCAGATGGCCCACGAGGGAACGCTGTTTCTGGACGAGATCGGCGACATCTCGCTGGAGACGCAGGTCAAGCTGCTCCGCGTGCTGCAGGAACGGCGGTTCGAACCGGTCGGCGGCAGCCAGACGATCTCCGTCAACGTGCGGCTGATCACCGCCACGCACCGCAATCTGGAACAGTTGATTGCCGAGGGGCGGTTCCGCGAGGACCTGTATTACCGGCTCAACGTCGTGCACCTCGCGTTGCCGCCGCTTCGCGAACGCCGGGACGACATCTGCGAACTGGCGATTCATTTTCTGAACCGTGCCGCCGAACGGGCCGGCAAGCGGATCGGCTACATCGACGACGACGCCCTCTCGGCGCTGGAGCAGTACCCGTGGCCGGGCAACGTGCGCGAGCTGGAGAACGTCATCGAGCGAGCCGTCGTGTTTGCGGATGATGGCCGGATCACGATCGACCATCTTCCCCCTCGCGTCGTCGCGGGGCGCGCCGAGCCGCTGCACGGCGGCGGGCGGGTCCGGCACGGGTCGGTTCCTCCCGCGGGGCTGTTGGATGGGCCGTTCCGATCGCGCGACGGCAATGACCCACCAGCGACGGTCAGCGATCTTTCGCCCGCCAGCGAAGAGTACGAACGGCACGAGCTCGTCCTGGCGCTGGAGCAGAGCGACGGCAACAAGGCCGAAGCCGCCCGCCGGCTCGGACTGCCGCGGAGCACGTACTACAGCAAGCTCAAGAGGTACGGCATTGGCTGAGCGGCAAGAGTTGGATTTCGTCGCAAGTGACTCTCTGGCATGGTGTTTCGGAATCGGGGCGCGGGTTCGATTCTGGAACGGTCGCGCTCCTTTCCGCGGGACACTTCCAGAATCCTCACCGGAATGTACGACCGGGCACGTTTTCGGCCGGAATTCCGGTCGATAACAGGAGTGTGGCCGCGAAAGACCGTCGCCGGCCACACTTCAGACCACGAATCGCATGGAATCACGTCGAGGGAATACGATGTCCCGTCCGATGTCGCGCGGATGCGCATTGGGAGTGCTGATTTTGGCGGTAGTCCTGTCGTGCGGTCGGAATGCCGCGCGAGGGGAAGTCCATTGGCAGACCAACCTGAAATCCGCGGCTCGCGAAGCCCAGCGGCGGCAGAAACCGATGCTGGTGGAATTCACCGCGTCGTGGTGCGGCTTTTGCCGCAAGATGAAACAGACGACGTTTCGCGACCGCGAAGTGATTCAACACGTCAACGCCTGCTTCGTCCCCGTGTCGGTCGACGCCGACAAGAACGAGGACTTGATGAAGGCCGTGGGCGTGACCGGGCTGCCGACGACGGTGATCATCTCACCGAAGTTCCAAGTCGTGAAGAAGATCACCGGCTACCAGTCGCCGACGGAAATGAGCCGTCATCTCGGCGGATTGTGCCCCAGACGCGAATTGGCGAAGGCGGCCGTTAAGTCGGAACCGCCGGCGTTCGGCGGCCGCTGCCTGGTGAGCATGCTCGAGGACCGCAAGCTGCGGAGCGGCTCGGCGAAGTACGTTACCCTCTATCGCGGCCGGACGCTGCAATTCGCTTCCGCGGAAAACAAACGGAAGTTCGACGCCGCCCCGCGGAAGTACTGGCCCGCCGCCGCGGGCGACTGCCCGGTGACACTGCGGGAGAACACCGTGCGAATTGCGGGGGACGCGACCTCCGCCGTCATCTACCGGGGGCGGTTGTGGTTCTTCGCGTCGAAGGAGCAGCGGAAGCAGTTCGCGGAATCGCCGGCGAAGTATGCCGCGACGCAAACGGCGAAACGGGACTGATCACGGCAGTTCCGTCGACCCCATCAGCCAGCGGTCGCATTCCCGGGCGGCTTCGCGGCCTTCGTTGATGGCCCACACGATCAGGCTCTGGCCGCGGCGGCAGTCGCCGGCGGCGAAGACGCCGTCGACGTTGGTGCGGTATTGGCCGTATTCCGCCTTGTAGTTCGTGCGCGGGTCGAGATCGACGCCGAGCTGCTCGGCGACGGTCGGTTCCGGACCGCGGAAACCCAGCGCGAGGAAGACGAGGTTGGCCGGCCATTCCTTTTCGCTGCCGGTGATCGGCGTGAAGGGCCGGCCGTTCTGCGGCGCGCCCCAGTCGAGTTGCATCGTCTTCACGGCCCGCAGATTCCCGTCGCCGTCGCCCAGGAATTCGACGGTCTGGATCGCGTATTCCCGCGGGTCTTCCGTGAGCGTTTTGTTCGGCATCGCGGCATAGTCGAACTTCGCGGCGGCTTCTTCGTGGCCGTAGTCCTTGCGATAGACGCGGGGCCACTGCGGCCAGGGGTTGTTCGGGGCGCGTTCGTTGGGCGGCTGCGGGACGACCTCGAAATTGACGAGGCTCTTACAACCGTGCCGTAGCGACGTGCCGATGCAGTCGGTCCCGGTGTCTCCGCCGCCGATGACGATGACGTGCTTGTCTTTCGCGGAAATATAGTTGCCGTCCTTCAGTTCGGAATCCAACAAGCTTTTCGTGTTGGCGTGCAGGAACTCCATCGCGAAGTGGATGCCCTTCAGGTCGCGCCCCGGCGACTGAGCGAAGAAGTCGTTGGGCCGCGTCGCTCCCGTGCAGAGTACGACGGCGTCGAACTCGGACTTGAGCTGGTCGGCGGTGATGTCCTTCCCGATCTCGGTGTTCGTGACGAACTGCACACCTTCGGCGGCCAGCAGGTCGACGCGGCGCTGGACGATCCACTTTTCGAGCTTCATGTTGGGGATGCCGTACATCAGCAGCCCGCCGATGCGGTCGCTGCGCTCGTAGACCGTCACCAGATGGCCGGCGGAATTGAGTTGCGCCGCGGCCGCGAGTCCCGCTGGGCCGGAGCCGACGACGGCGACCGTCTTCCCGGTGCGGGTCTTCGGCGGATCGGGCTGCACCCAGCCCTCCTCGAAGCCGCGGTCGATAATGCTTTGTTCGATGTTCTTGATCGTCACCGGTGGGTCGGTGATGCCCAGCACGCACGACCCCTCGCAGGGGGCGGGGCAGACGCGGCCGGTGAACTCGGGGAAGTTGTTCGTCTTGTGCAGCCGGTCGAGGGCGTCCCGCCAGTGCTTGCGGTAGACGAGGTCGTTCCATTCGGGGATCAGGTTCTGCACGGGGCAGCCGGCCGCCATGCCGTTCATCAGCCCGGCCGTATGGCAGAACGGCACGCCGCAATCCATACACCGCGCCCCCTGATGCCGCAACTCGCGGTCGGGCATGTGCTCGTGGAACTCGTTCCAATCGAGAATCCGCAACAGCGGGTCTCGATCGGCGGGGAGTTGGCGGGGGTAGTCTTTGAAGCCGGTGGGTTTGCCCATGGGTCGGTGGTCAGTGGTCGATTGTCGGTGGTCTTTCGCCGGTCAGTTTTCTTCAATACTGTCCCACTCCTCGCGGTGAGCAGTGACGGCGGGATCGAGGAGTTCGTCCAGCCGTTCGTCCGGGATTTCCCCCACCCCGGCGAAGCCCCATCCAGCGATCGGACTGGCTTCGGGCAAAGACAGGCAGAACGCCTCCCGGGCGTACTCGATCATCGCGATCGTGTTGCGCGCATCGGCCGGAAGCATCCCGTCAGCGGTTTTCAATGCGCAAGAGGTGGAGCGGCCCTGTCGGACGGCGCTCCGCAGATGTGCGATGATTGTGGAATCGATGGTTTTCATGTTAATCACGATTGATTTGCCGCCATGCGTTCGCGGAGCCAAGGAGATTGAAACGCCAATACGATGTCCTCTTCCGGGATGCCGGCGTCGATCAGCCAGTTGGCGATGCCGTATTCGGTCCAGTCCTGTTCGATGTGAATCTTGCCATCCTTGAGTCGAACGAAGAGCGTTGTTCCATCGGATTTTTCCCCTTTGGACCAGCCTGCACTGACGAGAAGGAAATTGCCGCGTTGCTCGTCAAAGACACAATGCGCAACTCCTTCGCCGTCGTCCGTCTTGTACTGGCGATTCACCAGGTTCACGAGTTCTTCAATGTGTTGTTCGATCAAGTCTCGATAATGGCTCATCGTATCCATTGTGTGATCTCCTCCAGATTCGGATCGATGGTGAGAATTCGAATGGACAGCGTCTCGACAATCAGGTCTACACCCTTCTTTTGAAACACTCGCTTGTAAACGTCGTTTGTGACTGCGAGATAGAGATTGGACTCCGGCTCCAGTTTGTTCAACAGAATTCTGTAGACCTCATATTGCCCGATCGCATGCTCCAATTGAAAGACCGACGAGCGGTCCCGGAAGGATTTGATTTCCACGATGAGACGTTCGTGATCGCGTTCGACGGCCAGCGAACGATCCACACCCAGGTCCGGATAGACGATCAACTCGCCGTGCTTGAGAAGACACGGATCATTTGTGATCGTCCACCCGTCTTTGATGAGGGCGTTTCTCACAGCATCGTGGATGGCATCGCGTGCCGGCATGGCGTCAATCTACTCGGTAGACCAGCGAATTGTTTTCACGTCACCTGCAACACTCCCTCCTTCGCCGCCTTCGCCTCCGCCAGCTCCTGCAACGCCCGTTTGTAGTCCACCGGCATCACTTTCTTGAACCGCGGCAGCGTCTCGTCCCAGTTCTCCAGAATCTTCGCCGCCACGGTCGAGCCGGTGTATTCCAGATGCCGGGTGATCAAGCCGTGCAACTCGGCGACGTCTTCCTCGGCTTCCAGCGCTTCCAGCTCCACCATTTCGAGATTGCAGTTGGCCAGCAGCTCGTCGTTCCGGTCCCAGACGTAGGCGATGCCGCCGGACATGCCGGCGGCGAAGTTGCGGCCGGTGGAGCCCAGAATCACCGCGCGGCCGCCGGTCATGTATTCGCAGGCGTGGTCGCCGACGCCTTCGATGACGGCCTCCGCACCGGAGTTCCGCACGCAGAACCGCTCGGCGGCCATTCCGCGGAAGTAGGCTTCGCCGTGGATCGCGCCGTACAGGGCGACGTTGCCGATGATGATGTTCTCTTCCGGCACGAACGTGGACCCCTGCGGCGGGCGGATGATGATCCGGCCGCCGGAAAGCCCTTTACCGACGTAATCATTGGCGTCCCCTTCCAGTTCGAGCGTGACGCCGTTCGCCAGCCAGGCGCCGAAGCTCTGGCCGGCGGAGCCTCTGGCGTCGATGTGGATCGTGCCGTCGGGCAGGCCGTTGGCGCCCCACTTTTTCGAGACCTCGTAGCTCAGCATCGTGCCGAAGGCTCGGTCGATGTTCTGGATCGGAATCTCGAACCGCGTGGGAATTGCCTCGTTGACGGCGGCCCAGGCCTTCTTGATCAGTTCGTTGTCGAGCACGTCTTCGATCCCGTGCCGCTGCGAGATCGTGCAGTACGTTTCCACGTCGGCGTGCGGCCGGTGGGCCGGGGTGAGGATCGGCGTCAGGTCCAGCCCCTTCGCCTTCCAGTGATCGACGGCGGCGTCGATTTCGAGCAGGTCGCAGCGGCCGACCATTTCGTTGATTGTGCGGAAGCCGAGCTCCGCCATGATTTTTCGTGCTTCCTCGGCGACCATGAAGAAGTAATTGACCACGTGCTCCGGCGCGCCGTTGAATTTCTTCCGCAGGTCCGGGTCCTGCGTGGCAATGCCGACGGGGCAGGTGTTGAGGTGGCACTTGCGCATCATGATGCAGCCCAGCGCGATCAGCGGGGCCGTCGAGAAGCCGTATTCTTCCGCGCCGAGCATCGTGGCGATCACGACGTCCCGGCCGGTCTTCAACTGACCGTCGGTCTGCAGGCGGACGCGGCTGCGCAGGTCGTTGAGGACCAGCGTCTGGTGCGTCTCAGCGATTCCCAGTTCCCACGGCAGGCCGGCGTGCTTGATGCTCGTCAGCGGCGACGCCCCGGTTCCTCCTTCGCAACCGGAAATGAGGATGTTGTCGGCGTGCCCCTTCGCGACGCCGGCGGCGATCGTGCCGACGCCGACTTCGGAAACCAGCTTCACGCTGATGCGGGCGGTGGGGTTGGCGTTCTTCAGGTCGAAGATGAGCTGGGCGAGGTCTTCGATGGAGTAAATGTCGTGGTGCGGCGGCGGGCTGATGAGTCCGACCCCGGGCGTGGAATGCCGGGTCGCGGCGATGATCTTGTCGACCTTGTGGCCGGGCAACTCGCCCCCTTCGCCGGGCTTGGCTCCCTGGGCGATCTTGATCTGCAGCTCGTCGGCGTTCGTGAGATACCAGCTCGTCACACCGAAGCGGCCGGACGCGACCTGCTTGATGGCCGAGCGTTTCGAGTCGCCACTGGGGAGCGGTTCGAAGCGTTTGTAGTCTTCGCCCCCTTCGCCGGTGTTGCTTTTGCCGCCGAGGCGGTTCATGGCGACGGCGAGCGTCTCGTGGGCCTCGGCGGAGATGGAGCCGAAGCTCATCGCCCCGGTGCAGAAGCGCTTGACGATTTCGACGGCCGGTTCGACCTCTTCCAGCGGAATCGGCTTGCCCGGCTTGAATTTCAAAAGGCCCCGCAGATAGCAGTTGCGGGTCGCTTCCTGATTGACGAGCTCGGCGAAGCTGTCGTAGGCCGTCTTGTCGCCCGTGCGGGCGGCGGCCTGAATGCCGGCGATGGTGAATGGGTCCCACGCGTGCTTCTCGCCGGTCTTCCGCCAGTGGAACTGGCCGGGGTTGGGCAGCACCGGCAGGCGGTTCTGCGGCCGCCGCGGGTAGCCGAGCCGATGTCGGCGGACGGCTTCTTCCGCCAGCACGTCGAAGCCGACTCCTTTGATGCGGCTCTGCGTGCCGACGAAGCAGGCGTCGATGACGTCGTTGTCGAGCCCGAGGGCTTCGAAGATCTGGGCGCCCTTGTAGCTTTGCAGCGTGGAGATGCCCATTTTGCCCATGACTTTGAGCATCCCCTTCGCGACCCCCTTGCGATAAGCGGGGATGACCTTGTCTTCGACCCAGTCGTCGCCCAGCAGGCCGTCTTCGCGGGCCTGTTGAATCGCGGCGAACGCCAGGTACGGGTTGATGGCGTCGGCCCCGTAGCCGGTCAGCAGGCAGTGGTGATGGACCTCGCGGGCCTCGCCGGTTTCCAGGACGATGCCGATCTGCGTGCGCTGTTCGTGGCGGACGAGGTGATGGTGCACCGCCCCGACCGCCAGCAGCGAGCTGATGGCGATGCGGTCCGGGCCGAGCGCGCGGTCGGAGAGCACGATCAGGCTGTCGCCGTCGGCGATCGCCTGCGAGACTTCCTCGCAGATCCGCAGAATGGCGGCCCGCAGCGCGTCCCCGTGGCGGCGGGCCGTTTCTTCGCGGAGCGCGCCGTTCCCGTTGTGCGACGGGTCGTGACCGTTGTCGAGCGGATAGGTGATGTCGATCGTTTTCGTCTTCCAGCCGCGATAGTCGAGGTGCTTGATGGCGGCCAGCTCTTCGTTGCGGAGGATCGGGTGCGGCACCGCGAGCCGGTGGCACTGCTGTTCGGACGTGTCGAGCAGGTTGCCTTCCGGCCCGACGTAGCACTCCAGCGACATGATGACCTCTTCCCGGATCGAGTCGATCGCCGGATTCGTCACCTGCGCGAAGAGTTGCTTGAAGTAGTCGTAGAGCATCCGCGGCTGGTCGCTGAGCACGGCCAGCGCGGCGTCGTCCCCCATCGAGCCGAGCGGGTCTTTCTTCGCGCGGAGCAGCGGCAGCAGCATGAACTGGAGAGTTTCGACGCTGTAGCCGAAGGCCTGCATGCGTTCCAGCAAATCGTCCGTTGTCAGTTGTCCGTTGTCCGTTGCGGGTTGCCCATTTCCCTCCGACCTCCGACCTCCGACCTCCGACCTCTTCTCTCGATAATCTTCGACGATTTCCGCGAGCGTGATCCGCTGGCGTTGCAGCCATTCGCGGTAGGGGCGGCGGCCGGCGACGTAGGATTTGAGCTGCTCGTCGGGGATGAGCCGGCCCTGCTCGAAGTCGACGAGGAACATTTTGCCCGGCTGCAACCGGCCTTTGATCTTCACGTTCTCGGGCGCGACGTCGAGCACGCCGACTTCGCTGGCCATCACGACTTTGTCGTCGTGCGTGACGTAATACCGGCTGGGTCGCAGGCCGTTGCGGTCGAGGCAGGCGCCGATGTAGTGCCCGTCGGTGAAGGAGATCGACGCCGGCCCGTCCCACGGTTCCTGCAGGGCGGAGTAGTATTCGTAGAACGCCCGCTTCTCTTCCGGCATGGCGTGGTGGTTCTGCCACGCTTCGGGGATCATCATCATCGCCACTTCGGGCAGGCTGCGGCCGGAGTGGTACAGCATTTCCATCGCGTTGTCGAAGTTCCCCGAGTCGCTGCAATGCGCCTCGACGATGGGGAACAGCTTCTTGATGTCGTCGCCGTACAGGTCGCTCTTCATCATTCCCTGGCGGGCGAACATCCAGTTTTCGTTGCCGCGGAGCGTGTTGATTTCCCCGTTGTGGGCCATGAACCGCAGTGGCTGGGCGCGGTCCCAACTGGGGAAGGTGTTCGTCGAAAACCGCGAGTGGACCATCGCCAGATGGCTCTTGTAGTCCGGGTCGCGCAGGTCGGGGAAGAACCTCAGCAACTGCTGCGGCGTGAGCATCCCCTTGTAGACGATCACCTTCGTCGACAGCGAGCAGACGTAGAACGACAGCGCCTCGGAAAGGTCGCTGTCCCGCAGCCGGTGGCTGGCCTGCTTGCGGATGATGAAGAGCTGCCGTTCGAGCGACTCCTGATCCATGCCGTCGGCCGCCGCTACGAACAGTTGTTCGATGTAGGGCCGGCAGGCACGGGCGGTGGGACCGATGTCGGAGCCCTTCACGTCCACGGGAACGCTCCGCCAGCCCAGCAGCCGCTGGCCCTGTTCGGCGATAATCTGATTCACCGCTTGTCGGCAGCTTTCGCGTTGCTCGGGATGCATCGGCAGGAAGATGATCCCCGCGCCGTACTTTCCCGGTTGCGGCAGGTCGACGCCCAGGTCGGACTTTGCCACGTTCGTGAGGAACTCGTGAGGCAGGGCGGTGAGGATACCGGCCCCGTCCCCGGTGTTCGGCTCGCAGCCGCAGGCCCCGCGGTGCGTCATGTGGCACAGGATGCGGTCGGCGTCGTCGATGATCTGCCGCGACCGCTCCCCGCGAATGTGCGCGACGAACCCCACGCCGCAACTGTCGTGCTCGTTGCGGGGGTCGTAGAGCCCGTGGGCGGGGGGGTGGTGCTTCCACGGTTGGCGAGCGTTGGATGTGGTCATGGTCGTGGCCTTGTTCGCAGGCGGTCGTGGCCTTGTTCGCAGGCGGAGCGGGTCGTCTGTCTATTCGAAGAGCTTCCGCACGGGGACGGAGAACTCGGGAAGAATCTCCGGAAATGTCAATTCCTCGTCGCTGCTCAGCGTTCGGCTCGTCTGGTCTGGAAAAAACAAACGGACGGTTTGAAGTTTGGGTTCAACCACGCAAACCACCAGCACACCGGCCGCGAGATACTCGTCAATCTTTTCCGAAATCTCGCTCCAGCGGTCGGATGGCGAGACCACCTCGAACGCGATTTCGGGGGCGACGTCGATGTACGCGTCGGGATCCAAGGGGCCTTTCGGAATTCTTCCGTAGGTGGCGAAACAGACGTCCGGACCGCGAACACTGTCCGGGTCTCGTTCCGTGATGACACCTGCGTCGTTGCTGAGGACCTGGATCCGGTCAAACCGCTCGTTGTATTGATGGCCCAGGTAGGCAATCAGCGAGCAGAGTTGTCCGTGCCGGCCTTTGGGAATGTTCATCTCGACGATTTCTCCACGCACCAGTTCCGTCGGCCGACCCAAGTCCGGCATGGCAGCATATTCTTCGGCGGTGATCAGCTTCGTTGCAGTGCTCATGGCTCTTGCTCCGACAAGCGGGAGTGCCGCGCTACTCGAACAGTTCCGCGACCTTGACCGAGAATCCCGGCAGAATCTCCGGGAAAGTCAGGTCTTCGTCGGCGGAGAGTTTTCGGTCCCTGGCGTGGTCCCCGTAAAACAGTTCCGCGGTTTCTTCATCCGGATCGAGGACACAGACGACGGGGACGCCTGCTTCCAGAAACTCGGCGATCTTTCCGAGCACCTTGCTCCAGCGGTCGTACGGGGAAAGCACTTCGATCGCGATATCCGGAATCGCATCGAGGTACTTCTTCGGGAGTTTGCCCCTCGGAATCTTGTCGTAACTCGCGTACCACACATCCGGGCCTCGCACTGTATCCGGATCTCGTTCGGTGATAACGCCAGAGTCGTGGCCGAAGACCCGTCCCAGATCATTCTTCCGCACAAACTCCCTCAGAATCGCACCGACGTTCAGAGCGATGTACCCGTGCAGCGGAATCGGCTGATTCATTTCCACAATCTCCCCACGCACCAGCTCCGTGGGCCGGCCAAGGTCCCGCATGGCGGCGTACTCTTCCGCAGTGATCAGTTTTGTCAGAGTGCTCATAGCTGTTGCTCCGTCAGCGGGGAGCGGTAGTCAGTCGGGTCGATCATCGTCCCCCGGGCCGTCGTTCGCGGCGGGAATTCGTTTCCGTCGCTGCGAAGGACTTACCGGGCCGTGGCGGCTTTGCGTTTGGGTTTCGGCGCAGCGGCAGAGGAACCGTTCTGCCGGTGATTGCCGGAACTCCGTTCCCGGCCGTTGGATGGGAACGTCGCCGGGTCGTCGTGAAGCAGCTCCACGAAGCGTTCGGCGACGCTGGTCAGCGATTTGTGGCGGCGGTGAATGACGCCCAGAGGACGGCGCCACTCGACACCTGCCGGTTTCACGATGTGCAGCGATCCCAGCTCGACCTCGCGGGCCACCGTCGGTTCCGGCAGGATCGCCAGCCCCGAACCGACCTCCACGGCCCGCTTGATGTTCTCGATGTTATCGAACGCATGCACGATGTCGACCGCAATTCCCGCCTGCTTCAGCCAGCGGTCGATCTTGCGGCGGATCGTCAGCTCCGGCGTGAAGGCCACGAACGGCTCGCCGTCCAGCCGGGAAACGGAAATCTCCGTTTCGCCCGCGAATGGGTGGTCCGGTGCAACGACCACGGCCATCGGCTGCTCCTGCCAGGGAATGCAACCGACGTCCCCGCCGTCTTTGGGGAACGACACCAGCCCGAGGTCGGCTTCGTCGTTGAGAATGCGCTCGTAGACCTCGTCCGGGTGCAGATACGCAAGCTGCAGCTCGGCCTGCGGATACAGCTCGGCGAACCGGCGGACGTAGGCGTCCATCTGCAACAGGCCGACGGAATAAATCGCGGCCACTCGCACCCGCCCCACGACCACGTCCGACATCCGCCGCACTTCGTCTTCCACCAGGCGGAATTCATCCAGCAGCCGCCGGCAGCCGTCGAAATAGACCTTCCCCGCCGGCGTGAGCCCCAGCGGGCGGACCGAGCGGTCGATCAACTGCACGCCGAGCCGTTCTTCCAGCACATGCACGGCCTGGCTGGCGGCCGGTTGCGAGACGTGCTGGGCCTCGGCGGCCTTGGAGAAGCTCCGCCGTTGTGCGATTTCGCAGAAAAGTTCGACGTTTCGCAGGTACATGGTGAAAGTAGGTCCGGACGGCCCGTCCGGACCTCGGAGGGCCGGAATGACGTCCATCTTCGCTGTTCAGGAAAACCGAGGTCCGGACGGGCCGTCCGGACCTACTTCTGACGGACGCTCATTCAGTGGTGTGATGAAGCATCCAGATTAGTATTACAAATCCTGAATTGGAATTAGAACCGCTTCGCCGGGGAACGTCAAGCAGGGGGAGCGCGGATAACTCTGGGGACCCCGTTCAACCCCCGGTTCGGACGGGTTGAAAACCCGTCCTGCGGAAGTCGCCGTCAACGGCGGCCCCTCGGCACATGCGGGGCGTCGGCGAGGCGCGTGGGGCGGGCCGTGAAGGGGAGTTCGGTGTGCCCGGCGGCTCGAACCCGCGATTCCGCCGGGTCGACCTCTTCAATCGTCCCCGTGAACCAGACGGGGCGGCGCGTCGCCGGCATGGGTGCGGAAGCCCCGTGGGACGGGTTTCCAACCCGTCCGTGACTGGATGAATCGCTTCCGGAGTTGGCATTCTCGGCGCGATCCGGGCGCGGAGTTTCCCGGACGGGTTGGAAACCCGTCCCGCGGGGCGATTCGCGGCCGTCCCGCGGGGGAAAGACCTTCACGTCGTCCAGAATGACGACCGGCTTCTCGACCGCGGGCTTCGCGGGGGCTGGTTCGCCGTCCTTCCAGTTCATGACCGCCGCGGCGGCCAGCAGCAGCCCGACGACGGCCACCGCCTTGCGATGGTCGTTGACGGAGCGAATCGTCGACATCACCGCCCGTTTGATTGCCAATATGCGGTCGTGCGGCGGGACTTCCGGCAAACTGGAACGGCGGCGGAAGAGCCGAACGATGCGGTGGGCCGTCCGGCGGAACTGAATCCGCGCCAACCGAATCCACCATGACCAGCGCGATGCCGGTCGTCGCCGGCCGGCCCGCTTCGTGGCGGTACCGGGCAGGTCGCCGGAGGGGCTGAATGCGGACGGATGTCGTCTCAGCGGGACCCGCTTGAAGCGGGGGTCCGGTTCGGGCGGGATGCCGACGCCGACGATCATCGCAGCACTCCGAATCCGCAGGGGGGCTTATCACGGAATCGACCGCGGCCCTGCGCGACCTTGAGGGTTTTTCCGGATTTGTGGGTTTGGTGAGTGGTGAGTGGTGAGTGGTGAGTGGTGAGTGGTGAGTGGTCCACAAATGGGGATGCCTCATCCTTCCTTTCCTTCATCCTTCATCTCTCATCCTTCATCTCTTCTTCTCACCACCTTGCGTTTTCGCGCGAATCGCCGATCATCGGAGCTGCGCAGTCCGTTCCGTGGCCGCCAAACGGCACCACTCACCACTCACCACTCACCACTCCACCAGACCATGGCCCAATGCCCGCACTGCCAGGCCGGCGTGATGCGCTGGTGGTGGTTCACCAAAGCGTTCAAGGGGACTTCGTGGACCGCCCGCTGCCCGCGGTGCAAGAACGGCTGCGCGATCGTCGTCACCAAGGAGTTCTCGCGGGCCTCGAAAACGTGGGCGATCGCCGCCGTGCTGGGCATCTACCTCGCCGTGTTCGGCATGATGTTCACGATGGCCGGCCGGCCCGCCGCCGACGGCGGCAACCTGCCGGGGCTGGTCGTCGGCGTCGCCGGCCTGGCGATCTTCGTCGTCTCGCTGATCGGCGCCCTGGTCAACGACGTGCTGCGGTCGCGGGTGCAGCTCACGGCGGCCGTCATCTGCACAAGCTGCGGCGAGCGGCTGCCCGACGACTTCGCCAGCGACACCTGCCCCGTCTGCGGAGCCGAGCTTGCCGCCACGCCGGTGTTCAGCGACCGCTGGCCACCGGAGATCTTGGATTGATGAAGGATGAAGGATGAAGGATGAAGGATTGTATCTCGTATCGGTCTTTCTTCCGTCATCCCTCATCTCTCATCCTTCATCCCTCATCTCTCCTTACGTCCGCGCCTCCAGCGTCACCTGCAGAATGTCCGCCGATGCGTGCAGCCGGGCGATCGTTTCCGGCGACGGGGACGTGTCGAGCTGCAACGTGCAGCAGGCGGCCTGGGCGCCGTCGAAGATGGTGTTCTCCATCTCTTCGACGTTGATCCCTTCCTCCCGCAGGCAGTCCAGCACGCTCGCCAGCACGCCGACGCGGTTGAAGTGCCGGATCACCAGCGAATGCGTCGCCGGCGTCCGCTCGCAGAGATTGACCGTGTTCGGCGGCTTGCCCGTGCGGCGGAACTCGCCGACGATCCGCACCACCTCGGCCGCGATCGCCTCCGACGCCTCGTCGGTCGAGGCCCCGACGTGCGGCGTGGCGGCGGCGAGCAGGCCGGCCAGCTCGGTGTCGGCGAATTCCGCATCGCCGCCGGCGGGTTCGTTCTCGTAGACGTCGAGGCCGACGCGGAGCTTTTTCTCGCGGATCGCCGCCTTCAACGCCGCCGTGTCGACCAGTTCGCCGCGGGACGTGTTGATGAGGATCGCCCCGTCCTTCATCGCCGTCAGAAATTCCTTGCCAACGATGTGCCGTAACTCCGGGGAGTACGCGAGGTGAATCGAAACGGCATCCGCGACTTGGGCGACCTTCCAGGGAACGTCGACGAATTCGATGCCCGCGTCTTCCGCCGCTTCGGGGGTGAGGCTGCGGCTCCAGGCGACGATCTTCATCCCCAGTCCCCGCGCCCGCGGCGCGACGGCCTTGCCGATCATCCCCTGTCCCAGCAGCCCCAGCGTGCGCCCTTGCAGGCCAGCGGCGTTGCCGTATTCCTTCTTCCGCCAGCGGCCGGTCCGCAGGTCGGCTGACGCATCGGGAATCCGCCGGTCGCAGGCGATCAGCAGACCGATCGTCAACTCCGCCACCGCCGCGCTGTTCTTGCCGGGGCAGTTGGTGACGTAAATCCCGCGGGAACTGGCGGCGGCCACGTCGATCGTATTCACCCCGGCCCCGGCCCGGATGATCAACGACAACTGCCCCCCCGCGTCGATCGCCGCCGCGGTGACTTTCGTCGAGCGGACGATGAGCACATTGACGTCGGCGAGGTGCCGCGGCAGGTCGTCGGCGCTGAGATTCGGCTCGACGGCGACGTCAGCCCCGAGCTGCCGCAGGGCGTCCACGGTCGTTTCGGAGAGTTTGTCGGCGATTAAGATTCTCATTGGCCGCTCATTCAAATCCGGGTTTCAACTCAATGAAATCAAGATACCGAGCCAGCGCCTCGTAACGCGAATCATCAAAGAACCGCGTTCCGTCGAAATGTTGCCTCAAGAACTCGACCAGCGTCGGTCGCCCGGAGCGTTCCTGCTGAAAGATCGCGTCCATCTGCGTCGCGGAAGCGTCGCAGCCATGCGCGAGATAGCCGAGAAACGACTCGGCGAGGGCGGCATATGCATCGCTATCGATCGGGCTGATCTGGATTACGGGAGAATCGTCCTTCACCGCGCCGTCTGTCGTCAGAATCGCGTAATGGACGCCGTCAACGCCCATTGCCCCAAAGGTCAAGGCATTGCGCGGCGTCGCTTCGTAGCCGTAATCCGGATCGGGCGGAAAGATCAGGTGCTCTTCTCCTAGGATTCCCATCCGATCGGGGCAGGCAGCCACTGCTTTCAGAAATGATTCGAAATACGTTGCGTGCATAACTTGAGCCTGTCGCCCGAACGCCGTCGCGTATGCTGAATCTCTGCGGCCTCTGTTCTCTCCTGTGTGGATCCTTCGAGCCAGCGACGACAAGTCGTCGGCTTGGGTTATTTTCCTCGCAGCGCCTTTCCGATGTTCCACACCTGATTCAACACCCGCGTAAACTTCCCCGTGTCGAGGCCTTCGTGAAAATGCCGCAGCGAGTTGCAGGCGCGGGCTTCCTTCAGCGCTTCGATGATTGCCGGCTCGAGCCATTCGCGCAGACCATAACCACGCCCACTCGCGACGTCGCTGCACACGGGGACGGCGTCGACGACGGCCGGCGCGAATTCCCCGCGGACGTGCTCGACGGCGTCGCGGATCGATTCCTCCTTCAATTCGCCCGGCTCGCGCCAGTCATACGGCGGGGACCAGGTCATCGCCGGTTTCAGCAGGTCGATATGCGTCAGCACGGCAATGATCGCCGGCGGCTTCAATTGCGGTTGCGATTCGAACCAGGCCGTCATGTCCCGCAGGAAGTCGACGTCCACGTCCCGCGCGGGGCTGACGGCGCTGGCGACCAGCAGCACCAGGTCCGAATCGGCGACGAGCCGATAGCGTTCCTTGCGGGCCGATTTCGAATCCCCGTCGCCGCCGTAGCCGGGCGTGTCGAGAAACCGCAGCCGTTCGTCGGTCCCGGGAAGCGGCAACCGGTGCACCGCAGGCTCGTAGTGACCGGCTTCAGCCGGTCCCTTGACCGGCTGAAGCCGGTCACTACGAGCAGCCGGGGCGGCGTCGTCGAGCAGCCCGCGAATGACGCTCGTCTTCCCGCTGCCGGCCTGGCCGAGGACGCAGAGAGTGATGTCCTGCGAGTCGAGAGTCGAGAGCGGAGAGTCCAGAGCCGGAGATTCCGAATCGCTTGCGCTTTCTGGCTCTCGACTCTCGACCCTCGACCCTCGACTCTTCAGCCGCTCGAACGCCTCGCGGAACCGCTTCGACCCGCCCCGCAGCCGGCCGCTGTTCATCTCGATCAGGTAGAACCCGGCCCGCTGCAGGAACAGCGTGTAGAACCACGTCAGCACGTTGGCCTGCATGGCGCGGGTCACCGGCTCCATCACCGTTTTCGAGGCGGCGTAGCGGCCCAGCGCCGCCAGCGGGTTGAACAGCGCCGCCGCGGCCGTCGCGATGTCGGCGACCAGCTTGTACCGCTTCGGCAGCTTCGCCAGCGACCGCATGTTCTGAATCGTCAGCAGGTGCCCGCCGGGAACGTAAGTGTCGTACTGTTCGGCGAGGTCTTCAAGCGCGAGCTGCCCCGCGGCGAGGATCTCCGGCACGGTCAGCGAGCTGAAGGGGTCGGTCGCCTTGGGGTGGTAATGCCGGGCGATCTCCTCGGAAAGCTCCTTCGACACGTCGACGTAGAACTGCAGCTTGGTGAAGTCTTCGGGATCGACCTCGGCGGCGGCGCGAATCCGGGCGTCGACGAACTCCCATGCCTTGCGGTCGCGGGGGGTCCAGTGCAGTTCCGGCTCGAACTCCTGCGGCTTCAGCGGCAGGATGCGTTCCCCCCACCACTTCGCCAGCAGCAGCGCGATCGCCCAGCCCGCCGGCAGCACGAGCCACAGCCAGATCAACCGCCCGGTTTCCCACAGCGCCCACCCGCCGACGCCGATGAAGCAGAGAATCGGCGCGATGAGGAAGAAGAGGATGACGAAGGTTCGCCAGCGGCTCATGCGATTGCGGATTTCGGATTTCGGATTGCGGATCGCGGAATGTAGTGCGAAATTAATTTCGCACTACATTCCGAACTCACCCTTTCTGCCACACCCCCTTCGCCACGTCCATCTGCTTCGCCATTTGCGCCTTCAGCTCCGCCGCCGTCGGCGCTCCGCCGGAGAGGACTTCCCCGAAATACCAGCAGCACGCCTTTCCCAGCGCATACGTGGTGGCGAAGGCCAGGGCGGCGTTGGCGGCGGAACCGACGACGGGAATCGCCTTGAGCGTCTCGCGGACGAACTGCCGCAGAAACAGCGGCCCGCCCACCGCCCCGGCCAGCTTCAGGAATTGTTGCAGGTCCATCGGCTGGTTGTAAACGCGGCTGATGCGGCGGACCATCTCCGATTGAATCGCCGCCACGACCGGCAGGTCGATCCACGGCACGGGCACGGCCGCCGCGCTTGATGAGAGGCTTGCCGCCCCAAGGATATACGGCATCGCCCGGCGTTCGTGCAGGTCGTGCAGCGCGTCCATTTCATCTTCCAGCCGCAGAAACGCCTGGCGGTAGACGTCCGGCAGCAGGTCGATAATCGCCTGCTTCAACCGCTCGCCGCCGAAGTTCGGTTCCTCGAACCCGTCGTCCGGCTGCGTGAGATCGACGGGGACGATGCGGTCGGCGAGGCCGTCGAAGCGGTCGTGCTGGTTGCGGAGGGCGGCTTTCAGCGCGTCGGGAATGTCCGGGGAAGGGGTCGGGTGTCCAGAATTCAATTTTCCGTCAAGCGCTGTTGCGAAGTATTCGCGTGATGTCGGAAAATTGAATTCTGGACACCCGACCCCAGCCACCCCTGGGAACTGGGTGAACGGATCGGGGTTCGGATGCTGTTGCTGCGGGTACGCGTCGTGCAGGCAGGTCAGCATTAGCAACACGGGCCGCGATGGGTTCGCTTTGCGGATTTGTCGCAGCGGTTTCAGGATGCCGTCCAGCGCGTTGTCCAGCACGCGGACCGTCACGAGCACCAGGTTCGCGTCGTCTTCGAACTGGTTGATGTCTTCGGCCGGGTCGTAGTCCGTTTCCCCCAGCCCGCGCGTGTCGAGAAACTGCAACACCGGCTGCTCGGCGGTCGGAAAATCGTAACGGTGCGAGTGCCGCGTCTCCGGTTTGAACCCGCTGCCGATGCGGATCGCCTCGACGCCCGTGAGATAGCGAATGACCGACGACTTCCCGCTGCCGGTCTTCCCGAACAGCCAGATCGTCGGCACCGGCGTTTTCTTCAGCAGTTCCGCCCGCTGCCGCTTGAATTCCTCGTCGGAGAGCGGCGGCGCCAGGTGCGATTTGAGCCATTGGCCGACGCGGTGGAACATAGGTGGCTCGTCACGTGTCCGGCTTGAGTGATGCTCGATATCGTGGACGATGGCGCCGTTCACGCGGGGTATTGGGGTAGGGGGGTGATGCGGGTATGCGGATTCGCCGCACCCGGAATCATTATCCCATTCGTGAATCGCCCGGCAAGAAACGCTTCCCGGACGAATTCGGGGCTTTGGTCACCGAGAGAGAACAATGCCAACGATCCGCTTGCACCTGCCTGACTCTCTGCACGACCGCGTCCGCGAGCTGGCGGAGCGGGAGAACGTCTCGGTCAACCAGTTCATTACAGTGGCGCTGGCGGAAAAGCTCTCCGCGCTGATGACGGAAGCAAACCTTGAAGAGCGCGCCAAACGCGGAAGCCGGAAAGAGTTCGAACGGGCGCTGAAGAAAGTGCCGGCCGCGGAGCCGGAGGCGCGCGACCGGCTCTGAGAATCAATAGCCTGAGGGACGATCGACCGTGCAGATCACCGCGCCACCTTCAGCGTCATTTCACGCGGCCACGGAAAAACCAGAGCAGCCCCAAAGCAACGAAAACCGCTCCGATGGCAGTTGCGATATTCGGCAAGCCGGTTGACAAATAGTCCCAGAGGACCATAAGAACCCCGACAGCAGCGATCGAAAGCGACACGACCTTGATGCTCCGATTCCCCGCAGCAATCACTCCTGTAATCCTTCGCACATCGGCCTCACATCGATCTTTGCATGCAAGACCCCGCTCCGTTCCGTCGGCGCATTCCGGGCAGAGCGCTCGACCACAGGCGCGGCAGATTCTGACCGCAGTCGTCGACTGATGGTAAAAGCAGTTCATGTTCCGAAACGGCCGGAACTCATAGCGCCTTGCATCTACTCCACGAACAAAAACTCATTCGCATTCAACAGCGCATGGCAGAAGTCAATCACCGCCCGCTGCCGCGGGGACTGACTGCTCTTCGTTTCCGCGCCGGATTTCTTGACGAGTTCTTCCTGCCGCCGGATAAACGAGACGGCCTCTCGCGTTTCGTCCGCTGACGGCAACCGCCCGAAGGCGTGGCGATAGGCCTGTTTCACGATGTCTTCGAGGTCCGTCTCGGAGACATCGCGCAGGATGCGGTCCGCGAACGCCGTCGCCGCGTCCAGCACCAGGTCGCTGTTCAGCAGCGTCAGCGCCTGAGGGGCGATCGTCGTCACCGCCCGGCGGGCGCAGCTTTCGTGCATGTCCGGGAAGTCGAATGCGTTCAGCAGCGGGAACGGCAGGTTGCGTTTCGCGTAGATGTAGACCGAACGCCGGCTATGCTCGCGGGCATCCTTCGACGGCTTCCACGCGTGCCGGGCGCTGAACTTCGGCGGCAGCTTCGGCTTCACGCCGCGGCCGAACATCTTCTGCGAAAGCTGGCCGGAGATCTGCAGGAAGGAATCGCGGATGCGTTCCGCGGAGAGGCGCTGCCGCGGATAATGCCAGTAGAGCGCGTTGCCGGGATCGATGGTTGCCGCCAGATCGTAGGACGGTTTTTCAAACCGTCCGGGCCTGTGTGCTGTATGGCTTGCGGATTGAAGTCCCTGCGAGCCGTTCGATCGCTTGTTTTGACGGACGGTTTGAAAAACCGTCCTACGGGTCGATTGCCGATAGACGGTTGAAAGCATCACCAGCCGGTGCATCCGCTTCACGTCCCAACCGCTCTGCCTGAACTCGTCGGCCAGCCAGTCGAGCAGCAACGGATGCGACGGCGGCGGCGTCTGCGTGCCGAGGTCGTTGGCGTTGGAGACCAGCCCGCGGCCGAAGTGCCCCTGCCAGATGCGGTTGGCCATCACACGGGCCGTCAGCGGGTTGTTGCGGTCGAACAGCCACTTCACCAGCGTCGACCGCCGGCCGGACGTGCCGGGCCGCGGGGAATGAATCGCTGCTGGCTCGGTCGGTTTGTCGACGGTGACGGCGAGGAACCCCGGCTGCAAGAGTTCGTCCGGCTTCGTGTAGCTCCCACCGGACAGCAGGTGCGTCTTCGGCGGGCCGCTGGGAAGCTCGACGGCCGCCATCACGTCGGCGGTCGCGGGGGGTTTCGGCTTCTGTTTCTTCAGTTCCGCGAACTGCCGTTGGAGCTCTTTGCGACGTTTCCGTTGCTCCGTCTTCAACTGTTTGAGGATTTGCTGTTCCTTCAGCGTGATCTGCCGCTCAGAAAAGAACGTCAACTGCCAGTCGAGCGCCGTGCGGTCTTCCTCGGCGGTGTCGATCGCCTGCAGCACGCGCGGGGGGAACTTGCGGCGCTTGATCGCCGCCGCTTTCGCCCTGGCATTCGTTTCGATGACGTGCAGTTCATCGCGAATCGGTTTCGTGCGTTCCTTCCAGGCCGCCAGTTTCTTCCGGTACGCGACGAGTTCCTGCTGCGTGCCGACCGGAACGCGGTCCACCGGCACGATCCCCGCGAAGAACGCTTGCAGGCGGTAGAAGTCGGTCTGCGGCAGCGGGTCGAACTTGTGGTCGTGGCACTGGGCGCAGCCGATCGAGACGCCGAGAAACACCGAGCCGACGTTCTGCGTGAGGTCGTTCAACACGTCCTGCCGGGCCAGCAGCACGTCGGAGGCGTTGCTCTCATCGGGCCACATGCGGTTGTAGCCGGTCGCAACGAGGGCCTCGACGCTGTGCGGGTAGAGTTCATCGCCGGCAAGCTGCTCCGCCACGAAGCGGTCGTAGGGCTTGTTGGCGTTGAAGGAACGGATGACGTAATCCCGGTACTTGTACGCCAGCGGGCGGTCGGGGTCGGCGTTGAAGCCGGCGGTCTCGGCGAACCGCACCAGATCGAGCCACATCCGCCCCCACGTCTCGCCGTAGCGGGCAGACGCGAGGAAGCGGTCAATCAGCCGCTCGTACGCGTCGGGCCGCTTGTCGGCAAGGAAGGCGTCGATCTCGTCAGGCGTCGGCGGCAACCCGAGCAGGTCGAACTTTGCCCGGCGGATCAATTCCCGCCGCGAGGCTTCCGGCTGCATTGCGAGCCCCTTACCTTCCAGCCTCGCACGGATAAAGGCGTCGATCGGCGTGCGCAGCCCGTCGGTCGATTTCACCTGCGGCACCGCCGGCCGGTGAATCGGCTGAAACGCCCAATGCTTCGTCTTCGGTTTCGGTTCCGCGGCGTTCGCGGTCGCGACTCCGAAACAGGTTCCCAGGACGGTGAGCAGCGTGAATGATCTCAAATTCATTTTTTCGTCGGGGTTGGACTAGACGTACGCGGCGGGAGTTTTATGGCAAACTCGATTATAGCCATTGTCGGACGAATGGGAGAGACAACGCGGCTTTTCCGTCCACGGCTGCCAGTCTCGAGAATTTTTCACCTTCAAATCTATAACCCGCCCTTGACGCGAACGAAAAGAAGGCAGGTTATAAATTGGGGGGGTGAAAAATGGGATGGACGAGAATGGCCCTGTTGGCGAATCGAGTGACTTTTCATCACTCCACTCGCGACCCCTCTATCCGTCGACTGGAATCACCGGATGACCGCGAACCCCGTCAAACACGCCGCCGAACTCCTCCGCGCGGGAAAGCTCGTCGCCTTTCCCACCGAGACCGTCTACGGTCTGGGGGCGAACGCGCTGGACGAGGCCGCCGTCGCCCGCATTTTCGCCGCCAAGAACCGGCCGACGTTTGACCCGCTGATCGTGCACGTTTACGACGTCGCGCAGTTGGAGCAGCTCGTCCGCGAGATTCCGCCCACAGCCCGCTTGCTCATCGACCGCTTCTGGCCGGGGCCGTTGACGCTCGTGCTGCCGAAGACGGACGCCGTCCCCGACCTCGTCACCGCCGGCCTGCCGACCGTCGCCGTGCGGATGCCCGACCACCCGCTGGCGCTGGAGTTGCTGCGACTGGCCGGCGTCCCCGTCGCCGCCCCCAGCGCGAACCCGTTCGGGGCCGTCAGCCCGACGACGGCGGAACACGTCGCCGAGCAACTCGGCGACCGCGTCGATTTCATCCTCGACGGCGGCGCGTGTCGCGTGGGGGTGGAATCGACGGTGCTGGCCGTAGGTCAGGCTTTCCAGCCTGACCTGCTGGGTTGCAGAATTCGTAAGAATACTGCCGTGTCCGATCCAGCACTCCAGAATTCTCACGAATTCTGCTACGGTCAGACTGGAAAGCCTGACCTACGGTTGCTGCGTCCCGGCGGCGTGCCGGTGGAAGCGATCGAAGCGATCGTCGGCCCGGTGGCGATTTCGTCAGTGACGGCCACCGACGATTCCCCGCAACCGTCGCCGGGCATGCTCACCCGCCACTACGCGCCGCGCACGCCGCTGGAGATCCACTCCTCGGTTCCGACGGTCACACCTGGCGAGCGCGTCGGCCTGCTGACGCTGCAACCGCAATCGGACAACGTAGGACGGATTGGCAATCCGTCCTACAGTCGATTCGCCGCCGTCGAGACGCTCTCAGCAACCGGCGACCTCGTCGAAGCCGCGGCCCGATTCTTCGCGGCAATCCGGCGGCTCGACGCGCTGCAACTGGATCGCATCGTCGCGCTGCCGTTCCCGGAACAAGGGCTCGGCCGAGCGCTCAACGACCGTCTCCGCCGCGCCGCACGGAAATGAATATCGAATACTGAACACGGAATGATGAAGGCAGAAGGGAAGACTCGCAATTGACATCCTTCATCCTTCATCCCTCATCCTTCCTTCATCATTCAACATTCCCTGTTCAATATTCGATATTCCCTACTGCTTATCGTTCTTAATCCCCGGCGGCGGATCGAGCGTGTACTTCAGCCGGTCCTTCTCCGGCACCGTATTCAGCGGGCGGATGATCCGGAAGCCCACGTGCAGCGCGTCGGTGAAGTACCAGATGCTCTGCGGCAACTGCGGGTCCTGTTCCTTCCAGCTCTTGTTCGACGCCAGCCGGGCCGCGCTGCGGAGTTCCGCCGCGGGCTGCTTCCACGAACCGCCGCGGACGGGGGCCGGGTATTCCTTCGTGACGATGTTGATCGGCCCGAACGACGGCCACTTCGTTTTCATCGATTTCGCGTAGAAGCCGGGGTCGTACTGGTCGAGCACCCATTCGGCGACGTTGCCGTGCATGTCGTGCAGCCCCCACGGATTCGGTTTCTTCTGGCCGACCTTGTGGTACTTGCCGTCTTCGAAGTCGTCGGTTTTGCTGTTTGCCGCAAACCACGCGTAGTCGCCCAGCTTCTTGGGGTCGTCGCCGAACGAGTACGCGGTCTTCGTGCCGGCGCGGCAGGCGAATTCCCACTCGGCCTCGGTCGGCAGCCGGTAGTAGTTGCCGGTCTTCGCCGAGAGCCATTTGCAGTACATCTTCGCGGCGAGCTGCGTCATGCAGATGGCGGGGAAATCGTCGTGCCCCATGTCGAACGTCATGTCGGTGTAGGGCTTCGTGGGGCGGGTGACGGCGTCGGCAACCACGTCCAGCGGCGTCGCCTTGGCCTTCTTCAGCTTGCGGCGCTGCACGTCGAGGCTGAAACTCCACACGTCGTACTGCTGCCAGGTGACCTCGTACTTGCCCAACCAGTACGGCTCGATTTTGACTTTGTGCTGCGGGCCTTCGTCTTTCTTCCGCCCCTTCTCGGAAGCGGGGCTGCCCATCAGGTATTCGCCGCCGCGGACGGGGACCATCTCGATCCAGATATCGGTGCCGGGAATCCGCTGCTTGTACGGCTTCATCTCGGCCGCCGTCTTCGCCGTCGCGTCGCCGATGATGTTCGGGTCCTTGTCGGCGGCCAACAGTGAACCCGCCGCGAACGCGACCAGCACTTGCAGCGGGAGGAGGGAACGGAATACGTTGGACATGAGATTCACCCTTGAAAAGCAGAAACCGCTAATGAACGCTGATGTCCGCTAATGCAAAATCACTTCAAATCAGCGTCTATCAGCGTTCATTAGCGGTTTCCTTCGGATTTGCTTCGATGCTGCACGGATTGATGCTTGCCGCCGTTCTTGCGTTTCCCGCTCAAGCCGACGGGAAACTGCACCGCTACGAATTCCGCGCGCGGCACATGGGGGTTGCGTGGAAGATCGCATTATATGCTCCCGATGAAGCCGTCGCAAACACTGCGGCGAAGGCGGCGTTTTCGCGGATCGGCGAGCTGAATCGCATCTTCAGCGACTACGAACCGGACAGCGAACTGATGCGATTGTGCCGGACGTCCCGCCCCGGGAAGCCGGTGAAGGTTTCTCGCGAGCTGTTCGAGGTGCTCTCGCATTCGCAGTCCGTCTCGAAAGAGAGCGGCGGGGCGTTCGACGTCACCGTCGGCCACGTCACGCGATTGTGGCGGAACGCCCGGCGGCGGAAACGGTTTCCCAAACCGGAAGAGATTCAGGCCGCCATGAAGAAAACCGGCTACCGTTTCGTCAAACTCGACCCGAAACGGCATACCGTCGAACTGCTCAAACCCGGCATGCGGCTCGACCTCGGCGGTATCGCGAAAGGTTATGCCGGCGATGCCGCGCTGGCCGTGCTCAAGAAGCGGGGCATCGCGCGGGCGATGATCGACGGCAGCGGCGATATCGTCGTCGGCGATTCGCCGCCCGGAAAGATGGGGTGGGAGATCGCGGTCGAATCATTGCAAGGCGGAAGGCGGAAGGCGGAAGGCGGAAAGCGGAAGGCGGAAGGCGGAAAGCGGAAGGCGGAAGGCGGAAAGCGGAAGGCGAAGGCGCTTTCCACGACTCACCACTCAGAGGCTGTGAATGAATCCAGTCCCGGAGGGACGGCATCAGGTAGCCTGGGGCGTAAGCCCCAGGGGAGCGGGCCGCCGTGCTCACGACAGCCCCGGAGGGGCGGCATCGGCTCAGCGCGACGATGTCGCCCCTCCGGGGCTGACGCGAATGGTACCGACCGACCCCTGGGGCTTACGCCCCAGGCTACTCGCTGCCGTCCCTCCGGGACTGAATGTCTGCAATTCGGAGTCGTGCAAAACCTTCACAAGCTCTCACCACTCACCACTCACCACTCACCAGCCAACTTTCAACGCTCAACGCGCAACCGCGAGCGGCCGGCGCGAATTCTGACGTTGAAGAACTGCGCCGTCGCCACGTCCGGCGATGCGTACCAGTTCATCGAGTTCAACGGCAAACGCTACTCGCACATCGTCGACCCCAAGACCGGCCTCGGCCTCACCCGGCGCAGCAGCGTCACCGTCGTCGCCCCGACCGGCTGGCAGGCCGATGCTTACGCCTCGGCAGTCAGCGTGCTGGGGCCGGAACGGGGCATCAAACTGATCGCAGCGAAACGCGGCGTGGAAGCGTCCGTCACTGTTCTGCGAGACGGAAAGCCGGTGACGGTTCGCACACGTGGCTTCCTCCCGACGCCGCCAGACCGCGGAAAGTAGGTCCGGACGGGCCGTCCGGACCTACTTCCCGGCCGGCAGTTCGTCGAGCAGCGACTGCACCCGCTGTTCCAGCTCGCGGGTGAGCTTCGCCCCGGCGGTTTTGCGGTCGCCGCCGTCGACGGGCAGCGGCTCGCCGACCGAGACGACGATCTTCCGCGCCGCGCAGACCGACGCCCGCCGCGTGCCGAGCACGTCTTCGGCGAACTTGTCGATCGTCTCGGCGATGCGTTCGATGCTCGGCGACTCTTCCACGTAATCGCCGGGATAGCTGAAAAGCTGCACGCAGAAGAACACGTCGTCCCGATCGCGATCGCCTTCGACGCGGGCGGGATCGCCGGGCGGAAGCTGTTCCAACTGCGTCCGAATCCTCTGCCGGACGGCTTTAATCCGTTCCGGCACCGATTTGCCTTCCGCCGCCAGCCCCTGCCGCTGCTCCGCCCGCGACAGCACGAATTCCCGCAGCGCGCGGACCCGCTCCGGCAGCGGGGCCGTGCTTGTCGCGCCGGTGTATTCCAACTCCTTCAGCCCCAGGGCGGCCTCGGCGAACCGGTAGATCCTGCGGTCGAGCGGCTCGTCGCTGCGCGGCCGCCAGAGGATCTGCCGTTCGAGCCGCTCCATCACTTGCCGCAGCCCCGGCGTGGGGTCTTCGAGGTAGTAGTATTTGAGCGCCACGGGGACGGCCGCCACGGGGCGGTGCCCCTTGCGGCAGGCGGTGAGCGCGATCGCGGCCGGCCCCTCGCGAAACGGCGTGATGCGGTCGTTGACGTGGTACACCTCCCCCTCCGGGAAGATCACCAGCGGGTGCCGCCCCGCCTTCAGAATCTCGACGGCCCGCTTGAAGGCATTCAGATCGGTGCCGTCCCGATCGACGCTGAAGACCCCGTGCAGCCGCAGAATCCCCCGCGTCAGCCGCCGGCACTCCGCGAACAATTCCCACGCCGCCATGAAATAAAACGCCCGCCCCGCCTCGTCAGCCAGATGGTACATGGCATACGGGTCGCCCGAGCCGGGGTGGTTCGGCGTAATCAGCAGCGCCTGGTCTTTCGCGATCGCGTCGCGCAGCCGCTCGACGCCGCGGACTTCGATCTCGTGCACGGCTTCCAGTTTCCGCTGCGCCACCCGCCGCACCGGCCGCAGACAGCGAATCGCCAGCGGGCTGAGCTTGGGCGACCACCACTTCGGCGGGTTGCGGAGCGGTTTGGGGATCATGGCGACTCGGGTTGCAGCAGAATATAGTGCGAAATTCATTTCGCACGACGAAATCGACGTTTCCGCGTTCGCTCAAGGTGGAATTGGACAGTGGATATCACGCATCCGCCGCGACGGCAACACTGTTTGCGAAAGAAAATCGACGGAACCGACGCCCGCAGCCGCTGCCTCTCATTCAATGCGTGGAAACCTGAGGGTCGCCGACGCATGGTTGCGCCGATCATCCGCACGGAAACGCATTTCTTGACAATCGTGTCATAGCGGCCGACACTTCGAAGATGGCGACCGTCTCCGTCACGCCCGAAGCGCAGAACGACCTGGCCGCCCTTCCCGAACCGATCATCGCCCGTGTCCAGCGGATTCTGGTTCGGCTGAAAGACCGGCCGCACGTCAGTGGGGCGAAGCCGCTGCGGGGAGCGCTCAAGGGGCATTGGAGGATGAGAACCGGCGATTACCGCGTGCAGTTCCACGTCGCCGGCGAGACGGTCATCGTCGAGAGAATCGGACACCGGGACGGCTTCTATGACGATTGAAACGCAGACCATCACCGTCAAGGGGGAGCGGTTCGTGCTCGTCCCCGAACGCGAATTCGAGCGGTTGCGGCGGCTCGACGACATCGACCTTCCGCCGCTTCCCCCCGCCGACAAACACGGCAACCGCCCCGCCATCGAAACGTGCACGGTGATCCTTGCCCGGAAGTTGATCCGCCGCCGCCGCGAACTCGGCCTCTCCCAGGTCGAGCTGGCGGGCCGCGCCGGCGTCCGCCCGGAAACGATCAACCGCCTGGAGGCCGCGAAGCACGTCCCCAGCATCGCCACGGTGGACAAGATCGACCGCGCGCTCAAGGAAGCGGAGAAGGCCGCAAAGCCCGCGGCGACTCGAAGGAAACCGCGGAAACGGTAGCCACCGTTAAGACACCCGGTGTTTGCGAAACACCGCGTGTCTTCGGGCTGCACGCCGTGTTGACGCTGCCACCGCAATTGGCACAATTCGCGTATTGACAACCGTGTCAATACGAGCGAGATTTGAACATGGACTACGAACTGGTTCCCGAGGCCCTTCAGCAATTCGGGAATCTGCCCAAACCGGAAAAAGCCAGGGTGCTCAAGAAAATCGAGTGGATGGTCGACAATTGGCCGCAATCCCGGGGCGATGCGCTGGAAAGGAATTTGAAGGGACTTGAGAAACTCCGGGCCGGGAACTACCGCATCATCTACCGTGTCTCCGGCGAGATGATCACGATTGAGAGGATCGGAGACCGAAAGGACGTCTATGGCCACGGCGACTAGAAAACCAGCGAAGAACAAGACCGCGAAACGTGATGCGACCTCTCGCCGGCCGCGAACCAGCATCCGCAACGGGCGGCGGTATGTCGAAATCCCGCTGGAGGAATACGAAAGGCTGAAAGCCGCCGACGTTCCGGCGCCGCCGCTTCCGCCGCCGAACGCAAGCGGGAACTATCCCGCCCTGGAAACGATGCGGGCCATGCTGGCGCGGGACATTCTGCAGGATCGTTGCCGGCTGGGACTGACACAACTGCAACTGGCCGAGCTCGCCGGAGTCCGCGTGGAAACGATCTGCCGCATCGAGACCGGCAAGCACACGCCGAGCGTCTCGACCGTCGAGAAAATCGATGCCGCCCTGAAGCGGGTTGAAGCGTCGCAACGTTAGAAAGAGCCGCCGGTGAGACTCGAACTCACGACCTATGCTTTACGAAAGCATCGCTCTGCCGACTGAGCTACGGCGGCGGGCGTCCGGCGAGCCCGTTGTGATCGGAGCCCTGACGACATACGTAATTCTAATGGAAATGCTCCGCAGAACAAGCCCGTCAAGGAACGTGGGAGCCGCAGACGCGACAGCACGACAGCGCTCTACTTCGCCGGATGGCCGATGATCCATGCATGCACGGCATTGACCAGCCAGACCGCACAGCAGCGACAACTGTCACAAAGGCGGGCGCAAAGTTCACCGCTGAGAGCCAACCTTTCACCGACCGCAGGTCGCAGCGCGTCCGTGACTTTTGCAACCTGGGTGAGGTATTCCTTATCGACAAACCCGCGTTTGTGAACGATGACGTTTCGGGCGGCCGCTGTGTATTGAAGCCCTTCATCGTCCAAGATGTCGTCGATTGACTGGTGCTGTTGTGAGAATGCTCGAAGATATGCATCGCGGATGGCCGGCAGCGATCTGAAGCTTACTGCATCCTTGAGAATCGTGCCCATCTTCCGCTTTACGTCGAATCCATTTGCCTGCAAATCGTTAAACGAGATGCGACCGCCCGCATCCTCCGCTGGTCGGAAATGCGCGGCTTTGTCCCTGAGTTTTGATTTGGGCTGTCCGGAGAGAGATGCTAACACGGTAGGATGTTCATTGAGTGCAGCTTCCCACAAATCCTCCGCAAGAGCTTCAAACAACGACCACGCCTCAATAATCAGTGACTCGCAGAGCGATTCGATTTGCGTCCCCGTCCGATGATGAACGAGCACCGCGAATCCTGCTACGTGAGTTGCATTCGTGACATTTCCGATCGTGGTCGAATACTCTACTTTACCGTATATCCAATTCAGCATCTCCTGGCCAATGTCCTGCCATGCGCCGAGCAAATCCTCGCGCATCGCGCCTCCCGCAGCATCGATGGCTCGAGGGGATATGCCACGTTTAGCGCAGAGTTGGGTGAACACTTCTTGGTAGCGGCGTCCATAGTTGAAGCATCCGATCGGGATGGTAGCGTGGAGGTCCAATCGGCGGACGTTTTCCTTTAAAGTATATGCAGCGTCATGTAGCCCGCTTTTCAGAAACTCTCCGTTTTGGAAGTCATGGTCGAATCTCCGACCGCGTTCATCAGGTAATCGGGTAGTACCGCTGCCGGCGAGCATCATTGTTTGGAAGCTGCTAATGCGATCATGCCGATTGGCGATTGTGTCGCCTGTGGTGATGACTTTGCGGGAAGCTGCCCACATGAGGGGGAGAAGGTACTTCGCAACCGTGGCTGTTGAACCCGCTCCGTCGCGATTCTTGTACTCGCGCCAGCCGTCGAACGGATTCTGATTGAACTGCTGAAGGAAATCGGCGATTCGCCTTGCACCGGCGGTGCGCCTTGTTGATGGATTCCACTCTTCTGACGCGAACCGGATCGCGTGCGGGAAATCGTCCACCCGTGGGGGATGAAGCGAATACGTGAAAACGGTTCCATCCGACTCAAACTCATTCCCCTCGTTTGCCTGAAGATACTCGGCGAATTGCTCTGCGGTGAGTTGCATCGCATCAACCTCTACAGTTGAGCATTTTGATCTGACGAATCTGCCGCGTCTTCACAAGAGTTTTCGGTCGTCTCGGAAGCCGGTGTGATTGCGGAATTCTCATCCCACAATTCCAGCTCCCAATACGCTCGGACATCGGGCAGGGGCTTCTCGTTTCTGCGGACGAAATACGCCAGAATCTCCCCTTGATGTTTGACGCGAATCGATGTTTCGCGAATCTTCAAGAATTCGCTAACCTTCTGCAGTTCCTCGAATGCCGGTTCGTTTACAAGTGTGTCGCCCGCGTCGCAACTTCCCAATCGACACGAATAGACGACTGGCTCACCTATTACGGTCAACTCGCCTCCCATTTGGACAAGCGACACTTGCCCAAAGTCGATTCCGATACCGAGTCCAGTATCTTGCATGATTCTGTCAAAGTAATCTCTGCGGCTTTGAAAGAGATCGCGAAACACTCGGTGGCATTCATCTGCTGCGTCAACGGCAAGCAACCCGGCATCATTTCCGGTGAAGAACAGCGGAAAGAAGGCAAGAATTCCATCACCAGTGAATTTATCCACCACACCATGCCGATCCCAGATCGCCTGACGCAACCCCTGAAAGAGCCTGAGAGAGAATTCGGCGAAGTTTTCGGGGCATTTTGCTCGAAGCATGAGTTCTGTCGAGCGCCGAACGTCTACCGACATCACAAACGCATCACACGGTTGAGTAAACAGTTCTCGCAGCGTAGCATTCGCAAGAATGGCAGGCCGAGCCGATTCACTAACACGAGTGAGAACATGACTCCAATCGCTCTGCAGTTTCTCCATCTCCCAGTCGATGAGGTTACCAAACGGATAGTATTTTGTTGCCATCTATTTCCCCATTCGCCACCGAAAGCTGCTTCAGGATGACCAGCGGACCGCGCGATCCAATGGGAGTGGATTTGGGCGCAGCGAATTCCATTTGCACGTAGGCGATTCTACTGGAAAACGTTTTCAGAACAAGCCCGTGAAGTCTTTGAGAATTCCGCCTCACGTCGCCGCCCCGCCGTCCGGCGCAACGTGGGACAGCAGTTCGCCGGCCGTCGCCCGCAAATCGTCCGGCGCATCATCGTCCTTCGCGACAGACTCAACCGCGCGGCGCGCCTTGGCGGTGTCGGGCATGCCGATCTCCCGCAGCAAACTGCCCGCGGCATGGCGGAGGTCGGGGGGAGCGGAGCGGGCGGTGAAGAGGTCGAGCAGGGCGGGGCGCGCTCTCTTGCCGAGGGCTTTGAGGACGTTGACCAGGTGCTCCAGCGGTTCCCATTGGCCGTCGCGCAGGAATCGCCCGGATTGCTCAATCGCGTGGCGGCGAAATGCTTGTCGTTGCGGTCCGTCGAGTTCGCCTCGCTGCAGGCAATCGACGAGCAACTCGGAGTGCTCGCGGACCTGTTCCGCCGGAGTTTCGAGGTTGGACAGTTCCGCCAGGGCGCAGGCGACGCGGTCGGCCGGCGGTTCGTCTTCGCTCAATTCGCGTTGCTCGGCGGTTTCCAGCGCGGGGCTGGGGCCGGGCGGCGGCTGCCAGTTGGCGAGACGGGTGTTCGCACTCCCCGGGCCGACGACCATCGTCGACACGCCCAAGGCCGTGTGGTAGCCGAGTTGGCGGTACGATTCGAATTTGTCCGGCTCGTAGAACTGGTCGGCGGTGGTGTCGTGCGGAAACTCGCGGTTCTGCGCGGCGTAGGAGCTCAGGTCGAGGTCTTCGTCGCCGGTGAACGCGGGCTTGATGTAGATGCAGTACCCGATCGTCGGCGTGCCGTTGCGATCGTCGGGGGGATACCAGATCTTGAAGATGGCGAAATGCTCTTTCGATCTCAGGTCGTCAATGTCCCGCCGCTTGATCTCGGCGTCGTCCGCCGGTTTTTTCCCCGCGTTCTTCTCGGCGAAGGACTCCGGGCCGCGCGGTTCCGGCTTTCGTTCCAACAGCCGCCGGGGAACGACGGCCGCCAGACTGACCGGTTTTCCGCCTTCATCCGGCAGGTTGCCGGAATCGACGGCGGAAAAGACGATCCCGTCGCAGACGCGCATCCGGCGTTCGAGGGCGGCGAAGTCCTGAAAGCGATAGTCAGGGTCGTGGCCGGCGTCGACGCAGATGATGAGGCGGCAGCGTCGCTTCAACAGGGGGGCCACGCCCAGGTTTTCGAAGTGCCCGCCGTCGGTGACGAAGCAGAACGCCCGCCGTTCCAACGCGCCGTTGTAGAGCACGCTGGGGGCTACGATGAACGGGGCCGGCCAGCGCTGACAGAGTTGCGTCAGCCGGCGGAACCGCCTGGGGTGATAGCCCGGGTTGGGCAGCCATTCCCCCAGCCGCAGGTTCAGCAGCATGGCCATCGCGGCGACGAACAGGTTCTTGATCTGCGACGGGCTGAGCGCGCCGGCGGAGACGGCGATGGCGCTGGCCAGGTCGTAGGTGCCGCCGGCGTAATCGTTGGTGGGCTGGAAGCCGGTGCGGTCGGAACCGCAGTACAGCCGCGAGAGCAGAAACAGGTCGGTCGCGCCGAGGTGCTCTTCGCCGTGGGTGGGGCGCATGTAGTTGGCGGTGGCGATGATCAGGTGGTAGGGGTAGCCTTCGCTGGTCGTGTTGACCTGCGACAACCGGACGTCGCCGCGAAACGCCCGCTGGTCCGACAGCCAGGTCTCGTGCAGTTGCTGTCGGTAGTAGCCTTGCGGCGAGGTGGCTTGCAGATTGACGAGGAACCCGGAGATGAGGAACACCAGCGCGGCACCGAACAGGAACTGCTTGCGGAACTGCTGGTCCTCCCGCAGGACGCCCCAGCGGAAGATTTCGCGTTCGTCGGCCAGCCCGTTCGGATAGACGACCTTGAGCAGCCGGCGGTTGGCACGGGTGACGGCGGGACGAACGTGAGGCCCGGTTTCCAGTCGCTGCAGCGACTGGGTTCTCAACCGCAACTCGGCAAATTGCGCCTGCTCCGACGGGGGCAAGACCACCAGCCGTGTATGGTTCCGCATGTCTTCATTTGATGGAAGCCACCGTTCCAGCCGCGGATCCCGCAGGGCAGCATTAAGGTTTTCCAGCATCATGCAGCGAAGCACCTCGATCTCCATCTGCAGGCGGTGCAGCCTGACGATCTCTTCCGGTTCGTTCTCCGCAGTGTTGAATCGTGAGACGACGCCTTCCACGGCAAGCAGATAGGGGGAGTACCACTTCTGGTTGGCCCGCTTGTTTAAGGCGTCGAAAGCGTTGATTCGCTCGACGAGCACGTCGCGAAGGAGTTCGTTGGACGGAAGCGTCGGCGCGGTCGCGGCGGAACCGGCAATCCCAAGCACTGCTGGGCCGTGATCGCGAGCGCCCTCCACGTCGTCGAGGATGGCATCCCGCGTCCACTTTGACGGGCGAGATGCATTCGCGGCCGACGCGTCCGCTGTCGTCGCGAGAAAGCGGACCAACTCCGCCGAAGTCCCCGGGATCGGCAGGTCGGGATGTCTCCGCTGGGCCTCGGTCAGTTCGCCCCGCGCGGTCCAGATCACGTGGCCCAGAAACTCCGTTCCCGATACTCCCGCGTATCGTCTCTCAAACTCCCTGACCTCTTTCGTCTTTGCCTCCTTTTCCAATAGCGCGACATTCCGATCAATCTCGATCACCGCATCGAACGGTCTCGCGGCGGGAACGTCTTCGAGCGCAAGTTTCGCTGTCTTGATCAAATCCTTGTTCCCGATCAATTCGAGCAGCCGTTTCCCTTCATCCGACTCCCCCTCCACCCGCTGCCAGAACGGCGCGTTGCCGTCGTTCCAGTTCTTGACCTCCGACGACGAGCGGAACGTCCCGTCGCGCGCGTCGTTGACGCCCGACACGTTCTCGCGGGCGAGATAACCGAAGGCCAGCAGCGGGATGCCGATCAAGAGCACGAAGCTCACGACCTTGAACGTCATCTTCTCCCAGACCGACTTGGGCGACAGGCCGCTCTGCAGGAACCGCCGCGGGTTGAGATACGGGATCAGAAACACGAGCAGCGGCGCGATGATCAGGATCCGCAGCACGTCGGTCATCGCGTTGACGTCCTGGGTCGTGACGTTCAGGCTCAGGAGCTTGGGAAGGTCGGCGATGCCGATGTCCCCCGTGCCCAGCAGGGCGGCAAACGCGATCAGCACGCCGGCGATCAGCAGCCCCAGCAGCCACTTCGAGGCCCTGGCCGCGGCCGACGACCAGTACGACAGCAACCAGCAGGCGACCCACAGCACGCCGCACACGAACGCGGGAAAGAACGCGCGGGTCATGTCGTTGGCGAAGCCGAAGATCTTCAAGGCGCTGCTGACGCTGACGGCATCGAGCAGCCGGAACAGCCACGCCAGCCCCGTGGCGACCGTCAGAATCCCGCTGAAGGCGAAGACGTTCACCAGAATCAGCCCGAACACGTACCGATTCAGGAAGCCCAGCGCCGAACGAAGATAGTCCCCGCTGTAGACCAGCCGCCGCACGCGGCGGTTCTGCGGCTCGTTCGACGGGCAGACGATGGGCGTGATCGCGTGCGGCGGGGGACAACTCGCGGAGTAGGACGGTTTTTCAAACCGTCCGTCTTCGGCGATCTCATTGCTTGCCGAATCTGCCGAGCGGTGTTTATCTGGACGCGGGTTTTGACGGACGGTTTGAAAAACCGTCCTACGGGACGGTTCCTCGCCGGGCTCCGATTCCCGATGCGTCGCGGAATCGAGGGCCAGCGCCGCGATATAGCCGCCCAGGTATCCGCCGCCGGAGACCGTCGAAAGATAGTCGACGTCGCGGAACAGCCCCCGCTCATCGAGCGCCTGCACGACCCCCAGACCGAAGCTGGCCGACCGCACGCCCCCGCCCGACAACGCCAGCCCGACCAGGTTCTCTTCGAGCTGGTTTTCCGTTTCGGGATCGGGATCGTGGTGCGAGCGCCGTTTGCGGATTGCTTTCAACTCGGCATCGCGAACGACGCTGAAGGAGACGCCGGCGGACATGGTCGAACCCCATTGACGATCAAAGCAACTGCCGACAGT